>Ga0181523_10001039_pt1 | contig 30572 bp, 21 predicted proteins | sample PEATcosm2014_Bin_43_FD_119752 | JGI IMG/M metagenome (GOLD analysis project Ga0181523, IMG submission 119752) | Peatland microbial communities from MTU Mesocosm Facility, Houghton, MI, USA - PEATcosm2014_Bin05_30_metaG | ecosystem: Environmental > Terrestrial > Soil > Wetlands > Peat | place... | reverse complement strand
GCCGTTTTCTTTTACAGCCTGCGGGCCCAGGCCGCAATTGCATCCGTGCTGACAGTCATCAGTATGCTTGCCGTCTTCACCATGGTTGCGCCGGACTATCGTTTCTGCTCGGTACTCCTGGTTTTGAGCATGGTGCCTAATATGCTCACGTTCGTGCCCTCGCAGGCAAACTCCGCTGCCGAAAATGCCGCACTCAATACGCGGGGGGCTTTTGTCGGAGCCATAACCTATGTGCTCGCCGTTGCCGCTAGTCTCCTCTTCGGATGGAATCTGGTCGGCATTGCCGCTGCCGTTTTGCTCTTTCGTTCTTCGGAGCTTGTCGTAAAGATCGTTCCGGTCCTTAAGTCAATGAGAAACGTGCCCCGGGTTGCATTGCCGGTGGAAATGCGCAAGCGCATGTTTACATTCTCCGGTTTGAGCACCGGGCTAATGATTCTGCAAATCGTGATTTGGGACCGCTCCGATATCGTTTTTTTGAAAGTGCTGCAGCCCGACATTCGTCAACTGGCTTTCTTCTCGGTTTGTTTCAGCGTCGCAGACCGCCTCATGAAAATTCCGCAGACATTCGCCAACGCACTCTCAGCCACACAGATGGCCGAATACGGACGTGACAAGGATCGTCTGTTTAAGATGACCTCGCAGGCCTCCACGTATGTCCTTTTGGGGGCCCTTCCTATATTGATCGGAGTCGTTTGCATCGGCGCTCCCTTAGTACGAGTAATGTATGGGCCTCAATACCTGCCTGCGATACCGGTCTTTATGGTCATGGCACTTCTCAGTATTCCCAGGGCTGTGGTTACACCCGCACAGACCTTGTTGTATTCCGCGGAAGACCTGGGGTTCATCCTGAAGTGGGGTTCTCTGGCAGCGCTGATCAATGTGCTGCTCGATCTCACTTTGATTCCGGGTCATGGCGCACTTGGAGCGGCCTGGGCAAATGGCATTGCCCAGACGGTGGCCGCAGCAACTATCTGGGCGCGCGTGCTCGTTCGCTATCCAGTCCGCATCAACATGCCTGCGTTGCTAAGGCTTGCCGCCGCAACTCTTGCCATGGCAACCGTCGTGCTCGCCATTGTGGCGATGCCGCTAGGTGCTGTCATGAAGTTGAGCGTTGCCGTACCTGCAGGTGCGATTGTTTTCCTGATCACAAGCCGGATGTTTATGGTGCTGCAGAAGGATGATCGCCGACGTCTGCTGGTGTTTTCCGCATTGCTGCCCAAGCCGGTGGGTCTATCGTTCAGACATTTGGTGGATTTTCTGATTCCACAATCGCCGGTTGCAGAAGTCTCAAGATGAATGCAAGCCTTCTTCGTTCTCTCAAAATGGTGTCACCCCAGTGAATGGCATGATGGAAATAGTGAGTTCCTCCCCGATGGAAAACGCGCCAGTTGCGCGAATCACTCCATTGCGTATCGCGCATGTGGTCGACAGTATGGAAATGGGTGGCGCCGAGAAGTTGACGGCGACCCTGTGTCGACTGCAGCGTGCCAGGGGCCATACTCCCTCAGTTCATTGCCTCTTTCTGGTTGGCGTGCTTGGCGAAGAACTGCGAGCTGAAGGCTTTGAGGTCGTCTTGCACCACCATGGTTCGTTTTTTGGTCTGATGCGCAGCCTGTACAGAGCATTTACACGCTCCATCCCAGACGTAGTGCATTGCCATAATGCTACAGCGGCCATCATGGCCGCCATTCCAGCGCGTCTCGCCGGAGTACGGTCCGTCTTAGTCACAAGACACGGTTTGGTCAGACCTCCCTACCAAATACGTCGTGAATTGAAGTTTGCGCTGGCTTCGCGCTGGTGCGATTGGATCGTTGGAGTCTGCGAGGGCACGCGGATAAACTTGCAGGCCGCCCCCTTCGCGGCCCGCGACAAGATCATTCACATCTATAACGGTGCTGCGCCCGCCGATATTCGCGCCGTCCCCTGGCCCAAGCGCGGCTTTACTCTGCTTCATGTCGGCCGTTTGGCCCCTCCAAAAGACCACGCTACCTTGTTGCATGCGGTCGCGCTCACACGCCGGCGTCATCCCAAAGTGCAACTTTGGATGGTTGGCGATGGGCCGCTTGGGACCAGTCTGCGGAAACTCAGCGAGGAACTCGGGCTGAATCAGTGCGTCACTTTCTTTGGCGAACAGGCGGATGTATCGCCATTTATGCTCGCTGCAGATCTGTTTGTGATTTCTTCGGTAACCGAAGGCCTGCCTGTTTCGCTTCTGGAAGCAATGTCAGCGGGGTTGCCAGCAGTGGTTACCGATGTGGGAGGTCTGAGCGAAATCGCGCGTTTGTCGGGAGCGGTCACGCTCGTGCCATCGTCCGATCCCGCAGCGATGGCCGCGGCTTTGTGCGGGGCAATCGCGAAAGAGCAGGAACTTTCTGGAATGGGACAATTGGCCAGCGATTGTTACAAAAAATATTTCAGGCCGGAACGTATGCTGGATGAGTACATGAACCTGTACAAGGGTAGTGTTTCCTTCACTCGGCACTCGACTCTTCCTGGAACACCACGTCCCCTCAGCTTGTCATAAGAAGCACAGTACGTCCGCTAGGTCGCAGATAACTGCCGAACGCTTTTCTTGGGCTCACCGTTGTAAGCCCGAAATTCTCTCACGTTCCGAGGTCTTGCCAATTGCGCTTCGTATACCACCATCGCACCATGGGTCGCAGCTCTCAAGCCATGCATATTCTTAGCGTCGTAGAGGCATTGAAAGCCGACGGACACGAAGTAACGGTCTTATCGCCGCCTGGCGTTGACCCTCTTAAGACTGCAGGAATGATGCCTTTCTTGCGCAGTGACGATCGTGCCGCAGGCCTGCAACGCATTTGGAAATACGTAAGCTGCAAATGTCCACAGTTCGTATTTGAGGTATTCGAGCTTCTCTACAACCTGTTTCTGCCATTTCGATTGTTGCCCATCTTGTGGAGGCAACCCGACGCCGTACTTTATGAAAGACACGCTTACTTCCTATTCATGGGAGTGCTTCTAGCAAAAGCGTTGGGACGGCCCGTGGTGCTCGAAGTGAATGAGCTTGCAGGATTCAATCGCGCCCGTGGCCTGATCATGGAACGCCTCGCGCGAAGAATTGACACCTGGGTATTCTCGCGAGCTGACCACATTTTGTGCGTTTCCAGCGTCCTCGCCGGCAATGTGCGGCACCGTGGAGCCAATGGCGAACGCGTACACGTTCTGCCGAATGCCATTGATCCCGACAGATTCCGGAGCCGAAGTCCCAAGAAGTCGCTTCGCGCACGCCTGGATTTGGAGGGTTCCATTGTCATCGGTCATGTCGGGTTGTTTTATCGTTGGGATCGTCTGGATGTACTGATCGAGATCATGAAGAGCATTCGCGACCGGCATCGGGGAATAAAGGTCTTGCTAGTGGGGGACGGGCCCGAGATGGAAAACCTGAAACAGACCGCACGCGGATCGGGAATGGACAACGCTGTCATTTTTACTGGGCCGGTGCACCGCGATGACGTGCCAGCGTATATAGATGCGATGGATATCTGCGTACTCCCCGATTCCAATGAGTTCGGGTCCCCGATTGCCCTGTTCGAGTTTATGGCCATGGGCAAGCCTTGCGTGGCCCCGGATCTCGGACCTATGCGCGATGTGATTGACGACAACGTGACAGGGATACTCTTTCCCCATGGCGATTACGCTGGCCTTCAAAGCGCGCTTCTGCGTTTTGTCGAAGATCCAGGGCTCCGAGTGCTTGTTGGTGCTCGCGCGAGACAAAGGGTCCTCGATCGCCACACCTGGGCTGCGAATGCACGCTTTATAGTTCAGTTGGCCGCAGGCGCATGCTCGGCAAGATCCTTTGCCCATATGAAACAGATCGATGCCGGGACCCATTAGTTTTAAAAGGATACTTCAATGACTCTCCATGCAAAACTCCGGGTCGGGTTGGTTGGAGCTGGCTACATCAGTGAATTTCACGCAAGTGCTGTCCAACGAGCCCCGAATGCGCGGCTTGTTGGAGTCACGGATTCAGTGATTTCCCGAGCTGAAAGCTTGGCGGGCCGGTTCGGTGTTCCTAAAGTTTTTACGACAATGGAAGCAATGATCAACGACGGAGTTGATGTAGTTCATATTCTGACTCCTCCGGACACTCACGCACGGCTTGCGATTGCAGCGCTCAAGAACAACTGCCACGTCTTAGTAGAAAAACCGCTGGCAATGAATGCAGATGAGGTCGACTCAATCGCTGCCGCCGCCGCTGCCGCGCAAAGATCCGTCTGCGTCAATCATTCTCTTCTGTATGACCGTTTTGTATCGAAAGCGCTGCGCCTCGTCGCTTCCGGTGCCATCGGAGTTCCTCTCAGCTTCGACTACTTCCGCAGTTCCGAATACCCGCCATACCGCGGTGGGCCGTTGCCGGTCCACTATCAGGATGGCGGTTATCCATTCCTGGACCTCGGCATACACGCGTTATATCTGGCCGAGTCTTTCTTGGGCGCAATTGAAGACGTAAAAACCTATCGTGGCTCCTATGGAAGCGACACCAATCTTCTGTTTGACGAGTGGCGCGTGGCAGCGCAATGTCAACGTGGCACGGCGAATATTCACTTGTCTTGGAATGTACGGCCACTGCAAAACTGGTTCGTCGTTCAAGGCACGAAAGGCGTGCTGCATGCCAATCTATTTGCGATGTGGGTGACTCATAGCCCACAACTCCCGCTCCCGAAAGCGCCCGCCCGCGCGCTGCAGGCAATCAGCCAAGGCTTGAGCATTTGTGCGCAGGTTCCGGCAAACGTGGCTCGCTTCGCAAGCAAGCGGATTCTCCAGTACGATGGCCTGCATTCACTGGTGGCGGCGTTTTATCAATCCTTGGAGTCGGGTGCCGCAATGCCGGTACCAATCGCCCAGGCGCACTCCGCTGTTTATTGGACGAACCAAGTGGCTCAGGAAGCCGATGCCGCAAAAGTTGAATCTCAGGCGCAATTTCAAATCAAGGGAAGTTACAAGGTTCTCGTGACTGGGGCAACTGGCTTGATTGGGAGGCATCTGGTGCGGCAGTTACTGCAAAAAGGGGACCGCATCCGCATATTCGTTCGAAGGCAGCCACCCGCGGAGTTCATGAACGATCCTAATATCGAGGTTTTCCAAGGCGATTTGGGCGATCCCCTGGCTGTGGACCGCGCCGTGGCTGGTACGGAGATTGTTTACCACGTGGGCGCGACGATGAACGGTAATGCCCATGACCACGAACGCGGTACAGTCTGCGGCACGAGAAATATTGTGGAAAGTGCGCTTCGTCACGATGTACAGCGCCTGGTGTATATAAGTTCCCTGAGTTGTTTACACTCGGTGGCCTCGAGCCGCGGCGCTATCATTACAGAGGATTGGCCGATTGAGCCGTTTCCAACAAAACGGGGAGCCTACACCCAGGCCAAAACCGAAGCCGAAAAAATAGTGCGCGATGCGGTGCGAGACAGGCATCTCCGGGCGGTACTGCTGCGGCCAGGAAGGGTCTTCGGCCCGGGGATGACGCTAGTCACCCCGGAAGTTGCTCGCCGAGTTGGAAACGTTTTTGTCATCCTTGGCGATGGCACTCGCGAGTTGCCCTTGGTGTATGTCGAAGACGTGGTTAGCGCCATCATGCTGGCAGCCAAAAGCAGCAAATTTGACGGCAGTGTGTTCCACATCGTGGATCCAGCCCACATCACGCAGAATCAACTTGTGCGCGACTCCATCTTGAAGAACGACGATAAATCGAGAGTGATCCACCTGCCCGTGGCCATCTTATACGGTCTGGCGTTCGGCCTGGAAATTCTCTCCAAAATTCTAAAACGCCCAGCCCCACTTTCCATTTACCGGGTCCGCTCGGCACTGGCGCGCATGCAATTTGATTGCAGCCGCGCAGAAGATGAAATTGGCTGGCGTCCGCGCGTTGGCATCGCTTCCGGCCTCCAGGAAACAATGGCGGCCGAGCGCATCAACTCCAGCAAAAATGCTCTTGGACGTGTCCAGGAAAGCTGTGCGGCCAAGTGACTTTGCCGCACAGCCCGTAAGCGTAAGACTGTCTCGCTCAGGATTAGACGGCTGAACTGATTACGAATACTGACCGCTGAGGAGATCTATTGCCAGACCGGCCCGCTGCTCGTTATTGTCATCGCGTGGACGATGGTGGACAGTGTGGTCGTGGTTCCCGCGGTCTTTATCGTTCCCCCGGACGACGCTATTCCCTTATTCACTACGAGACTGTCGTTTGCGTCAATCGTGATCGTGAACGTGCCGCTCGTCGGTGTCCCCGGCGCGGAATCGGTGATACTCGGCGTGAGCGCGGTGAACCCAGCGGCATCTCCAAGCTGGATGCTATAAATGTTATAGCTCACCACGTTCCCCGGATTCGCATTGTTCGCCTCGATGCGGTACTGCCAGTTCGCGGCGGTGGCGGAGTTCGCTTTTTCGGCAACGATGTTGATCGTGGGTGCGCTGGGCGCGAGTGCCGTGTAGAGCGCTTCCTGGGCGCCATCAATGCAGGCCACAGTCGCTCCCGCCGCTTTCGGGGTCGTCTCGCAGTGGCTCACGAACGTTGTGCTGCGCGCTGCCGTGTCTGTTTGTAGTCGGTCTAGGATCACGAGCACATTGATTCCACGGAAGTAGTAGTATTCGCGCACCACAGCTACTGCATAGGGATTCTCCCGCCCGGGGTACCCTGAATCACAAACATTGTTCTGATAGGTGAGCGTGAGGTCGGTGACGGCGAATGCGTAACCCGGTTGCGTTTCGAGGCGTTTTACAACTCCAGGCCCATCCGCACACGCGCCGAATAAGTTGATGGAAGCCTGCCCCCCAATAAGAGGAATGTTATGTGCGAACCCCGTCGCAGCGTCTACTGTCCCCGCGCCGCCATATCCTGCAACCGTTTCCCCGTAAGCAGGCGTTTCGCGGATGATATTCACTCCCTTGCGCGACACTTGGAACGTCCCGGCGTCTTGATGGTAGTGTCCCGTGCCCAACGCGCTGGTCAACGAGGGATTGGCGCCTTGATTCAATCCCATCTGCCACAGCATCACCGTCCCAGTCGTGGCCCACGCGTCGTGCGCGTACATGTACTGCGCGCCGGAAGAATAGTAGTCGAGGGGAAGGTTCGAAAACGCGAGCACGGAGCCACCCGTATCGACGGAGCGGTAGAGAGGCCCAACAGCCGGCTTCACCGTCGAGAGCCATTGCCGCGCGTATTGCCCGACGTTCGTCGCACCATACTCCGTGGCTGCCGCCTGCATGAAATCGCCATAATACTGAGACTCGGCGCCGCAGCCTCCACTGGTGTTCGTGTTACCCGTTGGGTTGTGGCTGACGTATCCGCAACTGTTCGCATTCACCCAGTTTTCGTCATCCGCCCAGGTGAAGAGATCCCACATACCCCGGCTCGTGGTGGGTGTGAGCGTGGTGTTATAAATCGTTTGCAAAACGCCAGACTGAAACGCCGTGGTCTCGTTCCACAGGTCGCGTCCCATGACCGCAGCGGACGCCATCGCAAAAGCGTAGTAATTCAGGGAGTATCGTCCGTATTCGCCGCCGCCCTCTTGGCTATGAAGCCCGTAGCCAAGCGTGCCATTCTTACCCGTCCCCGTGGGCGAGACGAAGTTGAGCAGGTCCGGCCACCGAGCCGTCAGCGCGTAGCTGAGATTCGCCGCGGCACCCGTGCTCTCGCCGTTTGTCGCCACGCCGAAGTCGAAATCGTTGCGGAACTGTCCCGCGAAGTAATTATTCGCGGGCATTCCAACGTTGCCCCAAGTCTGCGCGGGATTGTCCTGGTTCGCCTGCCAAGTGCTCCAGTTGCTGTCCAACGTCGTTACCTGCGCAGAAGTAAGGCATGTCGCCTTCCCGCATCCCGGATAGAGCCAATCACGAATCAAAATCCGCTGCTCCCCAAGAGCCCGCATGCTGTCGTCTCCCACTCCTGCGCCGTTGGGGGACGCGGGAGTGAAGGATACAGCATCGTTGATGGCCTGGGTGCACGCCGCGCTCACGTTCATCACGAAACAGGTGAACGCCACGTCGTAATCGTCGAGCGGTCGAGGGCTGGTTGTGAGTCCTGCATATCCGGTGCTGGCGACCCAAGCCTGCGCGGTCGCGATGCGCGAGGGATTCCAGAACAGCCTTGGGTGGCCCGAAGGAATGTTAAGTCCACCATTCGCGCTTGTTGTCGGTGCGGAGATGATAGTGATTGATGATGAAGATGTTATGGATGTATTCGCTGAACTGGTGGCTGTGACGGTGACAGTGGCCGGTGAGGGGACCGCCGGAGGAGCGGTGTAAAGTCCCGAACTGTTGATTGCTCCGCAGGCGGCGGCACTGCAGCCTGCTCCCTGCACGGTCCAAGTCACAGCCGTATTGGAGGTCCCCGCAACAGTGGCGCTTAATTGTTGGGTTGTCCCCGTCTCAACTGATGTGCTAGTCGGTGTCACAGCGACGACAACACCGGCCATAACGGTTACGTTCGCTGTCGCCGATATGCTCGGATTAGCGATACTGGTTGCCACCACACTCACCGTGGCAGGTGTAGGCGCCGTGTTCGGCGCATTGTAGACAGCCGATGACGAACTGGTTGAAAGTGTTCCACAAGTTGATCCGCTGCAACCCGCACCAGTCAGACTCCACGCAACCGCCGTATTCGTTGTTCCTGTCACGGTCGCCGCGAACGAGTTCACGCCCGCGGTAGGAACTGAGGCGCTTGTCGGGCTGATGCTAAGCAGAACAGTAGCCGCTGCGATAACGCTGATACTTGCCGAAGCTGATTTGGTTGAGTCCGCCACGCTGGTCACTGTTACGGTGAGGGTCGCAGGCGACGGCACACTCGCTGGTGAAGTGTAGAGACCGCCCGTCGAAATAGTACCACACGCCGCGCCGCTGCAACCCGCGCCACCTATATTCCAAGTCACAGCAGTGTTCGAGGTGCCGGTTACCGTTGCAGAAAATTGTTGAATGGATCCTGTTGTGACGGTTGCGCTGCTTGGGCTCACTTGTATTACTACACCGGCCGCAACGACGACGTTAAGAGTGGCAGTATTGCTGGTCACGCTGCCCGCGCTATTGGAAACGACAACCGTGAAGAGCGCTCGATTGTCGGAAGTTGTCGTTGGCGGAGTCGTGTACGTCCAGGAATTCGCGCCGCTGATCACAGTTCCGTTCTTCTGCCACTGATAACTGAGCGGGGCAGTACCCGCTGCTGTCACCGAGAAAGTTGCCGTTTGCCCGACCGAAACATCCGCGCTTACTGGCTGTCTCGTGACCGAAGGAACTCCCGCGGTCGCTCCAGAGACGTTGAGAGTGGCAGTGTTGCTGGTCGCGCGGCCTGCACTATTGGAAACGACAACCGTGAATAGCGCTCGATTGTCGGAAGCTGTCGTGGGCGGAGTGGTGTACGTCCAGGAATTCGCGCCGCTGATCGCAGTTCCGTTCTTCTGCCACTGGTAACTGAGCGGAGACGCGCCCGCCGCTGTCACGGAGAAAGTCGCCGTTTGTCCGGCCGAAACATCCGCGCTTACTGGCTGCGTAGTAATCGACGGGGACGCGGATGCGCCATTCGTTCTGTGATTGCTGTTCGTGCCGGATGCGCTGTTGGCGCTCCCTACGCATCCTGAAAGGGAGAGGCTTCCCAACAGCACAACGAGAAGGAGAATTCTCAACTCTTGAGTCCGCAGAAGACGCTTGGCAGTCGACATTTGGCTCCGGCCCTTGCGTAAGCTCCGTGTCGAATTGCGACACGCGCTCCTGTCTACAGTGAATACAGGAGTGAGGCGTCAAGTACATCTGGCCGGTAGTCCAGAAAGAGGGGGCTGCCCGATTCTTGCCCCTTGGTGTCCTTTGTGTCTAATGGGTAAGAGTTGAAAACAATGGAGGGAGTACTCGGCAGCAATAACTGAAAATCCCTTAAAAAAAAGCCTTGTTCATTGAATCTGAGCACTCATTTTCGCTCAGTCCGTGGGAATGATAGTCTCCTCATCCCAGGTGGCGACATCCATGACCGTAACAAGTTGAGCAAGTCGACCGCGTATATCCTTCCATCGGAGCAAGGCACATGGACCACAGCCCGACTGCAGACGCCGCTCATGCTAACCGCTGAATCCTCCCAGACCGGTTATTCGATTGGTAGATTGATCCAATGCGCAGGCATGCCACAGATCACAGAAGCGCATTCTTGGCACGGTTTATGAGGCGACATCAGAACCAACCAGTACCAGTGAACGCCCCGAGGGCTGCTTGGAACCGGAGACGAGCATGGCTTTGATCGACCACGCTGCAACGTCGTAGGTCGAATGGCTGCATCACTCCGGGGCGGTTCGAGCCCCCGTAAAACGAAAATGCTGCCCGGTAGCCCGCTTGTTCCAAAGCTCGTACGGTATCGACGGAGAAACAATGCTTCAGCCCGACAGGATAGGCGAGAATATCGATGCGCCGTTTCAGTTCACGTTCCAATATCCCCCGCGAATGGCGAGCTTCTACCCGCTGCAACTCGGGCGAAAGCTTAGTTAAGATCTCATGCCTGTGCGTGTGCGAGCCGAACGCCATGCCATGCTGTAGCATTTCGCGGGCTTCGTGCCAGTCCAGGAAACAGCGTTCAGTGGCATTCTCAGGGCGCAAAACTTCGCATGCCTTCTCAAGATCAGCTATGAAGCGCTCCTGATCTTTTACTGCGGGCTGCGTAAAGAGCCGCAGGATTTGCATGCACGCATACCTTTTTCCGTCGTTTTCAAGGTCAAGGATCACAGGTTCCGGATATTCGAGGTGGATACGCTTCTTGTCACTTTGTTTGACAATGTAGGCAATCAAGTCCCACCAGGGGAGTTTCCCGGTGCCGATGAAAGCGGTGGGCAGGAAGAACACGCCCTGCACACCATGTGCGCGGAGGATTGGAAATGCCAGGGTATAGTTATCCCGGTATCCATCGTCGAAAGTGATCAGAACACTCGTTCCTCTTGGGGCATTCCCGCCAATCATGGCGAACACTTCCCCTAAAGTACTCATATGAAAACGGCGTTTGAAGAAAGCGATCTGCGAATCAAATTGCTCGGCCGTGGCAGAGAATACACCCGAGTCGAACGGTGTCTCGTCCGCATTTCCCAGGCGATGGTAATTCAGAATAATTAAAGCACGGCGCTGCGGCAGGGATTCCAGGATTCTGGTGAGCCCAGTTCGGGAGCAGACACGTGCTAACAATTCCCGCTTTCCGTGCATTTGCATATAGAGACTATAGTAAAAGCAGAATAGGAGTCTACTAGCCGTCCGACCGATCATGCTTCAGGGTGCTTAACTCTCTCCTCGGATTTGCAGGTATATTCCTTTGACAAGACCATGGAATTCTCTCTACGCCTAATTCGAGATCTCGCGTCAACACTCCGAGTAGATCGCCCGGACGCGCTTCATGCTCGAGACGCCCGGGAACTCAGCTACGGGAGTGCATCCGCGCGCCTCGCCCAAGTTCCGGCCGTCGTCAACACCCGTTACGGCGGAAATCTGAACTGGGATGCCCGGACCGACGGCTCACGCCAGCTCGATGAAATCGCTCTGTTCTGGCGGACTCTGGAAAGCGATATCACGAGCCCGATGCAACATTGTCTTTGGAGCGAATCCTGCCGCGCCACCTTGCCCCTCGATGGGGAACTCCATTTCGTTGTCGTTAAAACGGGATCACAGACAGGGGCCATAGCGCCGCTTGTGCGCACCAAAGGGATTCTTGGCCGGCTGGAACTTCTCGGAGTCAAAATGCTTCGAGAACCTACCGATTTGGTATTTTCCGATCCCGCAGCTCTAAGAATTCTGGCTCGCAATCTCGTCAATCTGGGCTTGCCCCTTTTTCTGGACAGAATTCCTGCCGGTTCGCCTACCATTACTGCGATTCAAGAAGCGTATCGCGGCCGCGGACTGGTGCTCCTGCGTCCCGCTCACCCGTATCCTCGCATCCTGTTGCACCAGGGCTGGCGGAAACCCGAGACCCAGCTCAATAGCGGGCGGCGCTCGGATTTGCGCCGATCCGTTCGAAACGCCGAGAAAATCGGTCCGCTCAGTTATCAGATTCTGTCCCCAACGCCTTCGCAGCTCGCGCCACTTCTTGAAGAGGCTCTGGAAGTTGAGGCTGCAAACTGGAAGGGCAACAGCGGGAGCGCGATCGCGTACGACAAGCTGCGCGGTCAGTTCTACCGCCATTATGCGGCTGCGGCTAGCGCGGCGGGTTTCTTGCGGCTCTGTTTTTTGCGAGTTGGCGGCAAAGCTGTCGCCATGCAGCTTGCACTCGAATGTGCGCGTGCCTTCTGGCTTCTAAAAATAGGATACCGCCAGGAATTTGCGCGATGCTCGCCCGGAACGTTGCTGATGGCAGAGACCATACGTTACGCGGCTTCGAGGGGACTTGTGTCCTATGAATTCCTGGGTAACGCTGATAACTGGACACGCATCTGGACGCAGAATGAGATTCCATGTGTAACGATTCGAGCGTATCCCTTCAAGGTGAGAGGCGTGGCTGTCTTGGCCGCGGATGCATTCCGTGCGGTGCGCCGGCGGTTTGAAGTTGCCGTGAAAAGAGAAAAGAAATGAACCGCAGGCTTAGCAAGATGGTGTGGTCCGCTTGGGAGGCCGTAGCGAAGCATGCCGTCAGGGCCTACATTGCTGGACCCGAGCTCGACGATGCAATGAGAACTTGTCGGCGTCTCTTCGGCCTTGGCTTTGGTGCCACGATTTGTTTCTGGAACATCGAGAGCGATTCACCAGAACGGATAGTGGATGCCTACAAGTCTGCGCTGGCAACCCTCGCCAATGAGAAGATGGATTGTTATCTTTCCATCAAGCTTCCTCCGCTGAAATATGACCTGGCACTGCTCAATGAGGTATTGGAGCAAGCGCGGCCCACGAATACCCTCGTTCATTTCGACTCCCTGGAGCACGAAACAGCCGAGCGAACTTTTTCCATCATTGCGAGAGCGGCGCGTTCCTATCCGAATCTCGGATGCACTTTGCCTGGCCGGTGGGTGAGAAGCATCGCTGACGCAGATATTGCAGTGGATCTTGGTTTGCACGTTCGGATAGTCAAAGGACAGTGGCCGGACTGTCAACACCAAGAGAAAAAGTCTCGGGAAGGCTATCTAGACGTCATTGACCGGTTAGCGGGCCGCGCGCGTTTCGTCGCCGTGGCAACACATGACCCGGTCCTCGCGCGAAATGCACTCGAGCGTCTCCGCCGAGTTGGAACTCCATGTTGCCTCGAGTTGTTGGAGGGCCTTCCGGTGAAGCCAGCCTTGAAAGTCGCGCGTGAAATGGACGTCCCTGTGCGCATCTACGTGCCTTTTGGTCACGGGTGGCTTCCTTATTCCCTTACACAAGCCCGGAACAATCCTCGCGTATTTTGGTGGATTCTTCGGGATCTTATCACCGGTGGATCGCCGCTCCATTCAAGGTTGCCTTCGCGCGGTATTCTGCCCGCGGTGCAACAGACTCCAAATTCCTCCTCAATTTCACGTGTGTGATCTGCCGCTTCTACTTCCGCCTGGCGAAGTTTTCGTCCGGAGCGCACTGGATTTCATCTAGACCATGACAACGAAATCATCAGTGATTGATTCGGAGAGCACGCAAGTGTTTGATTCAGAACCTGGCGAATCCCATTCCGATGCCGGTTTCGAGGAACAATTTTACTCATTCTATAATTGGGCGCTCGATCCTGTTCTCTCGGTAGGCGACATATTCAAGCACCTTCGTGACTCTCTCAACCTCTTGAACTCGCTCAACGTGCCTTGGCAGGTCGAAGAGTGCAAAGTCAATCTGTATCTGCTAGCTTGCGCTCTCACTTGTACCGTTGACGACTATCTGGCGAAAACCCCGCCGGATCTTTCGAAAATTTCCCGAAGACTTCCCAGCCTGCGAATTCCTGTCCTTTCCGCGCAGAAGCTAATCAATTTCGTCCATCGTCTCTGGAGCTATCCACAAAAATTGCGCGCAGCAAGGTGGGAGGGGAAATGGACCTCTCAGGTCGATGCGATCTGCGACTTTCTCACTCGAACTGGAAAGCCCGCTCCGCAACACTTGGACAATTTGAGGAAATCCATCGAAGACTGCTTCGCCACTCGCCTCCCGAGGCCGCTTCTCAATCGGCCGATGCAGTTGCCTTCCGGATATCGCAGTCAGGACCTTGCGCATCAAGATGCATTCTCGCTGGCTGAGTTATTTGCTGCTTCTCAAGAGGATCGCCATTCCCCCCTCTTGATCATTGGTCCACGAACGATGGGCGCATATTTCGCTCCAGCAGCGAAGGCCAAACTAACGCAGCTTGGCTGGACCTCAGTGACGTGGTGCACCGTACGGCCGAAGAAGGGAATTTCCCCTTGGGAAGAGGCCGCACTGCGGGCGCTTCATTCGCCGGATGTGAAGATCCTCGTCATCGACGAGTCTCCGAATACTGGTAACACCTTCCGGCTGATGGTGCATCTCCTTCGGCAGAGGAGGGTGCAACCCAACAGAATTTTTCTGCTCGCGGCCATGCACCCCGCGCGCCCCGATTGGCGCCTTCCCGTCACTGAGGAAACTCTTGGCGTACAACTCATTCAGCTGGAGGCGAACTCCCTTCACAAGAACATTCTTCTCGCGCCAAGCTTCGTCCAGCCGCTTCTTGCGAGCTATTTCCAATCCCTGGGGTGGCACAACGTTCAGCTCCTCGAGAGCAACCTCACTGTCGAGCTAAATCGCCGCCTCGAAGAACATTTTCAGGATGGTTTCCAGTGCCGCTTCAAGCGTGTATTTGATGTCCGCATGGAAAAAAATGGCGCACCACCCGTCAACAGGCGCGTTCTTGCAAAGAGCGTCGGCTGGGGCTGGTTAGGTTATCAGGCTTTTTTTGCGGGGAGGCAGCTTGCTGGGTTTGTTCCCGCAATACTTGGACTTCGAGAAGGCCTTGTGTATATGGAGTGGCTCGAATGTATTGATGGCAGTACTACCAGGCCGCCGATCAAACGTCTTGCTGACTATGTTGCCGCACGCGCGAGCACCTTGCGCCTGAACAAGGATCCTACTTTTGCAATCAGCCCCGGCTACGGCTGGACGGGCTGGAGTGTGCTGATTGACTCGCTAAAAAGAGCTTACGGCACGTTCGTAGGCAGTGTGAAAGTGTCGGCTCTCCATCGGGCTCTCGCGCAGTATGTGTGTCGCACCCCTTCGCTAATAGACGGTCGCATGAAGCCAGAGGATTGGCTCCAAACACGAGATGGTTTTTGCAAGGTTGATTTCGAACACCACAATTTCGGCCGCACGGAGTTATACATAGTTGATCCTGCCTACGATCTTGCCGGTGCTGTCTTCGAATTTCGCCTTTCCGCCAAGGACGAACAAGAATTGATTGCGCACTATGTCCAGATGAGTGGCGACACTGCTGTCGGGGAGCGAATCCTACTTTGGAAGCTGGTGCACGGCGCTGTGGGAAGTGAGTTGGCTACCGCGGCCCTCGATGTCGAAACGCGCGGCGAGGCTCGCATGATCTGGCACGACCGGCTCGTTCAAGCCCGAAATTTCTTGGTTCACCAGATGAGCCGATTTTCGGCCTCCCTGCTTCCGAATCGCTTCCCCTTGCAATGGACTCGACGGCTCATCTTTATTGACCTCGATGGAGTCTTCGATTCGAATGTTTTTGATTTTCCTCAAGCGACGACCAGCAGTCTGATCGCCTTAGCGAGGCTTCAGAGCCATGGATTCTCCGTGATTCTCAACACCGCGCGCAGTGCCAGTGACGTCAAGCAATACTGCGAGGCCTATGGTCTTCACGGCGGGGTTGCCGAATCCGGCTGCATATTCGTCGATGCCGTGAAACAAAGCGAATTCCCGCTCATTGAGCCGGAGGCTGCCGAGCAATTGAGTCGCTGTAAAGCGGCAATCCAATCGCTTCCCGGAGTATTCCTCGATCCGAATTATCGGACGGCTGTAAGGGCTTTCCGTTACGAGAGAAATGGTACCCAGGGTTTGTCGGAAGCGGAGGTGCGCGGCATCCTTGAGAGTTCGCGATTGGACCGTTTGATGTTCCTGCCAACCTGCGCGGACACCACCATCGTCCCGAAGGGCATCGGCAAAGGCTCTGGTTTGTTATGGGTGAAGAAATACTTGAGGTCTGAAGGTGAGGCCGTCGCTGCGATCGGTGATAACGATCAGGACCTGGATATGTTCCGCTATGCCGACCTCGCGTTTGCGCCCGCGAGCAGTTCGAAGTCAGTTCGTGAGTTTGCCTCTGCTGGTAAGTGCAAACTGACACGTCATGCCTTCCAGAAGGGATTGCTCGAGGCCGTAACGCAAGTGATTCACCCGGACCGGCGACTCTGCGTGAAGTGCGATGTCCAACTTATACAAGCGGATGGTTGCGGTGCTTTATTTCAAAGGCTGATGGAAGTCGCGGAACTCTCCAAATTTCAAAAGTTGCTATCGATTTTGAACTGGGAAAAGTTGTAGACATCCCCATACTATCGATTACCGTTTTGTCTCTAATCTACTTCGCCGGATAGCTTTAAGAACGGGAGCGGGAAGATTTGTTCGAAGCCAGCTCTTCAATGTGCGGCTCGTCTGATCGATTCTCAAATAAAGAGCGCCTTGTGTCAGACGCCGGGCAAAATGGATATCTGCATAACTTTCCACTTGGGCGCCCCAGCGATTTTTGCTCGGGTCTTCTTCCCCGAGAAAATCATATTGCCGGATGCCCTGGCCGATCAGCGTTTTAATAACCTGAGCTCGGAGCACATAACCGGCCCGGTCGGACGAATACGCGGGATCGAAGCCTTCCTGCAGGGAATAAACAACGTCGCGATATCGGAAGCCATACTGCGCGGCGGCCGGTTTTCCATCCAGTTGCAGAATCCAGAATTCCAGCCATCCGCGCTCCAGAAAAGAGGCTGCCATGTTGTAATAGAGTTCACGTCGCTGCGCGGAAGCAAACGCCCCCGGCTTTCCTAACATCTGCCAACGTTTTTGGTGGAGCCCGAACAGGGCATCCAGAGATGCAGGCAGTGCTTGCGTGGCATCACACTTGGTAATCGAAACGTGAAAATGCTTGTGCAAACGGTTTGTGTAATAAACAATTTTCGTTTTTTCTTTGTTCGAGATCGTTTGCTTGAGGTAACTTTCCCATGTCTCCGGCAGCGCTATCGTGGAGCGCGGGCGTCCCAGGCGCCGGAAGGTCCACCTGCGACTCTTCAGATCTGAAACCAGCGACGGGACCGCGGCGGAATCCCATGGAAGGGTATTTAACTCGCAGATATCCCACTCTGGGTTCGATTCCAGCCAGGAGAGGAAGGATTGCGTGCAGGCGGCCTGGTAACCCTTCCGGATAATCAGGTCAAGATTGTCCGAGTCTTCCGAGCCATCCCCTACGAAACGCAATCGTCTTAAGCGAAAGGGAAGCGCCGGTTCGATCAAGTCTGCATACAGCGGCACAACGCCCACTACTTCATCATCCGCATTCAAGAAGACGGGTGCCACTAGCTCTTTGTCTTTTACGAACGACTTCCACCATGCGCCCAGCCACTCAAGCGTGGAAAATATGGTTAGCCCCTCGGCATCTTGCAGAATACTCTCCCACGCGGGACGAATCGCCTCCAGTTCATCCCATGTCCTGATTGTTCTTACTTGCAAAGGCATAAAAATCGCGGTCGTGGCAATCGCACCGGAAAGACCTACGCTATTATGGACTGTGCCAACGATTTACACATTATCCACCACGCCTGTGGAGATGTCGGCTGGATCGCTAGCCGGCGCGCCGCCGGGCCTAGCGCAGATCGCGGTTTCCCTCTAGCAAGCTGCTCGCCTGCCCAACGGCGATATATGAGCGCTTCTTGTTCCCGGACCCCTTTTTGCCCGAGTAATGCGGCGTGGCGATGCACAACCTTGAGCATACTCGTACAATCACGATCTGAATCACTATTGGAAAGGGAGCCTGGCCATTGGGTATACGTGGCGAGTGGCTCAGGTACCAGATAGACTGCTGTCGATGAAACCAGCCTGATCCAAAGGTCGCGATCCTCGGCCGGCTCCAGGCCCGAAATAAAGCGTTGATCGCCCAAGTCTTTTCGTCGCACGAGCAGAACACCCGTCCAGAGGTTCATTGCGACGTGGAATGCCTCGGCGTCAACAGGCTTGAATTTTTTGCCCAAGAATCTTGAGTCCAAAGCCTTTCCCATGTAGCGAGGCTTACCCAGTTCCTCGGTAAACCACTGGCCACCAAGCACTCCCACGCCTTCCGAAAAGGCCAGTTGTCGCTCCAGCTTGGAGGGCTCCCAGTAATCATCGGCGTCGAGAAAAGCGATCCACTCGCCCTGTGCATGCTCTATCCCCAGATTCCGTGCACTCGCTACTCCGCCGTTGGTTTTGCGGATCAGGGTCACGGAGGAACCGAACCCTTTGGTTGCTGGGACTGCGTCCTCCGGGCATCCGTCGTCAACGATGAGAATTTCGTACGGACGAAAAGTTTGCCCCAGTACGCTCTCCACGGCGCGCGCGATGGTATGACTGGCCCGATAGTATGGGATGATGACGCTGACTGTCGGTAGGTTCACTTTATTCCTCGATCGTTAGCCCGCACTGCCCAGCCGAAGCCTGCAATAGAAGATTTGGCGCTTGATGTATTGGAGCATCGGGAGGGGCACTTTAACGGTGAGATCTGGTAAACGTCGCGCACCAGTTGCGAACTGACATAACTCGCCGATGACCTTCCTCTCGTCAAACTCAAGAACTTCCACCGCTTCGAAGTCATTAGCCCAGTCCAAAGTCACGATGGCGTGCTTAGGGTTGATGCGCCGTCCGGGCGACAAGTGGGCAACGATGGCATCTCTAACTGAATGCAAGACGTGTGGCTTGAGCCGGAACTCCAGTCCGTTCTGAGTTCGTGTAATGAGCCATCGGTGGTGGTAGTAGCCGGCGTGGCGCGGATTCTCAACACCCTTGGATTGCTCGACCACGCGAGAAGGCACTTCGATATAGCCCGCTTTCGCGATTCTCCGCAATTCGGAGCAAACCCATATGGGGTCGCGTATGTCTTCCAGCAGATGTGAGCAGATGGCAAAATCAAACGCTTTATCAGCTACCGGCCAAGGGCGGCGGTCACACAGATCAATTTGAATCCAGCGATCCTCGGAGTATCGCGGGCTGATTCCGAGCTGCTTGTGGATGTCTCCGTCGCTGCCACCGCCCAGGTTCGCGTACGCCATTGCATCAATCACATAATCTGCCCTGGGAAACGGTGCCGCGCCTCCCCCAACGTCAACTACGGTCGCATCATTGGGGATGCTTTTTAACAGTCGCCGAGCGTTTTCGATATCCATCCGCATTCCTCAATCGCCATAGCAGGGATTGATCGGCCATCGGAGTGGCAATCAATCTGGGATCCCCCGGCTTGGCTAGGGGCCTCTTGAGATTCTACTTCAGGTAAGTGGACATGGATGATTAACGTGCGTTCAGGCATGGCCTCCGAATTTGGTTCCTTGCATGTCAACCGTCTTTTGAAAGGTCGAGCCTACGATGAAGAAATATAGAATTCTGCTTGCGGATGATGAGGAAAACAGCCGGAGAGTATTCCAGAAAGGCCTGGAATGCGAGGGCTTTGAAGTCGTTCCGGCAGCTAACGTATACGAAGCGCTCAGCTTGATTTCCACTGAAAACTTTGACGTGTTGCTCGCTGACCTCTTCATGCCGGATGCTTGTGATGGGTTCACAGTTGTCAATGCTATGCGCCATTCGCAGCCCAACGCGGTTACGCTCTTGCTCAGCAATTACCCTGCGTTTCAAGCGGCCACGACTGCCATTCTGCTGCAGGCTGATCAAATCCTTGTAAAACCGATCGGCTTTGCAGAGATTACTGAACTCATCCGGAAAAAGCTCTCCGCTCCTGCTGCCCGTTCGGCGATAAACAAAGAACGAGTCGCTGCCATTCTGGAACGTGACCTAAATGCAACCATTCGGAACTGGATGTCCCGCGTGGAGCACACCGAGGACCTGACAGCGATTGCGCTGACATACAAAGAACGTACTGGTCATCTGCCGTTGCTCCTGGGCGACCTTGTGCGGCGCTTGCGCCTCGCTCCCGATGCCATTCCGCCACTTTCCCATGCTGCACGCGAGCATGGGGTTCTGCGGCGCAGGCAAGGCTACAGCGTCCCCATGGTTGTGGAAGAGTCTAGAATTTTGCAGGTGAGTATCTTCAATACTCTGCAAAACAATCTGGGAAGTGTGGATTTCAGCACGGTCCTTCTCGACGTGATGACTATCGCCGACGAAGTGGATTCACAATTGAAGCAGGCGATGGTCGGTTTCCTGGAAACAGCCGCTGCAAAGTCGGCCAGTTAGATCGCAAAAGCCTTCAGACGTTGATCGAACATCACCGGAAACGAGATTCCCCGCCAGTTGATGTCTCCAATACCTCGCTACCGCGAGATCAAAGGACGGCGTATTCCGGGAGGCTTTTTGTTGGTTTGGTTGACCATTCACAAAGAAGAGCTGTGCCTAGCGCCACACTAATTTTCGACAGCCCGAACCCTTTCTCCCGTCGCCAATTTGATTTTAGCTCATTCACCTCCACTGCTCGATGACCAGAAAACCGGTCGCGCTCGGTCCTGCCCGGGCCATCGCCAGATAGTAAGGCAGGCCCTTCCATCCCGTCCATCTGACTGCGTTATCTCCCGCGTGGGATCCCTCCATTCTTTGATTGGCCGCGAGCCTCATCTATAGCTCACTGCCTTTCTTCGACTTTCCGGTTGAATCGGCGGCTGACCTGTGCAATCCAGTACAGACGCGTCGGTCTATAGGAGGTATGCTCCTTTGCAATTAAATAATCTTCAGCTAAACATACCTGACCACCCCCACCCTGAGCCCCCAATGCTCAGGGTGCGTACGACTGTACTGATCGGTTGCTGTCGCACTGAGTAGGAAACGTCGGGCCACAAGGAGCTGGCTTGTCCTTTGGTAGAGTGAGATTCAGCAATAAACTGGGCATTCTTAAGCTTAGGGGAAACATCTCGCTTTTCGGGAGATTCTTGATGTTGGATCAAGGTGTCTGGGCCGAAGTCAAAGTCGGTAGCGAACACCTGCGGTTGTTCTCGGAGCAGAATGCACTCGGTGTGCAGGCATCCGTTTACAATGTAAACGCAAAAAACTGGATTGCACCTTCCGAATCTGTGGATGATATGGAGCAGGGAAAAGACAGGGCGGCAGAACATGCTAAGATGTACCTTCGCCGCGTCGCCAATTTAGAACTGCCTCCGTTGCAATGGAAAAAATCCCGCTCCGCGTAGCTAACGCAACCTGGATCTTCGCCTTCAGCAATCCGACCAGCTCCAGCTAGATCCATCTGCTTCTCCGTGCGAGACCATATCTTCGGCCGGAATGAACACCCGCTTCTAGCCGCTCCCGTCTCCCAGATTTTTGGCGGTAGTACCCTGGGTGCATGAAAAGGGTACGGAAGTTCCATTTACGCTTCCCGAGGGCAATGGCAATGTTAAGATTACCCAATCCAGCCTCGGCAAGATGCAAGTCCGTTGCGGTCTTTAGTGAGAATGGGAAAAATCCTCTCCAATCTTCGGCTAAGGACCAAATTCCTGTTGTCTATGGTATTGGTGATTGCCGGCCTCACCTGGGTCGCGTTGCTTATTGTGCGCCATGCGGTTCAGGAACGCGCCCGCCAGGAGTTGGCGACAAGTGCTCACAACTCTCTGGTGATCTTCGAGATCCTGCAACATCAGCGGCAGGTGGTATTGAACCGCAAAGCAGATCTTCTCGCCACCTCCGCATTTCTTTCCAATAGCGATGTCAGTGAATTCACGGACTCCACCAACAATCCGTTCGATACGTCTAGTAGCGACTTAATTGTCCTTGCCGACCCTGTCGGCAAGATTGTTGCCATGCACACGACCCATTCCGGCTTTTCGGTACAAAACGTTGAAGCACTCTTGCGCTCTTCTTTGGCCAGAAATCGCAGTTCCGATTGGTGGTACAGCGATGGCCACCTGTATCAAGTGGAACTCCAACCCATTGGACCTGGCGACGTGGCAAAAGATGCCCAACCGGCAAGGGTTGTTGTGGGACAGGAACTCGATGATCGTGCCGTGCGCGATTTGGGCCGCCTTTTAGCCGGCGAAGTAGCGCTCCGTTATAAAGGGCGCACGGTAGCCAGCACCCTCGATCCTTATCGGGAAGCGGAACTTTCCTCTCAATTGCAGAGCGGCAGCACGCCTGATCAGATGTACCTTGGGAACGAACGATTTTTCGCCAGTGCGGTGGAATTAACGCCAGATTTGCCCGGCGGAGCGAGCCTGATGGTTCTCAGGTCCGACGTCGAGACGATGGCATTTTTGCAACGCCTCAATCGTTTTCTCCTGCGAGTTGGCTTTCTTGCCGTGCTGGCCGGCGGTTTCCTGGCTTTCCTGATCTCCAACACGTTCACCAAGCCACTTGGCAGACTCGTGCAGGGTGTACATGCGCTGGAGCAAGGCGATTTCGACTTTCAATTAGAAGTGCAGGGAGGCGGTGAGGTCGCCGAGGTAACGCAGGCTTTCGATCGCATGCGCCACACTCTGCAAAGGAACGATTCCGAAAGACAACAACTTGAGGAACAGCTTCGGCAATCGCAAAAAATGGAGGCGCTGGGCCGGCTGGCAGGCGGAGTCGCACACGACTTCAACAATCTGCTGACCATCATCAAGGGTCACAGCGACTTATTGCTGGACTGGCTGAAGACGTCTGAACCACCCTACAGAAGCTGCGAACAGATCCATAAAGCTGCAGACCGGGCGGCCTCGCTTACGCGGCAGTTGCTGGCCTTCAGCAGGAGGCAAGTACTGCAACCGAAAGTGCTGGACGTGAATGTTCTTGTCACGGAGATGGACAAACTTCTGGCTCGCCTGATTCGCGAGGATATCGAATTCGTTTTTGTGCCGGGGGTGGCATTGGGAAGCGTGAAGGCCGACCCGGGACAAATCGAGCAGGTACTCTTGAATTTGACCGTCAACGCCTGCGACGCCATGCCGAAGGGCGGAAAGCTGACGATCGCGACTAGCAATCTGACTGTGAATGAAGAGTACGCACAAACGCGTCCCGGTCTTCAGCAGGGTTCCTTTGTCTTGCTTTCCGCAACGGATACCGGCCATGGAATGGACGCGAAGACGAAAGTGCGGATTTTTGAGCCCTTCTTCACAACGAAAGAGGTAGGCAAAGGCACTGGTTTAGGGCTTGCGACCGTGTACGGAATTATTAAGCAAAGCGGCGGTTTCATTTGGGTGGAATCCACTCCGGGGGAAGGAAGCCGCTTTGAAGTGTATCTTCCCAGGGTTCCAGAAGAAGGTGTTCTGGCGGCCCCTGAAAAAACCCCGCTCTGCCCTGTGCCGGGGGCACCCACGATCATGGTGGTGGAAGATGATGCCGCAGTTCGAGAACTCGCCAGTAACTTCCTGGAAGCGGCTGGATACCCTGTACTGGCCGCGAAAGATGGAGTTGAAGCGCTCCAGATCGCTAGAGGTTGCGTCCATTCCATCGGCGCATTGTTGACGGATGTGGTGATGCCAAACATGCGAGGAACGGAACTAGCTGCGCGACTTGGTACTCTTCTCCCTGAAATGAGGATAATCTTTATGTCCGGCTACCTGGAACACAATGGGGAGAGTCACGAAATTCTTGAGGATGGCATCTTCCTCGAAAAACCATTCACGCGAGAGAGTCTTCTCGGCAAAGTAAATGAAGCGCTTCGATCCGCGAGCTTGGCGAACCTCAAAAGATAACATCGTCTTGCTGTACCTCCGAGGCCCGCTTGGTTCTTCTGTCTGGAATATTCGTGCGCTTCATTGATGTAGATCCCAAACGAGGCAGCGCGGGAGCGTCGCACAGCTTGCGAATCACGGTGAACTAGCCCGTACAGCCGTTTACACGCTCCCACCGGAGTTCCTCCCCGGACGGCCGCCCAGGTAAGGAATCGCTCGCCCCACAATCGTTTCGCCATATCGCACCCAGCGTGGAGTCGGGCGCGGCGTCAGGGCCAACATGTTGGATAAATGACATAAGGACGGATGCAAATCCGCGACCATCTTGACGAGCGCGGTAAGCGGCACAGCAAGCAGCAAGCCCATCACACCCCACAACCAACCCCAGAAAAGAATCCCAACTGTTGCCGCCACCGGCCCGATACTCACGCGAGTAGCTATAAATTTCGGGATCAGGAGATTCGCAGACACGACATGCAGGAGCAGGATCGTTACAGTGATGATGACAAATGGTCCTGGGGTGTTGAACTGAAGAAGCGCTGCCGCAATCGGAAGCGCTAGCGAAAAGATCAATCCGAGAAACGGCACCAGATTTAACAGCCCGCTGACGATTCCCAGCGCTATGGCGCCCTTCATGCCAATACCCCATAATACCAGCGTGGTCGCCACGGCCATCACGGATCCGACGATAAGATTGCCCACAACAAAGCCCCGAACCATGTGGTTCAGCGTCGCGATGAATCGAGCTGAGTCGATCCGCGAACCGAAGAGGGCACTCATCCGGGTGGCCATTTGATCCTTGCTGCAGAGCATGAAGAAAGTCAGAAAGGGCACTACGCCAGCAATAATTAGGACTCCCCACGCGGATCCCGCTCCACGCACCAAATAAGCAGGCCAACTTGGCGATTCCTGCAAGCGAACCTCGGGAACTCTTTTAGTGGGCTGCACGTCGTTCGTAAGGCTTCCAGCGCTTTGCTGAACCTTTTGAATTTTCCGGCTGATTGGCTCAATCGCTTGCTGAATCTTCGCGGTATATACGGGAAGTTCTTCCGAAAAGGTTGTCGCTCTTCCATAAAGCGCGTGACCCAGCAGCCCGATTAGACCCATGCCTGCGAGCACAACGGCCGCCGCGGCGACACCTCGCGGCAGATGCAGTTTCTCAAGTAAGATCACCACGGGGTCGAACAGGATCGCGAGAAATGCCGCCAGGATGACCGTGATGCAAATCGAACTAGCGTAGTAGCTGAACACCGTCAGCAATCCCACCACCAATATGAAGAGCAGAATCGCTATTCTGCGAAGAAGCTTCTCGGATGGTGAGGTCGAAGACGGCAGCGCCGTTTCCTCCACACCCGCCCGGCTAAGTTCAGGGGGGCCACTTTTATTTGTCTTTTGGCCTGGCATAGGTTTTCTGCGCGTGAATGCGTCGCTGGCTGGAGATCGGAAATACGGACCAGTCATTCTTGACTCCCGGGCCGATGGAGGAATGCATGCCCGACAGTCTCATTAGGCAGGTTCCCGCCATGTTCTTAAGGCACAGTTCTTCAGGGCGGCGAGACTCGCATCTTTTACTGTGATGAAGTCGCTTTTTGATCCTTGACCTGCAGATCATTCACGACTTGCTTCACATTGGGCACTCCAGTGGCCACTTTCTCCGCACGGTCGCGCTTGGACTGCGAGTTCACTTCTCCTGTCAGCGTGACCACACCGTTTTTCACGTCGTATTTCACACTGTCGTGCATCTTGTTTTGGATCAGCGCGGCATCCAAATTCTTCTCGATGCCGGCGTCCAGATCGGAGTTCACGGCCTTGGCTTCCTTTTCTGCGCCCACGGGAATCACGGCAATCTGATCCGCGACAACCTGGGGGCCTGCCTGGGACCTTGCAAGGGATTCGGCTTGGGCCTTATCGTTCTCACTGGCCACTTGTCCGCCAAGGGTGACGATGCCCTTATCGCGATCTTGACTGACGGAAACGTCTTTGTACCCTGCCTGATCGAGCGATTTGCGGATACTGTCGGAAACGTCAGGCGATTTCTTGGGCGATCCGGAACAGCCGGCCAAGGCCCCGATTCCGAGCAGCGTGAGTATGGGTACTGACAATCTGAGCATTTTCATGGGTCTTTCTCCTTTGCTGAATTTCAGATGGAATCTCTAACAGTGACGAGGCGATGGAACACTTGCTGCCTTTGCATCCGGTGTCTCCGCACGAACTGTCGATGCCCCGCGTCGTCCCTATTGCCGCGGACACGACGTTCCAGGACTTTCCCGACGATATCGCCAACGAACAAATTGGGAGGGCACAGTTCCTGCTTTTGCAAGGAACATTTCTCTTCTGCGTACTTCGGATAAGGGGCAGATGATCCCAACCCAGATGTTAGTCACCAGAAAAAAGTGTTTCTGTACAGAAAGGAACACAATGCGATATCGGTCGTGTCGTTGCAGCCGTTGGTGCCACTACGTACGTTCTCTACTTGGTGTGGAGTCAAATTCCCATTCGATTTTTAGGTTTCAGGGTCAGCCATGGCCTGTTCCAATGTGAACATTTTCCAAAAACCATTGGCGCTATCGTGAGTCTGACAATGGAAATCCATCACCAAGCCGTCTGTTCGACCTTGCTGATCCTGATTTGCATCGGTATTGGGCGGCCGCTGGTCGCTCAACAACCCGCAGCGTCCGCAGTTGAGCTTCCTACTGTACTGAGTGGGGAAGAGGTCGTGAGCAGGATGGTCCGGAGAAACCTTGAACGGGCCAAGGCACTGGGTGCCATCCAAGGGACCAGGGTGTATCGCCTGGAATACCGAGGCTTTCCAGTTTCCAGAGACGCGGAGATGGTTGTGGATGTGAAATACCGCTCTCCGGCGACGGTGGAATTTACCATCCGATCCGCTAGCGGTTCCGATCTGCTTATCGAGAAGGTCTTCAAGAAACTGTTGCAGAAGGAGAAAGAAGCACTCATCCCGGAGAACCAGAGCCGCGTAGCCCTCAACAACCAGAACTACATCTTTACACTCGCCAGCGAAGAGAATACACCGGGCGGCTCATTCTATATTTTCTCTGTTGAACCCCGCACCAAGAGCAAATTGCTCTATCGCGGCCAAATCTGGGTGGATGCAGAAGACTTTGCTTTGGCTCGGATTGAAGCAACGCCTGCGGTAAGCCCTTCGTTTTGGATCAAGGGCACCGAGGTCGAGCAGGTATATCTAAAGGTCGCCGAATTCTGGCTCCCGGCGTCGAATCGCAGCACCAGCAACACTCGCCTGGGAGGTAGTGCCGTGCTCACCATTGAATACAAGGACTACCAGGTTACCGCCATTCCCTCTTCGGACAACTCTGCTGGCGCGGTTGTTCCCGCCGGGAACTCTCTTCTCCGGGAACTGATGGATTTAAGCAATCATCGCGTTAGCCTCTCAGGGTTATGATCACGGTCATCCTTTTACCTGCAGGTGGCACCAACCCGATTTCCGCAATGGTCGGGTCGGGAACGATGAAGAAATGCCTGTCCTGGTTCCGTCATGTGCTGACTTCTTCCGCGCTCCTCCTGGTCTTGCCAGCGATGTGTCCAGCCCAGGAGGCAGGTCGCTTCCAGCTTTCTCCCCCCACGCTGCAAGAGGTGCACAACATTGTTGTTGATCCTCACTTAGGACCGCAGCCGCCCTGTGGAAAAAAAACCATCCCGCTCTATCCTGCTCTGCAGGATCCGGCCATTGTGAAGTCATGGAGCAAGTCTGACTTCGGCCGCGATTGGAGACCACCCGCGTGCACGGGTTGGGCTGCGGTGGGATTTACGACGTTGACTACCACGGTCGCGCGATTTCGCAATGCCTCCCATGCGGAGGGCTTGCTTCGTCAGATCGGTGCAATTTCAAAACTCGCGGGCATGCGCTACTGGTCGACCACACACCAGCGGTGGCAAACCTTAATTCTGAACGCCTCCGCTCTGACAGGCTTGCAGCACGATCAACGCCGCCAAGACTTCACACCCGATGAGATGAAGGAGGGCCAGATACTCTACTTTGAACAGGTTGATAACATCTCTGGCAAAGCCACCTATCGGATGCACATTGCCGAGGCTACGGCGGACCGCCTCGTCTTCGATGTCGAGAACGTCAGCACGATACGCCGTCTCCTCGTACCTATCCTTCATCCGGGCGACATGCAGTCCATTTACTTTTTGAATCGCGAATCGGATACCGTCTGGCGCTACTACAGCATGGTGCGCACAGGGAAAAACGCCAACCCGCTGATCTCGGGAAACGAGTCTTCCTCAATCAACAGGGCTGTTGCGTTCTATCGCCACCTGGTCGGAATTCCCACCGACCAGGAGCCGCCGGAAGCGAAATGAAGTCAAGAATTGCGTCACTATCACAACTCCAGTCGCATTTGCGCCGATCGTAGGTGGCTTGATGAGGCGCGAGTTATAGCGAACTGCCCCTTGCAATCACGGGCTCGAATCCAGTCCATAAGTCGGATGGCGAAAGGTTCCGCCAATCTTGACGGGCACGATCTCTCCAGTATTCTTCTTCTTTAGGAATGGCCCTACAGCGTTAAGCAGAAATGATTTCATCCCCCTCGCATCCGCACGCTTGGCGCGAATAGGCCAAAAAACATGAATGTGTCCTAGAACGCACAGACACGGGTGCACGACTCTTTTACTCTAAAACCTGGTGATTCCCACGGTCATTAGAGGGCGTTGCAGGCAAATGCCCGAGGAGGAAGATTTGAAATCTTCTGGAATTAATGAAAGAGGTTTCGTCAGAGGGATTCTCGTGCTCATTCTTGCGCTGCTTGTAGTGGGCGCGGTCTATTATATTTTTACGAGAAACACGTCCATCCAGAACGCCTTCCACTCTATTGAGGGATCAACGCAAGATGCGGCAACCACCTCCAGGGTTCGCACGGCTCTGCTCCTGTCGAAACAGGTATCCCCCTTCGACGTCAAAGTGCAAACAGTCCAGGGCGAAGTCACCTTGGAAGGCCAGGTGCCTTCCGAGCAAGTCAGGAGCGTGGCGGGAGCTATCGCCCAGGACACGTCGAGCGTCAAACAACTCCACAACAATCTGAGCGTAAACCCTTCGATAGAGCGCAACCCCGATCGGGAGCATCTCAGCGAACGGGTGGCCGATCTGGAAATCAAAACTTTGGTGACCGACGCTCTTTCAAAAGATCCGGAGTTGGCGGAAAAACACATCACTACAGAAGTGAAGGATCGATCCGTGACACTTGGCGGAACGGTGCAGACCGTTAGTCAGAAAAACTCCGCGGACAATATCACCTGGCAGGTTACGGGCGTCCAGGGACTTACGGATAATATAAGCCTCTCCGATACTCAGGCAATGCCGGAGAGCGCTGACGATAAACTGGCCCGCCGCGTGGAGTTTGAACTCTACTCCACAAAAGCAATCCCCCTGAAAACTGTCCAAATCCACGCCGATAATGGCATTATCACTCTGACCGGAACGGTATCGTCCCGTGCGGAAAAACTGCTGGCGGAAAAGACAGCGAAATCAGTTGATGGCGTTCGCAGAGTCGTCAATAGTCTGGCCGCACCAGAAGAATCGTAGATTCCCGCGATATACCAGAATTCCATAGTGCTTCGATGCGAACTTGGCTCAAGGGTTCTTATACCACGGCTTTGCTCAAATTCCCTATTTGCCGAGCCAGAGTTCTGCAAAGCCACAGAAGGGAGAGTCTTGACAGTCGATTCGGACCGTGCCGGGGTCGGCTACCTGATGATCAGACGCGGACATGGCCCCTGGTGTCATTCGATCCACGGCCAGAACCATATCCACAGCTCCCTCCTGAGCGCCGCGTTGCCGGATATCGGGTCAATTTTCCGATTACTGCGGCGGTTTCAATGGGTCGAGGCAAGACTAACTCGAAGTCTACTTGCAGGAGTCTCAAAAGATAAAGTCGTTCGCGAGCGTTGATTCAGACGGGAGACTACACTGTTCAGTTCTAATTGAGTGCAGCCGGACAGTTCGGTTCTCCACGGGGAGTATTATCGGATCAACTAATTAGATGGTCTGATATCGACCTGTTGAGTTCACCGCGTTTATCGGACACGCCGTCCAATAGTGGGGGATGAATCTTGTCCTGGATAGCGATCTGGAAGTAAGCAAGTTTCCGGGCACTCCGTCGAGCAAATCGATCTTCACAAGGCATGGCTGCGATATGAAAATTCTCTCATTTTTCCCTCACTAAATCCTCGGAGCGCTTATCGAACTGCGGTGACAATCGAGGTATTCATAAGCAGCATCTATCTCGTTGACCGGATCAGCAAACTCATGGGTAATTTGTCTTTCGTTGGGCCGTCAGGGATTGAGCAAAACCAAGCACAGGCGTAGGATTGCTCCCATCAGGTCCCAACGGGACTTGATTGGAGGTGCTCCATGCCGTTTAATTTCATGACCCTATCAAGAGTAGACATGCCAGTAGGCCGAGGCGAAGGCCTGAGGATTCTGGAACGTGATCAATTCTGCTGCAGGTACTGCGGATTGGATGGGAAGGCCAGCTTTGAAAACGCGCTGGTGATGTCCGTTGATTTTGTCGTGCCGCGCGCTCATAAGGGCAAGAAGGACCCGGTCAATCTGGTAGCTTGCTGCCGTCCGTGCAATATGATCAAAGGCAAGCGGATCTACAAGAACTTCGAGGATGCCAAGAAATATGTGCTTGCGCGGCGCGAAGAGATGCGCCAAGCCTGGGAAACCAAGCACTCCCGCCCGGCGGCAAAAGCGGCTTCCGCTTAAAACGTTTCGAACGGGCGCTGACAAAGAGTAAGGGACTGGCTCACGTATGACCCGTGTTGCCCGGCGAATCCACGCGGGCGAATTCGGGGACAAGCGGAGAGCGTGGCTGCCGCCTG
>Ga0181523_10001038_pt1 | contig 30578 bp, 19 predicted proteins | sample PEATcosm2014_Bin_43_FD_119752 | JGI IMG/M metagenome (GOLD analysis project Ga0181523, IMG submission 119752) | Peatland microbial communities from MTU Mesocosm Facility, Houghton, MI, USA - PEATcosm2014_Bin05_30_metaG | ecosystem: Environmental > Terrestrial > Soil > Wetlands > Peat | place... | reverse complement strand
ATTCGGTGAGGAAAGGAGGTCGCGGAGAATCGCCAGAGCCATTGTTCGGGCGCGGCCGATTCACACCACCGCAAAATTGGCGGAGGTGATTTCGGCCGCGGCCCGGCCAATGAACCAGGCTGAGCGGCGGATTCATCCGGCGACGAAAACTTTCCAGGCACTCCGGATTCTAGTGAACCGTGAACTTGATGATTTGCGGGCGCTGTTGAGTAAAGACGCTGCGTTACGAGTTTTGAAGCCGAGCGGCAGGTTGGTGATCATCAGCTTCCACTCGCTGGAAGATCGCATTGTGAAAGATGCGCTGCGGGATGGGGCGCGCGACGGTTTATACCGCGTGCTGACGAAAAAGCCGGTGACCGCTGACGAGGAAGAGATCGACCGCAATCCGCGCTCGCGTAGCGCGAAACTGCGAGCCGCTGAGCGTGCTGGTTAATAGTTTGTGAATATACGCAAGTCCTATATTGAGCCTGCGAAAAAGCTGTGGGAAATGTGGATAAGTACAAGGTTCCCTGGAATTCGGCCCGTATCCGACAATGTGGTACCCCGGACGAAAGTGAAAATTTAGGTTTGTCCGGTAGGAGAGAGCGATGGCAGCTGGAGTTCTTTACCCGACCATGGCACAAGCTGGTGACTGGAACGAGCAGGCGGCAGCGCAGCCGCGCGGTATGTTCCTGGGCACGCCGGAGATCTACTTCACCAAGCGCATCGACAACTCGCGCGTGGTCCAAATCACCGATCCCAAGCGCCGACGCGAGATGATTACCTTCGGCATCATGCTGGGCGTTCTGTTTCTGTTGGCGATGGTGTATGTCTGCCAGCATTTCAGCGCCATCGAGTACGGCTACAAGATTGAGCAACTGAAGGTGGAGCGGGACACCATTGCGGAGTCGAACCGCGCCTTGAGTCTGGAAGAGGCCTCGCTGAAGGATCCTGCGCGCATCGACCGCCTAGCGCGTGCCTTGGGCATGCAGCATCCGGTTGAGGGACAGTGGCAGCCGATGGAAACGGCGTCCTCTGATTCAGCTCCACCCGTTATGGCCAAAGCAAGCGGGATCATGGTGGTGTCGGCAGTACCGTAATAGGGTCCCGTAGGGACGGCGTAACGCGCGCGCGGGTTAATCCGCCGCCACACAACATCGCAGGTTTCATCCGGCGGTCCGGCAGCAACGGACCGCCTTCTCCACCTAAACGCAGCACTACGGAGTAGCGGGGAATGCGCGCGAGCCCACCCAAGACGCCTGGTCGACGGCTCTACATTTTCGCTGCGTTGCTTTTCGTTTGGATCCTGGTTATCTGTTTCCGTCTGGTGCGTCTGCAGGTCGTCAAGTACGGCGACTTCGTGCAGCGCGCGCAACGCCAGCAAAACCGCACCATTCCCGTCCAACCGCGCCGCGGAAATATTTACGATCGAAATGGCTATGAGCTGGCCATGTCGATCGATGTCGACTCTGTTTTCGCCGTCCCCAGCGAAGTTCACGATCAGGAAACCACAGCCGTAATCCTGGGCCGGGTGCTGGACATGGCCCCGCAGGAGATCGTGGCCCGGCTGCAGTCTAATCGCAACTTCGCCTTCATCAAGCGCAAGATTGATGCGGAAACCGCCAATCGCGTCCGCGAGCTGAATCTTCGCGGCATATACTTCCGCAAAGAACCGAAGCGCTTCTATCCCAAGCGTGAACTCGCGGCCCAGGTGCTCGGCTACGTCGGCATGGACGATGAAGGTCTGGGCGGCCTGGAGCGCCAATTCGATGATGATCTGCGCGGCATTCCGGGCCAGGAGCTGATCTCGATTGACGCTCGGCGCAAGTGGTTCAGCCGCGTCGAGAAGCCGCCTGACCCAGGACAGAACCTGGTGTTGACCATTGATCAGACCATCCAGTACATCGCCGAAAAAGAGCTGGATCAGGGGATGGAGGACACCAAGGCGATCGCCGGAACGGTCGTCGTGGAGAATCCCCGCACCGGCGAAATCCTGGCGCTGGTCAACCGGCCCACCTTCAATCCAAATGTCTTCAATAGCGTTCCCACCGAAGCGCTGAAGAACCGCGCGGTCAGCGATATTTACGAACCCGGCTCGGTGTTCAAGATCGTCACCTACTCCGCGGCCATCGATCAGCATGTGGTGACGCCCGATGACAAGGTCGATTGCCAGCACGGCTCGATTAACGTATTTGGAATGCAGATCCACGACCATGAGAGCCTGGGGGTCATCACCATCGCCGAGGCACTGGCGCACTCCAGCGACGTTGCCGCCATTAAGGTGGGAATGAAGCTGGGCGACCAGCGGCTCTACCACTATATTCATGATTACGGTTTCGGGCAGCAGACCGGTATCGAACTGCCCGGCGAGACGCGTGGCATGGCCAAGCCGGTGAACCGCTGGTCGAAGGTGTCGATCGGCGCGATCTCCATGGGACAGGAGATTGGCGTGACGCCGCTGCAAACCATCTCGCTGGTCTCGACCATCGCCAATGACGGCGTCTATACGCCGCCGCGCATCGTAGCCGGCGAGTTGCCGCCTGACAGCAAAGCGCTGCCCGTTGTCTTCCATCCGGCGCAGCAGCACCGCGTTGTCACCACCATGACCGCAGCGCAGATGAAGAAGATGATGGAAGGCGTGGTGCTTTTCGGCACCGCGCGTCGGGCAATCCTCCAGGGCTACACCATCGCCGGCAAGACCGGCACGGCGCAGAAGGTGGACCCCAAGACCGGAGTCTATTCCAAGACGAAGTACGTGGCTTCGTTCATCGGCTTCACGCCTGTCAATACTCCAGCAATTACCATCGCCGTGATCCTCGATTCACCCGTTGGGCTGCACCAGGGCGGACAGGTTTGCGCTCCGGTCTTTAAGCGAATTGCCGAGCAGGTACTGGAGTATCTTCATGTGCCGCACGACCTCGACGTGAAAAGCGCACAACGGCAGACGCTGCTGGCCACCGCGAAAGATAGCGACCTGACCGACGAATCGCCGGATCATCTGGGCGCGCCGGTGCAGGATGATGCGACCAGCGCGAAGAGCTCGACCGCGAGTGCAACTCCGCCGGCAAATGTAAATCAGCCGGGCGCTGCTGAGACGAAGGCTGTGGCAGCAACGCCTGCGCAACCTGCAAACGCGATCACGCAAACCCAATCCGCAACGGTTGTGCCAGCTAGCCAGCCCGCATCGGCCACTCCGAATGGCACCGTGATTCTGGACGTGGATAGCGGGACGGTCGTGCCGTCGTTCCTAGGCAAGCCGCTGCGCTCGGCAGTAGAGATTGCGCAACAGTCGGGGCTGGAGATCAACGCCATCGGCAGTGGCATCGCGCGCGAACAATGGCCCGCTCCCGGCAGTCGCCTGACTTCGGGAGAGCACATCACGGTGCGATTCGGCCATTAGGACAAGCTCGATAGCTCTAGCGACCTTCAGTTAGTGCGTACGATCCCCGTCGAGAGTCGCCCTCAGGGCCGAGCTTCGTAGACTATGTTGAAAGGCGTTTCCGTCGCCCGCCGGAAACGACTGAAACCGGCCGACGTCACCACTTCCCGGATGCGGGCCTCTCCTGATTGCGCGCCCAAACATAATCCAACTTCCTGCGATCGCGAGCAGGGCGTGCACAGCAATGTGGAAAATGAGTAGTAGACCCGCCCTACAGGATTCAGGTTATCCTTCAGATCGTCATTTGCGAACGGTTCTACGATCATCCACGTGCCGTCCTTTCGCAGGGATTTTCGAACGTGGGCAGCTGCGCCCACCGGATCACCCATGTCGTGCAAGCAATCGAAAACGGCGACGAAGTCGTAGTCCTTTCCCGGATACTGCTTGGCTGCGGACTGCTCGAACGTGACCCGATCGGCGACACCTGCACGTTTGGCGGAATCACGAGCTGCGTCGATTGATTTATCGTGGTAATCGAACCCGAAGAAGTGAGCTTTTGGGAACGCTTTCGCCATTAAGACAGTCGAAGCGCCTTTTCCGCAGCCTACGTCGGCGACCCGCGCGCCGGATTCGAGTTTTTCCTTCACATCAGTGAGCGCGGGAATCCATGAGCTCACCAGGTTGGCGGCGTAACCAGGCCGGAAAAACTTCTCGCACCCGTGAAACACCCCATCATCATGTTCGTGCCAGCCCATTCCCGCTCCCGTACGAAACGAATCAGCGATTCGTGGAACCGCTGCGAGTGACCCGAGAGCCAACTGGAACGCCCCAGGCAGATACGCCGGGCTGTCTTCATTGGCCAGAGCAAAGGCCTGTTCTTCCGTGAGGCTGAATTTGTTGGTTTTTTCGTCATACGTCACATAGCCGCCCGCAGCCTGTGAAGCGAGCCATTCACGTACGTAGCGTTCGTCGGTTTGGGTCTTGGCAGCAAGTTCGGCGGAAGTCATTGCGTGTTCTGCGAGCGCTTTGTACAGCCCAAGCCTTTCCCCAATCACGACCATCCCGGTACCAACTGCCGCACCAAGATCCCCAACGAACTGCCCAATAAAAGCATTGAGCTTGTCCATATCGATAGCCATAGTGATGCTCCTTCGACCTAGGGCCAGCATTTTAGCTCACTATGTCCGGGAAATTCCAGAGGTAGTTCACCCCTGCGTCTTTTTGCCTGGCAGCAATTTCTTGCGCAGATCTTCAATGTAGTGATCGGTCATGCCGGCAATGTAGTCGCAGACCACGCGAACCAGCTTCTCGTTCTCTGTGCGTTCGCGATAGGCATGGGGCAAGGCTTGCGGCTGCGCAATCAAATAATTGAAGACCTCGGTAATGACTTTTTCAGCCTGCCGCTTCTCCGACTCCAGCGACTTGCTGTTGTACAAGGCCTCGTAAAGGAAGCTCTTAGCTTCGCGCCGCTCTGCTTCCACCTCGGGGCTGAAGCCGGCCAGCCGTTCGGGGAAGCCACGCAGTTCGTCGAGGTTTCCAATCCCCGCTTCCCGCACGAGCCGCTGCGTATTCTCGATCAGATCGGTGACAAAGCGGTTCAGCACGCGTTTGAGTGCTTCGTTGAACTTCAGCTTCTCGGGCGCGTCGGGATATTTGGCTTCGGCCTCGACGTAATATCTCTCGAACACGCGGATGTGCTCGCGAATTTGCGGCAACTTGAGCAGCTTGGCCTCGAAACCATCATCGAGGTCAGCAGTGCTGTATGCGATCTCGTCGGTGAGGTCGATCAGTTGCGCCTCCAGTGGCGGCCGCAAGTCGAGAAGGTATTCAGCCAACTCCGGGTGCTCGACCTGGTTGTAATCATGCGAGTGTTTGATGATGCCCTCGCGGACCTCGAACGTCAGGTTCAGTCCGTGAAACTCGACGTAGCGAAGCTCCATCTCCTCCACGGTGCGCAGCGCCTGGAGGTTGTGATCGAAGAACTCGCCGTGCTGCCGCATCAGCAGATCCAGCGTGCGTTCGCCCGCATGTCCGAAGGGCGGATGCCCGATGTCATGCACCAAAGCCAGCGTCTCGGTGAGATCGACATTCAGGTTGAGCGCAGCCGCGATGGTGCGCGAGATCTGCGCCACTTCCATGGTGTGCGTCAGGCGGGTGCGAAAGTGGTCGGAGTAGCGGCGGCTGAACACCTGCGTCTTGTTCTCCAGCCGGCGAAAGGCGCGGGCATGGATGACACGGTCACGATCGCGCTGGAAAGGGTTGCGGTACGGATGAGATGGCTCGGGATAGCGGCGCCCACGCGAATCCTCAACGCGGACGGCATACGGGGCGAGCATAAGCGCAGTGTAGCAGCCCGCGTTAGTCGCCCGCCGCTATCGCCGGCGCGATGTCTTCCACGTCCACCAGCTTGGTGGGATACTTGCCGGTGTAGCAGGCGGTGCAATAGACCTTGTCGTCGCCCTCGCCAGCCGCCTTGCGCAGACCCTCCAGCGAGAGATACGCCAGCGAATCCGCGCCAATGTACTCGCGAATCTCCTCCACCGATTTGTTGGCCGCGATGAGTTGGTTCTTGGATGGAGTGTCAACTCCGTAGTAGCACGGCGAGATGGTCGGTGGGCAGGAGATGCGCATGTGCACCTCTTTCGCGCCTGCGTCCCGCACCATGCGGACGATCTTCTTGCTGGTGGTGCCGCGCACGATGGAGTCGTCGATGAGCACGACGCGCTTGCCGGCCAATACATGGCGCACCGGATTCAACTTCAGCTTCACACCGAAGTCGCGCACCCGCTGTTCGGGCTCGATGAAGGTGCGGCCAACGTAGTGGTTGCGGATCAATCCAAACTGTACGGGGATGCCGCTCTCGTGCGAGAAGCCCATGGCCGCGGTCACGCCAGAGTCGGGCACGGGAACTACGATGTCGGCGTTCACGGGAGACTCGAGAGCAAGCTGGCGGCCCATGGCGTCGCGCGACTGCTGCACCGCGCGTCCGAAGACCATGCTGTCGGGCCGCGAGAAATATACATGCTCGAAGATGCAGCTCGATTGTGGCTGCTGCGGCGAATAGAAGCGCGAATGCACTCCCTCCGGGCCGACGATGACCAGTTCACCCGGCTTGACCTCGCGTTCATAGGTCGCGCCGATCAGATCGAAAGCACAAGTCTCGGAGGCGAAGACGACGGTGTCGGCGCGATGAGCGGCCTGGCCGGAAATGCGTCCCATCACCAGCGGCCGGAAACCCCGAGGATCGCGCGCAGCGAAAACGCGGTCCCGTGTGAGCATGACCAGCGAAAACGCGCCTTCCAGGCGGCGCAGCGAGTCGGCCATGGCATCGGCCAGCGTCTCCTCGCGCGAGCGCGCGATCAGGTGGACGATAACTTCGGTGTCGCTGGTGGTCTGGAAGATGGAACCCTGCTGGTCCAGTTGCCCGCGGACCTCAAGCGCGTTGGTGATGTTGCCGTTGTGGGCCAGCGCGATCTTGCCCTTATTGCACTCCACCATGATGGGCTGGGCGTTGAGCAGCGCCGAATCGCCGGTGGTGGAGTAGCGCGTGTGACCGATAGCGAGCGAGCCGGGAACGCGGGCCAGCACGTCGGCAGTGAAGATGTCGGAGACCAGGCCCATCGACTTGTGCAGCCGAAGCTGTTCGCCGTCGGACGCCGCGATACCCGCCGATTCCTGCCCGCGATGTTGCAGCGCATACAGGCTGAGGTAGGCGAGCTTCGACGCTTCGGGATGGCCATAGATGGCCACCACGCCACATTCTTCGTGCAGCTTATCGGATTGAATCAGCATCGCTCACCTGATCTAGCATGCCTCGGTTGAAAGTCCACTGCGACACAGCTTGTGCCTGGGCGCTGCCTTGTATCAGGGCACGACTTTAGTCGTGCCGAACGGACCTAAGTAATTCCCGGGCTTTAGCCCCTGCTGGCGTGCGACCCGAATGCGGGGGCTGAAGCCCAAACGTTCTAGAGAGCATTTTCCGGCACGTCTGAAGACGTGCCCTGATACAAAGCTCGCTCGCATCATCCGGTTTAGACGATTCCGCAAGATCCGGACCCAGGCTAACTCTTCTGCAATGTCTCTGGCACCAGTCGCTCCTCCGTCTCGACGTGCAACACCTGCTCCAGAGCGCCGGCCCATATATCGCGCAGTTCCAACACCTTCGCCGCAGCGGCAACCACGGCCGCTACCCGGATCTCCAACTTGTCCCGGACCGTTTCCCCGATCGACTCCGCCGAGAGGCCAAATTGTACCGCTAATTGTTGGATTCGCCCCACGTTTTGCGGGTCGCAGGAAATCAGGATTCGGCTGGCGTCCTCGCCAAACAAAACGAACTCCGGCACTAAGCCGTAGGAACTAAGATCCACCTGGGCCCCGATGCCACGCGCGAAACCGCACTCGGCCAGCGTCACTGCCAGTCCGCCCTCCGAGCAATCCTTCGCCGAGTCGATCAACCCCTGATTGATCATCTCCACAATCGCCTTCTGCAGAGCAGCTTCTCTCTCCAGTTCCAGCAACGGCGGGAATCCCCAAATCTGGCCAAGGACCTCCTTGGCATACTCCGACGAACCAAACTCGGCCTCTATATCTGACGTGTCGCCTGGCTCACAGCCGCAGAGCACGACCAGAGCACGGCCAACTCCGCGGAAGTGCGGCCCGACGGCCTTGTGCACATCCTCCATGATGCCGACCACGCCGATCACCGGCGTTGGATAGATCCCTTCGCCCAGGGTCTCGTTATAGAAGCTGACATTGCCGCCGGTTATGGGCGTCTCCAGCTCTTCGCAGGCTTTAGTTATGCCGTCGATAGTCTGCGAGAACTGCCACATGATGTGCGGCTTTTCGGGATTGCCGAAGTTCAGGCAGTTCGTCGCCGCGATGGGCGTTGCTCCGGTGCACGCCACGTTGCGCGCCGACTCCGCCACGGCGTGCATGGCGCCGAGCTTGGGATCGAGATAGCACCAGCGACTATTGCCGTCGAGCGCCATTGCCAGTCCGCGCGGTGTTCCCTTCACGCGAATCACGCCACCCTCGCCGCCAGGGCCCTCGACCGTGTTGGTCTGCACCATCGAGTCATACTGCTCGAAGACCCACCGCTTGGAGCAGATGTTCGGGCTGGCCAGCAGACGCTTCAGCTCATCGGTGAATTCGGTTTTCTCGCCTAGCGTAACGCTCGCTGGAACGTCGCGCCCCACCGGCGGTTCCCAGCGCTCCAGGGGCCGGCGATAGAGCGGGGCATCATCCGTCAGCGCCGCATTGGGGATTTCCGCGACCACGTTTCCGTGCTCGAGCACGCGCATCGTAGGCTGGCCGGTAACGCCACCAATCGTAACCGCGTCGAGTCCCCACTTCTGGAAGACGCGGAAGACTTCGTCCTCGCGGCCTTTTTCCGCGACCAGCAGCATGCGCTCCTGCGATTCGCTTAGCATGATCTCGTAGGGCGTCATGCCAGTCTCGCGCTGCGGCACCAAGTCCAACTCGATCTCCAGTCCGACGCCGCCGCGTCCACCCATCTCGCAGGTCGAGCAGGTGAGGCCCGCAGCGCCCATGTCCTGAATGCCGACGACGGCTCCGGTCTGCATCGCCTCCAGGCAAGCTTCCAGCAGCAACTTCTCCAGGAAGGGGTCGCCCACCTGCACGTTCGGCCGCTTGGCTTCCGATCCTTCGCTGAACTCCTCGCTGGCCATGGTGGCGCCGTGAATCCCGTCGCGGCCAGTCTTCGAGCCGACGTAGATGACAGGATTGCCTTCGCCCGAGGCTTTGGCGTAAAAAATCTGATCGCGCCGCACCAATCCCAGCGCAAACGCGTTGACCAGAGGATTGCCGGAGTAGCAGCTCTCGAATTTCACCTCGCCGCCGACGTTGGGCACGCCGAAGCAGTTTCCGTAGGATGCAATTCCGCTGACCACACCTTCCAGCACGGAATGGTTCTTGTGCAGCGTCGCCTGGTCTACGCCTGACTGCGGCGTGATCGGCCCGAAGCGCAGCGAATCCATGATCGCGACCGGACGCGCACCCATGGTGAAGATGTCGCGCAGAATTCCGCCGACGCCGGTAGCCGCGCCCTGGAATGGTTCGATGAACGACGGGTGATTGTGCGACTCGATCTTGAAGGCGCAGGCCCAGCCATCACCAATGTCGATGATGCCGGCGTTCTCGCCCGGGCCTTGCACTACGCGGCGGCTGTGCGTCGGTAGCCGCTTCAGGTGAACGCGCGACGACTTGTAAGAGCAGTGCTCGCTCCACATCACGCTGAAAATGCCCAATTCGGTGAAAGTTGGTTCGCGGCCCAGCGCCTTCAGGATGCGGTCATACTCCTCCGCTGAGATGCCGTGGTCGCGCAGCAATTCGGGAGTGATAGTGGGTTCTTTGGCGAGGCTGGGAGCGCTTTCCACTGAGTTCATGGCCAGGAAGGAACTTCTATTGTCGCACGGGGAATGGGCTTAGGGAAGCATTTGCTGAAGGGCGGGCCACAATCGCAATTCAGACACCGGGGGGACCCTGATCGCGAGGTGTTATGGTCTTTCGCGACCGGGCGGCACGGCTGAAGAGTCTGGGTAAGAACCAGTGTGGTCCCCGCGGTGTCTGGTCGTAACCGTGTCGCCGCTGGCGCGGCTAGCTTGTGGCAAATCTCGAGCGGTCGTTCCCGTCCCTACTTCCGCTTTTGCCCTCTCGCGCAGCTTCCGCCTTGCACAGAGGTCAACGCTCCAGCCTCTGCTTTAAAGGTCTTGTTCCAGCAAGCGCCGTTGGAATCCGAGTACTGATAGGTCTCCGAGTTTGTCTGGTTGCTGGTGGTGTAATTGCCCGAAGAGTCAACACTCAATGTGTCGGTGGGGGAAACTTTGTCCAGCAAGCTGCTGGAATACGTGGGCGAGCCATTCAACTCCACCAACACGTTCCTGCTGAAACTCTGGTTGATTTGGGTGGACTGCACATAAGAGCCGTCGGAATTGGCGGTGTAGGCGAAATTGATTCCCAGCGGCCACGCATACTGCGTCGTATTGGTAGTAACGTTGCTACCTGCTGTCGTGGTAGTAGCGGAAGAGATGTTGGTGATCTGTCCGATGAATTGGTTGTCGACCAAGCCGCTGGTCGGGACGTAATACCGCTGCCCGTTGTTGAAGTCGATGCTCTGCACCACTTTGGTATCCACCATGCCATGAGAAGTCTGGACGTAGCCTTCCACCGTGAAGCCGCGGGTGGAGTTGACTGCCACCGGACCGGCAGCGTAGCTGCTGTTAGTAACGATGTTCTCAGTCACCACCGGATCGGGCTGCCCGACCGTGTTGGTGGTCACCGCGCCCGTCACTTGCATCGAACCCAGGTCCTGATACAACAGCAGATTCGCGGTCGCAGAAAAATACTGATCGGCGTTGTACACGCTAACCGCGACCGCATGCTGCTGGCCGTTGCTGAACACGCTTGCAAAAGGAGTGAGGTCGACGCGATACGGTTCGAAATTGAGCGTTTTTACGCCAGGAATTGGCTGCCACAGGAAGGGATCAATACCGCCGGTGAAGATCCAAGGATAAATGGGTGCAACCCCGGCCGGCGTTCCATCGATGCTGACTTCGGCTTCGCGGAATCCGGTGTTGGGGCAACTGTCTAACTCACCGGCAAGATTCGTGGGAGCGCAGGTGTACCAGAACTCGTCGTCCTGCTGGCCTTGGGCGAACACTTCGAGATAGGCGGCCTCGACATTGGTCGGCATGGTGAAGGTTCCGGTCAGCTGGTCGGTCGATGTGTTCAACGTAACCGTTCCGCCGGTCGAGCCAGCCGACAGAGGCAGCACCATATTCGCTGCGGGCGGGGCATTCTGACCCTGTGCCAGCGGATAAAACTGAAGATAGGCGCTGCCATGATAATGGCTGGTGTACTGATTGTTGACCAGGTTGAAGAGAATGGCGGTGCCCTGTTGCGGTATGGTGAACAGCGGGCCGAGTTCGGTCAGATTGCTTTCCGTGTGCCAGCTGCGCACGAAGTTGCTCGAGGGCTCGGCTGTGGTGCCGAAAAAGATCACATTGCCGCCCAGCCAGATGTTGGTGGTGCGATCGTATTGCACCCCGGCGTCGACGGACCAATCCGCCTCAAACACCACTGCGGCCCACGGTCCCGGACATGCGGACGGCGGCGTATAGCTGAAGGGCCGAGGATTGAAATCATCAAAATCGAAGTTCTGGAACAATGTCACAGTGCACGGAGTGGTGGAGGGCCGCGGCACGGGCGCGTTGGCGGTAACCGTGTTAGGCGAGCCGACGACAGGCATGCTGGGAGCAACATAATTTTGCGCGAAAGCCGCGCAGGTCAGGAGCAATGTCGCAGCGACGAGGCTGACGATTCGAATTGCCTGGAACAAGGAAGACCGGGACATAAGAAGACTCCTTGGGTGGACACGCGGCACAGAACGCGCCACGAGTTCCAATAGGATAGAGCGTTTCGTACTGCTTCTCAAGCGGGACGGAAAGTCTCCCAGGATCGGAAAACCAAAACAGATTTTAGCCATTGAGCTCTTGTGCGGTATGGCCCTCGGGCTCGAAAGCCAGCGACGCGGCCTCAGAGAGCGCGTGCCCAGACCTGGGTTAGGCGCGCCACCATCAGCAGGATAGACTCGTCGGCGGCGATGCTGCGCATCTCGCTGCAGGTCGATTCCAGTTCCTCGGGAGTGGAGGCTCCCACCGCGAAGATGGCGGGAGCAGCCTCACGCAAGGTGAACTCCCAATATCTCTTGCCTGGTCCGCGCAGCAGCGCGATCTGATTCACGTGCACGTCGGGGCTTGGGAATCCGGCCTCGCGCGCTAACCGTGGCAATCGCAGTCCGATGTGCGAGTCGAGGCCGCGGGCACGGTCACCGCATCGCGAATCTCCACCAAACGCCGGTAGGCGCGCGTCGGCGGCTCGGTAAAGATGCCGCCAAAGTCGTGATCTTCGCAGACCATGACTCCTTCCGGCTTCAACAGCGCCCGCATCTCCCTCATCGCTCTCACCGGCTCGGTGAAGTGACACATCATGAAGACGGGAGTACACCAGATTGAAGGATGCTCGCGGCAGACCGGTGTCGTAGGCGTCGGCTTGCCGGAACTGAATGTTCTTCACCCCGGCTGCCGCGGCGTTCTGCTCTGCCACCTGCAACTGTTCGCGGCTACGATCCACCGCCGTGACCGAGCCCTCCGCGCCCACGACGCCAACCATCCAGAGCGCTATCAGCCGGCTGCCACAGCCGATTTCAGCCACCCGCATTCCGGGCGAAAGGCCTGCCCACTGGAGCACTTGCTGCGTGCCCGGCCCGAAAACTTCGTTCGCGAGCAAGAGCCGGGCCGCCGCTTCCTCGCCAGTAGCGAACATGTACTCCTTACGTGGGTCGGTTTCGGTCACCATGTCGTCCCAATCCCTATAGTTGCAGCGCGCCGGTCAGTTCGCTGATCTTTTCCACACGATGCTCCAAGCACCACTTTTCGAGCGAGTCGACTAACGTCTCGCACGCGCAGGGGTCCCAGAAATTTACGGTGCCGACTTCAATGGCGCTGGCGCCGGCGAGCAGGAACTCAATCACATCTTCCGCCGTGCTGATGCCGCCCAGTCCGATGACGGGTATCTTTACCGTCTTCGCGGCTTCCCACACCATGCGCACGGCAATCGGCTTGATAGCGGGACCGGACAGCCCTGCGGTGATGTTCGAGATGCGGGGCTTTCGGGTTTCCGCATCGATGGCCATCCCGACAAAAGTGTTCACCAGCGAGATGGCGTCGGCGCCCGCTTCCTCGGCGGCGCGCGCCATGTCGGGAATACTGGTGACATTGGGCGAGAGCTTCACGATGAGCGGACGCGTAGCAATCTTCTTTACCGCGCTGACAACTTCAGACAACATCCGCGGATCGCTGCCAAAGGCGATGCCGCCGCACTTGGTGTTCGGGCAGGAGACATTCAACTCATAACCCGCGATACCCTCGCCATCGTTCAGCATGCGTACGACGTCTTCATATTCGTCCTGCGAGTGTCCAAAGACGTTGCACAAAAACGCGATGTTGTTGATCTTCCGCAGCAGTGGAAGCTTCTCTTCCAGAAACGCGCGTGCGCCAATATTCTGCAAGCCGATGGCGTTCAGCATTCCTGCCGCGGTCTCGAACAGGCGCGGCGGAGGATTGCCCGCCATGGGTTCGCGCGATAGGCCCTTGGTAACGAAGCCGCCTAAGCGGCTCAGAGTTACAACATCCTCGAATTCCACCCCGTAACCAAAGCTGCCGCTGGCGGCGAGGACCGGATTTTTGAAGGCGATGCCGGCAACATTGACGCTCATGTCGAGCGCGGGCTTGGGAGCGGGGCTCACAGCGCACGCCTCTCGCGAGGAATCACCACCGGTTGCCGTACGCTGGCCGTCCGCTCCAGTTTGTCCCAGGCGAAGCCGCGGCCTTCCATGGCGCGCTTTATGGTCTTGATGAGCACCAGCGAGAACAGCTGGCGATAGGCGAAGCGCTGCAGCCAGACGTGGGCCAGCAGCAGGAAGTCGCGCTTGCCACAGGGCTGCTGGCGCTCCAGTGTGAAGGCGATGCTGGAGGCAATGAAGTCGATCACCATGAAGAGCGCGAAGTACAGCACCAGCTTGTGGAAGTCGGCCGGGTTCGCCGACTCGGGATGACGGTACTTGTCTACGAAATACGTGATCGTACCCACGGCGAACATGATGTCGATGAAGGGCGAGACCAAGGGCAGCAGGATTTGGAAGATCACCATGTTGGGTATGGCAACCCAGCCCAAAGCACCTTTCTGTTTTATCGCGCCGCGATGCTTCCACACCGCCTGCATGATACCGAAGGACCAACGGAAACGTTGCCGCATCAGGCCGTTCGCCGTGGTGGGAGCTTCGGTGTAAGCTAGCGCGCGGTCCTCGTAGTTCACCCAGTAGCCATCTTGCAGGAGAGCCATGGTGAGGTCGGCGTCTTCGGCAACGGTGTCGCGTTGATAGCCACCAGCAGCACGGACCGCGGACGTGCGCCACGCGCCGATCGCACCCGGAACAACGCTGACCGCATTCAGCGTGTTCAGGGCGCGGCGCTCAAAGTTCTGGCTGGTGATGTATTCCAGGGCCTGCCAGCGCGTCCACAGATTCACGCGGTTGCCGACCTTCGCATTGCCGGCCATGGCGCCCACCTTGGGATTGCTGAAGTGCGGCACCAGTTTCGAAATCGCATCGGGCGCGATGATGGTATCGGCGTCGATGCCGATGAACACCTCTTCCGTGACCTGCTCCAGACCGTAATCGAGCGCATCGGCTTTGCCCGAGTTCGCCTTGGTCAGCACGGTAACGCGCCCGGCGGCAATCTCCTTGGCGAAAGCGGTACGAGTCACTTCGAGCGTCGCGTCCTGCGATCCATCGTCAATTACGATGACCCGCAGCTTCGGGTAATCGGATTCCAGAACCGAGCGCACGGTGCGTTCGATCACCTTCTCTTCGTTGTAAGCCGGGATAAGCACGGCGACGGCGGGACGGTAATTCGGGTCGTCACTGCGATGCCGGCAGCGATCGTAGATGGCGAGCACTCCGACCAAAATCAGGCGTCCGCTCATCAGCACGTCGCCCACGAAGAAGACAAAGATGATGAACGATTGCACCAGCCCGAAGAGTGAGAAGTTCAGACTGTCGACCCAGGCTGCCCAGCGCTCATTTGTGGTTATGGAAGGCATGACGTCGGCGCGGGTCTTGCCCATCAGCTCGGAGACCGGCACCACCTGGTAGCCGCGTTCCTTGAGGCCATCGAGGACCATGCCCAGCGCCAGGACCGTCTGGCTGCGGTCACCTCCACCGTCGTGAAAAAGGATGACGTTACCGCAACGCACATTGCCCGGTGCGCAGGGAGGCAGGTTGGCCATCACATCGGCTGCGATCTCGTCGGCCGAGCGCCGCGGACTGTCGCGCCAGTCGTTGGGATCGATCTTCTCGCCGACGGTGATATAGCCGAGGTCCTGAGCCAGTTCCAGCGGCCGGACCTGGTCGGCGGTGTCCGGGGCTTCATCGATGGCGTACGGCGGCCGAAACAGCACCGGCTTCACTCCCAGCTTCCCCTCGAACAGCCGCTCCGTAAGGTTCAGCTCCACTTCGAAATAACGCTTGGAGATGTTGCTGATGTCGGGATGGGTGAAGGTGTGGTTGCCGATCTCGTGGCCTTCGTTGAAAATGCGCTTGGCAATGCCGGGATACTTTTCCGCCTGGGCGCCAATCAGGAAAAACGTAGCTTTGGCATTGTTGTCCTTCAGCACATCGAGGACCTTGGGCGTCCACTCAGGATCGGGGCCGTCGTCGAAAGTGATCGCTACTTTCTTCTCCTGCGTACCTCCGTACATGTCGACCACGTAGGGCGAAGGCAGCGTCTTGAAGATCTCATCGCTGATCAGATTAGAGTTGGGATCCACGGTTACGCGCCGCTCGCCGGCCGCAGGTCGTGACTGAATACGCAGGATTTCGCCCTGGCCTTCGATGTCCACATCCTGACCCGGCGGAACGATGTCCAGTTTGGTGGTGGCGGCAGCCTCGAACGGTTTGTCCCACACCGCCCACAGCGAGCGATCTTCCGATCCCAGACGCCAGAGCGCGAACGTGTCGATGCCCAGCGCGTGCGCCGCGCGCATCTGGTTCAGCGCAGTGACACCATCCAGAAACCACACATCGTGTCGAACGTCGCCATCGAGGTAGGAGAAGTGCGGGTTCATCTCGTCATCGTCGAAGTTGATGTCCGTTTCGGCGTCGGAGGCTTCCAGCCACGCTTCTTGTGCGGAGACGTTATGAATGTCTTCCGGCGGCGTGCCTTTCTTCTGGTCCTTCTTCATGGCCCAGTCGTAACCGTAGTTGGCGACGGCGCAGATGATCTTCTCTTTCGGAATGACCTTCAACGCGTCCTGCATGTTCTTGACGAACCAGTCCTGACCGGCAACGGCTCCCGGATCGCCCCCCGGATAATGCTGGTCGTAGTTCATCAGGATGAGACCGTCGGAAAGCTTTGCGATGTTTGAATAGTCGAAGTCCCGGTCGTTGACCGGAACGGCAATGTACAGCTTCATTCCCTGGTCGTGAAGATCGGAGGAGAGCTCCTGCACCAGCTGACGGTAATCGTCACGCGAGCTGTCGGGAAAGGCCTCGATATCGAGCGTGATGCCCTTGTATTGATCGGTGGCGAGAAACGTCACCAGCTCGTGCCGGAACCTCTGCCGCGCCGCCGAATCGGCCATGAACTGCACAGTCAGATCGGGATTCCACTTGTTGACCACGGGATCGAAGTTATTGACCAGAGGAAAGACTTCGGTGAGCGCTTTTTCGCCCTTGAGGTAGGTCATCACCTTGTCGTCGATGGGACGCGCCTTACCTTTGTCGTCCAGCACGTCGTATAAGGTGTTCATTTCCGTCACGGCCTGCAGGCGGCCATCGGCCGTCAACACGTGCATCCACTCCGGAAAGAGCAAGTCGAGTTGCGGATAGTACTCCTTCAGAGACGCGAAGCTGGCGGCGTCCCACTGCACGTAGAACGCGCCACGGATTCCTTCGTCGGAGTTCAAAACTACTTGCGAGGCGGGCTGCTTGGTTTTGCGGTGCGTGTTCAAACGGCGAGGCGGCTTGTGTTTCTGATCCTGCTTCAGCGCGTGATAGGGCTTCTTGACTTCGGGCAGCGCAACGCCGGGAACTGACGATCCCCGCAGGACGGAGACTACGAAAAGAACCAGCAACAGGGTGACGGCGATGACGCTGCAATCAATGATGAACCGCAAACGGCGCCAGCGTTTACGTTGGGGATCGAAAAAGACCTGCTTGGAATGAGGCATTGCTCGCTTTTATCGTAAATGGGGGCAGCGAACCGAGCAACTTAGCCCGCCAGGTATCTCACTGGCGATTCAGCCGCCAGACGCCGAAATTCAAATATGCGGCGTAGGTCACCCACAATAGATAGGGGACCAGCAAGAGCGCCGACACCGGTAGCAGCAGATAAAAGACGAAAACATTGAAGGCGAGGGCGAGCCACAGAACCACGATTTCGGCGAAGGCGACGCCGGGCATTCGCGAGCCAAAGAAGATGCCCGACCAGGCGACATTCAGCGCCAGTTGGGCGAAAAAGATCAGCAGCGCGGGACGGGCGCCGTGTCCGTATTGCCGCCAGACCAGCCAGCCAGAAATGGCCATCAGCACATAGAGCGTGGTCCAGACCGGCCCGAAGACCCAACTCGGCGGCGTTCCCGCAGGCTTGCGCAGCCGCGGATACCATTCGCGAACGCTGCTGGCGGTAAAGAATGAGCCTAGGCCACCTGCGCCGAGGCAGATAGCGAAAAACACGATCAGCACCAACCAGGGTTTCGCATCCACGGAAGCAATTGTAATGGGGGGCGGTGGTAGAGCGGCGCTTCAGCGTCGCGTCCGCCGTTTGACGTAAAACCTTTCGGGCAGCGGCGGTCATCTGCATGACCGCCGCTGCCCGATTCTCTGAACTGCCTCGACGCCGGCCTAAAGGCCGGCTCTACCACCGTGTTCTGAAGTGACCCTTAGCTTGGATTGCTACTCAATCAGCAGCACAATCTTGCCATAGTTGGCGCGCTGTAACAGCAATCGATGGGCCTCGCCGGCCTGTTCCATCGGCAACGTGTGGCCGATCTCAGGATGCAGTTTGCCCTGTTCGATCCAGGGCTGCATTGCCTGAAGACCTCGTCCAATCAGCTCACGATCTTTAGCGAGTACGCTGAGCCACAGCCCGTGTGCGCTGAGGCTCTTCGCCATCATCACTCCGGCGTCGAACTGTTGCCGCTGGCCGGTCGTGGTCCCATAGATAATCACTCGTCCAAAGGGACGGCAGCAGCGCAGGCTCTTGGCAGTGTGCTCGCCGCCCAGCATCTCGAAAACGGCATCCACGCCTTCGCCGTTGGTCAGCTCCTTCACGCGCTGCTCGTAATCCACTTCGCGGTAGTTGATCCCGTGGTCCAGCCCGAGCTTCTTCACCCGCTCCAGCTTTTCATCAGACGACGAAGTCCCATAGGTCTCGATGCCCAGCAACTTCCCGATCTCAACGGCAGCAGTTCCGACACCTCCCGCGGCAGCGTGAATGAGCACGCGGCGCTGATGTGTATCGTTCCATAAGACGGGCTCAAGCGCATCGCTGGTGAGGCCTGCCTTCCAATAGGCCAGGTATGCAGTAAGAAAATTCACCGGAAACGCGGCTGACTGCGCCGAGCTCCAACCCTTGGGCTGCGGCCACAGCAGCTTGGGTTTCATGGCGATCTTTTCGGCAGCCGCGCCCCATTGCATGTAGCCCATGACGCGCTCGCCGGTGCCTTCGACGACGCCGGCAAACTCGCGTCCCGAGATAAATGGCGGAGGCGGCATGCCGCCATAGGTGCCACGCGTCGTCATCGTGTCGGCGAAGTTAATGCCCACAGCTTCCACGCAAACGATGACCTCGCCCGGAGCGGGCTGCGGCTCGGGAACGTCGCGGACTTCGAGGACTTCCGGACCGCCTGCGCGAGTGACAAGGACGGCTTTCATACTGAATCAATCCTCCATGGATGCATCCGCAGCTCCCGGCAAATCTCACGTTGGCGGGGACGTGGGCGTTTCATCGTCAACAATCGGATCGCCGCTCTGGCGGCCCATTTCGTCGGAGATGTCTTTCAGAACCTCTTCTCGCCGACCCTCGTCGTGCATGCGCGACGCCATCTCTTGCAAGGCGACATTCAGGACGTGGAAGTGATGGAGGTTGCGATAGTGCGGATCGGTGGTTAGTTCTTTCCATAAGCCGTGCAGCAGGTCCACATCCTCCTGACGCATGCTCGGCGTATGCGGACCCAGAGTGTACTCATGCTTGGCTCCGGCGGGATCGTAGACCACCAAGCGCAATCGCGGACGCGGCTCAGGCAAGCGCTCCCAGGCATCGCCGGTAAGCTTGCCCTGCTCGTCGGCGGTGAGCTTGTTCGATTGTCCGCAGACAATCACCGACGAGTGCAGGCGCTGCGCCGTCGCCACAATGCTTTCGAAGATGTCGTTGGTCGGCACCACGAGAAGGGAAACGTGTTTGCCTTCCTTTTCGGCAACCGCGACTACGGCGGAAAACAGTTCTTGCTCGTACTTCCTAAAGACCTCCGAAGTGTCCACAAGCTCGCCACCGCCGAACGAATCTTCTCGTTGATAGACGCGCGAGGTCATGACTACCACGTCGGTTTTGGTGGTGTCCGTCTTGGCCAGCACCTTTCGCAGGTAATACAAGTTGTGCGGATCGCGCACCGCGACCAGAATGTTGCCGGGGCGCACTTCCATAGTCTCGGCGCTGAGCTCAGCATTCTGCGCGATGTTGAACTGGTCGAACCCAGACTCCGCGTGCGCGTGCTGTTTTGCAGTGATGCGCTCAGAGACGGTGAAGATGGCAAAGAAGGCAAGACTGAAGGCAATGCCGGAGATGGTTGCCAGCTCCTTGGTGAACAGGTTGACGACCGCGGTGGAGAAGAGCACCAGCGAAATGAGAACGAGCCCAACCGGAATCTCTATGCCCTTGATATGAAAATTTCCCGGGACCTTCCATTCCCGGTTCTCCGGTTCGGTGTAGCGCAGCACCACGACGGCCAGCGACTTGAAGGCGAAACTCCAGATCACGCCGAAGGCATAGAGCGAAGCCAGCAGGTAAACGTTGCCGCGACTGGCTACGATGGTCAGAATCTGCAGGCCGACGATCAGGTTGATGATGCGATAGCTGGTTCCGAACCTCGGATGCGGCTTGCGGAAACCGGGGGTCAGCACGCCGTCTTCGCTCATGCGGTTGAGCACGCCGTTGGCGCCGACGATCGCGGTGTTCACCGCCCCCGACAGAATCAGGGCGCCGACGATGACAACGAATCCCTGAAAGACCAGCTTCAAGTTGTAAGGCCCCACGACGTTCATGGCCAGCCCGCTGATCAGGTTGGCAAAGTAATCGGGCCGCACGTGGTCGGGGATAATCATCACCGCGAAGAACGAAACCAGCGAGGTGAAAAGCAGGCTGTAGAGGAAAATCACCAGCCCGGTTTTTTCCAAGTTCTTCAGCTTTGGATGCTCGATCTCACGATTGATCTGGGCCAGCGATTCCTCGCCGCTCATGGCGAGCACGGAATGGCCAAAGCCGACCAGCAACATGATCAAGGGAATGCGCGCGGCCCAGGTGTGGAACAGCCAGCCCAGCGACTCCTTATCGTGATGCATGGTCGAAGCCGAAGGAAGCGGAGGCAAAGGCGCTGGATGCCTGAACAAAGTGATCAGACACCAGATGATGAGAACCACCACCATAACCGTGGTGATCTTCATGATCTGCAGCGCCCGCTGGCTCGACTCGTGAATGCCCTGGGTGTTCTTCCACCAAAAGTAGAGGGTGATAACGATGGCGAACAACGCCGCGAAAGCGTTGTCGGGAACGGTAATCTTGTAACCGAGGTGGTGGAAGGTGTCGGTCAGAAATCCTGACAGGTACAGGCCAGCCGACACGGCGCTGATCGGGCCGGTCAGCACGTAGTCGAACAGCAACGCGGAGACCGAAAGCTTGGCCAGGTTTCCGCCCATCGCTTCTTTGACGACACGATAGACGCCGCCGCGCACGAACATCGAGCTGGACTCGATGTAAACGGAGCGCACCGCGTAGCTGAACAACATGACTGCGAGCACGAACCAGGGAGCGCTTTTGCCGATGACCTTCTCCGCATCGCCGCCCACGTAATACGCGGACGACGCCAGATCGGAGAGCACAATCGCCGACGCCCGCCAGAAGGAAATGAACGTCAACATCACCGAGGTGGCGACGAAGACTTTGACTGCGGGCCGCTGGAGATTGTCAGCCGGCGACGACATTGAAGGCATAAGCGGTTCCCGAGTCTTTTCGGGCAGGTCTCCCACCCCTGATCGCAGAGGGAGGAAATCAGTGTATCGCTATTATCGATGCATCGCGGCGGCGTGCGTGCCACGTTGGTGGGACGCGCTTGAATGTACTCGTTTGGTGGAGAGTTGTCAGCTGATGAGTTTCCCGTCGCGGCCTGCGTCCATTGACGGCCGGGGCAAACAACTACTCCCGCTTGGTGAGGTAGGTCCGGCTAATGCGGTCGTGCCAGCAGAGGGCGTCCACATCCACCAGAGCCCAGAACAGCCCCATCATGAGAGATGCGGTAGAGAAGTACAGCCCGATCACGCGGCTGCGACGATGGCGCCAGCTCAGGTTTCCTCCCTTGAACGTGCGCAAGCGAATATGCAACATCCGCATTCCGGGTGTCGCGCCGCCGTACATGGCGAAGACATACTGATACACCGACCACAGCAGAACTAGTACTGCTACCGCGGCCAGGAGAACGGGTTTGGTCAGAGTCAGCTTCGGCAGTATCTTGTAGCTGACAGCTCCGAAAACCCCCGCGGCCGCGGCCACAATCGCGCAGTCAATGAGGCCGGCATAGAGACGTTGCGAGATATACACGGCTTGAAACGGCAGCTCAACGTGGTCGGCGGGCGTCACAGCAGCTTGCTGGGCACTCGACAAGGATTGCAATCCGTCGAGCAGCCGAGTGGTGGGAAACGCCTCCAGTTCCTCCGGCACGTCCAAAATACGCAACTGCTCCGGCACAACCGGATCGGCCAAACGGTAGGAAGCCTCCACCGCGGCGGAAGCCGGTCGCGGAAATGCGATAACTTTTCGCTTGCCTCGCGGCCGTGTAACGGGAGCGGGAACGGGCGTTGGGTCTGGTTCCGCTTCGATGTCAGGGAAGCAGGAATCTGCGTCAGACACTCGAACATCGGCCGCGATTCCGATTTCAGGCTGTTCGCTTGCGACCGCATCATCGTGAGGTGACACTGGGTCTATCGTTTCGGCAAGTCCAGCCCCAGTGACAGCCGCCGCGCAGCAGCCGTCTTCGGCTCCCGAATTCGCTGGGCCGACTTCACCTACTTCCTTTTCCGGCGCCGCTGGACTTTCCTCCGCTTGGGCGGGAGGAAACGGAAAGCGCATGCTGAAAGCCCCCACGACGCGCCGACCCTTCCGGTGGCGATAGCCCGCGACGCGCGACTGGATCTCTGTTCGCAGATCATCAGACAGTTGCGAAGAATCGGCGGTGGGATCGGAGGGCAATGCTTGCTGTTCAGTCATATCGTGGCGCAATTATTCTCTTTTTCTGTCGCACATAAAGGAACGCATCGCAGTACAAGGTTGAATGAGAAAAGAGTTCATCGGCCGCCATATAGAGACGTAGCTGGGCCGTGCCCTCGGAATCAGACGCGCAACCCATAAGAGCCAAGCGGGTTTACAAGAACGTCACGGCCGCGCGTCATCAACGAAGACCACGGCCGATTTTGCCTCTGTCCGTGCAACGTGCTAAGTTGCAAGGTTCCGCTTCCTCAGTACGAACTGGCGAAGGGACGCCCGCCTATCGATGACTGCTCGCATTCGATTGATTATCACGGCGCTGTTGTTGTGTCACCTGTTTCTGCGGCCCGGCGTAGTAACCAGCCAGTTGCCTGCTTCGGGACAACAGCAAAATCCGGGCAAAACCGCGAGCCAGCCCCCAGAAATCACGGTGAGAACGGATACCGGCGAGGAAGACACCAAGACCGAGCAGATCATCCAGCAGGAACTGCAGGAAAGCAGCCAGGAGTTGGGACCGCAGAGGCCGGCAATCAACGTCGCCCCGGGCCGCAATGAAGTGCTGATTCGTGCCGACGAACAGGAAAAGAACCAGGACATGTACACCGTGCGCGGTCACGTCGAGATTCGTTTTAGTACCAATATCCTGCATTGCGACCAAGCGACGTATGACTCCACCACCGGTCAGGTGACGGCAACCGGGCACGTGGTATTCGACGGCGGTCGGCACAACGAGCACGTGGTCGGCAGCCATGCCAAATTCGACGTCAGCCGTGACAGTGGCACGTTCTATGACGCCACTGGCTCGACCGGTGCTAAGGTCAAGAACAAGGTGATGTTTCTGACCTCTTCGACTCCGTTCTTCTTCAGCGGCAAGGTTGTGGAACGATTAGGGCCCGACCATTATCGCGTCTATTACGGATTTGTCACCTCGTGCCAGTTGCCAAATCCGAAATGGCAATTCGACTCCAAGGTTGCCGATATTGAGGTTGGCGATGAAGCGAAGATGCATCACGCGACCATGAAACTTCAGGGAATTCCCGTCTTTTACTTTCCCTTTGTGGAACATCCGGCCGAGAACCTTGGGCGCAAGAGCGGCTTCCTGCTGCCGGTAGTCGGACTGTCCAACCTCCGCGGGACGGTCCTGGGAGATGCTTTCTATTGGGTGATTAGCCGCAACGCCGATGCGACCATAGGCGCCTCTCTCTACAGCAAAGTAGGTTCGGCGGAATACGGCAATGTGCGCTGGCTCGGCGCCGGCTCCTCTTTCCAGGCCCAATATTACGGAGTAATAGACAACCGGCAAACCGGCCAGAATGAAGGCGGCGAAGAGCTTAAGGCCTACGGGTACAGACCATTGCCCGATGGTTTTGTTGGCGTTCTCAATGTGGACCTTCTCTCCTCGTACGTCTTCCGCCTGGTGTTCGCCGAGGGCTATACCGAAGCCATCAACTCGGAGGTCCGCTCCAGCGGATTTCTCATAAAAGCCTGGGACGGCTATGGTTTGAGTTTACTGGCGTCGCGCTATCAAAACTATGAGAGCGAGACGGCGGGCGATGACATCAGCATCGTTCATGAGCCCAGCCTGGAGTTTTCGACGGCGGAGCGGCCGTTCAGCAGAACAAATTTTGTCTATGCCTATGATGCAGCCATCGAAGGCCTCAATCGCAGCGAAGTCGGCTTCGAAACCGCGCCGATCGTCGGCCGGATCGATGCTGCTCCCTATCTTGCATGGCCCAAGCTGTTCCGTGGCTGGACGGTCCGTCCCCAGATTGGGGCGCGAGAGACTTACTACACAGAGCGGCTGGAGCCGAGCTCGAATCCCGATTTGATCGGTACAGCGATCCACGATCCCATCAACCGCAATGTTGCCAACGCTTCCTTCGAGGTGCGTCCCCCCACGCTGTCCAGGATCTTTGACCGCAAGCCTTACGGCCGTGTAATCAAGCATACGATTGAACCATTCGCAATCTATCGCTACCAGACCGGCATTAACGATTTCAGCCAGATTATTCGCTTCGACTATCGCGACATTCTTGCCGATACAAACGAAGTGGAGTATGGCGTTATCAACCGGATCTACGCGAAAAAGACGACCTTGAGCGCGCATTGCTATCAGCCGCAGGAACACCCCTCAGGGTCGCAAAGCTCCGCAACGAAGGACAAGGAAAGGCAGGCGGCGTGCAATGACCGGTCGGGTCCGGCCGGCAATATCATTACGTGGGAGCTCGCCCAGAAGTATTTTGCCAACCCGACCTTCGGCGGAGCGCTGGTGCCTGGCACGCGCAATGTGTTCGACACCACGGTCGATTTCACCGGCATCGCCTTCCTCACCGAGCCGCGAATATTCTCGCCCATCATTTCCCGACTACGAATTTCATCTGGCGCCGCCGACTTTCAGTGGGGTGTGGACTATGATCCGGTGCTGCATCAGGTGAACGCGAGCACCTTGTTTGCCGGTTATCGTTTGGGTCCCTGGTACCTGAATGGCGGGCAAACCTATTTGAACGCGCCGGGTGAGGTCGCCATCGTCAATGGCGTAGAGACACAACAACTTTACAACCAGTTTAGGCTGGGCGCGATCTACGGCGGCATGGCCAAACCGGGCTTCAGTGCAGCGGCAAGCGTGGGCTTATCGGAAACACCAGCGCCTTTTTTCCAAGCGGGGACCGTTCAAGCCAATTACAACTGGGATTGCTGCGGCATCGCCGTCCAGTATCAGCACTATGCTTTGGGACCGGTGCGCAACGAAAACACCTTTCGATTCTCCTTGAGCCTCACCAATGTGGGCACCTTCGGCACTATCTCGCGTCTGCAACGGTTGTATTAGGGCGCAACCTCGCTGCTTCGGCGGCTGTCCTACAATAGGGTGATGCTTGCCTCACCGTCCCATCCGTCTTCGCCAGTGGAAGATCTTCAGATCAAGTCCGCTTCCCTGCGAGCCCAACTCCGCTCATTCGGGCGCTTGCTGGTTGCCTATTCGGGCGGAGTCGATTCCGGCTTTCTGGCTTGGGCTGCCCATCGCGAACTCGGCGCCGGCATGATGGCGGTGCTGGCGGATTCTCCAAGCCTGGCGCGTTTCCAAATGCGCGATGCCGTGGCTTTTGCGGAAGAACACGGCATGCCCTTGCATATCATCGAAACCTCAGAGATGGAGCGCGCCGAATACCTCCGCAACGATGCCGCACGTTGTTTCCACTGTAAAGATGAACTCTTCACCAGGATGGAAGACTACCGCCAAGGCTCCGGATTCGATGTTATTGCTTATGGTGTGAACCTCGACGACCAGGGAGATTATCGGCCGGGGCAAAACGCCGCTCGGCAACATGGAATTGCGGCGCCGCTGATGGAAGCGCAACTGACCAAGCAGGACATCCGCCAGCTTGCCCGGGAGGCAGGATTGCGCCTCTGGGACAAGCCCGCCTCCGCCTGTTTGGCTTCTCGCATAGAGTATGGCCGGCCGATAACGCGGGAAGCTCTTGCGGCGGTGGAGCAAGGCGAAGAGGCGCTACGACGGCTGGGATTTCGGCAGTTCCGCGTAAGGCATCACGGCCAGATAGCGCGCCTGGAAATCGCGCGTGAGGAATTGCCTCGTGCGATGACGCTCGAAATGGCTTCCGAGCTCACCAAGATATTCAAGGCGTTGGGATTTTTGTACGTCACCTTGGATCTCGAAGGCTTTCGCTCGGGCTCCATGAATGCTCTGCTTCCAGCCAATCCCTTGCGATAGGCGATGTCGTGGGTTGGGTAGAGGCGGCCTTCAGGCCGGTGTCAAGGCCGTTCACTTAAAAAGGCTACTACGAAACCTTGTGTCGCCGCTCTGCGGCTCGCATTTTGTCCCCACTCCGACCGGGGCCTCACGGCCCCGGCTAACTTCATCCCGCCGCTGCGCGACTGAATTGATCGATTTTCGATCTGTTTGTTCCACTTGTTCCACCAGACCGGGTTAGAGTGCAGTTTCGTAACAGCCTCTTTAAGGTTATTAGTCTGCGACCAACGCGGCGCTGAAGCGCCGCTCTACCTCCCCGTGAGATAATTAAGCCTTCATGTTTCCCTCCGAAAGGCGGTCTTCCACCTTGTTCTTGAAACGATTGGCGATCGTGTTGCTGATGTTGTGCGTGGGGTGTTCGGCGCAGCCGAATAAGTCAGCTGCTCAGCCTGATGTCAACGAGCGCATTCAGCGGCAGGTTCGGGCTTTCTTCAACATTCCGCCCGATGTTGTCATCACCGTCGGGGCGCCGGCTCCCAGCGAGTTCGCGAACTATGACCTGGTGCCCGTTACCATGACCCGCCAGGACAAGTCACAAAAGGCCGAGTTCCTGCTCTCTAAAGATGGCAAGACACTCATTCGGTTTACCAAGCTGGACTTGACCAAGGACCCCTACGTGGAAACGATGAACCAGATCAGTCTGGCGGACCGGCCGGTGCGAGGCAATCCCGACGCCAAGGTGACCATCGTCAACTACGATGACTTCGAGTGCCCGTTCTGCGCCCGCATGCACACAACTCTGATGAGCGAGATCCTGCCGCAGTACAAAGACAAGATCAAGATCGTCTACAAGGACTATCCGCTGCTTCAGATGCATCCCTGGGCACAACATGCCGCCAATGACGCCAACTGCCTGGCCAAGGAGAACGGTACAGCCTATTGGGAACTGGCCGACTACCTGCATTCGAATCAGCATGCCATCAATGCCTCGCAACAAAATCTGCCGGCTTCATTTGCCGAGATCGATCGGCAAACCATGGACTTCGGCAAGCAGAATGGCGTCGACTTAACCCGGCTGCAGGCATGTCTCAAGGCGCAGTCGGATGCGGTGGTGAAGGCATCGATGGCGGAGGGCGACAAACTTGGCGTCAACGCCACGCCCACGGTTTTCGTTAATGGAGAGCGCCTGGAAGGGGCCATGGACGCTGACGAAGTGAAGTCGGCATTGAACCGTGAGCTTTTGGCTGCAGGTGTCCAGCCTCCGGCAGCGCCGGCCGCGCCAGTTACGCCACCACATCCGGAATCGTCCAGCAAGTAACTGGCGCGATGCTGCTCTCGCAATTGTCTTTTGCTCAGTCGCACCGCTGCGCCCGACGGTTTCGACTAACCCGCGTTCTGCCTCTCAGGAGGGGCGTAGTTTGGAACTGAAAGAGAAAAGGGTAGCTGGTCTCGCGCTGCTGACGACTCTGTTGGCCTTCGTTCTGCTGTTCCTCAACCTCGGCTGTTCCAGCAAACAGGGCGGCGAGGACGTGATGGCGACCGTCAATGGCCGCAAGATCACGCGCACCGAGGTCCAAAACTATTACAACAACCAGGTTGCCGAAGCGCCGCAGAAGCCGAGCGAGGAGCAGGCCGACACCCTCCGGCTGAATATTCTGCGGGGCCTTATTGACAACGAAATTGTAATGCAGCGGGCCGAAACCCTGGGTCTGCTGGCCACCGACGAGGAGGTTAATGCCAAGGTCGCCGAGATTAAGGCCCCCTATACACAGGAGGAGTTCGACAAACGGCTGAAGGAACGCCAAATTTCGCTCGACGACTTCAAACGTGACTTGCGCCGCTCTCTGACCATCGACAAGGTACTGAACAAGGAAGTCACCTCGAAGATCAACATCTCCGATGTAGACATCACCAATTACTACAACCAGCACAAAGCCGAGTTCAACTTGATCGAGCCGCAGTATCACCTGGCGCAGATCCTGGTTACCACCCAGCCCAACCCGCAGGTGAAGAACATGAAAGCCCAGAACGAGGCGGAGGCCCGCAAGAAAATACAGATGATCGACAACCGGCTCGACAGCGGAGAGGATTTTGCTACCGTAGCCACGACCTATTCGGAGCAGCCCGAGACGGCACAAAACAGTGGAGACCTAGGATTCATACCCGAATCGTCACTCAAGGCGGATAAAGCCGCCTTTGATGCCATCGGAAAGCTTAAGCCGGGACAATACACTGCGATTCTCCCGGTCGCAGATCCCAACAGCCATCAGATTTTCGGCTTTCGAATTGTGAAGCTCATCAGCAGGGAATCTGCGGGACAGCGGGAACTGAAGGATCCTCGCGTTCAGCAGGCCATACGCGAGCAGCTTCGAGATCGGCGCGAACAACTGCTGAAGGCCGCCTACTACGAGACCATTCGAGACAAGGCGTCGGTGGAGAACTACTTCGCCGAAGACATCCTCAAGAAGGCGGGCACCATGAAATAGGTGCCGGCTTCGGAGTTCAGAAGCGCTCGCGATGTTGCAGAGCCAACACGACAAGAGCCGGCTTGCGGTGAATCGCGTTGCTCCATCCCAGAATTCCGCTCTCCAGCCATAAGAAGCCGCCAGCCGGGGCAATGGTTTTGGCGTCTTCCGTCCTCGAAGCTCGGTTGAAGGCCACAGAATTGAAGCCGGAACTCGTAAGTTCCGGCTTCTGGGTCTGTATGAATTAAGGCAAGGTTCGAACGCGCCCCTAGAACAGCTTGCGGCGCAGCATGCCAGCCAGGCCGACGATCCCGGAACCAAGCAGAAGAATGCTGCTGGGCTCAGGAGTGCCGGTGCTGGTGGTAGTGGTGGTGGTGCTCTGGGTTCCCAGAACCGTGAAGGATTCCGAAGGAATCGTGCCCACGGTGTTCTCCGAAGCCGAAGACGGACCGGAGTTCTCATCCCAGTAAACTGGGTCGCCGAGGGCTGAGCTGGCGTTCTGAATGTTCAGCCAGTAGGTGCCGACGCTGGCAAGATTCGGGCCGTTGAACGAGCTGGTCTCGTTGCAGACGTTGTATCCATACTGGTTGCCGACGCAACCGCTCTGGGTGAAGCTAACGGTCTGATCAAAGTAGCTGGTGCCGCCGTTCTCGGACGAGGTGATGGACACTTCAGCCGAATCCAGTACGTCGCCCGGATTCATCCAGGTGGCGAAGGTGAGGCCAGTGATCAGAGTGTCAGGACTGTTGGTGTTGAAGGTGTCGCTAACGATAAACCCGAAGTTGACGGTCCAGGCGTCGGTGTTACCGTTGGTCGGACCGTTGCTGTAGACGACCTGTGCCATTGCAGGAACGGCCACAAGCGCCAGCAGCAGTAGTGTGAGCGAAGCAATACGCAGTTTCAAGGAAGATCCTCCTTATTAGGTAAGAAATAGGAACAGCCGCGGTAACAGTACCTCTGTTACCAAGTAACACCATCGCCAAACTCTCCATCTCCGCCTCGCTATTGCGGAGCAAGACACTCGGCTATGGCAACGCCGCCTCGACTCGAAAAAAGTACATCAGCATCTGGCGCCGCGAGGAGTCAAGGACAGGAGACCGGCGCCAAGTATCAGGACAGGGCAATAACCACAGCAACCACACAGCTAAACCCACCACAGCCCCTGCCTTTGTCTTTGTATAGAAACCACCGTTGTTGGGAAGTGCAATTCTACTGCCACGTCAAGTTGCTGAAAATGCGACTTATCGATGACTTGTTGCTGCAATGGCTTGCAACAAAGTTCGCAGGATTTTCCAGAGTACCATCAAATAATTCCCGAATTGGGAAGTACCATGCCTCTATTTCTCTAGTGCGCCCTCTATCTAAACTATAGAGTTGTCCTAGTCTCTTAGCTATAAGCTGGCTATAGGATGCCAGCCTAAATTGGAACTAACAATGTATAGCACGATAATTCACGTCTTCGATTGGCGATGATATGGTCAATGTTTCCCGATTCGGGAAATATGGTGGTATGCTCGGGCGCCTCGCCGGGCGGTTGCTTCCGCGGCATGGCTGGGGCTGCGGCCGGGAAATCGATCCAGAGTCAAGAAGGGGACGGAAGGGTGTCTGACAAAACCGGATGGGAAGGCCGCGACCAGCAACCAAGGGTCGATTTTTAAGTTGTCTCACAATGGCGGCGGAGGCTGGACGGAAACGGTGCTGCACAGCTTCGACTTCAATTTCAATGAAACGGACGGGGCTTATGCCGGGTAGGACCATGGCGCGAAATCGGGCTTCGAATGATGCCGCCGTTTCCATGGTCCCCCCTAAAATTCCGCACGGCGGGTTTTCCCCAGTACGGCTTCAAGGCCGGTATATCAGGCGGGGCCTTCCCGGCTGCACGAGGTCTTCCCCAGCGGTCGGTTTGCCATCGCCCTTCGTGCACCTCGCTTATCGTGTTT
>Ga0181523_10001036_pt1 | contig 30601 bp, 29 predicted proteins | sample PEATcosm2014_Bin_43_FD_119752 | JGI IMG/M metagenome (GOLD analysis project Ga0181523, IMG submission 119752) | Peatland microbial communities from MTU Mesocosm Facility, Houghton, MI, USA - PEATcosm2014_Bin05_30_metaG | ecosystem: Environmental > Terrestrial > Soil > Wetlands > Peat | place... | reverse complement strand
GTCGACGGCGCCGGCGGCGATCAGGTTGTTCACGAAGTGGTTGGCCTGCTGCGACGACCCGCATTGGTTGTCGATCGTGCTGGCGCCGACCGAGAAGGGGAGGCCAGCCGACAGCCAGGCGTTACGGGCGACGTTCGAAGCCTGCTCGCCCGCCTGGGTGACGCATCCGCCCACGACGAGCCCGACCTCGCCAGCGTCGATCCCTGCACGCTTGATCGTCTCCACCTGGACGGCACCGAGCAGGTCGGCGGGATGGAGGCCGGAAAGGGCACCGTTTCTCTTGCCGATGGGCGATCTTGCCGCCTCGACGATGACGGGCGTAGGCACGGTGGTGGCTCCCTCTCCTGCGGTGACGGCGGCTGGCTCGGTCCGATTTTAGAACGTGTTCTCATTTGGTGCCCGCCGGTCGTGGCACCGCCGAGTACCGTCGCGGCGTGCCTGATGACGCTCCCGCCCTTCACGACTTGCTGCGTCCCATCGCCTTCCTCGTCGGCGAGTGGCACGGGCGGGGAGAAAGCCTCTGGACGGAGGGGTTCTCTTTCACCGACGCCATCCGCTTCTCCCATGACGGCCGTCCGCTGCTTCGCTACGACCAGGTCACGACCGGCCCGGACGGGCGTCCTTCTCACGCCGAAGCGGGCTTCTTCGCCGTGCAGGACAACGGCGACGTCCATGTCACCCTCGCCGAGCCGTCGGGCATCACCGAGGTACTGGTCGGGAGGCCGGAGGGCGGCGTCCTCGTCCTCGGGTCGGTCGAGATCGGCCACACTCCGACGACGGACAACGTGACCGCCTGCCGTCGTCGGCTCTGGATCGAGAGCGGAGCCCTCGTGGCGGAGCTCGACATCGCCGTCGACGACGAGGCACTGGCACCCCACACTCGCTCGGTGCTGCAGCGAGCCACCTGACGGCCTCGCGGGTCAACTGAGCTCCGCACGCGAGGTCACCCCTTGCTGATGACCGATTCGATCTGCAAGACCCGCAACGGGCGGGTCGCCGCCGTCACGACGGTCCCGAGGCTTCCCTCCCCGCCGATCACGCCCTTCCTATCGGACAGCGCCCAGAACACGCTCCAACGTACGGCGGCGCGCAGCGGCTGCACCGTCCCGAAGCTCGACTGCGTGAAGTCAAACGCACAGTCGGTCGTCCCGCCGGCCGAGGCCGGGTCGTAGACGGAGCCCGGACCGCCGCAGACCTCGTCGAGCACCTCCGGGCCGAACGTCGTACCGCCTTCGGGGTCGTCGGAGGGAGACGGGAAGTCCCACGCTGCCGTCCATGTCACAGAGACCGGCACGGCCCATACCGTGGCGACGTAACCGCCCCCGGAGGCGAGAGCGCCGTGGGTGCGCCAGATCGCCCCGTCGATCCACAGCCAGGTCGCAAGGTTCACCACCGTGGCGTCCGCCAGCCCACCGACCGATGAGGGCGACGTCCCGATCACCGGGTCTGGCAGCTGCGTGTCGTCGAAGGCGCGGCCGATGATGCCCGGGAGATGCCCGCTCGGCGGATCGGGCACGGTGTCCCAGAACAGCCACAGGTGCAGCGGCTGCCCGAGAGGCGGGGAGGCGAGCGGCAGATCCGCCTCCACGTCGGCACCCGTGGGCGGCACCTGGGCGGCATTCGGGCAGGCGACGACGTCGAAGTGGTCCGTGGCAACCGCCCCTTGCAGCCGCGCGAGCGCCCACTGGTTGACACCCCAGATGCCCGGATGGCCGCCGCTGTCGGCCTCCTGCCAGAACGAGAGTGGCAGGCTCGCCTCACTGAGACCTCCGTCAAGATTGGCGAGGCCCGATCCCAGATCGTGCCAAATGCAGATCTCCTCCGCGCCGGACGGTGGTCCCTCGTAGGGTCGTGGTCCCTGCGGCGATCCGTTCCACCACGTGGCGGACCAGATTGCCTGGCCTGACACGCCCCCTGAGCCGCCGCCCGTGCTCACGAGCTGGAACGGCGAGATTGCTCGCCCGCGGCTCCCGGCCACCATGGCGGCAAGAGCGAGCGCCAGCGCGACGGCTGCTGGCGCACACGATCGGCCGGAACGGCCGCGACGACGACTCAGAAACCACGACATGGTCCGGGCTCCTTCGGTGATGACACAACGCTGACCTGATCTGTCAGGACGAGCCACTTGCCACCCACGAGCTCGAGCGTGGCATCCGAAGCCGTCAATCCGGCACCCCCGCCGAGCGATGCCGGCGCCGAAGCGCCGGTTGCCTTCCAACGGCTCCCGGTGTCGAAGAGACACCCTTCGACGCGGGCTCGCCTCGCTCCGATGCCGACGACGTGCTCGTGCCCGACTCGCCACGTCGGCGGGCCTCGCACGCCGGCACTCGCCAGGGCGCTCAGATAGGCGATCGAATGCACGTACACCGGTCCGCCGCGTACGAGCGTGGCCAGCAGCGGCTCGTACTGCGGGTCGTCGCTGAGAGCGGCCTCGTAGAAGGCAACCTTCGAATTCGCCCACGCCGTCTCGACGGCGAGCTCAGCCGCCTCCAGAGCGGACTGCGCCATCGTCGACGTGGCGGCAACCGGCGATTCCAGCGTGCTCGGGCTCGCCGGCTCGTCGCCGAGATTCGACGGCTCGCTCCGCGCCGCCGCCGAGCAACCTGCTGCGATCACGAGGGCGGTGAGCAGCAGGCCGCAGAGGAGCTGCCGTACCCTGCTGGGGGCTGAGGAGGTGACGGCGGCTGCGGCGGCGGGGCGGAGGCGAACCACGGGGTCAGCCTGTGCCCAGCGCGTACCGGTCGACCTACCTCACGACCGCGAAGTTATCAACAGACTTGTGCACAAGTCCTCAACGGGGCCGACGTCGGCGTCTCGTGTTCAGCTGTGCGCCCGCCTCGCCGTCCCTGGTGACACGGCGAGGAGCGAGCTCAGCTCGTCGAGCTCTCCTCCTCGGAGGCGTACGACGACGTCGGGAGCCCGCCCGATTGCGGGATACCGCCCGACTGCGGGATACCAGCGGACTGCGGCACGCCGTCGGACTCAGGAATGCCACCCGACTCGGGGATGCCGCCTGACTGCGGAATACCGCCGGACTGCGGAATACCGCCGGACTGCGGAATCCCACCTGACTGGGGGATGCCGCCTGACTGGGGGACGCCGCCGCTCATGTCGAAGCCGCCCGACTGTGGCACCGTGCCCGCCTGCGGAACACCCCCGGCGTATGACGCCGCAGGAGATCCGTCCCCGACGTTGCCGCCGGACGTCGGCACGAAGCCGCTGCCTCCGGTCGGGGCGCCCACCGGCGCATCTGCCGACGTGGGCGTGATCTGCCCGTGCTCTGCCTCGTACGCCTGCAGCTGGCTGATGAGTGACGCCACGCGATCGTCGCCCGCCACTCCGGGACGCCCGGCACGCTGGCAGTAGACGATCCCGCCGAGCTCCTGTAGGAGCGCGTCGGCATGACGCTTCGCCTGCATCCCGGACAACTTGTCCTGCCCCGCCTTGGCGCCCTGCTGTGCCTTTTGCGCAAGCGAATCAGTCTGCGCCTTCACCTTGTCCATGAAACCCACGACAGTTCTCCTTTCGGCCTGGCCGAACGCTAGCGCTCATCCGGCCAGCGTTGTGAAGGAACCTCCCGTGAGGCGGCCGCGAACGCCCAGATCGGCCGAGACGTCGTGGGATCGGGCAGCCGCGCGGACGAGCTCACTCCATCGGGCGACGCCGACGCGGCACAACTGCTGCAGCTGCCGACGCTCCCGGCTGCGAAAGGGCGGCCCGTCTCGTCCCGCCACCACGACCAAGCCGGACGAGTCGAGCGGCGCCCAGGCAACGTCGCGGGGTCCGACCAAGCCGACGCTGTCGACCGACGACAGCGAGAGGCCCGCCCTTGCCCCGGCGACGAAGGCGCCGAGCCAGGCGGCGCTCGGGCTCTCGCCGGCTTCGGCGAGCGTCCGCGCCGTGCTGCCGCTCATGTCGAGCACCGTCGACCAGTCGCAGGCGAACGCCGCGCAGACACCGTGTGCCAGCACGTTCAGCAGCTCTCTGGCGTCGACGGCTTCCGCCAACAGCACGGCGGCATCGAGGGGGTCACGCCCGGAATGAGGGACGCGGGAGAGGAGATGCCGCAGGTCTTCGACCTCGACTCCCGGGAGCTGTGAGAGCGCATCGGCGAGAGATTCCGGGCTGAGCCCCTCCGGCAGCTCCACCGTCAGCTCGTCGACGGCTCGGGCGCCGTCACGCTCCAGGATGTCGATCCCGACGAGATCGCCACCGACCTCGCCGATCCTGCTGGCGAGCTGACCGAGCGATCCCGGGCGGTCAGCCAGCCAGACCCGGACGACCACATAGCGTGTCATAGTCCGAGCGTACGGATCCGATGTGAACGCACGATTTCCACGGTGAGAACACCGTCGAAACCCAACCTGGCCATCCCGCATGAGCAAGGCCCGCACGAGCAGGGCCCGCATAAGCAAGGCCCGCACGAGCAAGGAGAGACACGGTGCTGATCGAGCTGACAACGTTCAGGCTCCGCGACGGGATCGACGACGTTGCCTTCCTGGCGGCCGACCGGGCGCTACAAGCGGAGCTGAGCTGGCGGGACGGTTTCATCCGGCGGACGACGGCCCGTGGCGAAACATCTGGCTGGCTCGTCATGACGCTGTGGCGGACGCCGAGCGAGGCGGACACCGCCAACGAGCAGGCATCAGGCGACGGTGCGGCCGGGTCCTTCGCCGAGCTCGTCGACGCCTCGAGCAAAGCGACCGAGCGCTACTTCAGCCTCGACTGAGCCGCCTCACTGCTGGACGAGCACGACCTGGTTGTCCTCCGGATCGCCGATGACCGCCAGCGTCGGGCCGTTCGGGACGTCGAACGGCTCCGTCACGGCTGATCCGCCGAGCTCGACGGCCTTCGTGAGGGACTCACGCAGATCCCGCACCTGGACGTAGAGTGACACGCCCGGACGGTCCGTCTGGCGGATGTGACCACCCGGTCCCGGCTCGGGCCCGCCGACGCCGGCGGCGATCGTCATGATGGGACCATCGCCGACGGACCAGTTGAACAGAGCGCTGTAGAAGGCCCGCAAGCGCGCAGGGTCCTGCCCGCCGATCTCGAAGTGCACCACGGGCCGCGCCCAGTCGTTCGCCATTCGGCCTCCGATCCTTGCGACCCAACCGTACCGCCGGAGCGCTCGGCCTCGCCTCGCTGACCAGCATCTCGCTATCGTCCAGATGTGGTCCTTTCCTCCGTGCCGATGGGCGGGTAGATCTCAGAGATGCTTTTCGGGCGCCGGTGGCGGCGATCGGTCACTCCTTCTCCAACCGTCGACCCCGTTGCGCCGGCTCACAGCTGCGGCGACGAGCTCGTCGAGTGCGCCTACACCACGGCACTGGGCAGTCGAGCCGACAACCAGGACCGCTGCGCGATCTCGCCGCGATGGGCCGTGCTGAGCGATGGGGCCGGTGGCCATGCCGGCGGGGCGCTGGCGGCGCAGCTGACGGTGGACGCTGTGGTGTCGTGTCTCCAGTCCGGTGAGACGGCGCCGGTCACTCCCCTCCTGGAGGAGGCGGTGGCGCGAGCCAACGAGGCCGTGCGCGAGGCGCGACGAGCCGACAGCAGGGTCGGCAGCATGGCCGCCACGCTGACGGTTGCCGTCGCCACCGCCGTCGAAGAAGGCGAGAGCAGCTGGCTCGTCGCCAACGTGGGCGACTCAAGGGCATGGCTCGTGACTCCGCAGACGGCAACTCAGATCACCGAGGACGACAATGTCGCCGCTCAGCTCGTGCGTTCCGGGAACCTGACACCGCAGGAGGCGCTCGCCCATCCGGGGCGGAACTGGATCACTCGCGCCATCGGGGCCGAAGACGAGCTGTCACCGCGGACGACACCGATCCGCCTCAGGCCGGGAGACGCCCTCGTGATTGCCTCCGACGGCCTCGACGTGTTGAGCACCGACGACATCTGCAGCCTGATGGCCGATCGTCCCAACCCGTCGGACGCCGTCGGGGCGCTCGTCGCCTCCGCCCTTGGCAAGGGGGCACTCGACAACGTCACGGCCGCCGTCGTCCGTCACGTGACATCCTCGTCTCATGCTTCGATGTCCGCCGACGCTCCCCCAGCTCCGACCGCTTAAGGCTCGACGGCCATGACCACACTGCAGGATGCCGCCGAGATCGCCGCAGCTGAGCGGTTTCTCGCCGTCGTGTCCACGCTGCGGAGCGACGCCACGATCCAGACCTCGGTCGTCAACGCCGGCGTTCTGACGCATCCGTTCGGTGACGAGGAGGTCGTCGGCTTCGTGACCTATGGACGAACGAAACTTCGCAATCTGCGATCGCGTCCCCAGGTCACCGTGACGTATCGCTCCGGCTGGACATGGGCTGCCGTTGAAGGTCGCGCCGAGCTGATCGGGCCGGACGACCCGAGGCCCGGCGTAGACGCAGAGCGGTTGCGGCTCCTTTTACGCGAGGTGTTCGCGGCTGCCGGTGGCACGCACGACGACTGGGCTGCCTACGACCGCGAGATGCTGGAGCAGCGTCGCACGGTCGTCCTCGTCGTGCCCTCCCGCGTCTACAGCAACTGAGCCGACGCCCTCAGGTGCCCACTCGCAACGCCTCGCGCACGAGGTCGGTCACCCCGGGTGGTCCGGGTCATGGCCACCCACAAGCCGGCCCGCGGTGGTGACGCCGAGTTGGAGGAACGTGAGAGAAAGGGTCGAGAATCGGGGCTACTCTCAACGGGCTGAGGCATGGCGTCTGAGACGGGAGGAATCAGGTGTTGCGTCGAGCTGGATTGGCCCTTCTGCTGGTCACGATTGCTGGGCTTGCTTCTTTCGTACCGGCCTCGGCGGATGAGAAGACGCCGCAGGTCGCTCTTGTCCCACAGGTCGCTCTTATCGCGAAGGTCGGCTACGGGGGTGCGCCGATAGGTTTCGCCCGCAGCGCGAATGGCACGCTGCATGTGGTCTACGAGACGGACATCAGCTGGGGTGATTCGGCCAACGGCGTGGGGACCATCACGATCGGGCGAAGCGGGGCGGTCGGCCACCCGGTTCAGGCGCTGAACTGGAAGGACACAGGGGGGTCGCCGAGCGGTATTCCCGGGCTGGCGATCCTGCCGTCGGGTGCGCTGGAAGCGACCTTTGGCGGCTCGCCGACTGTAAACGACGGGCCGTGGGGCATCAGTTCGAGCGACGGCGGTTCCACCTGGTCAGCTCCGGTGGACATCAGTAGTGGCTCGATGTTCGCCGGTGACAGCGCCGTCAGGGTGGAGGAGTCGAACGGCACCCCTGTGCTGCTTGCGGGATGCTGCGGGAACATCGTCATCCAGCAAGGTTTCGGGCCCGGCTCGAAGACCTATACGCTCACCAACGGCACCGACGGCGCCGCCGGCAACACCGACTCTGCCGTCGACGCCGCCACAGGAGCAGTCATTGCGGGCTGGGATTCCAACGACGGCTCAGGCGGTCTGTGGTTCCAGCAGGTCGCACCGACGAAGGGCGCGGCGCGGAAGGTACCGGTCCCGTCGCAATTCGGCACGGGCGAGCCGTTGATCGTGGCAGGACGCGACAAGGGTCCAGGTGTGTTCGCGGCCTATCCCGCGACCTACGGCGCCACGACGCCAATCAGGCTGCTCCGCTATGGAGGTGGCCCGGCCTCGGTTGGCTCGGTGAAGGGACTGCACGCGACGGTTTGGGGTGTGGCCACCGGCCCGGACGGTCGCATCTGGGTGTTCTGGTCTGGGGAGATCAACGGCGAGGGCGTAACCGCAATCACCCGGTCGAACAAGGCGGTGACCCGGTTCGAGCCGATCCAGACCTTCGACTTCAACTGGTCGTATCTGTTCTCGCTCTCTGGTGATGGGCGCCTCGGCCCGCTCGACCTGCTGATCAGCGGGATTCCTTCGGTCAAGAATGCCGTCAGCGGGATCTACTATCACCGTGCCCTGCCGATGCTCTCGGCCGGGGCCACCGTAAAGCAGTTGGCGAGCGGCACGTTCGAGTTGACGGTCCACGTGACCGATGCCGGGGACGCCCTAGCGGGGGCGCATGCCGCTGCGAAGGGCAAGAGCGGCGTGACGAACAGCAGCGGAATCGCGAATCTCACGGTCTCGGGCCGTTCCGGCCAGCACCTCACGATGACCGTCACCGCTCCCGGCTACCGATTGTCGACGATTCGCGTCACCCTCTGAGGCTCGGGCCAGGCGCTACGCCAAAAAACCCTTACCGCAGAAGGCTTCTTGCTATGACGATGCGCTGGATCTGGTTCGTGCCCTCGTAGATCTGGGTGATCTTGGCGTCCCGCATGAACCGCTCCGCCGGGAAGGCCCGCGTGTAGCCGTAGCCACCCAGCAGCTGGACGGCGTCCGTCGCCACCTGCATTGCCACGTCGGAAGCGAAACACTTCGCCATCGCCCCGAGCGAGGACAGCTCGCCGTTCGGGTCCCCGGCGTCGATGGTCGCACAGGCCCGGTACACGAGGCCCCGCGCCGCCTCCACCCGCATCGCCATGTCCGCGACCATGAACTGCAGGCCCTGAAACTCCGCCAGCGGCCGCCCGAATTGCTGCCGGCGCTTCAGGTAGCCGACGGCGAAGTCGAGGGCGCCCTGGGCGATCCCGACCGCCTGCGCACCGATCGTCGGCCGGCTGCGGTCGAGCGTGTGCATGGCGATGTAGAAGCCACGCCCCTCCTCCCCGACGAGGTTCTCTGCCGGCACGCGCACGTCGTCGAAGACGACCTCCCCCGTGGGGCTCGCCCGCAGGCCCAGCTTGTGTTCGAGCTTGGGGACCTTCACCCCCCAGTCCTTCTCGACGAGGAAGCAGCTGATGCCGCGGTGGCCGGCGGCTGGGTCCGTCTTGGCGAACACCGTGTAGAGGTCCGAGATGCCGGCGTTCGTGATCCAGTACTTCGTCCCCGAGATGACGTAGTCGTCGCCGTCGCGAACGGCTCGCGTCGTCATGGAGGCGACGTCGGATCCGGCGTCCGGCTCGGACAGGCAGTAGCTCGCCTGCGCCTCACCCGAGGCGACGCGAGGCAGGTACTTCCGCTTGGTCTCCTCACTGGCGAAGTTCATGACCGGGAGCATCCCGAGCTTGGAGATGAGGAGCGTCACGGCCGTGGAGGCGCACGCCCTCGAAACCTCCTCGATGGAGACGGCCTGCGTGACGGCGTCAGCTCCGTGGCCGCCGTACTCCGACGGCACCCACAGCGCCGGCAGCTCCATGTCGACGCAGGCCCGGAAGCTCTCCCAGGGGTACTCCTCGCGCTCGTCGTAACCGGCGGCATTCGGGGCGATCTTGTCTGCGACGAACTGCCGCAGCACCTGCCGGAAATGGCTCTGATCTTCTGTTAACTCGAACGACGACATGAAGCGAGTCTCGCGCTCTTCGGACAGGGCTCCGGCCGCGGTCAGCCGGGCAGACCGGTGAGCGTCAGCCAGGCATTCGGATCCGAGGTCATTGCCTCGCGAACCGCCGCCGGGACGAGCCGGAGCGTGCTCTCGGGGATGAGGTCGGCGAGGTCACGCTGCTGCCAGTAGTCATGGGCGATGCCGGCGAAGAGCCGCTCGCGCGCCTCCACGAGGTCCTCCGGGGCACCCTCGAGAAACCCGAAGAGGTGCAAGGCAAGCTCGATGTCCCCCAGCACGGGCGCCCGCCCGAAGATCGAGGCACGCTTGAGGGCGATCGCCACGGCGCCCGCCAGCACGTCGTCGGCATGCTCGACATCGGTGAGACGCAAGCTGGTGCCCAGGCGCTCCGCCAGCAGCAGGGCGTAGCCCTGGTCAGGCCCGGGTATGCCGGTGTTCGGGCGGTGACGTGCCCGTGGGCTCGGCTTGTAGTCGGCAGGCCGGTGCGAGTGCCACTCACCGGCCCCTGGGAGCTTGTAGGCCTCCCGGACCTCCGCACGGTCGGTGACGGGAGCGAACTTCGGTTGCGTCATCGGGCTCGTTTCCTGGTCGGCGAACCAACAGCCGAGCTCAGATCGCTTCGACCTCGGCGACGGTGATGGTAGCGGCGGCGGCTTCCTTCGGGAGAATCGCGATCTCGCCGGCTTCCGCCGCCCCCCCGTCGCTCGCCGTCTCGCCTGATCCGGTGCCGGCAGCGGCTCGAACGAGCGCCACCACGACGGAGTCGACGAGGGCCTGCCAGGAGGCTTCGATGATGTTCTCCGAGACCCCGATCGTGGACCAGGTGCCGTCGGCGTCGGAGGTGTCGAGCAGCACCCGGGTGACGGCGCCCGTCGCCCGCTCGGAGGAGAGCACGCGCACTCGGTAGTCGGTGAGGTGGACGTTGTGCAGAGCGGTGAAATGCGGTTCCACCGCCATCCGGAGGGCGGCGTCCAAGGCGTTGACCGGCCCGTTGCCCTCGGCCGTGGCGACGATGCGCTGCTCGCCGACGTGGACTTTGACGGTGGCCTCCGTCGTCAGCTCGCCGGAGGAGCTCCACGGGTGGACGAGCCGGTCCTCGGCGGCCCCCGCCCCGTTGCCGGCCGCCCCCTTGGCCGCCTTCCTGTCGCCGCCGGGGCTCGCCCGCCAGTCCGTGATAACCCGGTAGGACTCGATCGAGAAGGCGTCGAGGCCGCTCCGCACGCCGGAGGCGGCCCGCATGACGAGCTCGAGGGAACCGTCGGCCGCCTCGAAGTGGTAGCCGGCGTGCTCGAGGCGCTTCAGGGTGTCGAGGACGCGCTGCAGTGCAGGCGAGTCGAGCGAAAGCCCGAGCTGTGCGGCTTTCATCTGCAGGGTCGAGCGGCCGGCGAGCTCGCTCACCACGACCCGCGTGCCGTTGCCGACGAGGTCGGGCTGGATGTGCTCGTAGGCATCGGATCGTCGGATGAGGGCACTCGTGTGCAGCCCGGCCTTGTGGGCGAAGGCGGCCGTCCCGACGTAGGGGCGCTGCGGGTCGAGCGTGAGGTTGACGAGCTCGGCAACATGGTGGGCGACCGCCGTCAAGCGCTCGAGCCGATCGGCCGGGATCGTCTGCACGCCCATCTTCAAGCTGAGGTTGGCGATCGTGGCCGAGAGGTCGGCGTTGCCGGCCCGCTCGCCGTAGCCGTTCACGCACCCCTGCACCTGCGTGGCACCCTGGCGTACGGCCGCCAGCGTGTTGGCGACCGCACAGCCGGCGTCGTTGTGGAAATGCGCCCCGAGCTGCGCCGACGTGCGGCGCCTCACTTCTGCGACGATGCGCTCGACCTCGTCGGGGAGCGTCCCGCCGTTCGTGTCGCACAGCACGAGCGCCTCGGCGCCCGCCTCCTCTGCGGCCGACAGGACGCGGAGGGCGAACTCGGGGTCGCGGCGATAGCCGTCGAAGAAGTGCTCGGCGTCGAAGAACACCCGCAGCCCGGCGGCGCGCAGGTAGGCGACCGAGTCGGAGGCCATCGCCACCGCCTCGTCGAGGCTCGTGCGCAACGCTTCGGTGACGTGGAGATCCGATGCCTTCGCCACGATGCAGACCGCAGAGGTCCCGGCGTTGGTGAGGTGCCGCAGCACCTCGTCGTCGTCGGCAGCCGCACGCGGCCGCCGCGTCGACCCGAACGCCACGAGCGTGGCGTGGCCGAGGTGCAGCTCGGAGCTGGCGCGCCGGAAGAACTCCTCGTCCTTCGGATTCGCCCCGGGCCAGCCACCCTCGATGAAGGCAACGCCGAGGTGGTCCAGCTGCTCTGCGACGCGCAGCTTGTCCTCGACCGTGAGCGACATGCCCTCCTGCTGAGTGCCGTCCCGCAGGGTCGTGTCGTAGACCTGCACGGCTTCGGGAAGCCCCGGCACGTGACCGTGGGCGTGCGACTCGCCGGCGCTGTGCGACGACGAATGCTCCTGGTGGTCGCGCGGGCTCGACCCGTCGGCGGGAGCTGCGCCGACTTCAGGTGACATGCTCGACCCAGTCCTTGTAGCGATCGATGTTCCCGCGCACGGCCTGGAAGAACTGCTCCTGGATCGCCTTCGTGATGGGACCGGGAGTGCCGGACCCGACGATGCGGTCGTCGACCGACACGACGGGCACGATCTCGGCGGCCGTGCCGCTCAGCCACACCTCGTCGGCCAGGTAGAGATCCGTCCGGCGCAGGTGGGCGTCGGCGACCTCGAAGCCGAGATCGCGGGCGATCACGTGGACCGAGTCGGAGGTGATCCCTTCGAGGGCGCCCACGCTGGAAGCGGGCGGCGTCAGGATGCGCCCCTTGCGGACGACGAAGATGTTCTCGCCCGTGCCCTCTGACACGTGCCCGTCCGTCGTGAGCATGACGGCCTCGTCGTAGCCGGCGAGCACCGCCTCGACCTTGGCGAGCGACGAGTTGATGTACATGCCGGTGCCTTTGGCCGCCGTCGGCATCGCTCGGGGGTCGTGGCGGGCCCACGACGACACCTTCAATCGGATGCCGTTCGCGATGCCCTCGTCGCCGAGATAGGCACCCCACGGCCAGCACGCCACGGCGACGTTCACCGAGCAGGCGAGCGGGTTGAGGCCCATCTCGCCATAGCCCAGGTAGACGATCGGCCGGATGTAGCACGCATCGAGGCCGTTCACGCGCACGACGGTCTTGACGGCTTCGATCATGTCCTGCGGGCTGAAGGGGATCTTCATCCCGAGGATGTGGGCGCCGCTGAAGAGGCGGTGGATGTGATCGGTGAGCCGGAACACGGCCGGACCTTGCGAAGTCGGGTAGGCCCGGATGCCTTCGAAGACGCCGAGCCCGTAGTGCAGGCTGTGCGTCAGGACGTGGGTGGTCGCCTGCTCCCAGTCGACGAGCTCGCCGTCCATCCAGATCTTCTCGGTCGGTGTCAGTGGCACGATCACAACCTCTCTGCAACGGCATCGCCCACGCTGGCGGTGCTCCACGATTTGTTCCAGTACCCCGTGTCCGCCTGCAGGCCTCGCACGGCTTTCTCCACTCGCTCAGCGGCCTCGCTCTCGCCCAGATAGTCCAGCATCATGGCCGCCGACGTAATGGCTGCCAGCGGGTTGGCCGCTCCCGTACCGGCGATGTCGTGCGCCGCCCCGTGCACCGGCTCGAAGAGGGACGGCCCTGTTCTCGCCGGGTTCAGGTTGGCGGAGGCGGCGAAGCCGATCCCACCCGTGAGGGCGCCGGCGAGGTCCGTGAGGATGTCCCCGAAGAGGTTGTCGGTCACGATGACGCCGTAGCGGTCGGCACGCTCCACGAGGTAGATGCAGGCGGCGTCCACGTGCTGGTAGGCCGTTTCGACATCGGTGTACTCGGCAGCCACCTCCGCGAACGTCCGTGACCAGAGATCGCCTGCGTACTGCAGGACGTTCGTCTTGTGCACGAGGGTGAGGTGGTGGCGGGGGCGGGACTGGGCGAGCTGGAAGGCAAAGCGTACGCAGCGTTCCACGCCGTGGCGGGTGTTCACCGAACCCTGCGTCGCCACCTCGTACGGAGTCGCCTTGCGCAGCCAGCCGCCTTCCCCGGCGTAGGGCCCCTCGGTGTTCTCCCGCACGACGGCGAAGTCGGCCTCGGGGGCGATCGAGCCGGGCGTTCCGATGAACGGCCGCAGGTTGACGTAGAGGTCGAGCTCGAACCGCAGCTTCAACAGCAGGCCACGCTCCAGCAGGCCGGCCGGCACGCTCGTGGAACCGATGGGCGGCCCGACGGCTCCGAGCAGGATGGCGTCCTCGCCCCGCAAGCGCTGCAGCGTTGCGTCAGGGAGGACCTCGCCGGACGCCAGGTAGTGATCGGCGCCCAGCTCGTAGTGGGTTGTCGACAAGGTGATGCCGGCGGCCGACACCACCTCGAGGGCCACCTCGAGCACTTCGGGACCGATGCCGTCACCACCGATGACCCCCACCCGATGGGGGCGGTCCCGACGGCCGCTCTCGTCGTGGCTGGGGAAGGTGTCGCTCTGGCTCACGTCTCGAATGGCTCTCTGTCTGGGGGCTGGCACTTCGGCTGTCTGGGACTTTGTCTGTCTGGGACTTTGGCTGTCTGCTGATGTTGGGAAAGCAAAAGGCCGCCCACCGGGTGGACGGCCTTGGACGCGCTCCGGGGAAGGGCGCGTCTAAGTGGGAATTACGATCCCGAAGTCGATCGAGATGCATGCCCGGTTCATCGTCAAAGTCTGACCCGGCAACGGTCGCTCGTCAACCCAGCCCTGGTGAGGCGTCCGGCGTCCGGCGTCACGCGGCCGGCGTGGCAAGGCAGGCGCTGGGGGGCAAGTGTGACCGGCCGGCTCCGTGACGGCGGGCCGGCTCCGTGACGGCGGGCCGGCGACGGCCATCGATCGAAACGGCCCGACAGCGCCAGCAACTACCCTTGTTGACGATGACGGAGACGCAACTGACCGCAGCCACCCACGCGCGCCTCGTCGCTGAGCTCGAAGACCTCACGACTCGCGGCCGCGTCGAGATCGCCCGCCAGATCGAGGCGGCCCGCATGCTGGGCGACCTGTCCGAGAACGGCGACTACCACGCCGCCAAGGACTCGCAGGGCAAGATGGAGTCCCGCATCCGGCAACTGCAGGCGATGCTCGGAGACGCCGTCATCGTGGACGAGGCGGTCGGCCAGCAGGGTGTCGTCAACCCGGGCGTCGTCGTCGAGATCCGCTTCGAGGGTGACGAGGACACCGAGCGCTACCTCGTCGGCTCCATCGAGGAGCGCCGCGAGGGGGTGGCCGTCATCTCGCCGGGCTCTCCCCTCGGCAAGGCCTTGATCGGGCACACGGCCGGAGACCGTGTGGAGTACGAGGCACCGAGCGGCAGCACCCTCGCCGCCGAGATCGTGTCCATCGGAGGCTGATGCCCACCCTCGCCGAGAAGGTCTGGGACCGCCACGTCGTGCGCCGTGGCGGTGAGGGTGAGCCGGATCTCCTTTACATCGACCTCCACCTCGTCCACGAGGTGACCTCCCCGCAGGCCTTCGACGGGTTGCGCCTCGCCGGTCGGCGCGTACGCCGGCCGGATCTCACGGTGGCGACGGCCGACCACAACGTCCCCACGAAGTTCCCGCCCGGCGGCGGCGTCGCCGATCCGGTCTCTCGGCGCCAGCTGGAGGCTCTCGACGAGAACTGCCGGGAGTTCGGCATCACCTGCTGGCCGATGGGTCACGAGAATCAGGGCATCGTGCACGTCATCGGGCCGGAGCAAGGACTCACGCAACCCGGCCTCACGATCGTCTGCGGGGACAGCCACACCTCGACACACGGCGCCTTCGGGGCGCTCGCCTTCGGGATCGGGACCTCCGAGGTCGAGCACGTGCTCGCCACCCAGACGCTCCCGCAGCAGCGTCCGAAGACGATGTCGGTCACCGTCGAGGGCGATCTGCCCGGTGGCGTCACCGCCAAAGACCTCGTTCTCGCCATCGTCGGACGCCTCGGCACGACCGGTGGCGTCGGCCACGTCGTCGAGTACCGCGGTTCGGCCATCACGTCCCTCTCGATGGAGGGGCGCATGACGGTCTGCAACATGTCGATCGAAGCGGGTGCCCGCGCCGGCATGGTGGCGCCGGACGACGTCACCTTCGCCTACCTCGAGGGGAGGCCGTACGCACCAAAAGGCCCCAATTGGGAGAAAGCGCTCGATATCTGGCGCACGCTGCGCACCGACGAGCGGGCCACCTTCGACACAGAGGTTCGGCTAGAGGCCGCCGCGCTCCGGCCCTTCGTCTCCTGGGGCACGAACCCCGCCCAGGTCGTGGAGATCGACGGCGCCGTCCCCCACCCGGAGGAGCTCGCCACGCCGGCCGAGCAAGAAGCCGCCCATCGCGCCCTTGCTTACATGGGCCTCGAGGCGGGCACGGCGATCCGCGACATCGCCGTGGACACCGTCTTCATCGGATCGTGCACGAACTCGCGTATCGAGGACCTGCGCCAGGCGGCCGCCATCCTCGACGGCCGCAGAGTCAAAGGCGGCATGCGCGTGCTCGTCGTGCCTGGCTCCCGTCACGTCAAGGAGGAGGCTGAAGCAGAAGGCCTCGATCGGATCTTCGAAGCCGCCGGCTTCGAATGGCGGCAATCGGGCTGCTCGATGTGCCTCGGCATGAACCCGGACCAGCTCTCGGTCGGCGAGCGCTGCGCCTCGACGTCGAACCGCAACTTCGAGGGACGCCAGGGCCGTGGCGGCCGCACGCACCTCGTGTCGCCCGCCGTGGCCGCTGCCACGGCCGTGCTCGGCCGGTTCGGGACGCCGGAGGAGCTCAGCTGATGGAGCCGGTTCAGGTCATCAGCGGGCGCGCCGTGCCCCTCGAACGGTCCGACGTCGACACCGACCAGATCATCCCGAGCGAGTGGCTGAAGCGGATCGAACGGACAGGCTTCGGAGCCGGGCTCTTCGCCGAGTGGCGGGACGAGCCGAGCTTTGTCCTCAACCAGGCGCCGTTCGCCGGTGCCACGATCCTCGTGGCGGGGCCGAACTTCGGCACGGGCTCGTCGCGCGAGCACGCCGTGTGGGCCTTGGTGGACTACGGGTTTCGGGCGGTCGTGAGCCCGAGGTTCGGCGACATCTTCCGAAACAATTCGACGCGGTCAGGTCTCGTGCCGGCCGAGGTGGACGCCGAGGCCGGCAGCACGCTCATGGCTGCCGTGGCGGCAGATCCGAGTCTCGAGCTCACGGTGGACGTCGGACGTCGCACCGTCGAGGTCCCCGCCCTCGGCTTGTCGTTCCCGTTCCGCCTCGACGACGACGCTCGCCGCCGGCTGCTGGCCGGCCTGGACGACATCGGCGTGACATTCCAGCACGCCGGCGAGATCGACGCCTTCGAGCGTGGGCGACCGAGCTGGCTGCCGGCCCTCAACGCCGGCTGAGCGCCGCCGGCGCCCTCGATGAGGGCTCGACCTCGGAAACGAGAATGCCGCCCCCGCCCGAGCCGTGCGGGGCGGAGCCGGCCGTCCCGGTCACCGAGGTGACACCCGAGTAGGCGCCGATGATGCGAAAGGCCCCTGTGCCGGCCGTCTCGGCCGCCACCTCCACCGACCCGTCCTCGACGATCCGCGAGTACGCGCCAGAGGCGAGCAGGCCCGTGACCGGGTCGGCGGCGGCATCCGACACCCAGTCGATGACGCCGTCGGGCGTCCTCGGCACCAGCGTGGTCACGAAAAGCAGCGTGAAGAGCCCGAGGGCATGACCGCCCGAAATGGGGACGGCGGCCTCGTCGGGCGCCGGCGAGTAGATCTGCCGCAGCGTGACGCCGCCTTTTAGGTCCTCTTCGTAGGCGGCCCGCGGGTTGGGGATCAGCCAACACGACGAGCTGAAGTCGCTCGCCTGCAGGCGCCCGAGGCGGCCCGTCGCCTCATAGGTCCCGAGTGCCGCAGCCACCGCAGCGGGGAGCCGGCGGGCAGCTGCCACCCCGGCCGGCGCGGCGCCGGCAGGGGCGCCCGTGGAGAAGTCGACAACCCTGCCGGCGCCGGCGGACGGTTCGAGGACGATCTTCCAGGAAGCCCCCGGAGCGGCCTGCTCGAACTCGAAGAGCGAGTCGGCGTGCGGGCAGGGGTTGCTGGCCGTCGGGCAGCCCGCCGGCGGCGGGAGGGGCCGCGAGCTGCCGAGCGCGACGAAACGCCTCGGGTAGGCCGAGTCGCCGAGCGCCACCGTCTCGAGCACCGCCATGTCGAAGGGGGCGAAACTGCAGTCGCTCGCTGCCGCCTTTGCCGCTTCGGCATAGGAGGCGGCGTCGATGGCGAGGGCAGAGCCTGCCTCGTAGCTCTCGAGGAGACGAAGATCAAGCGACGAGTTCGCCCGGTTGTTCGTCGCCATCGTGGCCGTCACGATGGCCGCCATCTCCTTGCCCGTGAGCGGACCCCTGACGCCGCTCGTCGCCGGCGCGCTCGTCGTCCCCGCTCCCGGGCTCGTGCAGGCGCCGAGGGCGGCGGAGGAGGCCGCCACGGCGGCGACGAGCCAGCGCCGCCTCACCGGCTCACCACCTCAGGGGCCGACCTCGGTCCGTGGGCTGACGACGGCGGCGGCGCGTGCCCGCACGACACGGTTGGCCGCCGCCAGGTAGGCGCGGGCGGCGGCTTCGACGACGTCGGTCGACAGTCCACGACCGGACACTCTTATGCCGTCGGACTCGAGTTGCACGACGACGTCACCGAGAGCGTCGATACCGCCGGTCACCGACGACACGTTGAAGTCCGTGAGGCGCGCCTCGATGCCCGTCGCCTCCTTGATCGCCCGGCAGGCGGCATCGATCATGCCGTCGCCGTCCGCCGTCGCCTCCGATCTGCGGCCGTCGCGAGTCACCACGACTCTCGCCTTCGGCACCCCGACGGTGCCGCCGCGGACCTCGAGGACCTCCAAGGCGAAACCCGCCTCGACGGCTGTGCCCACCTCTTCCGCCACGATCGCCTCGAGGTCGGCGTCGGTCAGCTGCACCTTGCGGTCGGCCAGCTCCTTGAAGCGGGAGAAGGCGGCGTTGAGGGCGTCGCCCCGGACCGTGATGCCGAGCTTGGCGAGGGTTTCGGAGAAGGCGTGGCGCCCGGAGTGCTTGCCGAGCACGATCTGGCTGCCGATCTGGCCGACGGAGGCGGCGTCGATGATCTCGTAGGTGGATCGCTCGGCAAGGACGCCGTGCTGGTGGATGCCGGACTCGTGAGCGAAGGCGTTCTTGCCCACGACGGCCTTGTTCCACTGCACCTGGTAGCCCGTGAGGCGGGAGACGAGCCGGCTCGTGCGGGCCAGCTCCTCCGTGCGCACGGTCGTGTTCGCCTCGAACATGTCCGGTCGGATTCTCAGCGCCATGACGACCTCTTCGAGAGCGGCGTTGCCAGCTCGCTCCCCGAGCCCGTTCACGCACACCTCGACCTGGCGGGCGCCGGCCTTCACGCCGGACAAGCTGTTGGCGACGGCGAGGCCGAGATCGTTGTGGCAGTGCGTCGACAGGACGTAGTCACCCGAGATCTCCTTGCGGACATGCGAGATGAGATCCCCGAAGTCCCAGGGGATGCCGTAGCCGACCGTGTCGGGGATGTTGAGCGTCGTGGCACCCGCCTCCACGGAGGCGGCCAGCACCTCGAGCATGAAGTCGAGCGGCGTCCGGGTGGCGTCCTGCGGGGAGAACTCGACGTCGTCGGTGTGCTGGCGGGCGCGGCCGACGCCCTGCCGCACCTCGGCGAGCACCTGGGCGGGCGTCATCTTGAGCATGTGCTCCATGTGGCTCGGGCTCGTCGAGATGAAGACGTGGATGCGGGAGTGCTCGGCCTCGCGCAAGGCCTCGTAGCAGCGGTCGACGTCGGCAAGCTGCGTGCGGGAGAGGGCGGCGATCACCGGACCTTGCACCGAGCGGGCGATGGCCTGCACAGCCTCGAAGTCCCCCTGGCTGGCGACTGGGAACCCGGCCTCGATGTAGTCGACGCCGAGGCGGGCCAGTTGCTCGGCGATCTCGAGCTTCTCGGCGGCGTCGAGGGAGATGCCCGGTGACTGCTCGCCGTCACGCAGCGTCGTGTCGAAGATCACGACCTTCTCGTTCGTCTCTTGCGCTGTGGTCGTCATCGCCGGGCCTTCCTGTGTTCGTGAGTTGGGTGGTGGGTGTGTGCGGGTGGAACCGAATCGGGCCAACAAAAAACCTCCTGGCCGTTCGGGCACAGGAGGCGGTGGCAAGCGCGGGTTGGGCGCTTGCCGTCAGGTAAGAAGGAGGATCCAGGTGCGCGTCATCTCACCGCCAGTGTGGCGACTGCGGAGGGCTCCGTCAAGCCGGTCACCCTTTGACCGCTCCCGTCGTGAGACCGCGCACGAGCGAGCGCTGAAAGATGAGCAGCACCACGAAGATCGGCAGCGCCGCCAGGATCGTGCCGGCCGCCCGCACCCCGATGTCGGAGAAGCTCGTGCCGACGAGTTCGCGCAGACCGATCTGGACCGTATCCACGGTGCCGGCCGGCTGCACGATGAGCGGCCACAAGTACTGGTTCCAGGCGCCGAGGAAGGCGAACACCCCGAAGGCGCCGATGACGGGCGTGCTGAGCGGGAGCACGACGCGCGTCAGGTAGGTGACATGACCGAGTCCGTCGAGGGTGGCGGCATCGCGCAGCTCAGTGGGCAGCTGGCGGAACGACTGGCGGAACAAGAAGATGCCGACGCCGCTCGCCATGAACGGGACGATGAGGGCCGGGAAGGAGTTCAGCCAGCCGAAGGCGGCGATCGTCTGGTAGTTCGGGATGATCGTGACCTCCGCCGGCACCATCAAGCTGGCGAGGCACGCCCCGAACAGCAAACGTTTGAAGGGGAAGCGCACGAACGTGAAGGCGTAGGCGGCGAGCACGGACGTGATGAGGACGGCGATCGTGATGCTGATGGACTGGATGGCGCTGTTGCGCAGGTAGAGACCGAGATGCCCGGTGTTGAAGGCGTTGGAGTAGTTCGACCAGAGCGGGCTCGGCGGGTACAGCAGGGGCGGCCGTCGGGCGACCTGGGGGGCGCTCAGCAGCGACGTCACGACCGTCATGTAGATCGGGAAGAGGACGACGAGGGCGACGGCGGCGAGCAGCGCGTAGCGCAGGACGGCACGCAGGCGGCTTCGATGCGCCACGGGCACGACGGCCCAACCGCCGCTCAGCACGCCGGAGAACTCAGCGTCCGGCGCCGGCATAGTAGACCCTCCGTTGCAACACGAGGAACTGCAGGCCCGTCAGCACGAGCAGGATGGCGAACAGGGCGATGGCCATGACGGCGCCCGTCCCGGGGTTGCTGTTCTGGAAGACGTTCTCGTAGATGTCGTACAGGACCGTCGTCGTGTGGTTCTCGGGGCCACCGAGCGTGAGGATGTCGATCTGGCCGAACGCCTGGAAACCGCCGATGATCCCGATGACGCCGACGAAGAACAGCTGCGGCGAGAGCAACGGGAACGTCACCCGCCAGAAGCTCGCCGTCGGGCTCGACCCGTCCACGGCGGCCGCTTCGAGCAGCTCGTCGGGCACGGACTGGAGGGCGGCGCTCATGAGGATGAACGTAAAGCCGAGGTTCTGCCAGATCGTCGTGAGGGCGACAGCTGGTAGCGCCCACGTCGGGCTGTTGAGGATGCCGGCGCCACCGGTCTGACCGAACCAGTAGGAGAGCAAGCCCACCTGCGGGTCGAGGAGCGTGAAGAAGATCACTGAGGCGACCGCCACCGAGGTGGCGATCGTCGAGGAGAAGATCGTGCGGAACACCCGGATGCCGGCGAGCTTCTTGTGGGCGAGCACCGCCATGCCGAGGCCGAGGGCGATGCCGAGCGGCATCGTGAAGAGGATGAACAGCACGGTGCGCCAGAGGTCCCCGAGGAACTCAGAGGACCCCAGCACGCTCGAGTACTGCGAGAAACCCACGTAGTGCGCCGGCAGGCCAGGGAACACGGGTTGGGCGTAGAACCCGAGATAGGCGGTCTTCACGAGCGGGTAGAAGACGAACAGGCCGAAGAGGCCGATGGCAGGCAGGAGGAAGGCGAACCCGGTGGCCGCCTCCTTCACCTTACGCAGCAGCATCGACCCGCTTCCCGCTCTCGCGGTCGAACACGTGCACGATGGCGCCGTCGGCCAGCCCGAGGCGCACGGGCGTCCCGATGGCCGTCGCCGGCCCCGAGCCACCCTGGCGGACGATCACGAGCGAGCCGTCGGGCAGGCGGCAGGCGAGGTGGCGCTCGTGCCCGAGGGACTCGACGAGGCTCACCGTGGCGGTGATCGTGCCCCTCTGGGGGGCGCTTCCCGCCGCGTCGTCAGCGGTGAGATCGGCGCCGCCGGCAGCCAGGACGGCGAGGTGCTCGGGGCGGAGGCCGACGGTGACTTTCGAGCCAGGCTCGGCCGCCGGCAACGGGATCGTGCCACCGGAGACGACCGCCATCGGCGGGCCGCCCGTGCCGGCTGCCACGACCTCGGCCGCCATGAGGTTCATGGGAGGGCTGCCGATGAAGCCCGCCACGAAGACGTCCGCCGGGCGGTCGTGCACGTCCTGGGGAGCGCCCAGCTGGCGCAGGACGCCGTTGCTCATGACGGCGATGCGGTCGCCCATCGTCATCGCCTCCACCTGGTCGTGGGTGACGTAGATGACCGTCGTGCCCGTGCGCAGGTGGAGGTCGACGAGCTCGGCCCGCATCTCCACGCGCAGGCGGGCATCGAGGTTCGAGAGCGGCTCGTCCATCAAGAACGCCTTCGGGTGGCGGACGATGGCCCGCGCCAGGGCGACACGCTGGCGCTGACCGCCGGAGAGCTGCGACGGCTTGCGCTCGAGGAGCTCGCCGAGCTGGAGCGACGTCGCCGCCTCCTCGGCCACGCGCCGGCGCTCGGGAGCGCGCACGTGGCGGGCCTTCAAGGGGAACTCGATGTTGCGGCGCACGCTCAAATGGGGATAGAGGGCGTAGTTCTGAAAGACCATGGCGACGTCGCGGTCGCGCGGCTCCACGGCGGTGACGTCGGTGCCGCCGATGCGGACCGTCCCGCCCGACGGTGCCTCGAGGCCGGCGACGATACGCAACAGGGTCGTCTTGCCACAGCCCGACGGGCCCAAGAGGACGAGAAACTCCCCCGCCATCGCAGCCAGGTCGATCGCCGCCAGGGCGACGGTGGAGCCGAAGCGCTTCTCGACCCGCTCGAGCTCGACGCTAGCTGCGTCCATCTAGACCCGGGAGTTGTAGGACGCGATGGCGGCGTTCGACTGCGAGACGACCGATGCGAGCGCCGTGGCCGCCGAGGTGCCGTTCGACATCGCCTGCAAGCCGTTTCCGATGAACGTTTCCACCTGGTCGAGTGCACCGGCGACGGCCCCCGCCGTCGCCACGCTCGGCTGGGTGTTGAGCACCTGCTCGTAGGCGACCTTGTACTCGGGAATCCTCTTCCAGGCGGACGTGAGCGCCGGCACGCTGACGGCGGCCGTCGTGATCGGGATGTAGCCGCTGCCGAGTGACCAGGTCGCCATGGGACCGGCACCGAGGAGGAACTTGATGAACTGCCAGGCGCCGTCCTGGCTCTCATCCGGCGAGGTCTTCACGATGTAGAGGCCTGCCCCGCCGTAGGGGACGCCGCCCGGCCCCGGCGGCGCCGGCAAGGGGGCGATCCCGAGCTTGACGTTCTTGTAGGTCCCGATGACGGTCAGCACCGTGCCGAGGGCGGCGCTCGTCTCCGTCGTCATGGCGGCCGTCCCGCCGGCGATGGCGAACAGGTTGTCGTAGGCGCCGGAGCCGTTGCCGGGTGTCGCCTGGGCGAGCTTGGACTTGTACATGTCGGCGTAGAAGCTGAACAGCTCGAGGCCGCCGGAGCCGCCGAAGGCGACCTCCGTCGCCCGTGCCGTGCGGCCGTTGCCGTTGTTGACGAGGAGGCCGCCCGCTTGCCCCGTCCAGTCCTCGAACTCGGACGGCGTCAGCTTGAGGCTCGTGCCGTACTTGGCCGCCCCCTTCGAGACGATCGCCTCGGCGGCGCTGCGGTACTCGTCGAGGGTGGCCGGAGGCTTGCTGGGGTCGAGGCCGGCTTTCTCGAAGGTCAGCTGGTTGTAGTACAGGATCTGCGTCGACTCGTTCCAGGGCATCGCCCAGAGGACGTCCTCCACCTTGAAGAACTCGACGGCCGAGGGCAGCAGGCTCGACAGGTCGAAGCTGCTGTCGGCCGCGACGGCCGAGCCGGCCGGCACGATCGTGTCGCTGTCGATCATGATCCGCGTGTCGATGTTCTCGATCTGGACGAGATCCGGCAGGCTGTGCGATCCGGCAGCCGCCGTGTAGGCAGTCAGCGTGTCCGAGTAGCTGGCCTGGTCGACGAGGGAGACCTTGACGTCCGACTGCGAGGCGTTGAATTGCCTCGTCAGCTTCTCGAGCGTCGTCAGGTTCGCCGACGTCATCGAGTGCCACATCGTGACCGGCACCGGTTTGTTCGTCGCCTTCGCGGCGGCTCCGAGCGGGAAGGGCGCCACCGGCGGCACGCTCGAGGTCGGTGCGCTCGTCGTCCCGGTCGTCCCTGGACTGCTGCTGCCGCTGCTGCAGGCACCGAGCGCGATGCCGGCGCCGGCCAGCCCCATGAGCTGAAGGAACCTTCGCCGGTCGACCCCTGCTGGTGCGCTGTCCTCAGTCATGTCCGTCCTCCTTTGGCGAACCCTAATGCGCCCGGGCGCAGTGCCTCGGATCGGCCGCCCCCGCAGCGACGATGGCCGTGCTCACGGGTCGAGGTCGTGGGCGCGCCGGTAGCCACCCCGGTGGTGGAGGAGGGGGGTGCCGCCGGTCTCGACGCCGAGATCGAGCACTCGCCCGAGCACGAAGACGTGATCGCCCGCCGCCGTCTCCGAGTCGAGCGCGCAGTCCACCCAGGCGACGGCTCCCTCGATGACAGGGTGGCCGGAAGGGGCGCCGTGCCAAGCCACCCCGGCGAACTTGTCTGACTGCGAGATGGCGAACTGCCTCGACAGCTCCGCCTGGTCGGCACTGAGCACGCTCACCACGAAGGCGCCGGCCTCGGAGATCGGTGGCCAGCTCGTCGACTTCCTGTCAACGAAGAAACCCACCAAGGGCGGCGCCAACGACACCGGCACGAAGGTCCCGACGCTGAGCCCCCGCGGCACGCCGGCGACGAGGCCCGCGACGACGGCCACGCTCGTCGGGACGTGCCCGAGGACGGAGCGGAAGCGGTCCCCCGTGATGGCCTGAGCGCTGGCAGCCTCCCCCATGGCACAACCCTAGGCCCCGGTCTGCCGGCCGCAGCCCTATCATCCGGCGGGTGCAGTTGACCGAGGAGCACGAGGCCTTCCGGACATCGGTCCGATCGTTCGTCGAACGCGAGATCGAGCCGCACGTCGACGACTGGGAACGCGCGGGCAGCTTCCCCGGCCACAAGCTGTTCCGAAAGCTCGGGCGTGCGGGTTTCCTCGGCATCGAGTACGACCCTGCCTACGGTGGGCAGGGTGCCGACCACTCCTTCACCGTCGTCCTCGGCGAGGAGCTCGGGCGCATCGGGTGCGGCGGCGTCCCGATGGCGATCGCCGTGCAGACCGACATGGCGACGCCGTCACTACATCGTTTCGGCTCCGAAGACCTGAAGAAGCGTTTCCTGGCGCCCGCCATCGCCGGCGAGGTCGTCGTCTCCATCGCCGTCACCGAGCCGGACGCCGGCTCTGACGTCGCCGCCATCGCCACGCGGGCGGTCGTCGACGGTGACGAATGGGTCATCGACGGCTCCAAGCTGTACATCACCAACGGCGTGCAGGCAGACTGGCTGTGCCTGCTCGTCCGCACGTCGGGCGACGGTGGGTATACGGGCATGTCGCAGATCATCGTGCCCACGGCCACGCCCGGCGTGGCGGTGAGCCGGAAGCTCGACAAGCTCGGGAACCGCAGCTCGGACACGGCCGAGCTGAGCTTCACCGACGTCCGGGTGCCGTTGGCGAACACGATTGGGGAGGTGGGGCGAGGTTTCTTCCAGCAGATGGACCAGTTCCAGCATGAACGGCTCATCGCCGCCTACCTGGCAGTCGGCGGGATGACGCGGGCGCTGGAGCGGACGGTTGCCTACGTGAAGGAGCGCCGCGCCTTCGGGGCGCCCCTGTTCGACAACCAGTACCTGGCGTACCGCCTCGCCGAGCTCGATGCCGAGCTCGACGTGTTACGCGAGTACAACTACGCCTGTGCCGAGAAGATGGTGGCGAACGAGGACGTCATCCGCCAGGCCTCCATCGCCAAGCTCGTCGCCGGCCGTCTGCAGCGGCAGGTGGCCGACACCTGCATGCAATTCCACGGGGGCATCGGCTACATGGAGGAGACGTGGACGGCCAGGTACTTCCGCGACTCCCGGCTGCTGTCGATCGGCGGAGGTGCGGACGAGGTGATGCTGCGGATCCTGTCCCGCACGGGGGTCTTCGCCTGAGGATGGGCCGGCTGACCCCCAACACCGAGCGAGCGCTCGCCCTTGCCTCCCTCACGGGGGCCGTCATCTTCGCCGTGCTCGAGTCGCTCCTGGCCAGCCAGGTCGACATCAACGTCTATCTCATGGGCGGATCCCATGCCTCGAGCGCCAGCCTCTATGCCCTCGAGTTCGCCCACACACGGCTGTACTTCACCTATCCTCCCTTCGCCGCCATCTTCTTCGTGCCGCTCGCCCAGCTGCCCCGCGAAGCCGCCCGCGTCCTCTGGGCCCTGATCAACGTCGGCGTCCTCCTCTGGCTCACCTACGTGAGCATCCGTGCCGTTCGCCCCGAGCTTCCCCGCGAGCGCGTGCGGCTCTGGTCCGCCCTGCTGGCGGCGCCCATGATCACGCTCGACCCGCTCTTCCTCTCGTTCGACCTCGGCCAGGTCAACCTCGTGGTGACGGCGCTCGTGCTGACGGATTTCACAGAAGTCAGCCGGCGTATCCCCCAGGGTGTCCTCACCGGCATCGCCGCCGGCATCAAGCTGACGCCCCTCATCTTCGTGCCCTACCTGGCGCTGACCCGCAGGTCGCGAGCGGCCGGCTGGGCGCTGGGGGCCTTCGCCGCCTGCGCGGCGGCGGGTTTTGCCGTCACCCCGCACGCCTCCTGGACGTTCTGGACGCGGGACGTGTTCATCGCCTCCAGGGTGGGGGGCGTGCTGTCGATCAGCGACCAGAACCTGCGTAGCGGGGCGATGCGACTCGCCCACGGCCCGGTTCCGAACGAGATCCTCTGGCCCCTCACCCTCGCCGTCCTGGCGCTCGGGCTCTGGCTCGCCGTCTGGGCACACCGTGTCTCTTCCCCCATGCTCGGAATCCTCGTGTGCGCCACGACGGGGCTCATCATCTCGCCGGTCACCTGGGATCACCACCTCGTCTGGGTCGTGCCGGCGCTCGTCTGGCTGGCGGCCGCCCCGGACCGGCCTCGGTACGGCAGAACCTGGGCGGTCGTGGTGGCCCTCTTCTTCTGGGCCCACCCGATCTGGTGGGTGCCGAAAGCCGACCGTTACCTGCCCGCCAAGCTGTGGGAGGTGATCGTGGGCGACGCCTACCTCTGGGCCATGCTCGGCTTCCTCGTCGGCGTGGCGCTCCTCCTCGAGACCCGCCGGCGGCAGTTGCGGCGCCAGCGGGAACCCAGCCTGAGGGCCGCCGCCCTCTGAGGAGGCGCTGCCGAGCTTCCGCGGCGGCGCCCGGCGCTAGCGGCTCCCAGATCCCCCGTGCACGCGGTGGACGTCGAGGATGCCGTCGGTGAGGCGCAGCAAACGGATGACGTCGTCCGGCACCGGCACGTCCGTTGCGAGGGCCATGAGGGCCGTGCGGGCCTCCCCGCCCGTCTGGCCGACGGCCATGGAGGAGATGCTCACGCCCGCCTCGCCGCAGGCGAGGCCCACCACCCCGATCATGCCGGCGCGGTCGTCGTTTCGCACGACGAGGAGGTTCTCGGAAAAGGGCAGCTCGACGCCGTGGTCGTCGATCATGACGATGCGCTCCGTGGCCCTCCTGCCGGCCAGGGTCCCCGAGACGGCATGCCGGTCGCTGCGGAGCGTCACGAGCGTGACGTACTCGAGCGTCTTGGCCGTCGAGGACTCGCGCACGGAAAGCCCCCGCTCCTCGGCCAGCCTCGGGGCATTCACGTAGGAGACCGGCTCGTCGCTGCCGGCGCCGAGCACGCCCCGTAGGGCCGCCAAGGTGAGAATCCCGATGTCCTCGCCGGCGAGAGCACCCTCGACGATGACCTCCAGGTTGTCGGGGAGGCCCTCGCACAGCGCCGCCATCACCTGGCCGAGCCGCTCGGCGAGGCCGAGGTAGGGCCGGACGGCCTCGGACGCCGCGCGGGCGGCGACGTTGACCGCGTAGGGCACGAAGTCGCCCGCCAGCGCCAGGACGATCTGCTCGGCGATCTGCTCGCCGGCCTTGTCCTGCGCCTCCTCCGTGCTGGCGCCGAGGTGGGGCGTCACGACGACGCTCGACAGCTCGAAGAGGGGAGAGCTCGTGCACGGCTCGCTCGAGAAGACGTCGAGGGCGGCGCCGCCGACGTGCCCGGACTCGATGGCGTGGGCGAGCGCCTCTTCGTCGAGCACGCCGCCGCGGGCGGCGTTCACGATCCGGATGCCCGGCTTCGCCTTGGCGAGAAGATCCTTTCCGATGAGGCCGGCGGTCTCTTTGTTCTTGGGCAGATGGATCGTGAGGAAGTCGCACTGGGCGACGAGCTCCTCCAGCCCGAGCAGCTCGACGCCCATCTTCCTTGCCCGTTCCTCCGAGGTGTAGGGGTCGTGGGCGAGAAGGCGCATCCCGAAGGCGTGCGCCCGCTGGGCGACGAGGGCGCCGATGCGCCCGAGCCCGACGATGCCGAGCGTCTTGCCGTGCAGCTCGACGCCCTCCCACTTGGAGCGCTCCCAGCGGCCGGCCACGAGGGCGGCATGCGCCTGCGGGATGTTGCGTGCCTGCGCCAGGAGGAGGGCGAAGGCGTGCTCGGCCGCAGAGAGGATGTTCGACTCGGGGGCGTTCACGACCATGACGCCGCGATCGGTGGCGGCTGCCACGTCGACGTTGTCGAGGCCGACGCCGGCGCGCCCGACGACGACGAGGTCACGTCCGGCATCGAGGAGGGCGGCGGTGACCTGGGTGGCCGAGCGGATGACGAGCGCCTGGGCACCCGGGATCACCTCGAGGAGCCGATCGGGCGTCAGACCGACCTGCACGTCGACGGTGTGGCCGGCGGCCCGCATGGCCTCGAGGCCTCCCTCGGCGAGAGTCTCGGTGACAAGGATGCGACCCACGCTCAGGCCTCCGTCTCGTTGACGAGGTCGGCGATGCGGGTGACGCCGCGCTCGAGGTCCTCGTCGGACAGGGCGTAGGAGAAGCGCCCGTAGCCGGGCGCCCCGAACGCCTCCCCGGGCACGAAGGCCACGCTCGCCTCATCGAGGATGATCTCGGCGAGCTCGTGGGTCGTCGTGGCGGTGCGGCCGCGGATCGGGCGGCCGAGCAGGCCCTCGAGGGAGGGGAAGGCGTAGAAGGCGCCTTCGGGGTCGAAGCAGCTGACGCCCGGTATCTCGTTCAGGAGACGGTGGATCGTCCTGCGTCGGCGGTCGAAGGCCGTCCGCATCTCCGCCACGGCTGCGAGGTCGCCGCTGACGGCGGCGAGGGCCGCCCGCTGCGCGACGTTGTTGACGTTCGAGGTGACGTGCGACTGCAGGTTCGTCGCCGCCTCCGTGACGTCGACGGGGGCGATCATCCACCCGACCCGCCAACCGGTCATGGCGTAGGTCTTGGCGACGCCGTTGAGCACGACGCAGCGGTCCGTGATCTCGGGCACGAGGACGGGCATCGAGTGGTGCTCGGCGTCTCCGTAGACGAGGTGCTCGTAGATCTCGTCGGTCACCACCCACCAGCCGCGCTCGTTGGCGAGGCGGCCGATCTCCTCGATGGCCGCTTGCGGGTAGACGGCCCCCGTCGGGTTCGACGGCGACACGAACAGCAGGACTTTCGTGCGGTCCGTCGCCGCCGCCTCGAGTTGCTGGACGCTCGCCTTGAAGCCTGAGTCGATGGCGGTCGGCACGACGACCGGAACGCCCCCGCCGAGCATGATCGCCTCCGGGTAGGTCGTCCAGAAGGGGGCGAGCACGAGGACCTCGTCGCCGGGGTCGAGGAGGGTCTCGAAGGTGTTGGCGACGGCCTGTTTGCCGCCGTTGGTCACGAGCACCTGGGCGGCTCCCACGTCGTAGCCGGAATCGCGCCGCGTCTTGACGGCGATCGCCTCGCGGAGCTCGGGGAGTCCGGCAGTGGGCGTGTAGTGGTGGTTCTTCGGATCCCGGCAGGCGGCAACGGCCGCTTCGACGATGGCGGGCGGGGTCGGGAAGTCAGGCTCGCCGGCACCGAAGCCGACGACGTCGACACCGGAGGCTTTGAGAGCCTTCGCCTTGGCGTCGATGGCGAGCGTGGCAGAGGCGTGGACGGCGGCGATACGGCGAGAGACGCGGGACTGTCGGGTCGCAACCTCGATCGGGGGTGCCATCTCCCCATGCTCGCACATGGCCCGAGGGGGCAAATTCGACCCCTCGGTCGTTCCGGTCGCTCCCGGGGGGCTTGACCAGCCCGATGTGAGCGCCGAGGTGGCCGCCTGCCATGCTGAACCCATGGTTGACATCACCATCCCGGACGCGCTGAAGCCACGCGATGGGCGTTTCGGTTCGGGGCCGTCGAAGATCCGCCCCGAAGCGGTCGCCCAGCTGGCGGCGGCCGCCCCTTCCTACCTGGGGACAAGCCATCGCCAGGCCACGGTGAAGACCCTCGTCGCTCACCTACGGGAAGGACTCACCGCTCTCTGGTCGCTGCCGGAGGGATACGAGATCATCCTCGGCAACGGCGGCACGACGACGTTCTGGGACGCCGCCGCCTTCTGCCTCGTCGAGCGCCAGAGCCAGCACCTCAGCTTCGGCGAGTTCTCCGCCAAGTTCGCCGCCGCCACGAAAGCCGCTCCGTTCCTGGCAGAGCCGGACGTCATCGTGAGCGAGCCCGGGACGCACCCCGATGCGGTCGCCCGTGCGGCCATCGACACCTACGCCCTCACGCACAACGAAACGTCCACCGGCGTGCAGATGCCCATCCGGCGCCCCCGTGCCGCCGACGGCACGGCAGCGGCCGGTCTCGTGCTCGTGGACGCCACCTCGGCCGCCGGCGGCATCCGGGTCGAGCCGGACGAGTTCGACGCCTACTACTTCGCCCCCCAGAAGTGCTTCGGCTCCGACGGAGGCCTCTGGCTGGCGGCGATCTCGCCGGCGGCGGCCGACCGCATCGGCCAGCTGACGTCGCAACGCTGGGTGCCGAGCTCGCTCGACCTGCAGATCGCCCTCGACAACTCCCGCCTCGACCAGACCT
>Ga0181523_10001032_pt1 | contig 30638 bp, 28 predicted proteins | sample PEATcosm2014_Bin_43_FD_119752 | JGI IMG/M metagenome (GOLD analysis project Ga0181523, IMG submission 119752) | Peatland microbial communities from MTU Mesocosm Facility, Houghton, MI, USA - PEATcosm2014_Bin05_30_metaG | ecosystem: Environmental > Terrestrial > Soil > Wetlands > Peat | place... | reverse complement strand
CCTGCGGCTACGCTCGGTTCTGTGCCGAGCCTTTCCCACGCCGACCGTCCGGCCCCCCTGCCCCCGGCTGCCTCCGCGTCCCCGGCTGCCTCCGCGTCCCCGGCGGGGTCAGCGCCCCCGGCCGCCGCGGTAACGTCACCCTCGCCCGTATCCTCGACCGAGGCGGTGGCCCTCAGCCTGGACGACGCCCGGCGGATGACGCTGCGGGCGCAGGGATTCATCGGGACGTCAGCCCGCAAGGGCGGCGTGCCCGCGATGCTGCGCCGGGTGGGCGGCGTCCAGTTGGACACGATCAGCGTGCTCGCCCGGTCTCACGAGCTGGTCGCCTACGCACGCCTCGGCCCGGTGCCCCGGGACCGGATCGAGCGCGCCTACTGGAATCCGGCCGATCCGTCGACGTTCGAGTACTGGGCGCACGCCGCCTGCGTGCTTCCCATCGAGGAGTGGCCGTATTACGCGTTCCGGCGCCGGTGGTTCCGGGCCCGTGGCATGCGGTGGCACGAGGTCTCCCAGCGGGTATGCGCGGAGGTCCTAGCGCGCGTGGCCGCCGAGGGCCCCGTGACCGCCACCCAGCTCGGGGGCGCGAAGGGCGGCGGTCCCTGGTGGGACTGGTCCGAGGTCAAGGTCGCCGCCGAGTGGCTGCTCGACATCGGCGATCTGGTCTGCGTCCGGCGGACCGGCTGGCGCCGGGTGTACGACCTGGCGGAGCGGGTAGTCCCGGCGGACCTGCTGAACATGGATCCCTCCGACGAGGAGTGCGTGAGCCATCTCGTGGGGGTGGCCGCGCGGGCCCTCGGCGTGGCCACGCGGGGCGACCTGACCGACTACCACCGGCTGCAGCGGCGGCTGCCGGTGGGCCGCGGCCGCACCGAGGCGCTGGACGACGCGGCCCGGGCGGCGGGCCTGGCGCCCGTCACGATCCCCGGGGCGCGGGGCAACGTCGCCGCATGGGCCGACCCGGCCGCGCTGTCCGCCGCCGACAGTAACCGCCGGGAACGGCACCGGGTCACGCTGCTGTCACCGTTCGACTCGCTCATCTGGGACCGCAAGCGGACGGCGCGACTGTTCGGCTTCGAGCACACCCTGGAGGCCTACGTGCCGAAGCACAAGCGCGTGCACGGTTACTTCGTCATGCCGCTGCTCGCCGGGGGGCGCCTGGTCGGCCGGGTGGATCCGGTGCGCCGGGGCACAACGCTGGTCGCCCGCCAGGTCTCCCTCGACCGGTCTTCGGCGGCGGAGCCGATGGCCCGCGCGCTGCGCGAGGCCGCCGAATGGGTCGGCTGCGATCGCATCGAGCTGGAACGGGTGGAGCCCGCCGCCAGCGAGGCCCGCCTGAGGGAGCTGTGCTAGCCCGGGGGACGACCCAGTGTGCCCGGTCAAATGGCCAACATGATCTTGGGGTGTGGTCCCTAGTTGTGATGGTAGCGGCGTGTTGTGGTCGGCGCGGGGGTCGGTGAGCAGGTCTTTGATGGCTTGGGGTGTGGCGTCGGTGAGGGTGGCGTGGATGGTGACCTGGTCTTCGTCCCGGTTGTAGACCGCTCGGACGTCGAAGGCGTCCAGCAGCCGTTCGGTCAGGCCGGCCGGGGCGTGGGTGAGGATGTCACACAGGTACGGCAGCTCGTCGAGGCGTAGCGGCGGGGCAGGCCGGGGTCGTGCGGGCACCGGTAGTAGGTGTAGGCGCGGATGGTGGTGCCGGATAGCCGCCGGTGGCAGATGAAGCAGTACAGCCGGGACCGGAGCTTATACCGGCGGCCGGTGCGGGCAGAAGGCATTTCGGGGTCGCGGACGTTGCCGTGGCGGCGGCTGGTCCGCTGGGCGGCGTCCCAGGTGGCCATGTCCACCGGCGGGGTGTGGGAGGGCTCGGCGGACCAGATCCATTCGCTGGCCGGCATCCATACCTTCTTGCCGGCCTTGCGGCGGCGGCCCATCACCTGATGCCCGGCGCCGGTCGCCGCCGGTCCGGTGGCGTGCAGCCAGTCCGGCCCATCCAGCAGTGCGGCTAAGGAGTCGGCTGCCAGGTCGGTCGCCGCCGTCGACGGCATGCCGCCATTGGTCCTGGCGGGGCTACGGAGCTGCCCGTCCGGGTGCTGGCGCTGGACGATGATCGCGCATAGTCTCCGGGTCCGGTACGGCCCAGGACATCAGCGGCCGGCCACGATCTCTTCGAGCCGGTTCAGCAGTTCCCGGAGGGACAGCGCCGCGACGACGTGGCAGTCCTGGCCGTCGCCTTTTTCGGCGATGAAGCGCCGGGCCCCGTCCTGGGCGTGGATGGACCACTCGGGATGATCGTTGATGAAGTGCTGTTGCCGGACGACCTGATCAAACGGCAGACCCATGACAGCTTCCCTTGCCCGACCCGTAGTGACCCGCTGGGCCGTGCCCGGTACGGGTCAGCACCGGGCACGGCCAGCCCAGGCTATAGCACTATGAGCCACTAAAGCCAGTAGGGCGCCTTAGTCATCTAGAGTGGATCTAGTTACCCCCGGTGAACATAGCTGGTCAGGGGCCTATAGGGTGCCTGACGTGCCCGATATCGACCACTACAGCCCCGTGCCGCTGTACGTCCAGCTCGCGAACCTGCTGCGAGACCGGATCACCTCGGGTGCCATCGAACCGGGCAGGCCGCTGCCATCGCAGCGGACCCTCATCGAGGAGTACGGCCTAGCCCGTGGGACGGTCGCGCGCGCGTTCAAGATCCTCTCCGACGAGGGCCTAGTCGTGGTAGTCCCGGGCAAAGGTATTTACGTCAAGCCCAAGAGATAAAATTCGAACATAGCCGGATGCTTGCTCGATGGCGCGGGCGTGGATCGAACTAGACGGCGAACGGGCGGGATGGGGCCCGGCGCGGGTGGTGGTGGCCAAACTCAGCCGTGACGGCTACGCGGCCCAGATCCTCACCGGCACCAGGACGCAGACGCTCATCATCACCGGCCGCAGGCTGATCCCTTCGGAGTTGCCGGCCATCGGGAGCCCGCCGCCCGCCAAGCCGCCGGCGCGGCGGGTGGCAGCGCGAGTGTTACGCTCGCCATGATCATCTACCGCTACCTATCGTGAGCACGGCCACGGCGGGGCTGTCCCGGCCGCCAGCGACAGGACCGTGAGCATCAACCTGGTAAGAACCGCGCCTGCGGAGCACGTATTGCTTCGGGGTATCTCCGGTGCGGCCAGGGGACGTGATCACTTGCTTCGCCGGCGTAACCGGTTCACGTCTGCGGAAGCGCGACTGCACGTCACGCCGCCCGTTGCCCCGTAGCCGCCCTCGTACTCCGCACGCTGACCACTGGTACCGGCGGTCAGGCAGGCTCGCGTTCTGCTGGGTCGAGAGGGCGGCCGACCTCGGCCAGGATCCGCTGGCTCATCGCCAGCGTCATCCCGAAGGTGAGCCATTGAGCGGGGTCGTTGCCCCATCGTTGTTGTACCCGGGCGAGCGCGCCGTCGAGGGTGTCGTCTGCGGCGTGAATCGCCTTGGCCAGAAGCCGGCGGTCGGCTGGCGTGCCGGCCGAGGCCCCCCACACGGTGTAGGCCTCCGTGGCCGATGCCGTCTTCGCGAGCATCGCGCTGAGAGTCGGCATCGGACGGGCATTGCCCGATCCGTCTACCAGGGCCCGGGCCATCGACCGGGTGCAGATGGCGATCCGCTCGCCCGAGCGCAGCGCCTCGTCCGCGCGGCCGAGCGCCGCTCGTTCCCGGCGGGCCCGGGCGTTCCACCGGGTACTCAGCCGGAACCCCTCCTGTTCGCGGCGGGCCGTTGCGATGGTGTCGATCAGCGCGATCGCGTCCAGGCGCCATGAGTCGGCTTGCCCGGGGGGCCACGTCGACCCGATGCCCGTGCCGATGGCACGCAGGATCTCCGTACAACGATGCAGCGGCGCCAGCGCCTGCGCCATGACGGCGTCGGGCGCAGGCGCGGACGGGCTCAGCAGAACGGCGATCACGGCGACTCCCGCGCCGATCAAGGTGTCGACGATACGCTCGCCCGCGTAACCGGGTGTGACCTGACCGACCAGGAACACGAGCAATGCGCTGACGGGTACCTGCACCACGCCCGGCGGGCCCAGGCGAGCCGCCCAGCCCAGCAGCAGGCCCGCGAAGATGATGATGCCGATGCTCCAGCCGCTCGGGGCCAGGACGCGGCTCACCGCCAGCGCGGCAGCGACCCCTACCACCACCCCGGCCACGCGCTGGAAGGCCCGCGAGAGGGAGTCATATACGGTCGGCTGGACGATCAGGAGCACAGCAAGCGGCGCGAAGTACGGCCGGCTGCGCGGATCGGCCGCCACGGCCGCTACCCAGGCGAGGCCAGCGGCAATCGCCGTCTTGGCCGCCAGGAACACCTGACTGCGGGTGACGAGCCCCGGCCGGACCATGCCGGGCTGCAAGGACATGAGTGAGGGAAGCCACCTGCTCATAACGCTAGCTTGTCAGGATCCGGCCAGTCCGCCGAGCGTGCGCCCTCGCCCGATCCGGGCGCCAGGGTGAGTATGGCGGAGGGGCTCAGCGGCGCGGCATGCCAGGAGCCGCAGTCCCGGGGGGGCGACCCCCCGGAACCCCCCGCTGCGCTTCGCGCCCCGCTGCGGTAACTTGCCGACGCACCGGTCACTCGCCCGGGCTAAAGCCCGGGACTCGCTGCGCCGACATGAGCGCCTCGCCGTAGCCCGCGTGGGTTGCTGTTAGAACCCGGGCAGGGTGCCGTTAGACACCCCGGGCTGGCACGAGGCTAGCGCCGCCTAGCTGAACTCGATGAGTTTTTCGCGGACGGCGATCATGACAGCTTCCATCCGGGAGTGGATCTGAAGTTTCTCCAGGATATTGCGGACGTGGTTCTTCACCGTGTTCTCGGAGATGAACAATTCCTTGGCGATGTCGCGGTTGTTCATGCCGCGCGCAACGAGCTTCAGGACCTCCATCTCGCGGTCGGTGAGCTTGGGCGCGGGGACCTGCTGCGGGCGCTCCTCCTCTGAGTCGCGGCGAGCCAGCGTGGCGAACTCGGTGAGGAGCTTGCCGGCCATCGAGGGATTGATGAGCGACTGGCCGCCATACACGGCCCGAACGGCGTCCGCGACCTCGTCCAGCGGAATGTCCTTGAGCAGGTAACCGCTGGCTCCGGACCGGATCGCCTCGAAGAGGTCTTCCTCCTCGTCGCTGATGGTCAGCATCACGATCTTGGCGCTGGGCGCGGACTCCTTCATCGCCCGGGCCGCCTCGATGCCGCTGGTCTTGGGCATGCGGATGTCCATCAGGACCACGTCGGGAAGGAACTCACCAGCCCGGGCCACGGCCTCGGCGCCGTCGCTGGCCTGGCCCACCAGCTCGATGCCGGGCTCATCGGCCAGGACCATCTCCAGCCCGCGCCGGAAGAGCGCGTGATCATCGGCGATCAGCACGCGAATGGGGTCGGCTGAGGCCTTCTCGCTGGCCCGCTCGCCGTCGCGAGCACCGGAACCCTCGCTCACGCTGTCTCCTCCCACCTACGACCGTTGGCCCGGATACCGGCCGCAACGGCCCGCCGGCGTTCGATCGACATAGCGCTCATGTGCACAGACTCTGCCGAGCCGTGGCACGCTGCGCAAATCAGGCGCGCCGGGCGTCGGCCGCACCACCGGTATCCGGTACCCCTTCCGTCGGCCTACGCGGAACCTTCCATCAATCGGATCACACCGTAGTCGTAGCCCCGGCGCCGGTAGACCACGCTGAACAGGCCGCAGTCGCGGTCATGGAAGAGATAGAAGTCGTGCCCGACGAGTTCCATCTCCAGCAGCGCCCGGTCGATCGTCATCGGCTCGGCCTGGTGCAGCTTCTCCCGGACGACCAGGGGCCCGTCCCCTTCCATCGAGATCGGGACCAGGTGCGCCGAAGCGGACTCCTCCGCGTCGATCTCGTAGTTCAGCAGGACGTCCTCATCGAGGTCCGGGGCTTCGAGGTCCGTCAGCCTGGTCCGCCGGTGGCCGTTGCTGCCGGGACCCGCCGACGCCGGGGCGCCCGGCCCGCCGGGAAGGCCCAGTTCCGGCGGAGTTGGCACGACGGCCTCCCCCGGCGCGGGCTCCACCGTGCTGCCGGCCCGGACCAGGTCCCGTTCGCCGTGGTGGATCTTCCGCCGGTCGCAAGCCCGCCGAAGCCGGGCTTCGAGTTTGGCGAAGGCCAGGTCAAGGGCCGTGTAACGGTCATCGGCGCACGCCTCCGCGCGAATCACGGGGCCGCGGGACAGAATGGTGAGCTCAACCCGTTCCCGGCGCCCTGACTGCCGCGGATTGGGCTCCTTGCTGACCTCCACATCGACCCTCGTTGCCTTCTGATCCAGTTTTTCGATCTTGGCGAGCTTGGCGACCGCGTGCTCACGGAAGCGCTCGGGGATATTAGTGCGCCGGCTCCTGAAGATTATGTCCATTGCGATCCCCTCTAATTGCGAGTGTCGCTCCTGCTGGCGACTGTATGGTGGGCACCCGTCCGGCCGACCTGGTCTTCGTCCCCACATCCGCCTGCTGAGGGGTTCGCGGCATCTCTGTGGCCACTACTGCCCTTCTCCCGGCCCAGCGAACCTGGTGCTCGCTGGCGGGGCAGGACTTACTTCTAAGCCGCACCGCGATCGGTCGACGAGAAGTCGCCTTACGTGGGCCGTTTAGCCTGCGGCTGGCATCGGCTTGCCATGCCGGGCGCGGCCCTTGAGTTGTGCCCAAGGGGCCCAGCCTGACGCAACCACGGACCCGGACGGGTGCCATGACACGAAGGTAGCCCTATCTGGGCCAATTGTCAGCGGGGAACCGTAAGCAATAAGTAACTAATCGTTTACAGAATGTCTCACCAAGGCCATCGGCGTCCTATAACGGACAGGCCAAATTCCCGTAACGGGCAGGAAACGACGTACTGTCAGCCCGGATAAGCCGGGTCCCGGCCCGCTCCGACGACTCCGCTCCACAGACCGCCCAGGCTCGCCAGCGTGGTCATCTGCCCGCTGGACAGTCCCGCGACCAGCGGATTGGAGGAGCCGTCCGCGGTGATCGAGACGGTGCCGTCCTCCGCCGGCACCGGCACGAGCGTCTCGCCGTTGATGGCGACTTCGGCCAGCACCGTATTGCCCGACGACCGGCTCAGGACGATCACGTGATCCGCGTCGTACCAGCTCAGAGCGATAAAGTAACCGTTTTGCGAGCTGATCGGAACCGCGGGGCCGATGAAGGCCTGCGAACCGGAGCGCACGATCGCCGCGAGCACGAGCTGTGAACCGCCGCTCCCCGTGACGAGCATGGCACAGCGAACCCCGTCCGGGGCCACCTTCAGCGCGGTGACCTGCTTGCCGGACGGCAGCGTGGTGGCCACCGGAATAGCCCCGCCGCCGGGCCCGGGCACCAGCCAGACCTGCCCGCTGCCTGTTGCCCACAGATCGTCGTGGCTGTCCCAGCTCAGGGACGTGAAGGGGCCGTCGGCCCGCTGGGCCAGCGTGGCGCTCCTGGTCGGGCGGCCGATGTAAAGGGCGCCGCCGGGGCCGAGCCCGGCCACATAGTGACCACTGGGTGAGACGGCGACCTGGGTGAGCGGGATCTGTCCCGTCCCGGCCTGGCCGGGCACCGGCGCCCCCTGCGGCGCGTTGACCTCGGCCGTGCCGGATAGCGAGCGCACCGCCCCGCGGCTGTCGGCGTAGTAGAAGCTGGCGTGCGCCGGGGCGGAGGGGACGTAGCTGGCATAGGTGCCGATCTGCTGGACGGGGCTCTGCGACCCGGCCAGTGTCCGCGGCGTCCCGTTGACCTCAAGCTCCACCGACTGGATCGACGGCTGGTCCGAACTGGAGCCGGCCAGGGTCCACAGCAGCTGGGCGAACATCTGGCGCAGGGCCTGGTCGCTGGCGCCCGCCACCGGGCCGCTGAGGTTCACGATCGCGGTGCCGCCGTCGAGGGAGACGTTCAGCAGCCGGGTCCTGGCCGGGAACGCCGTCTGCGCGGCGCCGAGCAGCCAGCCGGACGGCGCGGCCAACAGCACCTGAAGGAGCTGGGTCATCAGATCCGCCGGGGTGGCCGCCTGCGGCACGTACACCGGATCGGGCAGCAGCACGTTCATGGCCGGGTCGAAGAAGTAGATATTGCGCGGCTGATAGACGTGCACGAAATCCGCCTGGGTAAGCAGCACGACGCTGGGCAGGTTGGAGATCCGCCACTCCCCGTTCTGGCGGACGAGCTGGAACTTCTCCTGCGCCGCGGACTGGCCCTGCGATGAGATCACGTACTGCCCGCTGTCGGAGACGCTGCCCAGGACCGGGCCGCTGACCTCGACCACGGTCGTAACGGCCGTCTTGCCGGAATACGGCGAGCGCACCGGCGTAACGATGCTCGGGCTCTGGCCGAAGACCTTTACCGCCCATCCCGGGTGCCAGGTGCGGCTGGCCGACGGGATCAGGTACTCGCGCGCGACCGCATGACCGCTGGCGAAGCTGGCGTTGGCGGCCAGGAACCCCGACACGATCTGCTGCGGCGACCAGCCGTACCCGGGCGGGACCGGGATCGGCTGCAGGTAGTACTGGCCGCCGTCCGAACCGCCCTGGGTGACGTTCACGGACTGCACATGACCACTGGTCGGCACGGTGACGCAGCCGGCGAGCAGGAGCCCGCACAGCGCGGCGACCACCGCCAGCCCTCTTCGTTGAGGCCCCGGCGTTCTAGCCACGCGTGCCCACCCCGGTCCCGCCGACCGGGTCGGCCTGATCGAGCGGCCCGGTCTCGTCGCCGCGGACGGCTCCCGGCGGCGGAGCCGCGGCCCCGAGGACCAGGCCGCCGGAGACCACCTCGCCGAGGCTGGGGATGACGTCGGTGTCGTCGGGGACCAGCGGCAGCGGGGGGCCGACGAGTTTCTGGCCGGCGACGCGCGGGATCGTGAGCCGGAAGACGGACCCCTTGCCCGGCACACCCCACGCCTGCAGCCATCCACCGTGCAGCTGGGCGTCCTCCAGCGCGATGGCCAGCCCCAGCCCGGTGCCGCCGGTCGTGCGGGCGCGGGCCGGGTCGGCGCGCCAGAAGCGGTCGAAGACGAGCTGGTCCTGTCCGGGTTTCAGGCCTACACCGTGATCGCGGACCGCAACCGCGACCGCGTCCCGGTCGGCGGCCACGGTGACGATGACGTCGTTGCCCTCCCCATGCTCGACCGCGTTGACGAGCAGGTTGCGCAGGATACGCTCGACCCGGCGGCGGTCCGCGTCGGCCATGCACGGCTCGGCGGGCAGCCGGAACTCGATCCGCCCACCGCGGCGCTCCGCGAGCTGCTGTGCGTCGTCGGCGGCCCGCCGGGCGAGGTCGCTGATGTCGACCGAGTCGGCGTCGAGGGTGGCGGCGTTCGCGTCGTGCCGGCTGATCTCCAGGAGGTCCTCGAGCAGCTCCTGGAAGCGTTCGAGCTGCCCCTGCAGCAGCTCGGCCGAGCGCGCCGACGAGACATCGAAGGTGTCCCTGGCCTCGAGCAGCACCTCGGCGGCCATCCTGATCGTAGTCAGCGGGGTCCGTAGCTCGTGTGAGACGTCGGAGACGAACTGGCGCTGCACCTTGGACAGCTCTTCGAGCTCGCGGAGCTTATCCTGCAGGCTCACCGCCATGTCGTTGAACGACGTCGCGAGCGCGGCGAGGTCGTCGGCGCCGCGGACCCGCATCCGCTCCTCGAGGCGGCCCGCGGTCAGCCGCTGCGCCGCCTGCGCCGCGTGCCTGACCGGGATGACCACCCACCGCGTCACCAGCGAAGCGATCAAGGCGAGCAGGACGATCAGCGCCAGCCCGGCCCCGATCAGCGTGCGCTGCACCAACTGGAGGGTCTGCTGCTCCTGCCGCATGGGGAACAGATAGTAGAGCTGGTAGTAGTTGCCCAGCGGCGCGCCGACCGCGAGCCCGGGCTGGCTGGCGCGGTCCAGCGTCGACACGATCATCGTCGGCGCGTAGTACATCTTGCTGGCCCCGCCGTGGTCCTGCTCCGCCTGCACGCTGGCCGCCAGGGCGGCCGGAATGCTCACCAAGGGGTCGGCGCCGCCCGCCACGCCGCGGGTGTAGACCGGGGAGGCCACCCGGTCCTGGCTCACCTCGATCACGACGTCGTAGCTGCCGTCGTTGCCGCTCGCGTTCTGCAGCTCCTGCGCGGTCGGGTAGAGGAAGGTGTCGGCCGCCGCGGCACTGGATGGGGCCCCGTTGAGCAGGGGACTGCTCTCGGCGACGGTCAGGCCCTGCGACACCTGGGCGGTGGCGGACCTCTCCTTGTTCAGCAGCAGCCCGTCGGCGATCTGCTGGGTGAGGAAGAAGCCGAGCACGGCGATGACCAGAGCCGACAGGGCCAGCGTGGTGGTGACGACGCGCAGCTGGAGCGACCGGCGCCAGCGGCAGCGCAGCTCCTCCGACCGCTCGCGCTGCCACTTCCGCGCCGCGCGCAGGATCCGCTTGGCGCGGTGGGGCAGCCGGCGGCCGACCAGTTTCGCGAGCCGCGACTGGCGGACGATCTTGTACCAGCCCTTGCGCCTGCCCTTTCGCCACCGGCGCGGGGGCGCGCCGCGACCCCGGGCCGCGCCGCCGGCGCCCGGCTCGCCCCGGCCCTTCCGCGTATCGGCCGCTGAGCTAGGCGCAGGCACCCCCTTCATCGTTCATCGGGAGCAGCATAGGCCGTTCCTCCTGGTTCAGCCAGAGTTTCACCGCCCAACCAGGCGCCCCGATCAAGCGGGGCCGGCCTTGTAACCGACGCCGCGCACGGTCACCACGATCTCCGGCCGCTCCGGGTCCTTTTCGATCTTGGCCCGCAGCCGCTGGACATGCACGTTGACCAGCCGGGTGTCGGCGGCATGCCGGTAACCCCAGACCTGCTCGAGCAGCACCTCCCGGGTGAAGACCTGGCGCGGCTTGCGGGCCAGGGCGACGAGGAGGTCGAACTCGAGCGGGGTGAGGTTCAGCGCCTCGCCGTCCCGCTTGACCGAATGGCCGGCCACGTCGATGCTGATGTCCCCGATCTGGAGCATCTCCGGCGCCGGCTCGTCGGTCCGGCGCAGCCGGGCCCGGATCCGGGCGACCAGTTCCTTCGACTTGAACGGCTTGACGAGGTAATCGTCCGCCCCCGACTCAAGGCCCAGCACGACGTCCACCGTGTCGGTCTTGGCCGTCAGCATGACGATCGGTATCCCGGACTCGGTCCGGATCTGGCGGCAGACGTCGATCCCGTCGGTACCCGGCAGCATCAGGTCCAGCAGCACCAGATCCGGCCGGGTGTCACGGAACACGTCCAGCGCCTTGTCGCCGTCGGCGACAAACGTCGGCTCGAATCCTTCGCCACGGAGCACGATCCCGAGCATTTCTGCGAGGGCCGCGTCGTCATCGACGACCAGCACACGTCCTTTCATGGCCCTATAGTTCCACGTGATCGGGCATGAGGAGGCCAGTGCGGGAATGCCGGGGCCGCAACTATGCGGCGAGAGCCCGATTTAGCGGGTCCGCCTCCCGCCCGCGGGCCCAGGCGAGCGGTCCCGCGTGGCCGAGGAACTTCGGCGGCGGGGAGTCATCGTGGTGGACGCGGCGCCGCTGCAGCGGGCATCGAGGCCATCCCCGGCAATATGCGGGACCGGGTCAGCCAGGTCGCCGCCGGAAGGACCCCGTGGCGGTAATCGGCCGACACGGCTTCTCAATCGCTCATGGCGGAGCACGGAGCCGAGCGGCTGGAAGACATCGACAGCCGGGTCGAGAAGCTGGGCATTGATTTTGGCGACACCGAGAGCCAGACCTGATAGAAAAGCCAGCGCGGTGGCATCGTAGCCGCGACTAAGCAGGCTGGTCAGCGACTGGCGGATAGTGTCATCGGGTACACGCAACGCAGTGGCTTCGTAACTGCGGGGAGAACTGCCATCATGAACAAGAGGATTCCGGGGACCGCGGCAGCCGCCGCAGGACTTACCATCGCCGCGTGCGGTGCCAGCGCAGGGACCGGTGGCAGAGGTGGCCCGCCATCATCAGCACCAGTCCGGCCGAGCGCGGCACCGTCACCACCAGCCCTGGGCAGACCACCGACGTGACGCCTGCGGCGTCCGGCTGCGCGACCTGTATGACAGGACCAGCGGACGGGGTGGGAGGCCGTATCAATGGGGGAGGGACATGCAGCCTACAGGCACCGGCACCAACCTCGGTGAGTCATCATGAGCGCCGTACAGGACTGGCTGGCACACACTTTAGTCCCGCTCTGGGCGTTCACTGAGACCTACTGGGTGGCCGCGGCGACCATCGCCTGCAGCGCAGGCCTGGCCGCCTGTGCCCTGACCAGCAGGCGAATGTCATGAGTGAGCAGCAGGAGGTCCCTGCGGCGCTGAGGGACGTGGCCGGCGCTGCCCTGGCGCTCGCGGTCGCGGTCAGCCTGGCCCGCAGGGAAGGCCACGGCTGGGCCGTTATCGGTGCGTTCATGGGCCTGCCCGCTGACAGCGCCGAGGCCTGGTTTGGCAGCGGTGAGGCGTCATGAACAAGGCGAGCCCGTTCGGCAGCACTTCATGACCGCGCGCCCGTACGCGGCCCCCGCACCGCGTCGCAAGGCCGCCCGCCGGCCCGAGCCCGTGCAGGGTGAGGTGCGGAGAAGTGACGACAATTGACTTCTGCCCGCTCTCAAGGACGGGCAGAAGTCAAGGTCTATGGATGTGGACCAGCAGGCGGCCCCGGCGGAATCGCCGCGGTTGTCGCGGCGATTCCGGCGGCGTGGGCTGCAGGGGCGCGGGCGGTGGCTCGGCTTCAGGAGCGTGGGCTTTAGGGCCGCGGGCGGCGGCCTCGGCTTCAGGGACGCGGGCGGCGGCCGAGGAAGGCCACCAGCCGGTCGCCCGGGCAGGCCAGGTCGGCGACCGGAACCGGATCGGCGAACAGCCCGGCCCGGGTGCCGCGGGGAGCCAGCAGCGCGGCGATCGGCAGCAGTTCGCTGGCCAGGCCGGGCGGAACCGTCCCCGGTCCGCCACAGGTAACGGCGATGTCCCAGCCGTGCACCGCGATCTCGACCGCCCCGGTCATCGTGATCAGGCTCGTGTTCAGTTCACGGTCACCGATGACGACGCGACTCTCGGCCGAGCCGGCTGCCGCACACGCGCACAGAAGCGTTGCGGCCCGCTCGCTCAGGCCGCCCACCGGGCCGCCGGGCTCGGGGCAGCCAGCCTCCGCCCAGCCGCCGTCAGCAGCCGCGCCCGGCGGCACGAAACCGGTGTACAGGCCCTCAGACAGCGCGTCCATCGAGTCGCCGACGTGGTGCAGCAAGGTCCGCAGGTCCCATCCGGCGCAGGGCGTCGGCAGCGGCAGGCGTGGCGGGGTGGCCAGCCGGGCCGCGGCCAGCGCGTACCTGACCGCGCGGACCAGCAGCCCGCGCTCAACCGGCGCAGTCACGGTGACCTGCTCGGTCAGCACGCGCCACGGTGGCCTGCGCGGTGAAATCTTCGCTGGCCGTCATCGCCACCCCAGTTCGTCCGCGCCGACGGCCAACGCCGTCACTGGTACAGACTCACCGCCAGGCCGAAAGTCACCGCGCAGACCGGGAGACTTTCCGGTAAGGCGGCGAGCGACGGGGGAACACCGTGCACTGGGCTTCACGCCGCCCGCGTAAGGGCCGCGTATGAGCGGGCCGGCGGCGGGTAGAGTGGCTCGCCATGGCGGAACCCGAAGCGGAGGCCGTGGCCGAGCGCATGGCAGACCGGCCGCTGCAGAAAGTGATGGAGCCGGGGTGGGCCGATGCGCTGGAACCCGTGGCCGGGCGGATCAAGGAGATGGGCGACTTCCTCCGCGCGGAACTCGCGGCCGGGCGCCGTTACCTGCCCGCGGGCGAGAACGTCCTGCGCGCCTTCAGGCAGCCGTTCGCCGACGTGCGCGTGCTGATCGTCGGGCAGGACCCCTACCCCACGCCGGGGCACCCGATCGGGCTCAGCTTCTCGGTGGCGCCGGACGTGCGGCGGCTGCCGCCGAGCCTGGTCAACATCTTCCGGGAGTACACCGACGACCTCGGCCTGCCCGAGCCGTCGAACGGTGACCTGACCCCCTGGGCGGAGCGCGGTGTGCTGCTGCTGAACCGGGTGCTCACCGTGCAGCCGCGCAAGCCCGGCTCACATCGCGGCAAGGGCTGGGAAGAGGTCACCGACCAGGCCATCCGCGCGCTCGCCGCACGGGGGGTCCCGCTGGTGGCCATCCTGTGGGGCCGGGACGCCCAGAACCTCGCACCGCTGATGGAAGGCGTGCCGAAGATAGAGTCCCCGCATCCGAGCCCGTACTCGGCCGACCGCGGCTTCTTCGGCTCGCGCCCGTTCAGCCGCGCGAACGAACTGCTGGCGGCCCACGGCGGCGAGCCCATCGACTGGGCCCTCCGCTAACCGGTTCAGGAGCCGATGCGCCAGGACTCCAGGTAGGCCGACTGGGCGGGGGTGAGGGCGTCGATCTGGGTGCCGATCGCGGCCAGTTCGAGCCGGGCCGCCTCGGCGTCGATCGGGGCCGGGACCTCGTGCACGTCGGGGGCCAGTTTCCCGGCGTGGCCGGCCAGCCAGGCCAGCGCGAGCGCCTGCACGCCGAACGACAGGTCCATCGCCTGGGCGGGGTGTCCCTCGGCGGCGACCAGGTTCACCACCCGGCCCTCGGCGAGCAGCAGCAGCCGGCGCCCGTCGGCCAGGTCGAAGGAGTCCACGTGCGGGCGCAGGTCGCGGCGGACCGCGACCGCCATATCGGCCAGCGCCCGGACGTCGATCTCCACGTCGAAGTGGCCGGCGTTGGCCAGGATGGCCCCGTCGCGCATGACGGCCAGGTGCTCGGCGCCGATTACCTCCGTCGACCCGGTCACGGTGATGAACACGTGACCGGCGGCCGCCGCCTCGGCCATGGGCAGCACGCGGAAACCGCGCAGCACCGCGTCGAGGGCCCGCACCGGGTCGATCTCGGTGACCACGACCTCGGCGCCGAGACCGCGCGCCCGCTCCGCCACGCCGCGGCCGGACGCGCCGAACCCCGCGACGACCACCGTCTTGCCGGCCAGCAGGGTGTTCGTCGCGCGCAGGATGCCGTCCAGGACGGACTGCCCGGTGCCGAAGGTGCTGTCGACCAGGCGCCGGGTCGCGGTGTCGTTGGCCGCGACGACCGGGAACTTCAGCGCGCCCTCGGCCGCCATCCGGCGCAGCCTGATCACGCCGGTGGTGGTGGACTCACAGCCGCCGCGCACCCCGGGCAGCAGGTCCGGCCGCTGCGTATGCAGCGTGTTGACCAGGTCGCAGCCGTCGTCGACGACGAGATCGGGCGCGCCGTCCAGGGCACGGGCGATGTGCGCGTAGTAGGTAGGCCGGTCGACGCCGGCCCGGGCGAACACGGCGATCCCGTGCCGCAGGGCCAGCGTGGCGGCCACGTCGTCCTGGGTGGACAGGGGGTTGGACGCGGCCAGGGCGACGCTGGCCCCGCCCGCGCGCAGCGTCCGGAGCAGGATCGCGGTCTCGGCCGTGACGTTCAGGCAGGCCGCGACGGCCAGGCCGGCGAACGGCTGCTCCGCGGCGAAACGCTCCTGGAGCAGGTGAAGCACCGGCATGGCCCGTTCGGCCCATTCGATCCGGGCACTGCCGGAGTCGGCCAGCGACGGATCGGCGATGTCACCGGGCGCGCCGGCCGGCACTTCCCCATCCAGCGGGCCTTCCGGCGGCACCTCCAGCGGGCCGCCAGGCCGCGGCGCGCGCGGCCTGGCGGCGGCTGCGCCGTTCGCCACGTCGTCAGTACCGGTACTGGTCCGACTTGTACGGGCCGTCCACCGGCACGCCGACGTAGTCGGACTGCTCCTTGGTCAGCCGGGTCAGCTTCACGCCCAGCGCGTCCAGGTGCAGCCGGGCCACCTTCTCGTCCAGGTGCTTCGGCAGGGTGTACACCCCGATCGGGTACTGGCCGGTCTGGGTAAACAGCTCGATCTGCGCCATGACCTGGTTGGTGAAGCTGTTGGACATCACGAAGCTCGGGTGGCCGGTCGCGTTGCCCAGGTTGAGCAGGCGCCCTTCGGACAGCACGATGACCGCGTGCCCGTCCGCGAAGACCCACTCGTCGACCTGCGGCTTGATGTTGATCCGGCGGATGCCCGGGGTCTGGGCCAGCCCGGCCATGTCGATCTCGTTGTCGAAGTGGCCGATGTTGCCCACGATCGCCTGGTGCTTCATGGCGGCCATGTGGGCCGCCGTGATGATGTCGCGGTTGCCCGTGGCGCTGACGAAGATGTCGGCGGTGCCCACCGCGTCATCCAGCGTGGTGACCTGGAAGCCGTCCATCGCGGCCTGCAGCGCGCAGATCGGGTCGATCTCGGTGATGATGACCCGGGCGCCCTGCCCGCGCAGCGACTCGGCGCAGCCCTTGCCGACGTCGCCGTAGCCGCACACCACGGCGACCTTGCCGCCGATCAGGACGTCCGTGCCCCGGTTGATCCCATCGATCAGCGAGTGCCGGCAGCCGTACTTGTTATCGAACTTGCTCTTGGTCACCGAGTCATTGACGTTGATCGCCGGGAACAGCAGCGAGCCGGACCGGGCCATCTCGTAGAGCCGGTGCACCCCCGTCGTGGTCTCCTCGGTCACGCCCACGATGGAGTCCGCGACCGCGGTCCACTTGCCCGGCGCGGCGGCCAGCGACCCGCGCAGCAGGTCCAGGACCACCTTCCACTCGTCGGCGTCGTCCTGGGCCGCAGACGGGACGCCCCCCGCCTTCTCGTATTCGGCACCCTTGTGCACCAGCAGGGTGGCGTCACCGCCGTCGTCAAGCAGCATGTTCGGGCCCTCATCGCCCGGCCAGGTCAGGGCCTGGTTGGTGCACCACCAGTACTCCTGCAGGCTCTCACCCTTCCACGCGAAGACGGGCACGCCCTTCGGGTCGTCGGGGGTGCCGTCCGGGCCGACGGCGACCGCGGCGGCCGCATGGTCCTGGGTGGAGAAGATGTTGCAGCTGGCCCAGCGGACCTGTGCGCCCAGCGCGGTGAGCGTCTCGATGAGCACGGCCGTCTGCACCGTCATGTGCAGCGACCCGGTGATCCGGGCGCCGCGCAGCGGCCGGGCGTCCGCGAACTCGGCGCGGACCGCCATCAGGCCCGGCATCTCGTGCTCGGCCAGGCCGATCTCCTTGCGGCCGAACTCCGCCAGGGAAAGATCAGCGACCTTGTACGGAAGCGGTGCGTTGGACATGCATTCTCCTCGTTATCTCCGGCATTCCGGTTTGTGGGCCCGCGCCGCGGGCGCGGCCACCCTATCGACCGTACGGTAAGTCTGGGGGCCGCGCACGCCTCAGCGGCTGTTCCTTACAAAAAATTGTAAGCTTCGGGCTATGCGCATCTCTGAGGCAGCCAGGCGGCTGGGAATGTCACCGCGGATGCTCCGCTACCGCGACGATCTGGGCCTGCTGCCGCCGGTGCGCGAGGCGAGCGACGGACACGGACAGGGGCGCGGGCCGCGGCACCGGCAGTTCGGCGAAGCGGATCTGGGCGCGGTGACCGCCGCCCTGCAACTAGAGGGGCGCTACCAGGTCAGCCCCGCATCGGTGGCATTCGGCTTGCGCGTGCTTTCGGAACCTGCGGTACGCGCGGCCGTCGCCGACCTCAGCCGCCGCCTGGGGCGGCTGCCGGAGCGGCCGGGCCGGGCCCTGGATTTCGAGCAGGAGCGGGCGCTGCGGCTGCTGGGCCGCCCGCAGCGGCCGGGCCAGTAACGGCCGGTGCGGGAGACGGCGCGCGGGTACGCCGGGCCGGCCCGGTCAGGCCGGTCAGGGCGGTCAGGCCGGTCAGGGCGGGGACGGTCAGGCCGGTCAGGGCGGGGACTCGTGCTGGTCGGTGACGGCCCGCTGGGGACCGGTGCCGCCGCTGTCATCCCAGGCGCGCTGGACGACGCGGATCGCCGGATCAGTCTGGTCGGCCCTCGACTCCTGGTAGATATCCGGTTCGAGGTAGATGACGTGGGCGATCGGCAGCGCCGCGCGGACCCGGCTCTCGGCCGCGTCGATGCCGCGCACCACGGTTGCGGCGCAGTCATCGGCGCGGACCGCGACCTTGGCCGCCACCAGCAGGGAGTCCGGGCTCAGGTGCACCGTCCGCAGGTGGATCACCCGCTCGAGCTCGGGGCCGTTCCCCAGCGCGGCGACGATCGCGGCCTCGGCCTCGGCGCTCGCCGACTCCCCGATCAGCAGGCTCTTGGTCTCCCGGGCCACCACAACCGCCACGAAGGCCAGCAACAGGCCGATGGCGACCGACCCGGCACCGTCCCAGGAGCCGTTCCCGGTTAGCACCGACAGCCCTATCGCGGCGAACGCGAACGCGAGGCCGGCCAGGGCGGCCGAGTCCTCCAGCAGGACGACGATCAGGTCCGGGCCCTTGGCCCGGTGGATGAACGAGCCCCAGCCGCGGCCGGCCCGGTGCGGGTTGGACTCCCTGATCGCGGTGCGCAGCGAGAAACCCTCCAGGATGGCCGAGACGATCAGCACCCCGAAAGCGACGTACGGCTTCGTGATCGGCTCGGGATGCACGATCTTGTGGACGCCGTCGTACACGGAGTATGCGCCGCCCACCGAGAACAGCATCAGCGCGACGAGGAACCCGTAGAAGTAGCGTTCCCGGCCGAATCCGAACGGATGTTCCTCGGTCTGCTCCCGCTGGGCCCGGTTCCGCCCGACGAGCAGCAGGATCTGGTCGCTGCAGTCGGCCACGGAGTGCACGAACTCGGCCAGCATCGAGGCCGACCCGGTGAGCAGGAACGCGATCAGCTTGGTGATCGCGATGCCGACGTTGGCCGCGAAGGCAGCGAGGACCGCGGTCAGGCTCCCCGACCGGCCCGGCCGCGGGCGGGCCGGCTCGCCACCGGACTCATCCGGGCGCTGTGGCTGGGCAACCGGGGCGGTGGCCCTTCCGCGGGGCGGTGTAGTCCCTCCCGGAGCCGCGGCGGCCGCTCCCCCGGGCGGGCCGGCCGCTTCCGGGGCGTTGCACGGCTGATCCTGTGCGCTGATGCCGGCTTCCTTCCCGGACTCCCGGGCGGGGCCTAGGAGATCCGCTCCTTCAGCTCCTGGATGATCTCGATCGGCGTGGGATCCACTCCAGAGGCGATGCCCAGATACACCGTCGCGTAATCGATGAGCTGGACCACGCTGGCGAAGCGGGGCAGCGGATGCTCCCCCTCCATGACCAGCTCCGAGACGCGGATGCCCCGTTCGGAGGCGAGCTCGGCCGAGGCCGCCCGCCGCTGGGCCACCTGCGGGTGCTCGTCCGGATCGGCCAGCAGGACGAGCCGCAGCGGGAAGCCTGATTCCGCGGCCAGCCGGGTGCGGCCCGGCGCGAACGCGCCGTCGAAGGCCACCACCTGGTTGTGATTCGCCTCCGGCAGTTCCCCGGCGATACCCGGGTACTTCGCGTTCTCGTTGAGCTGGGCGGCGAAGCGCTTGGCCGCGACCCCGCTGAGCGGCGAGCTACCCCAGATTATCGGGAGCGAGCCGAGCAGATCGAGCGCGAGCGACTTGCCGGGATTGACGAACGACTCACTGGTCGGCCGGCACTGGAAGGAGATCTGCTCGAGGAGGGCCGCGGTGGTCTCGTAGACGTCCTCGCCCACGTCGACGACGCCCGCCTGCTCGGCGATGGCGATCAGCGGGATCGACAGCCCCCACAGCGTCGAGCGGGGCATGCCCGCGGACTTCACCGGGACGAACGGTGCCCGCGCCTGGGTGGCGATGGCCTGCAGCGGTGACCCGGCACCGCCCACCCCGACCAGGGGGCAGCCCCGGCGGGCCGCCTCCGTCGCGGTGGCCAGGGTCTCCTGGGTGGAGCCGGAACACGACACCGCGATGACCAGGTCGGCGGCGCCCACCCAGGCCGGGAGCTGGTAGCCGTGCGAGGTGACGATCTGCACGCCGTTGCCGGCGCCGCACACCGCAGCGAGCACGTCGCCCGCGATCCCGGATCCGCCCATGCCGGCCACCACGATCGCGCGCGGCCGGCCAGCGGAGGTCACCGGCGACAGGTCGACCTCCGAGCACGTCTGGACGGCTGACCTGACCTGGGCGGCGGACGACGCCACCTGCCGGAGCATCTCGCCGGGGTCGGCGGCCTCCACCAGCTCGGCTTCGTCCAGCCGGTCGGCGGCCAGTTCGGCGTCCAGGCCGGCCAGATCTCCCGCGTCGGTCACGCCTCCACCCCGGGACGGCGCGCCTCGTCCACGAGCAGCACCGGGATGTCGTCGCGGACCGGGTAGGCGAGGCCGCATTCGGCGGAGGTGCAGACCAGCTCGCTGGCTTCGTTGTCCGCGCGCAGCGGCGAATGGCAGTTTGGGCAGGCCAGGATCTCCAGCAGCCAGTCGTCGAGCTTCACGCTTTCTCCTCGGTTCCTACGTTGCCGTTTGTTCTGTGCAGTTGTCCTGTGCGGGTTTGTCCGGTGCAGGCCGCGGGCCAGGACCCGGCGCCTTTGTCCGGTGCGGGCCGCAGGCTAGGCTCCGGCGCCACGGGCGATGCCGAGCACCTGGTCGCGCACCGATTCCATCGTCGCCACGTCAGCAGCCTCCACGTTAAGCCGCAGCAGCGGTTCCGTATTCGAGGGCCGGAGGTTGAACCACCACTCGGGGGCCAGGACCGTCAGCCCGTCGAGCTCGTCGGTGCTGACCCCGGGGCGGCCGGCGAAGACGTCCCGGACCCGGGCGGTGGCCTCGGCCTGGTCGGTCACCTCGCTGTTGACCTCCCCGCTCGCGGCGTACCGGCCGTAGCGGGCCAGCAGCCCCGACAGCGGGCCGTCCTGGTGCCCCAGTGCCCCGAGGACGTGCAGCGCCGCGAGCATGCCGGAGTCGGCGAACCAGAAGTCCCGGAAGTAGAAGTGGCCGGAGTGCTCGCCGCCGAAGATCGCGCCGGTGCGCGCCATCTCCGCCTTGATGAAGGAGTGGCCTACCCGGGTCCGGACCGGGGTGCCGCCGTTCTCCGCGATGATCTCGGGGACCGCACGCGAGGTGATCAGGTTGTGGATGACGGTCGCACCGGGCTCACGGGCCAGTTCACGGGTCGCGATGAGCGCGGTGAGCACCGACGGGGAGACAATCGTGCCGTTCTCGTCCACAACGAAGCAGCGGTCGGCGTCGCCGTCGAAGGCGAGCCCGATGTCGGCGCGGGTCTCGGTCACCACCCGCTGGAGATCGCGCAGGTTGGCCGGCTCGATCGGGTTGGCCTCGTGGTTCGGGAAGGTGCCGTCCAGCTCGAAATACATCGGCACGAGGTTGATGGGCAAACCGTCGAACACCTTCGGCACGGTGTACCCGGCCATGCCGTTACCGGCGTCGACCGCGACCTTCAGCGGGCGGATGGCCGATACGTCGACCAGCTTCTTCAGGTGCTCCGCGTAGCCGGAGAGCATGTCCTGACTGGTGCGGTGGCCGGGCGGCGCGGTACTGGCCGGTACACCCGCCTCCATCATCGCGCGCAGCTCGGCCAGCCCGGTCTCCTGACCGACTGGCTTCGCCCCTTCCCGGCACAGCTTGAGGCCATTGTAACGGGACGGGTTGTGGCTGGCGGTGACCATGGCCCCGGCGATGCCGAGGGTGCCGCTCGCGTAGTAGAGCATGTCGGTGGAGCCGAGGCCGGCGTCGATGACGTCCGCGCCCTGCGACGTGGCGCCCCGGCCGAACGCCGCCGCCAGCGGCCCGGCGGTCGCGCGCATGTCGTGCACCGTCACGACCTCGGCCGCGCCGGTCAGCCGGACGAAGGCGGCACCCACCGCCTCGGCCACGTTCTCATCGAGCTCGTCAGGCACGACACCGCGGATGTCGTACGCCTTGATGATTTTCGCCAAGTCAGCCACTGCGGCTCGCGCCTCCTGTGCCCCGTGCCCGATGCGATTGCCCGGGCCCGATGCGATTGCCCCGTGCGTTTACCCGGTGCGATGCGGTGATGCCTCGCACCGCCGGGCGAACAGAACTCGTCCGCCCGCTGCGCCGCCATCCGGCACCGGCACCGGCACCGGCACCGGCACCGGGCACCGAGCCTACCGTCCCCGTCGCGGAGCAGATCCCCGATGGGCAAGTACGCAGGCCAGGACGCGCGAGAAAGACACGGGCAAAGACGCGGGAAAGGACGCCGGCCGGACGCCGCTAGGTGGTGGGCTGCCGGCCGGCCGGTTCACCCGGCGGGGCCGTCTCCGGCGGGGCCGAGCGGACCATCCTCAGGTGGCGGCGCCGCCCTACCTCGATGCCCTGCCCGACCGGCTCGGGGCCTGGCGGGCCCTGCGACTCCCGCGAGCGCTGGCGCTGCTGCTGGGACGCCTCCCGGACCGCGTTGGCCAGGGCCTCTAGATCGTCCACGCTCTGCTGGACGGGATCGCCGGGCAGCCGTACGACGTCCCAGCCCCTGGGCACGGTGAGCCGCTCGGCGTGCGTCGCGCACAGGTCATAGCAGTGCGGCTCGACGTAGGCCGCCAGCGGGCCCAGTACGGCCGTCGAGTCCCGGTAGACGTACGTGAGCGTGTAGACGGGGGGCTGCCTGCATGCGGTGCGCGAGCAGCAACGCGAACTCACCGACCCACCTCACTCACATGATCAAACTCCTCCGGCACTGCCGAGACCGCATCGCAGCGGCCGGGACACGCCAGGTCGCTCGAGCGTCCCGGAGAGATTGTCACCCTCGGGTGCCGGGCCTGGCAGCACTATCCCGGAGCAGGTCCGGAATAGCCCAGCGTCCGTCCCGTACACCCGTTGACGGTAGCTGGCCGGGGTCGTTAACGCCACCACCCGGGGCACTGCGTGCGATTCGTGTCTTCGGCCGGGCCGGCCGGCATCTACCGGCTGCGCGGCCCGCGGAGATACGCTCGGTAACTATGCAGACCGGCGAGACCAGTTCCGTACCCGGCCGCCGGCGCATCCGGCGGCGGGACCGGCACGGGCGCGGCCTGCGGGGCCGGCTGGTGCCCACGGACGTTCCGCTTTACCGCAGCCGCGCGCAGCAGTTCGACGACCTTGTCCTGGACGCGGTCGCGCGGCTCGAGCCCCGGTGGGAGGCGGAGCTGTCCGGCATCGAGTTCGCGGTGCAGGAGGTGCCAGACGAGGAGATCCTGGGTGAGGAGATCGTCCCGGTGCCGCTGGCCCGGATCGATCCCGGGGAGGCGGACCCGCTGGATGCGGCCGGCTCACGGTCGCCGCGGATCGTGCTGTACCGGAGGCCGCTGCTGGCCCGGGCGGAAGACGAGGATGAACTGGGCGAGCTGATCTTCGACGTGGTGGTCGAGGAATTCGCCGAGCTGCTGGGAATGGATCCGGACACGATCGATCCGGGTCATCCCGAAGGGGACTGACTCTCCGGAGCCAGGGTGTGCCCGGGCCGCCTGATGGAGACCGGACGCCCGCGGGCCGGGCCGTGCCCGGCCCGCAGGCCTCGGCCCCGACGGGTCGGCGCCGGCCGGGTAAGGGCTACACCGCTTCCCGCTTCAGTCGCCGACGTTCCCGCTCGGACATGCCGCCCCAGATGCCGAATCGCTCATCGTTCTCCAGCGCGAACTCCAGGCACTCGGCCCGGACCTCACACCCCCGGCAGACCTTCTTGGCCTCCCGGGTCGAGCCGCCCTTCTCCGGGAAGAACGCCTCAGGATCGGTCTGGGCACACAGGGCCCGGTCTTGCCAGCCAAGATCCTCGGCGTCGTCTGACCACTCCACACCGTGCTCAAGTGGGATGATGACCTCAGACACACGCACCTCCTGCCCCTTGCGGGGCCCCCGGACTCACGCCCCTCCCCCGGGGGCGCTTACTTACACCAGTGAAATTACACCCGCGTGTCTTGCTTCCCGTCAAGCCGGCTAGGTGATATTGGCCGTACTAATGTCCACTGATGTCCGCGATTGGGCGAAAAGTTCCCCAACATTGCGGCCTATCCGTTGCCGGGCCGTTCGCAGAACGAACCGTGGCCGGCACGCAGCGAAGCTGCGCGAAGCCAGCGCCGACGGCGAAGATCCCTGGGGCGCGCTGGGGCGCGCTGCGAGAGCCTGCCAGACTCTGCCTTATGCGGATCACCGTGCTGGCCGGCGGCGTGGGCGCCGCGCGCTTCCTTCGTGGCCTCAAGGGCGCCGCCCCGGACGCGGAAATCACCGTGATCGGGAACACCGGCGATGACATCACGCTGTTCGGCCTGCGCGTCTGCCCGGATCTGGACACGGTGATGTACACGCTCGGCGGCGGGATCAACGAGGCCCAGGGGTGGGGCCGCGCCGGGGAGACGTTCGCCATCCGGGACGAACTGTCCGGCTACGGCGCCGGGCCGGACTGGTTCACCCTGGGCGACCGCGACTTCGCCACGCATATCGCGCGCAGTCAGTTGCTGGCCGAGGGCCAGCGGCTCTCCGCCGTGACCGGGGTGCTCTGCCGGCGGTGGCAGCCCGGGGTCCGGCTGCTGCCGATGTCGGACGACCAGATCGAGACGCATGTGCTAATCGATGACGGCGGCGGCCCGCGCTACGTGCACTTTCAGGAATGGTGGGTCCGGCTGCACGCGCAGGTGCCAGCGTCGGCGATCGTGCCGGCCGGCGCGGCCGACGCCCGCCCCGCCCCGGGCGTGCTGGACGCCATCACCGCGGCCGACGTGGTGCTGTTCCCGCCGTCCAATCCGGTGGTGAGCATCGGCACGATCCTCGCTGTGCCGGGCATCCGGGAGGCGGTCGCGGCCAAGACCGTGGTCGGCGTGTCACCGATCATCGGAGGGGCCCCGGTGCGCGGGATGGCCGACGCGTGCCTGGCCGCGATCGGCGTGCCGACGACCGCCGTGGCCGTCGGGGCCCACTACGGGGCCGGGCTCATCGACGGCTGGCTGGTGGACGACGAGGACAAGGCGGCCGCGGCGGATACGGCGCTGGCCGGGATTGAGGTACGGATCATGCCCCTGTACATGCGTGACCTCGCGGCGACCGCCGGCATCGCGCGGGCGGCGCTCGACCTGGCCGCGGAGCTCGCCTGATGCCGGGGAGCGGAGAGATCAGCGTCCGGGGCGTTCCCGGGCTCCCGGAGATCGAACCGGGCGCGGACCTGGCCGCGCTGATCGCGGACGCCGCCGATGACCTGCGAGACGGCGACATCGTCGTGGTGACGTCGAAGATCGTGAGCAAGGCGGAGGGCCGGGTCGTGCACGGCGACCGCGAGGCCGCCATCGACGCCGAGACGGTCCGGGTGGTCGCGCGGCGCGGTGACGCCCGCATCGTCGAGACCCGGCAGGGCCTGGTGCTCGCCGCGGCGGGTGTCGACGCCTCCAACACCCCGCCGGGCACGGTCGTCCTGCTGCCCGAGGACCCGGACGAGTCTGCGCGGCGGCTCCGGAAGGCGCTGCGCGACCGGCCCGGCGCCGCCGTCGGGGTGATCATCACCGACACGCTCGGCCGGGCGTGGCGGATCGGGCAGACCGACACCGCGATCGGCGCCGCGGGCGTGCGGCCCTTCGTCGACTACCGGGGCACCGAGGACAGCTTCGGCAACTCGCTGGAGGTCACCCTGGACGCGGTTGCCGACGAGATCGCCGCCGCCGCGGACCTGGTCAAGGGCAAGGCGTCGGGCGTGCCGGTGGCCGTGGTGCGCGGGCTCGCGGACCTGGTCACGGCCGGGGACGGCCCCGGGGCGGGCGCCCTGATCCGCCCCCCGGCCGAGGACATGTTCCGGTTCGGCGCCGCCGACGTGCCGCTGGCCCGCCGGACCGTCCGGGAATTCACCGGCGAGCCGGTCAGCCTGACGGCGGTCCGGCGCGCGATCAGCGCCGCGCTGTCCGCCCCGGCGCCGCACCACACCGAGCCGTGGCGTTTCGTGATCCTGGAGTCCGCGCAGAGCCGGGCGGACCTGTGTGCGGCCATGCTGGACGCGTGGATCACCGATTTGCGCGGCGACGGCTTCAGCCAGGAGCAGATCGCCCGGCGGGTCCGGCGCGGCGAGCCGCTGCGCAACGCCCCGCTCATCGCCGTTCCGTGCCTGATCGCCAAGGGCCTGCACCGTTACCCGGACGAGCGGCGGTCGCGCGCCGAGCAGGAGATGTTCCTCATCTCGATGGGGGCGGCGGTGCAGAACTTCATGGTCGCCCTCGCGGTCGAGGGCCTGGGCTCGTGCTACATATCCAGCACGCTGTTCTGCCCGGACGTCGCGGGCGATGCCATCGGCCTGCCGTACGACTGCCACCCGATGGGGGCCATCGGCATCGGGCACCCCGCGGCCGCACCCGCCCCGCGCCCGCCCCGCGACCCGGACTACTTCATCCTGACGCTGTAGCGGCCGCCGCCCCGGATGGCCCCCGGGGTAAAGTCCGGGCCGGATTAGGCACCCAGAACCGGCAGCGGCGAGCGGATGGACGCGCACACGCCGTCGCTGGCCGCGGCGGCGGCGAGACGCTCCGCCGGGACCTCGCCGTAGCAGGTGGTCCGCTGCCTAGCGGGCCGGCCGGTGGGCGCGATCATCGCCTGAAGCTGGCCGATCGTCCGGAACGAACCATTGTCGGCGCCGGCCATCCGGCTGATCGTCTCCTCCATCAGGGTGCCGCCCACGTCGTTGGCGCCGCCCCGCAGGACATCGTGGCACAGATCCTCGCCGAGCTTGACCCACGAGCACTGGATCGAGTCGATCGCGCCGTGCAGCAGCAGCCGGGACACCGCGTGGACGGCCCGGTTCTCCCGGCGGGTGGGGCCGGGGCGTGCCAGGCCGGCCAGGTAGATAGGCGCGCTGGAGTGGATGAACGGCAGCAGCACGAACTCGGTGAAGCCGCCGGTGCGCTCCTGGATCCGGCGCAGCACCCGCAGGTGCGCGACCCAGTGCGCCGGCGTGTCGACGTGCCCGTACATCATGGTCGACGAGCTGCGGAGGCCGAGCTCGTGCGCCGTCGTGATCACCTCGATCCACACCGAGGTGGGCAGCTTGCCCTTGGTCAGGATCCAGCGCACGTCGTCGTCGAGGATCTCCGCAGCGGTGCCGGGGATCGAGCCGAGCCCGGCTTCCTTGGCGCGGATGAGCCACTCGCGAATCGGCAGCCCGGTGCGGGACGCCCCGTTGACCACTTCCATCGGCGAGAAGGCGTGCACGTGCATGCCGGGGCAGCGGCGCTTGACTTCGGCGGCGATGTCGAAGTAAGCGGTCCCCGGCAGGTCCGGGTGGATGCCGCCCTGCATGCACACCTCGGTCGCCCCGGCCTCCCAGGCCTCCTGCGCCCGGTCCCCGATCTGCTGCAGAGACAGGGTGAAGGCGTCGGCGTCGGTGCGGCGCTGCGCGAACGCGCAGAACCGGCAGCCGGTGTAACAGACGTTGGTGAAGTTGATGTTGCGGTTGACGACGTAGGTGACGTCGTCGCCCATCACGTCGCGGCGGATCGCGTCGGCCAGGCTGGTCACGGCGTCCAGGGCGGTTCCGTCGGTGACCAGCAAGGCGAGCGCCTGATCGTCGGAGAGCCCGGCCGGGTCCCGTTCGGCCTGGCGGAGCGCGGCTTTGACGTCCGCGTCGATCCGGGGGGCGCCGGCGTCCTGGCCGCCGCCGAGGCGGGTCCTGATCTCGTCCCAGTCGCCGTAGACCTCGGCGAAGTCGTCCCGGCGGTCCGTCGTGCGGCCGGTCGTGTCGATCGAGGTGTGCAGGTCGGTGCGGCCTGCCTCCTGCCAGCCACCGTCCGGCTCCTGCCACGGCAGCCCGTGCGGCATGGCGCCGTCCCGGGCCAGGCCCGTCACCCCGTCGGCCAGGGCGGACACGTGCGCGGCCAGCCGCGGGTCGAGCCACGGCTCGCGGATGTACGGCGGGTAGATCGTCAGGCGCTCGCGCAGGGTGAACCCCCCGGCGGCGGTCGAAGCGGCCAGCTCGCCGATCTGCGGCCACGGGCGCTCGGGATTGACGTGGTCCGGGGTCAGCGGGGAGACCCCGCCCCAGTCATCGATCCCGGCCGCCAAGATCATCCGGTACTGGTCGCCGATCAGGTTCGGCGGGGCCTGGATACGCGCCTTCGGCCCGAGGACCAGCCGGGCAACGGCGATGGTCGCGGCGAGGTCGTCAAGCTCGGCGTCCGGGACGCCGCGCATCTTGGTGTCCGGCTTGGCCCGGAAGTTCTGCACGATGACTTCCTGGATGCCTCCGTACTCGCGGGCGACCTGGCGGATCGCGAAGATCGATTCGGCCCGCTCGGCGAGCGTCTCACCGATGCCGATGAGGATTCCGGTCGTGAACGGCACCCCGGAGCGCCCGGCGTCCTCCAGGACCCGCAGGCGGACCGCGGGGTCCTTGTCGGGGCTGCCGTAGTGCGGGCCGCCCTTCTCGGTGAACAGACGGGCCGCGGTGGTCTCCAGCATCATGCCCATCGACGGCGCCACCGGCTTGAGCCGCTGAAAGTCCGCCCAGCCCAGCACGCCCGGGTTGAGGTGCGGCAGCAGGCCGGTCTCTTCCAGCACGCGGATCGCCGTGGCCCGGACGTAGGAGAGCGTGTCGTCGTAACCGCGGGCGTCCAGCCACTCCCGGGCCTGGTGCCAGCGGTCCTCAGGCCGGTCGCCCAGGGTGAACAGCGCCTCCTTGCAGCCGAGGGCGGCGCCCTGCCGCGCGATGGCGAGAACCTCGGCTGGCTCGAGGTAGGGGCTGTCCAGCCGGTGCGGGACCGTCGCGAACGTGCAGTACGCGCAGCGGTCCCGGCACAGCCGGGTCAGCGGGATGAAGACCTTCCGCGAATACGTGATTATCCCGGGGCGCCCGGCGGCGGCCAGGCCCGCGTCCCGGGTCCGGCCGGCGTAGCCGAGCAGCGTTTCCAGGTCGGCCCCGCGGCTTTGCAGCAGGATCGCGGCCTCGCCCGGGTCCAGGGCCTTGCCGTCCCGGGCACGGGCCAGCGCCCGGCGCAGGCCTGGCTGAGGCTCAGCGGAGAACGTCACGCGTTATCCCTTCGTCAGCGATCGGGGGCAGGGCAGGCCGACGGCGGCCGTTACCTGGCCAGAAACCCACGTCGACCCTACGCCGCGGGTACATCCGTCCCGAAGGGCACCCGGGCTGGGTCAGAAGTTGCGGTAGTCGCGGACGGGGAGGCGGGGGCCGCGCCGCGGTGGCCGGATGCCGCTGAGCTCAATGAGCCGGGTGACGCGGTAGCGGTGGCCGGCGTAGGGGGCCAGCAGCTCGAGCATGCCCTCGTCGTCGACGATCCGGCGGGCCAGGGCCCAGCCGACCGCCCTGGGCAGGTTGTAATCCCCCACCGAGACCGCGTCCGGGTCTCCGGAGGCCCGCTGCATGATCTCCGCCGCCGTCCAGACGCCGATGCCGGGTATGGCGCGCAGCCGTGCGCTGGCCGCGGTGGCCCCCATCCCGGTGATCTCCTCCATCCGGCTGGCGACCTGGACGGCTGCGGCAATGGTCCGGGTCCGCACCGCTTCCACCCCGGCCCGGTGCCACTCCCAGGACGGGATCCGCGCCCAGACCCGGGCGGGCGGGAACACGCGCATGCCGTGCGGAGCGGGGCCGGGCGCGGTCGCCCCGTACCGGTTCATCAGCGTGCGCCAGGCCCGGTGCGCCTCGATACCGAGGACCTTCTGCTCGAGGACCGCAGGCACAAGTGCCTCCAGCACCTGGTGGCTGCGCCCGACGCGCAGGCCCGCGTGCCGGGCCGCCATCTCGCGCAGCAGCTGGTGGCCCGGGCCGAAGCCGGCCCGGTCGTCACCGCCGCCCAGCATGTCCGGCAGAGTCTCCAGCAGCCACGCGGCCCCCGGGCCCCACGCCGTGGCCACGATCACGTCCCCCCGGGCGGGCTGGACGCGGAGTGTGCCGGGGCCGTCCGGGGTGAGCGACGTGCGCCACACGGCCCCGGCCGCGTCGACGCGGTAGGCCGGGTCGCCGCCGCCCCGGCGGTGCACGGACAGGGTCATCCGCACGTCGACCGGGAACGGCGGGTGCCAGTCCCGGACCAGCGGCTGAGCCGGCCGGGTCAGGTCACTCGCCGCCGCGGTCATCTCGCCATCGGTGTCCGGCCGCTCAGGCGTCGGAGGAAAAGCGGATGGAGGTCGGCTCGAGCCGCACCCCGGGCCAGACGCGCATGCCGCCGGCGAGCTCGTTGCCGCTGCCGATGACGGCGCCGTCGCCGATCACCACGTCCTGCACCGTGGCGCCGGCCGCGATCTGGGCGCCCGCGCCCACGATGCTGTCCCGGACAACGGCGCCGGGGCCGATCCGCACGTCGCTGAACAGCACGCTGCCCTCGACCGTCGCGCCGGCGCCGATCTCCGAGCCGGGGCCGACCACGGTGCCACCGGACACCACGGCCCCGTCCGCGACGGACGCGCCGGGCAGGACCAGGGCGGCCCCGCACGGCCCAGGCAGCGCCGGGGACACGAGCCGGCCGAGCACGAGGTCACACGAGCCCCGTACATAGGTCTGCGGAGTGCCCACGTCGAGCCAATAGGCCGACTCCGCGTACCCCATGACGATCTGCCCCACGTCGATCAGGCCGGGGAACGTCTCGCGTTCCACCGAGACCGGCCGGTCGGCCGGGATCGCGTCGATGACCCGGCGGGTGAACACGTAGCAGCCGGCGTTGATCCGGTTCGTGACCGGGTTCGGCGTCTTCTCCAGGAACGCGGTCACCCGCCCGGCCGGGTCGGTCGGCACGCAGCCGAACCGCGCCGGATCCGGCACCTCGACCAGGTGCAGGGTGGCCGCCGCGTCGGCCTTGCGGTGCATGTCCAGCTGGGCGCCGATGTCGTGGCCGGACAGCACGTCCCCGTT
>Ga0181523_10001028_pt1 | contig 30682 bp, 31 predicted proteins | sample PEATcosm2014_Bin_43_FD_119752 | JGI IMG/M metagenome (GOLD analysis project Ga0181523, IMG submission 119752) | Peatland microbial communities from MTU Mesocosm Facility, Houghton, MI, USA - PEATcosm2014_Bin05_30_metaG | ecosystem: Environmental > Terrestrial > Soil > Wetlands > Peat | place... | reverse complement strand
GCTTCGAGCACCGTCACCGAGCGCCCAGGCAACGAGCGAGTCCATGAGGAGGTCGCCGATGCCTTCGCCCCGCCATGCGGGCTCCACCCACATGGAGACGACGTGACGGTCGCCCGGATCGAGGTCCGGCTCGGCTGTGAAGGCTGCGATGAGCCCGATCGCTCGGTCGGCGGCGACCGCCAGCCACCATGGCGAGCGCTCGACGCGGGCCTGCCAGGCCGCCTCGTCGAAGGAGAGCTCACGTTCGTAGGTCGACGCAAAGGCGTCCGGCGAGTCCAGCATGGCTGCCAGGCGCACCTGTCGCAGCGCCTCCCAGCCCTCTGGCAGGACACGACGGACGATGACGCCGCTGCTGCTCATGTCGACCCCGGTTCTTGCGGCGCCGGCGCTTCCAGCAACCCGAGACGTAGGAGGTCGACCACCGGCTCCTCCACGCTGCAGGTGCCAAAGGACCGAAAGCACTGGCGTGTCTCTGCCAGAGCCTCGTCCCCGAGTGCTTGCAGGGCACCCACGACGGTGGCCTCGTCTTGCTCCGCCAGGAAGGCAGTCACCTCGCTCACCGTCGAGCGGTGCAGCGCTGCATGTGAGGCGAGGATGAGGTTGACGAAACCCTGCCGCTCAAATCCCTCATCCGCCGACCGATGCCGCACTGCCGCGTGCAGGCCGGCGGTGCACTTGAAGGCGATCCGGCGTTCGACGCAAGCCACCAGGAAGCGAGCGACATCCCGGTCGGCTGGAAAGGCTTCTGCCACGAGGCCACCCGTGCGGAGCTTGGCGTCGATGCCGGTGCCCTCCAAGGCGTCGAGAACGTCTTCGTGCTCGCGTCCCGGCGGTACCTCGACGAAGGCGTGAATCCCCCGCCGTTGTTGCAACAGGCGCACCGCTCGTCGTGCTCGCTCTGGCGCTCCCTCGTGGCCACCGAGGGGTATCTCGACGCCAGCCATCCGCCAGCCAACACCGGTCGCCTCGAGGGTGCTCTCCAGGGCGTCGAGGCTGCCCGTCACGATCACGCTGAGCTCAAAGGAGGAACCCGCCGGCCCCTCTCCCACTTCAGGAGCGAGCTCTTCGAGCCGGGCGTCCGGGATCACGAAGGGGCCGACGAGCCGGCCGTACCAGGAGGCGCCATAACGTCGGTGGTCCGGCACCGCCCGGCGCATCTCGGCGTTGCCGGGCGGGAACAAGGCGGCATCGTCGAGGAGTCCCGCCAGCATCGAGACCGTCACCACGACGCTGCATCGTAGGGTCGTGCCGTCGCCGGTACGGGCCGCACCGCCACCCGCGCTCAGCTCCCGGTTGGAAGCCCGAGATGCTCCAGCCACACGAGGAGCGCCACGAGGGACTCCCTGCGGAGGAAGAAGAGCCGTACCCGGGCGTCGCTCGGCGAGCGCTCGTCGTCGACGATGCCTGCCTTCAGGAGAACGCTGAGATGGCGGCTGATGACCGGCGGCGACACCCGCGTCGCATCAGCCAGGTCGCCTGCCCGCCGCGGGCCGTCTCGGAGCAGTTCGATGACACGTCGCCTGGTCGGGTCGCCCAAGGCGCCCACGATGCGATCCATTTCGAGCATCCATAGATATTAGCCGTAGCAGTAATAGTTTTGAAACAGCACAACTATTGCCTCTCGCACCCGGGCATGCGTGCTGCACAGCGAGCTCCCCAAGGCACTGCCAGGGACCCTTCGCAGTCGACCAAGTATCGTGAGTTCATGCGACGTTGCGGGACAAGCATCGTCACGTCACGCTGCTGCCCAGACACGAGAGCGTTGCCGCCACGGTGGCACGGAGCCGGGAGGCTCCACCCGGTCGCACTTGCGTGCGGAGTCGCTCTCGGACTTGCGTCCGTGCTGGCTCCGGCTTCTCTCGTCGCCGCCGAGCCGCGCCCCTCGGTGCTTCCCCCTCGGGCGGGGGTCACGGCCCCTCCCCCCAAGCCGAGCTTGCCGCCCCGCCTGCTGAACCGGCCGGGCACCGGGAGCGACGGGGACAACGCGGCGCACCCCGAGAGCTGTGCCTCCAAGCTCGCCGGCGTGCGGGTCGTGGATCCCGAACCGGACTACGACATCGACAACACGATGGCGAACTACGGCGACAGCGGGAAGGGCTGGTCGGGAGGCGACGGCGGGCAGTCGATCAAGCTGCCCGATGGTCGGATCGTGTGGCTCTACGACGACATCTTCATCGGCAAGGTGATCAACAACGCGAGACCACATGCCGCCTTTCTGCACAATGCATTTGTGGTACAAACGGGTCATAAGTTCACGACGCTCTATGGCTTAACAACGGACAAGCAGCCGACGTCGTTTATGAATTACAACCTCACACCGGGCTACTGGTATTGGAGCGAGGGAGCCATCGTCAGTGACGGCACGCTCGACGTTGTATACGCCGCCTACTACTTCAAGGGCAAACCGACGGTGTTCGGTTTCGTGAGGGCTGGAACGGTACTGGCTCGATTCTCGCTGACGAAGCTCCAGCTCGAGAGCGTGGTGCCCTTGAGTACGAAGGGCGGCATCCTCTGGGGCGTCTCGATGCTGAACAAAGGCGACTTCACGTACATGTACGGGACGAAAGGTGGCGACAACCCCTTCGTGTACGAGAACTATCTCTATGTCGCGAGGGCCCTCAAAGGTGGCCCTCTCTCCCACTGGCAGTACTTCACGGGCCGGATATGGGTGGACGATCCCGCCAAGGTGGTACCTCTCACGAGCGACGCCGCTCCGAATTTCAGCGTGACGGCCGTGTCGAACGTCTACGTCCTGACGACGATGCAGGACAGCTGGGAGAGCAACAAGCTCGTTGTGTACTTCTCCTGTAGCCCCACCGGCCCATTTGAGAATGAGCGTGAGGTGTACACGACAACGGGACAGGGCGGTGCGTACGGCACGAATGGCATTCCCGGTGTGTACACCTACGGGGCCTGTGCCCACCCGGAACTGGCGAGCGGTGATCGCATGGTCATTTCCTACGACGTCAACAGCACCGACTGGGACATCTTGAACACGAACGTCAACATCGTGAGGCCGAGGTACGTCACGGCGACCATCCGGTTCTCGGATCCGTAGCCGGAGAAGGCTTCGATGCGGTGACACCGCGGGGCGGGGCCGCCCGCCTCGCCGCACGTGCAAGCGATCGACGTCAGGATCCCGAGCCTCGCGTGAGGCGGCGGCGCGACCCGATGCTGGCCGGCGGGTCCGGCTGCCTCTACGCTGCAAGCCATGACAGTCATGGTCCGCCGTGTCCGGGCGGAATACCTACTGGTGGGGCTACCACCGACTCGATGAACGCTGGGCGGCCCGCCTCGTGCAAGACGCCGCCATCAGGCCCGGAGCGCTCGTCCTCGACATCGGCGCCGGCACGGGCTCTCTCACGTCCCCGCTCGTGGCTGCCGGCGCCCGCGTCGTCGCCATCGAGCTGCACGAAGGACGTGCCCGCCAGCTGAGGGAACGCTTCCAGGGCGAGCCGGTCGTCGTCGTGGTGGCCGATGCCAGCGACTTGCGACTCCCCCGTCAGCCCTTTCACGTCGTGGCGAACCCGCCCTTTGCCATCACGACGTCGCTCATCCGGCGACTGCTGGCGCCAGGGAGCCGTCTTGTGCGGGCCGATCTCGTCGTCCCGCACCACGTCGCCGCCCGCTGGACCTCGCCGGAGGCGCCGGCTGCACGCCGTTGGAGCCCCTCTTTCAGGCTCTCGACGTCAGCGCCCCTCCCGAGGGGGGCTTTCCGGCCAGCGGCCACGATGAGCGCCGTCGTGCTGCGCATCGAGGCTCGCCGCCCGGTTCTCCGCCAACTCAGCGACGGTAGAGGTGCTCGACGCCATCGGGGCGGGCAACGACGACCTCGTGCACCAGACCCGGTGGGAACAAGCCATGGCCGACGACGCCCGGCGTTGCGTTGAGACGGGCGTCCATGGCAGCCGGGTCGCCGACCTCGGCGAAGCAGTCGGCGATCACACCGCCGTCCGGTGAGGGCGGGACGTCCCGGATCCGGCACTCCCCCATCTCCCGGAGGGCTCGCATCGTGGCCGCCAGCCCGAAGCTCAGCAACTCCAGCGGCACCGGCGCCGCCACGACCTCGACGAGCTTGTCGGCCGAGACGATGACGACGAACCGATCAGCCGCCGCCGCCACGACCTTCTCCCTCGTATGGGCGCCGCCGCCCCCCTTCACGAGCCAGAAGTCGTTCGCCACCTGGTCGGCGCCGTCGATGGCGATGTCGAGACGCTCGAGGCGGTCGAAGGGTTCCACGGTGAGGCCGAGCTGGCGGCCACGCTGCTCGGTGCCGATCGACGTCGCCACACAGACGATGTCGAGCCGGCGGGCGGCGAGGGCCGGCAGCAAATGGGCCACTGTCGAGCCGGTTCCAAGGCCGACGCGCATGCCATGCTCTACGAGTCCGGCGGCCGATTCGGCCGCGCGGCGCTTCTCGGACTCCACGACCTCGGACGACGGCATCGGAGGGCGAGACTACTTCGGGCAGGATCAGCTGCGATGAAACGTTTCAGACCAGGCGCCACGCCCCGGCAGTGGGTGGGGCACGCTGCCACCCTCGCCCGTCGCACGGTGACCGAGGTGCTCGCCGACCGCGTCACCACCATCGCCGGCAGCCTGGCTTTCCACTGGTTCCTCGCCATCTTCCCGGCCGCCGTCGCCCTCATCGGGATCGCCGGGCTCGTCGGTCTCTCGCCTGGGGCGCTGCACACGATCCTGCACGGCGTCGGCACGCTCATGCCGTCCCAGACCTCCCAGATCCTCTCCCAGGCCCTTGTGCACAAGGCGACGAAGGGCACGAGCAGGGTCGAAGTCGTGCTCGGCATCCTCGTGGCAGTCTGGAGCGCCACAGAGGCGATGGCGGCCCTCCAGATCGGGCTCGACGTCGCCTACGAGGTGAGAAGGGACCGCGGATACTTCGGGCGCCGAGCGATGGCCGTGCCCCTTCTCGTGCTCACGCTCGTGCTCGGTGGCAGTGCCTCCACCCTGCTCGTGCTCGGCGACCCGATCCGACGCCTGCTCCCCTCCCACTTCCCGCTCGTGACGCCGGCCGCCAGCTTCGCCTGGTCGGCCCTGCGATGGGGCGGCGCCCTCGTGCTCATCATGCTGCTGCTCTCCGCCTATTACGCCGTCGGGCCTCGACGCGAGCGCTTCACATGGCGCTGGGTCACGCCCGGCAGCGTCGTGGCGACGCTCGGGTGGCTGGCCGCCTCGGCCGCCTTCTCGCTCTACCTCAACCGCTTCGGCGACGAGACGCACAGCTACGGCGCCTTCGCCGACGTCGCCGTGCTCCTCCTCTGGCTCTACCTGACCGGTCTCGCCGTCCTCGTCGGCGCCGAGCTCAACAGCGAGGCGGAGAGGCTCCGCCCCCGGACGGCCCCGGAAGGCCTACCCTCGGTCACGTGATCGTCCACCTCGTCGATGGGACCTACGAGCTGTTCCGTCAGTTCTTCGGGCAACGCCGGCAGGCGAGACGGGCGGTGGACGGCAAGGAGATCGCAGCCACCTGGGGTGTCGTCGCCTCCGTGGTCGCCATGCTCGAGTCCGGTGAGCGCCACATCGGCGTCGCCACGGACCACGTCATCGAGTCGTTCCGCAACGAGCTGTGGCCGGGCTACAAGACGGGTGCGGGTGTGGCGCCCGAGCTGCGGGCGCAGTTCGAGCTCGTCGAGGAGGCCCTCGGAGCCCTCGGCGTCCGCGTCTGGGCGATGGTCGATCTCGAGGCGGACGACGCCCTTGCCTCGGCCGCCCACGTCTGCGCCGCCGACCCGGACGTCGAGCAGGTCGCCATCTGGACACCGGACAAGGACCTCGGCCAGTGCGTCGTCGAGCGCCGCGTCGTGCAGTTCGACCGCCGCAAGCGCCTCGTGATCGACGCCGACGGCGTGCACGAGAAGTTCGGCGTCTGGCCCGCCTCCATCCCGGACTGGCTCGCCCTCGTCGGCGACAGCGCCGACGGCTTCCCCGGCATCGCCGGCTGGGGCAAGCAGTCCGCCGCCACCGTGCTCGACCACTACGGTCGTCTCGAGGACATCCCCCTCGAGGTCGCCTCCTGGGATCCCGATGTCGCCCGTCGTGTCAGGGCAGGGGCGCTCGCCGCCTCCTTGGCAGAGGGTTTCGAGCTCGCCTTGCTCTTTCGCGAGCTCGCCCGCCTCGTCGTCGAGCCGTCCCTGCTCGGCTCGGTCGTGGATCTCGCCTGGGCGGGGCCGACGGCCGACTTCGAAACGGTCTGCGCCTACCTCGACGACCCGGCCTTGGCCGAACGGGCGGCGGCGCTGGCACCCTGAGGTGCCGGGCCGCCGCCCTTCAGCCACCGGGCAGGCCCATCGAAGGTTGCGACGGCTCAGTACCCGTACCCGCCACCACTCGAGGTCGTCGAGGTCGTGCTGCTCGAGGCGGCCGTGCTGCTGGCGACCGACCAGTCGGGGATGCCGACGCCGTTGCTCTGTCCCGGCGCCGTGTCGCCGGAGAACGTGTAGAGCGGGTCGCCGTCGAAGGTCACCTGCACGGCCCCACCCGGCCGAGTCTCGGTGCCGAGACCGCTCATGCTCATCGACAGGTGAGCGCCGGCCGGCACGAGGAGAGGAGGCCAGGTCGTGATGCAGCTCGCCAGGCAGGCGATCTTGCCCGGCTTGTCGAGTGAGAAGCGGTAGAGCGTGAACCCCTTCGCGTCCACGAGGGCACTGTGCCCGCCGACGCTGGCCGTCTTCACGACGACCGACGTGGTCGCCCCCGACGACGTCGTGGAGCCGCCGGAGGCCGGTGCGCCCGAGGTCGTCGTCGCCGAGGAGCTGGAGCCGCAGGCGGCTGCCATCAGGGCGATACCGGCAAGGGCGGCGACGAGCGCCATGCGGCGGGGCCCTGCGTTTCTCAACCCTGCAGTCGAAGACACCAGCATCTCGTTTTCAGCTCCTTGTCAGCGGCGTGCTCAGAGATACGACGGATCGGAGCGGGCGGATTGCCGACCGCTCACATCCACCCGCGCCGGCGGAACATGCGCAAGAGGATGAAGATGGCGAGGACCTCGCTGCCGACACCGGCAAGCAGGAAGATCCACGAGCTCGTCAGGTGCGAGACGAGCCAGGAGAAGTTCTGCCCGAAGAAGCCCGTCAGGAACGAGAGCGGCAGGAAGATCGTGGCGATGATGGCCAGTTGCTTCATCACCTCGTTCAAGCGGTTGGAGACGGTCGACAGGTGAGTGTCCACGGCGCTCGTGAGCAGGTCACGGTAGCTGTCGACGAGGTCGCTGAGACGGATGAGGTGGTCGTAGAGGTCGCGGAAGTAGCGCTCGGCGTCGTCGGTCATGCCGGGCAGGTCGCTCGCCCCCGTGAGGAGGGACGCCATCATGTCCCGCTCGGGTGTGACGAGCTTTCGCAGCGAGATGAGCTGGCGCTTCATGGTGAACAGGGTGCCGACCTGGGTTTCGGTCGGCTCCCTCAAGATGGCCTCTTCGAGCTCGTCGATCTTGTCGTCGAAGCGCGCCATGGTCGGGAAGTAGCTGTCGACGAGGGCGTCGGCGATGCGGTAGAGGAGCATGATGCTGCTGGCGGCGTCGTGATGGCGCCAAGCGATCGCCCGCTCCCGCATGTCGTCCATGACCTGGCAGGCGCCCCGGCGCACCGTCACGACGTAGTCCTGGGAGTAGAGGACGTGGACCTCGGTCGAAGCGGCCTCCTCGTTGGCGGCGCCGTAGAGGACGAGCTGCACGAAGTCGTCGTAGCGGTCGAGCTTCGGGCGCTGCCCGAAGTGCTCGGCGTCCTCGATGGCGAGCGGGTGGAAGCGAAAGACGTCGGTCAGCCAGCTCACGCCCGTGTCGTCGATGTCGACGACGTCGAGCCAGAACGGCTTCTTGTCCCCAAGCGCCGTCTTGACCGCCGCCGTGTCGGCCGTCACGACGGAGCCATCCGAGAGGACGAGCATCGCTTGCATGCCGCGATTGTCGCGGCCGGCCGCCCCTCGGGCGCGGACCCTCAGGCGCGGGCGAGCGCCGGCAGGATCTCGCCGGTCACCTCGCCGAGACTGATCGGACGCCCCGCCATGCCGGCGGCGGTGCCCCGGATCGTGACGACGTCGCCGTCGTGCAGGAAGGAGCGCTCGGATTCGTCGCTCAGCCGAAACGGCTCGCTCCCGTTCCAGCTCAGCTCGAGGAAGGAACCCCGCTCCCCCGCCGAGGGCCCGCTCACCGTGCCGGAAGCATAGAGATCGCCCGTGCGCAGGCTGGCGCCGTTCACCGTCAGGTGGGCGAGCTGCTGTGCGGCCGTCCAGTACATGCCGGCGAACGGCGGCCGGCTCACGACGGTCCCGTTGCAGTCGAGCTCGAGGCGCAGGTCGAAACCCCAGGGCTCGGCTTCCTGCAGGTAGCCCTGGAGGGGGAAGTCCCGGCGGGGCGGATCGCAACGCGCCGCCTGCAGCGCCGCCAGCGGGACGACCCAGGGCGAGACCGACGTGGCGAAGGACTTGGCAAGAAAGGGGCCGAGCGGGACGTATTCGAAGGCCTGGATGTCGCGGGCCGACCAGTCGTTCAGCAGGCAGAGTCCGAAGACGTGTTCCGGGAACGAAGCGACCTCGACGGTGTCGCCGAGCCGGCTGCCCACGCCCACGACGAAACCCACCTCGACCTCCACGTCCAGCCGTTGCGACGGAGCGAAGCGGGGTGTCGCCTCGCCCGCTCCCATCTGCTGGCCCCAGGGGCGCCGGACCGGGGTGCCGGAGACGACGACGGTGCCGGCGCGGCCGTGATAGCCGATCGGCAGGTGCCTCCAGTTGGGCGTGAGCGGCTCGGCGCCCGGCCGGAAGATGCGACCGACGTTGCTGGCGTGCTGCTCGGACGAGTAGAAGTCGACGTAGTCGCCCACCTCGAAGGGGAGGTGGAACGAGACCGCCCCCTGCGGGTAGAGGTGAGGGCGGAGGGCTGCAGCGTTGCCGGCGTCCGACACCAGCTCGGTCAGCAGCTGGCGCACTGTCGCCCAGGCGGTCGGGCCCGCCGCCATCAAGGGGTTCAGCACCGGACCCGAGAGCAAGCCGACGGTCTCGGGCGCCAAGCCCATCGCCCGCGTTGCGGTGCCGACGTCGAGCACGAAGTCGCCGATCGCCACGCCGATGCGGTGCTGACCGAATCGGTCGGAGAACACGCCGTAGGGCAGGCTCTCGACCGGGAAGAGCGAGTTCTCGGCTCCGGGGACCGCCCCTGTCATCAGGCGTCCCACGAGCGTGCGGCCGGCAGGGCTGCCGGTGCGGGCTGCATCGCTGCATCGTAGGGCGCGGGTGGCCGGCGGCACGCCGAGGCCGTAACGTCGCCGGCGATGACCGACACCGAGAAGCTGCTGGCCGGCCTTGCCTCCATCGTCGGCGACGAGGCCGTCCTGCGAGGCGAGGCAATCACCGAGGAGCTCACCCATGACGAGGGCCTCGCCTCGATGGCGACGGTCCCCCTCGCCGTCGTCATGCCGGGGTGCACGGCCGAAGTGGCTGCCATCGTGGCCCTCGCCGGCGAGATGGCCGTGCCCATCACCGCCCGTGGCAGTGCCACCGGCCTCTCGGGTGGTTGCGTGCCGAGCCCGGGCGGCATGGTCGTCTCGTTCGCACGAATGAACCGCATCCTCGAGATCGACGAGTCGAACCACGTCGCCGTCGTGCAGCCGGGCGTGACGCTGGCGGAGCTGGAGTCGGTCATCGCCCCGATGGGGCTCGTCTACCCCGTCTACCCCGGGGAGCAGACGTCCTCACTCGGTGGCAACGTCAACACGAACGCCGGCGGGATGCGAGCGGTTCGCTACGGCGTCACCCGTCACAACGTGCTCGGCCTCGAGATGGTGCTCGGCACGGGCGAGACGGTGCGCGCCGGCGGCAAGTACGTGAAGTCGTCTTCGGGTTACGACCTCGCCCAGATCGTCATCGGGTCGGAAGGCACGCTCGCACTCGTCACCGAGGTGACCCTCAAGCTGCAGCCGCTCTACCGGCACTCGGCGACGGCACTGGCGCCCTTTGACTCGCTGGCGGCCCTCTCGGCCGCTGTTCCGGCCGTCGTGGCGAGCGGGCTCACCCCCACGCTCCTCGAGTACATCGACACCCTCACGATGGGCTCGATCACGGCGGCCGCAAACCTCGACCTCGGCATCGCCGAGGACGTTCGCCTGCGCGCCAGTGCCTACCTCGTCGTCGTGCTCGAACAGCGCAGCGCCGATCGCGTCCACGAGGACGTCGAGGCGCTCGGACACCTGCTCGAGAAGGCCGGCGCCATCGACGTCCTCGTGCTCCCCGGCGCTGCCGCGGGCGCCCTCGTGCGGGCGAGGGAGCGGGCCTTCTTCGTGGCGAGGGCGGCCGGCGCCGACGACATCATCGACGTCGTCGTGCCCCGTGACCGGATCGCCGCCTACCTCGAGACGGTGAGCAAGCTGGGGGCGGAGCACGGTTGCTTCTCCGTCGGTTGCGGCCACGCCGGCGACGGCAACATCCACCTGTCGGTCTTCCAGCCCGACGCTGCCGTCCGCGAGCGCTTCCTCCTCGACCTCTTCCGATCCGCCATCGAGCTCGGCGGCGCCATCTCGGGGGAGCACGGGATCGGCACCGCCAAGCGGGAGGCGTTTCTCGCTCTCGAGGATCCGGCTCGCCTCGCCCTCATGCGGCGGGTCAAGGCGGCCTTCGACCCACTCGGAATCCTCAACCCGGACAAGGTGTTCGGCATCACAAGCAAGGAGGACGCACCGTGAAGGGCGCCCAATGCCTCCTCGAGACGCTCGCCGTGTCCGGCGTTGACACGTGCTTCATGAACCCGGGCACCTCCGAGATGCACTTTGTCGCCAGCCTCGACGCCGTGCCGGGCGTGCGCCCGGTGCTGGCGCTCTTCGAAGGTGTCGTGACCGGTGCCGCCGACGGCTATGGGCGTATGGCCGGCCGGCCGGCAGCGACCCTCTTGCACCTCGGTCCCGGCCTCGCCAACGGGCTGGCCAACCTTCACAACGCCCGCCGGGCGAAGTCCCCGGTCGTCAACATCGTCGGCGACCACGCCACGTACCACAAGATCTACGACGCGCCGCTCGAGACCGACATCGAGCGCCTCGCCCGACCGATGTCGGGCTGGTACCGCTGGAGCGCCCGCCCCGGCGATCTCGCCCGGGACGCCGCTGCGGCCGTCGCCGGCGCCCTCGGACCGCCGCAACGAGTCGCCACGCTCGTACTGCCCGCCGACGTCTCCTGGCTCGAGGTGGCCGACACGAGCGTCCCGGCGACCATGCCGGACGTCGTACGGCATGCCGGCACCCGGGCGGTCGTGCCGGACGACGCCGTGGCCGCCGTGGCCGCCGTGCTTCGCGCCGGCGAGCCGGCGGCGCTCCTGCTGGGGACCTCCGCCGTGCGCGAGGCGGGCCTGCTTGCCGCCAGCAGGATCTGCGAGCACGTCGGTGCCAAGCTACTGGCCGAGTCGTTTCCCGGCCGTCTCGAGCGCGGCGCCGGGCTGCCCGCCGTCGAGCGGCTCGCCTACCTCGGCGAGTTCGCCCAGTTGCAGATGGCAGGGCTCCGCCACCTCATCCTCGTGGACGCCCGCTCCCCCGTGTCGGCGTTCGCCTACCCGGGCAAGGCGAGTGATCTCCTGCCCGACGGCTGCGAGGTCCATCAGTTGGCCGCTGAGTGTGACGATGCCGTCGGAACTCTCGAGGCCCTGGCGGATCTCCTCGGGGCACCGCCCGACGGCGCCAAGCTCGCAGCCGCTTCCCGGCCGGATCCCCCGAGCGGAGCCCTCACGCCGGCGAGCGTGGCGGCCGCCGTCGGCGCCCTCCTGCCCGAGGGCGCCATCATCTCCGACGAAGCCATCACGGCCGGCATCTACCTGCCCGGCGCGACCGAGGGCGCTCCGCGGCACGACCTCCTCTCGCTCACCGGCAACTCCATCGGCCAAGGGCTCCCCCTCTCGACGGGCGCCGCCATCGCCTGCCCGGATCGGCCCGTGCTGGCGCTCGAGGCGGACGGCAGTGCCATGTACACGATTCAGGCGCTCTGGACCCAGGCGCGTGAGGGCCTCAATGTCACCAACGTCATCTTCGACAACGGGTCGTACGCCATCTTGAACGTCGAGCTCGGACGCGTCGGCGCCGACGCCGGCGGCCCGGCTGCCCGTTCCATGCTCGAGATCGGTCGTCCGGACCTCGACTTCGTCGCCATCTCCGAAGGTATGGGCGTCCCGGCCTCGCGGGCCACGACGGCAGAGGAGTTCAACACCGCCCTCGCCACCGCCCTCCACGAGGAGGGGCCTCACCTCATCCAGGCGGTGCTTCCCCGCGGAGGGCTCTGAGCGTCCCGGGGAGCGGACCGGCAGCGCTCGGCCCGTCGGCGCCGGACGACAGCCGCCCCCACGCCTCGTAGCCGCCGCTGAGGTCGGAGACATCGCCGTACCCGGCCCGCCTGAGGACGCTGGCAGCGATCGATGAGCGGTAACCGCTCGCGCAGTGCACCACGACAGGCCGGTCGACCGGGATCTCGTGCAGGCGGGCGACGAGCTCGGAGAGCGGGATGTTGAGCGAGCCGGGGATGCGCCCACCCTCGAGCTCGGGTGGGTTCCTCACGTCGACGACGGCAAGGGGTGGCTCTCCAAGCTCGATGACAGCTGCCACGACGGCCGCCGCCACCGCGGTGCTGCGTGCGGCGCCGCCCGGAGCGGCCCTCAGCGCCTCGCCGACATCGCCGGTCAGGGAGCCGACGACGCGGTCGAAGCCGATGCGACCGAGCCGGACGCGCGCCTCGGTGGCGTGCCCGGGATCGCAGACGAGCACGACCTCGTCGGCGGGCTGCAGGACGTTGCCCGCGAACTCGGCAAAGCGCCCTTCGAGGCCGACGTTGATCGAGCCGCGGAAATGGCCACGGGCGAAGTCCGCAGGCTCCCGCGTGTCGAGCACGACGGCCCCTGCCCCTTGGGCGGCTACCAGCTCCTCGAGGGACAGACCAGGTGGCGGGGCATGGTCGTCGAGCAGATCGCGCTGCTCACGGTTGCGGTGGGCGTCGTAGGGAAAGTACGCAGGTGCGACCGGCTGGCCGGCCGTTACGGCGGTCACGAATTCGCCCTCGCTGGCGATGCGAAGGGCGTAGTTCGTTCGGCGCTGCTCCCCGATCGTCGACCACGTCTCGCTCGACAGGTTCTTCCCGCACGAGGAACCGGCCCCGTGAGCGGGAAAGACACGAGTGGCCTCCGGGAGGCTGAGGAGGCGCTCGTGGATGGAGTGGAAGAGGAGAGCGGCCAGCTCCTCGGCTCCTTGTCCGTTGGCGGAGAGGAGATCAGGGCGCCCGACGTCACCGATGAAGAGCGTGTCGCCCGTGAGGACGCCGTAGGGGACGTCGTCGCCGGCGTGCTCGTAGACGACGACGGAGATCGACTCGGGCGTGTGCCCGGGCGTGGCGCGTATCTCGAGGGACACCTCGCCGAGGCTGAGCTGCTCGGCGTCGCCCAGGCAGCGGATCGGGAAGGCGGCCTCCGCTCCGTTCCCGAAGCAGATCTCTGCCCCTGTGGCGGCGGCCAGCTCCAAGTGACCGGAGAGGAAGTCGGCGTGGAAATGCGTCTCGATCACCTGCTCGATGCGGAGGCCGTGGCGCTCGGCATCCTCCAGGTAGCCGGACACGTCGCGCTGGGGATCCACGACCACAGCGCGTCCAGACGTCTCGTCGCCCACGAGGTACGAGGCGTGCGACAGACAGGCCAGGAAGTACTGCTGAAAGATCATCGGGACACCTCGTCGTGCTCCCGCACACCATAGGCGTTTCGAGCCGCCCACCGTGGTGAATGGTGCGGCTCCTGCGGCCCGTGACGGCTCCGGCGAGGGCGTCACATGACAACAACATGTCGCCGAGGCTGTAGCTTTGGCCGGTCATGCCTCACCGGATGGATGTAGAGCTCACGAGTGCTCGGGACGACGACACCTTCACGTGGCGCGCCGCCGGTGCCCGACAGCCGAAAGGAGCGGTGGCGGCCTCGATGCTGCCGAAGGGCTCCAAGGTCGGCGACGTCCTGCGGATCGAGGCCGAGGTCGAGATCGACGGCATCACGGTTGTCTCCGTGCTGCCTCCGAAGGAGAAGGAGGCGCCGAGCGGCCGCATCGAGGTGCTCGGCACGCAGCGCCCCGTCGCCGGCGTCACGACCGTGCTCGCCGGGCCGGCGGACCGGCGCCGCGAGAATCGCTTCTTTCGTGATGGCGAGGAGCGCCGCCCGAGTCGGCCCGGCGGCGATCGCCGACCGCGGCGCGACGGCGAGGGCCCTGCCGACAGCCGCGCACGACCGGCGGCCACCGGCGAGCAAGCGCCTGCCACCGGCGAGCAAGCGGCTGCCACCGACGGCGAACGGCGCCCGCCGGCGCGGCGGGATCGCCCGGAGGGCGAACGCGGAGGGCGCCCCCGCTCACGCTTCGGGAGCGAGGTGGCCTCGGCGCGGCGTGACCTCGGGGCGCCGCCTCGCGACGGTTCCGCCGCTCCAGCCGGTCGCGGACCGAGAACGCCCGCAGGGCCCTCGGCTCGTCCCGGCACCGGCTCGCGGCCGGGTGCACCGCCGAGGCGTGACTCCGCACCGCGGGGAGAGCACCCCGGACGGGGCCCGGACCGAACGACGCGGCCGCGGCGCGGGCCGGTTCGCCTCGAAGCGGGGACGCGCCATCGCGACGAGTTGATGGCCACCCTCCCAGCTGAGCAGCAGCTCATCGCCGACCGCCTCGCCACGGGCGGGATGCCCGGCATGCGCAAGGCGATCGCGGACGAGCAGGAGCGGGCCAAGGCCGAGGGTCGGCCGCCCGTAGCCGCCGACTCCATCCTCGCCCTGGCCGAACAGCTGCAGCCGGCCGTGAAGTCGGCTGTCTGGATGGATCGCGCAGAAGCCGCCCTCGCCCACCTCGACGAGCTGGGTCTGCGCGACCTGCGAGCCACTGTCGTGGCTGCCGCCCCGAGAGACGATGCAGGACGCGACCTCGAGCGCCAGCTCCGCGAGGGGCTCGAGCGCCGCGTCGCCAAGCTGCGGACCGACTGGGACGGGCATCTCACGCAGGCACTCGACGAAGGCAAGGTTCTGCAGGCGCTCCGCTTGTCCGCACGGCCACCGGAGCCCACGGCCCGCTTTCCTGCCGGCTTGATCGAGCGCCTCGTGAGCCAAGTCGGCGCGGCGATGTCCGCTGAGACACCGCCCGAGCGCTGGCTCGCCCTCCTGGAGGCAGCCGCGCTGTGTCCGGTTCGGCGCCAGATCAAGCCGGCTGGTATCCCGGAGGATGCCTCCGGCGAGGTGCAGCGCAAGGCGCGGGAAGCAGCGGGTCGCATCCCGGCGCTCGCGCCCATGCTCGGAATGGCGATGCCACCTCCACCCAAGCCCATCCCGGGTGAGCGCCTCGGGCGCCCGCACCCTGTACGCCCGCCGCGTCCGACTCGTCCGCCCCGTCCCCCGAGACCACCCCGCCCAGCCGGCGCCGGCCCGGCCGGACGGCGTCCGAACGCGCCCTCCGCCCCGGACGCTCAGGGCCTGAGCGCCGGCCCCGAGCCCGCGGTGGCGTCCTCGCCGGCCGAGGCGCCCGTCGCCGAGCCGGCCGAGGCGGCCGCGGAGCGCGCCGTTGAGGCCCCGTCTGCAGATGTCACGGCGGGGCCCGTCGTCGCGCCCGAGCCGGCCGAGGAGGCCGTGGAGCCCGCGGAAGCACCGCCGGCAGATGTCACGGCGGGGCCCGTCGTCGCGCCCGAGCCGGCAGAGGCGGCCGTGGAGCCCGTCGTTGAGGCCCAGCCGGTGGATGTCACGGTGGCGCCTGAGCCGGCCGAGCCGGCCGTGGAGCCCGCCGTGGAAGCCCCGCCGGCGGAGCTTGCAGTGGCGGAGGCTGTGAGTGTGCTGCCGGCGCCGCAGGAAGTGTCTGAGTCGGTGCAGAGTGATGCGCCCGTCGAGGGGCCCGTCAACGGCGGCGAGGACGAAGCCGCCCCTCCCGCCGTCGCGGGCGTAGAGGCTGCCGAACAGATCTAGGCGGTCACGCCTCCGCCGACGCCGGCGGAAGGCTCAACCTCGGTCACCCGGCGCGGCGAGGCGTCGGGTCATCACGATGAGCCGAGCCGAGAAACCGGAAGTCTCGAGGAAGTTCTTCGCCTCCCGGTTCCCCGGCAGAGCGTAGGCATCGAGGTGGCTCGCCCCGTGGTCGTGCGCCCAGGCAACGATGAGCTCCATCAGTTCGCCGCCGAGCCCTATCTCTCGGACGCCGGCGTCGACCCAGAGAAGCTCGAGACGGGCGAGGACGTCGCCGTCCCGAAGGGTCTCCAGGTGCGCGATCGCCAACCCGAGGGGAACACCCTCCGCCAGCGCGACCGCCAGGCACCTTGTCGGGTCCGAGAGCCATCGCCTGAGCTGCTCCGCGACGGGCTCGGGGACGCCCTCTCTGCTCACAAAGAGGGGGCCACCGCGCTCGGTCGCCAGCGCCGCGGAGGAGTCCGCCAGCAGTTGCAAGGCGGCTGGAAGGTCTGTCTCAGTGGCGCGACGCGCCGTCAGGTCCATGGCTGTGACGACGCTTTCGCCTGGGGCCCTTCAGCGGTCGGCGGCGAGTTGGGCGATGCGGTGGAGAATGGTGCGCCGGCCCCGTGTCGAGAGCTCATAGCGGCGGATCGCTTCGAGCTCCTCCGGTCGCAGTGAGCTCAGGCGCTGCACGACCTGTGAGGCGGCGAGGGTGTCGTAGCCGGGGATCGCCAGCGACGCTGCCGCTGGGGGCGCCACAGCGGCGCCTGCGGCCATCCGGGAGGGGGCCTTTGCACCGCTCGCAGCCTGCCTCGACGATTTCGCGGAGCTCGCTGCGGCCTTGGCTGCACCCGTTGCCGCCTTGGCGGTGCTTGTTGGCCGGGTCACTGGCGCCGCAGCCGTCCTTGCAGCCGGCCGGGTGGCCGGTTGCCGGGGCGCCGGCGGGGCATGCGTCCCATCTCCCGCCAAGTCGGCGCGCCCGTTGGTGGAGACGCCGCCCTGACGGTTCGATCCGGTGTGCGAGCTGCCCGGCCTCGTTGCGTGGGCCGACGGCGCTGTGCTCGTAGCCTGGTGGGCAGCGGCCGGTGGCGACTGCTCACCGAACAGCTTGCCGAAATGTCGCCTGCCCTGCCCGACGGCCATCTTGCCGATCAAACGGGCGACCTGGATTTGATTGGCGGCTCGAGCCTTCCCCTTGTCGGACAGTCGAGGGAGCTCGTCGACGATGGCAGCTGCCAGGCCGATGGGCGCGTAGACGCCGTAGTCCCAGAACAGCTCGGAGAGGGATCGCTCATCGGCCATAGGGCGACGCTACCCCCGCCCTCGATCAGACGCAGTCGCGGCACAACATGCGGGACCCGTCGGCGAGCTGGGTCTCGCTCTTGACGAGGAAGCAGGAACGGCAGACGAACTCGCCCGGCTGCTTCGGAAGCACGCGGAGGCTGCCGTCGCCGCGGTCCTCTGCGTCTGCTGGCTCGTCCTCGTCCTCGTCCTCCTCGTCGTCCTCCACGACGAGGCGTTCTTTCAAGATGACGTCGAGGCTTGCCTCGACGTCATCGTCGTCGAGCTCGTCCTCGTCCTCGTCTGCGGCACCCTCCTCCGCCTCCACGACCGTGGCGACGGGAACGACGACGACGGCGTCGACGTCCACGTCGAGGTCATCGTCATCGTCACTGAGATCGTCGTCATCGTCGTCGGGGTCGAGCCCGATCTCGGCGACCAGCCCGTCGTCATCGAGGAGGTCGTCGTCGGTCAGCTCTGCATCGCTCAGATCGTCGAGGTCAGTCTCGACGTCGTCAGCCAGGTCTTCGGCATCCGGGGCGTCGTCGCCATCGATGACGCCGACCTCGGTGTCCTTTGCCATTCGTTCCTCGATCCGCTTTCGTCTCGGTCCCGCATAACACGCCGCCCGCCCGGCCAACACGCCGGACGAAGCGCGGACTATAGGGCAACGCAGGACAGGTTCAGGCTGTTCCCGGAGAAAACCCCCTCCAAGTAGCTCCACCGGCTCACTACGGCAGCGATCCAACGGGAGGCGCTGTAGCCAGGCTCAGCGACCCCCGGCGTGCAACTGCGAGACGGAGAGGGCCCAGGGCAACTTTGGGGCCACCACGTCGCCTGCCCGGGCGATCACCGGCATCAAGATGCCGGCAAGGGCGTTCTCTACTCGTTGGCCCCCAGGCCCCCACCGCTCGCACAGTCCCCCCGGACGACTTTCGGACGCTGCCGGCGGCTCCCGGCGAGGCCTTCCAGCTGGAGGGACCCACTAGTTATGTCGAGTCCGCGCCGTCCCGTCAAGAGGACCTGTTCCGGCCTCGGCTTCGACCCTGTGAGACGGCCTTGAGGGCCGAGCGTGCCTCGGCGCGTTGCTCGGCTTCGAGCCGTCCGAGCTCGACCTCGCCGTGCTCGACGAAACGCATGCTGGCGGAGATGGCGTGGTGCCCGGCCTGTTCGGCGATGAGCCGGTGCATCTCCTGCACGACCCGGCGATAAGCCGGGTGGCCCTGACTCGACGAGCGCAGCTCGAGGACGTGCATCGCCTCGCGGGCGTTCATCTGCATCGTGAACCGGATGTTGTAGGCGAGGGCGACGGCGTAGCCGCACATCTCCGGGAAGTACTTGACTAGGCCGTCGTGGAGCGCCCTGGACCGGTCCAGGGACTCGATGAAGGGGTCCTGCAGGCCTGCCTCTTCCACGAGCTCGGGGACTTCGTAGCCGAGGTCGGTGCCGAGGGGTTGCCAGTCGATGCTGAGGAGCCGGTGGCGCTGCAGATCCCGGAAGGCGCCGTAGTCGGCCACGATGTCGAAGCGGTAGTCGGTGCGCTCGAAGGCCCGCCCGGGGCGGTGACGGCGGTTGGTGCGATCACCGACGTAGGCGGCCAGCAGGGCTGCGCGCTGCTCGGTCGAGAGCTTGCGGACGCGCCGGAACAGCTCGGCCTCGGGCAGGTTCGTGAAGCTGTAGCAGATGGCGGCGAGCACTTTGTCCTCGCCGGCCGGGTCGAAGTCCGTGAGGGCGACGCGTGCACCCGGCTGAGGTGCTTTGACGGGCCAGTATCCCCGCACGACGTCGCTCGTGTCGTCCTCGGTGGCGCGCAGGTAGTCGCTCCAGGCGCCGCCCCGCTCTGCCCGGTCGACCCTGGTGAGGAACGACGGGATGACCTTGCGGAGCTCCTCCAACATGAGGTCGGCGTAGCGCTGGGCCTCCGGCAGCGAGTGGGAACGCATGCGCAGGAGCAAGAGCTCGTAGCTCTGGCCCGTCCCGTAGATGCCGACGTTGGAGAGCGAGCCTGCCGGCAGCAGCCCGCGCAGTGCGTCGAGCGACGCCGCCCGCACCGCTTGGCGGTGTGCCATGGCCGAGACGCCCTTTGGCGCCGGCGTGCGCTTGTGCAGGTAGGACTGCAGCTTGGGAAGGAGATCCCCGTAGGTGTCGAACATGCGGTCCATCTCGCCCACGTAACGGGCACCGAAGGGGGAATCGAGGATGGCGGGCTCCCGTGCGTAGCGATAGTGCCCTGACTCGAGGCGCAGGTCGTAGGGGATGTAGCGCGTCGACTGCTCGAGGTAGGACATCAGCCGACCTCGTTCCAGGATCTTCGTGAGGACGTTGGAGGCCTGTTCGCAGGCGAGGTGGACGCCGCCGAGCTGGGCGACCGAGTCGTCCCCGTACTCGCTGAAGACGCGGGCGTAGAGCTGTTCCGCCCGCCTGAGGCCGACGGTGGCGTCCAGCGTCGTGTCCCCGCTCACGTCCAGCTCATCGACGAATTCGTCGAGGAAGAGCCTCCGGAGGCTCTTCGGCGAACGCGAGTAGCGGGCGAAGAGCGCCCCTTTTACGACCTCCGGCAGGTTGATGAGGGCGAAGACGGGCCCGTCGAGGTTCGTGAAGTAGCGAGAGAGGAGGGTCCTCTCCTCGGGAGTGAACGAGTCGGGTGCCGGTGTCGACATGCCCCGTTGAGATTAGGAGGCGGCAGTGCCGACGGCGTGGATACTCCCGTCGGGCTCCTCCACCGTGACGGCGGAGGAGGCAGCGACGACGCCCCGCTTGAGGCGTGTGGCGGCGGCAGCCGCCGCCGAGCGGACCGACGGATCCGGCGCAACCTCGGCAAGTTGACGAAGCAGGTCGATGACTTGCTTCATGTTGCGGACGAAGTCCCCGCCCGTCATGACTCGGCGGAAGGAGCGGCCGTGCCGCCCGCCACTGCCGCGGTCAGAGCCTGGCTCGAGGACACGACGCAGGTCGCGCCCGCGCCCCCAGTCGCGGGCGAGCACGGCAAAACCGCCGTCGACTCCCCGCGTCACCGGGAGGGCGAGCGCCCGCTCCGACTCACCGAGACCCTCGGAGAGCTCGGCGATGGCGTCGACGGTGTCGGCGATGACCCCGGGCGGCGGTTGCAGGGCGCCTTCTCGCTCCCGCCGCGCTTCGAAGCAGAACGACGAAACGACGGCCGCCAGCTCCGCCGGCTCGAGGCCGTTGAACAAGCCGGCTCGCAGGGTCTCGCCGATGAGCAGGTCCGCCTCGTGATAGAGCCCGGCGAGCATCTCGCCCGCCGGCGTGACGGACCACCCCCGCACGTAGCCGCGGGCCGACAGGATCTCGAGGACGGCATCGAGCTGGTGGCCGAGATCCTCGTCAGAGAGGTATTGGGCGAAGGAGGACGTCACGACGCGGTAGGCCTCTGCCCGGTCGTAACGGCGGACGAGGCTCACGGCGAGGTTGTAGGTGGGCCGAAAGGAGGACGTGAGGTCGCGACCGGGGGCTCCCGCCAGGCGGGCGACGTCGTCGAAGGTGTGAAAGGGCGAGGCAAGCACGACGGCGTAGCCGACGTCGTCGATCCCGCGACGTCCGGCTCGCCCGGTGAGCTGGGTGTACTCGCCTGGCGTGAGCTCGGCATGGCCCGCCCCGCCGTACTTCGTGAGATCCTCGATCACGACCGAGCGCGCCGGCATGTTGATGCCGAGGGCGAGCGTCTCGGTGGCGAAGACGACCTTTACGAGGGCCTCGGTGAAGCACGCCTCCACGGCCTCGCGAAACGGCGGCACCATGCCGGCGTGGTGCGATGAGATGCCGGCTTCGAGGGCGGCGACGAAGTGCCCGTAACCGAGAACGGCGAGGTCGTCGTCAGAGAGGGCCTCGACGTGAGCCTCCACGATCTCGCGGATGCGGGCGCGCTCGGCCACCGTGGTGAGGCGCAGGCCGTCGTCGAGGCAGTAGCGGACAGCTTCGTCGCAGCCGGCGCGGGAGAAGACGAAGTAGATGGCGGGCAGCAAGCCGGCGTCGTCGAGGCGCTCGACGGTCTCGGCTCGCCGCGGTCGGTACGTGCGCGTGCGCCGTGGCTGAGGGCCTGGAGGCACTTGCGGCCGCGTGCGCGCCCGCCGGGCGGTCGGCCCCTGCCGAGGCATCAAGGCGTCGAGGTCGATCGCCTGCGGGTTGGGCCTGCCCTCGACGAAGGTCGGCAGCAGGTGGACGCGCTCGGCCGATCGGTCGCCGATGGCGAAGAGGTTTCGCAGCTCGATGGGGCGGCGATCCTCCCGCACGATGGTGGTGTCCCCGCGCACCTGGCCGATCCAAGCAGCCAGCTCCTTGGCGTTTGCCACCGTGGCCGACAGGCAGACGAGCACGACGTTGCTGGGCGCCCCGATGATGACCTCCTCCCAGACGCCGCCCCGGTAGCGGTCCTCTAGGAAGTGCACCTCGTCCAGCACGACGTAGCCGAGCGAGGAGAGGCCGGCTCGCTCGGAGTGGATCATGTTGCGCAGCACCTCGGTCGTCATGACGACGACGCGGGCACCGCCGTTGATGGAGTTGTCACCCGTGAGGAGGCCGACGCGATCGGCACCGTGAGCCTTCCGCAGGTCGGAGAACTTCTGGTTCGAGAGTGCCTTCAGCGGTGTCGTGTAGTAGGCCTTCACCCCGGCCCGCAGGGCCAGGTGCACGGCATAGTCGGCGACGACGGTCTTGCCGGCCCCGGTCGGCGCCGCCACGAGCACGCTGTGGCCGGCATCGAGAGCGTCCAACGCCTCCAGCTGGAAGCGGTCGAGTGGGTAGGGGCGCGTGGCGAGGAAGCTCGCACGCCCCTCGGCCGCCGCCGGCGTCAGCGGCGTCACTTGCCGAGCAGCCTGCCGACGATGATGGCGCCTTCGTAGAAGATGGCGAGCGGTATTGCCAGGGCGAGCATCGAGAAGGGATCCGAACTTGGCGTGATGACGGCGGAGAAGATCACGATGCCGAGGAAGGCGAATCGCCTCACCCGTTTCAGGGACGCCGACTTGATGGCTCCAGCCAGCTCGAGCCCCACGAGCACGGCCGGGAACTCGAAAGCGATGCCGAAGATGACGATGAGCAGCGTGATGAGGTCGATGTAGCTCTGGATCGAGATCAACGAGTTCACGTTCGGACCGCTCTGTTGCAGCAGCCATGTGAGGCCCCGTGGGTAGATGATGTAGGCGACGGCGCCGCCGAGGACGAACAACACCACGGTGGCGACGACAAAAGGCAGGGCGTACCGCTTCTCGTTGGCCTTGAGGCCGGGCGTGACGAACTTCCACAGCTGCCAGAGGATGATGGGCAGGCCGATGACGAGGCCGCCGTAGGCGCAGACGTTGAGGCGAGTCGTGAAGCCTTGCAACGGCGCCAAGGTGTTGAGGCCGCACGTCGTCGTGAGGGCGGCGCCGCGCAGGTGGGGGTGGGAGTTCCCGCAGGCGACGAGGTAGGGGTGCTCGAGAAAGACCAGGATGCGGTCGTAGAACAGGTAGCAGAAGATGGCGCCGGCGACGAAGGCCAGCACGGAGATGATGAGACGGCGGCGCAGCTCGGCGAGGTGCTCGAGGAGCGTCATGGCGTCCGGGGACGGGCGCTCGGCCTTAGTCAAGGCTTTCGACATCGTTCACCTCCGCCCGTCCTCACTGCCCCGTCTGGGCCTCGCCGTGACCTCAGTTCCAGCTCGGCTCGTCGAAGGAGATCGATGCCTCGATACCGAGAGGGCCTGAGGCGAGCGACGAAGGCACGGCTGGCAGGATCGAGCCGCTGGCGTAGCCCGGCCCGCTGGCGCCGATGGCGTGCCAGCCGGCCGGCAGCTCGGAGTGCTCGGTAACGGCTTCGAATGCAGAGGTCTTCCAGGGCGAGGTGGAACGAGGCGACCTGCCACCTCCGGTCTCCGGAGCCGGGCGGCTACCTGGACGACCCGCCGCCCCGGAAATGGCGCCGCTCGCCTCCTCGGGCGCGCCGAGCAGTGGTGTCGTCATGGCGACATCCCCCTCCGCCGTGCCGGCGGCGGCTGTACCGGCACCACCAGAACCGCTCATCATCATGCCGCCCAGGTAGCCGGTGATGCCCCGCGCCGGCATGACCGGCAGCTTCGGGAGATCGAGGTCGGGCATGGCGCTGCGCACCTCGCTCTCGAGCCGGTCGCGCAGCTTCGTGAGCTCGCGCCAGGCCGAGCCGAGCTGGCGAGCCGCTTTCGGCAAGCGCTCAGGCCCGAGAACGATCACCGCCACGAGGAGGACGATCAGGATCTTGGCGGGGTCAAGGCCACCCATGGCCCGCAAGACTACTTGCCGCTCGACTCCCCAGGGCTACGGGATCGTGAAGGCCGGGTGCCCGTTGCGCCACACGACGAGGAAGACCCGACCGATGATGGTGCTGCGCGGGATCGGTCCCCAGTCCCTGCTGTCGTAGGAATCGCTGCGGTTGTCGCCCATCATGAAGTACTCCCCGGGCGGGATCGTCTGCTTGGAGATGGGTTGACCGAGCGGCGTGCCCTTCGGAAGCCACGGCTCGGCAAGCGGCTTGCCGTCGATGTAGACGGTGTTGCCCTCCGACCAGATCGTCTCGCCGGGCAGACCGATGATGCGCTTGACGAGGTCCTCGTTGAGGGGCCCTTCCAGGTCGCGCTTCGGGTGTTCGAACACGACGATGGCACCCCGCGGCAGGCTGAAGGCAAGCTTCTGCACGAGGATGCGGTCGTTGGGCTGCAGCGTCGGGAGCATGGAGCCGGTGGGCACGAAGAAGGTCTGCACGACGAAAGCGCGCAGCAGGATCGACACCAATGCCGCCAGGATGATGACCACGAGCCAGCCGAGCGCCCAATGGTGACGGCGCGGCGTCTCCGGCACCGTCACGGCCGCCGTCCCGCTGTCCGGGGTCGTTCCGAAGTCGTCGGTTCGCACGCTCACTGGATGTGGAACGCCGGTCGACCATGGCGCCAGATGACCACGAGCACCTTGCCGATGATGAGTCGAGCCGGCAGCGGGCCCCAGTCGCGGCTGTCGTCCGACTCGCTCCGGTTGTCGCCCATCATGAAGTAGTCGCCCTGCGGGATGGTCTGGGTCGCGATCGGCTGACCGAGCACGGTTCCCTTCGGAAGCCACGGCTCGGCAAGTGGCTTGCCGTTGATGTAGACGGTGTTGCCGTTCGAGGAGATCGTCTCGCCCGGCAAGCCGATGACTCGCTTCACGAGGTCCTCGTGGTCGAGGTCGGTCGTGTCCTTGGGCGGCTGCCGGAACACGACGATGTCGCCGCGGTGGATGGTGTAGCCGACCTTCAGTACGAGGATGCGGTCGTAGATCTGCAGCGTCGGGAGCATGGAGCCGGTGGGCACGAAGAAGGTCTGCACCACGAACAGGCGCAGCGTGATTGCCAGGGCGGCGGCGATGAGCAGCACGATGGCAAGACCGACGAGGCCGTGATGCTGGCGGCGCCGGTAGTGCTTGGCCCTCCGGCGCGGCGTCCTCGTCTCGTCGTCCGCAGCATCGGGTGGGGCAGCGCTCGAGTCGGCGATGGTGCTGACCGACACGTGCTCAGCTTCGGGGGCCGCCGAGGCGATCTCGACCTCGGGACGGCTCTCGTTCATCGGCGCCGAGACTACTTCGCCGATGCGGCTGTCTCAGATCGCCTCGATCAGGCGTTCGACGCGTTCGTCGTGGGAACGGAAGGGATCCTTCAGCAGTACGGTCCGCTGCGTTTGGTCGTTGAGCTTGAGATGGACCCAGTCCACGGTGAAGTCCCGGCGCTTCTCCTTGGCGCGCCGGATGAACTCCCCCCGCAGCCGCGCACGTGTCGTTTCGGGCGGATGGTCCATCGCCTGTGTGATGACCTCGTCGGTGACGATCCGCTCGGCGCCGCCCTGGCGTTGCAAGAGGTAGAAGATCCCTCGCCGACGGTCGACGTCGTGGTACTGGAGGTCGAGGAGGGCCACCCTCGGGTGACCGAGCGGGAGATCGTGGCGCTCGCGATAGGCCTCCACGAGGCGGTGCTTCATGACCCAGTCGCATTCGCGATCGAGACTGAGGGGATCCTTCTCGATCCCCTCGATGCAGTGGCGCCACATCTCGAGGACCTTGTGCTCGAGCGGCGGCAGCCCGCGTTGCTCGTCGAAGCGGATCGCCCGCCCGAGGTACTCCTTCTGGATGTCGAGGGCGCTCGCCTCCCGCCCGTTGGCGAGCCGCACCAGCCGGCGGCAGGTGATGTCGTGGCTGATCTCCCGGATGGCGCGGATGGGATCCTCCAGCGTGAGGTCCCGCAGCACGACCCCCGGCTCCTCCAGCATCCGCAGCAGGATCGAGGTCGCCCCCACTTTGAGGAACGTGGCGTACTCGCTCATGTTGGAGTCGCCGACGATGACGTGCAGGCGGCGGAAGCGCTCGGCGTCGGCGTGCGGTTCGTCGCGTGTGTTGATGATGGGTCTGCTCCGCGTCGTGGCGGACGAGACGCCCTCCCAGATGTGCTCGGCCCGCTGCGACAGGCAGAACATGGCGCCGCGCGCCGTCTGCAGCACCTTGCCGGCTCCGGCGTAGATCTGGCGGCTGACGAAGAACGGGATGAGGACTTGGGCGTAGTGGCTGAAGTCGTCGCGGCGGCTCGTGAGGTAGTTCTCGTGGCAGCCGTAGGAGTTGCCGGCCGAATCGGTGTTGTTCTTGAACAGGTAGACGACGCCGCGGATGCCCTCGTCCCTCAACCGCGCCTCGGCGGAGCGGACGAGGCCTTCGAGGATGCGCTCGCCCGCCTTGTCGTGGGCGACGAGGTCCTCGATCGAGTCACATTCGGGCGTGGCGTACTCGGGGTGACTGCCGACGTCGAGGTAGAGGCGGGCACCGTTCTCGAGAAAGACGTTGCTCGAGCGTCCCCAGCTCACCACGCGCCGGAAGAGGTAGCGGGCGACCTCGTCCGGGCTGAGCCGCCGTTGTCCCCTGAGCGTGCACGTGACGCCGTACTCGTTCTCGAGCCCGAAGATGCGCCGCTCCATCCCCGACCACCGTAGTGGGCGCCCGCCCCGAGCCAACCGTTCTCCCCCCATCGCCGTACGCGAGGAGAACTCACTGCCGTCACCGGTAGCCTTGCCGCAGTGCCTTCCCTCGGTCGCATGTGCTACCTCACGACGGTTGTGGGGTCGTTCCACGGCAGGGTGCTCGCCGCCCGCCTCGGCTCGGAAGGCGTCATCGTCGTGCTGAGGGGCTCGAGCGAGGGCGCGCTCCCCTTCCAGAGCACGGTCGACGTCCTCGTGCCCGCGCACCAGCTCTCCTTGGCGCGCGAGATCCTCCTCGCCGATGCCGTCGACGACGCCTTTGGGGCGATTACCACCGAGACGGGCACCACCGAGATGGGCATCACCACCGAGATGGGTGCCACCGGCGCAGGCGATCCTGGGTTGACGCCCGCTGAGGCGTCGCTGCCCGACGACCTCATCGACGCCGTCACGACCTGGCAGGCCCCGGCTGGCCAGGGTGTCGCTTCACGACCGGCAGGCGAGCCCTCCGAAACCTTCACGCTCCATTCGGGGGCGGCCGCCGGCACGGGGCGACGGCAGAAGCGCTCGCGCGCGATGCCGACGGTTGTCGTCGTGGCAGTCGTGACGATGATGGTCGTGGCTGCCTGCGTGGCCGCCGTCGTACGCTGATCGGCGCTCGGCGCTTTAGGCGCCGAGGTCCTTGGAAGGACCCGGGTCAGTCACGTGACGCCGTCGGCTCTAGAGTCCGTCCGCCTCCGGGGCCGCCGCTGGCTCGGCGGGCGAATCGTCACCGCTGTCCGCCGTCGCCTCCGTCGCCTCCGGCTCCGTCCCGGGCTCGGTGGAACCCGCCATCTCTGCCGTGTCCCCTGCTTCGGCGCCCGGGCTCTCTCCCGTGGCTTCGGTGGCATCGCCCTCCAGGCTGGCACCCTGCGGGCCCTCCGCTGCCGCTAACGGCTCTGGCGGCGCTGGCGGTGCCATGAGCTCGGCGAGATCCTCGTTGGAGAGCCGCCGGAAGGCGCGTCGGCCGTTGCTCTGCTCGAGAATGGCGGCTTCGAGATCGGCCGGCTCCAGCGTCCGCTCCGGCCCGGCGAGGGCGGCCACGCAGTTGCGCACGGCCTCGGGCAGCGGCCAGCCCGTGCGGTAGGACGAACTCAGGCGGTCGTTGATCGTGGCGGAGTCGCCCCCGAGCACGGTGAAGTCGACTTCGTCGACCACGGTGCCGTCATAGGCAATGTGGTACAGCTGATGGTCGTCGCCGTCGGCGTCGAGCTCGGCCACGAGGATCTCCACCTCGAGCGGCTTCATCTCGTGCGTGAAGACTTGTCCGAGGAACTGGGCGTACAAGTTGGCGAGAGAGCGTGCGTCCACGTCCTCGCGGGAATAGGCGTAGCCCTTCGTGTCGGCGTGGCGCACTCCGGCGACTCGCAACTGGTCGAACTCGTTGTAGCGCCCGGCGCCCGCAAAGGCAACGCGGTCGTAGATCTCGCTGATCTTGTGGAGGGTGCGTGACGGGTTCTCTGCCACGATGAGGACGCCGTTGCCGTAGAGGGCGGCCACGAGCGACCGGCCGCGGGCGATGCCCTTCTGGGCGTACTCGGCCCGATCCTTCATCACCTGCTCGGGTGCGACGTAGTACGGCATCGTCATGACGGCTCGCCTCGCCTCACGCGCTCGAGGGAGGTCAGGAGGGACGAGAAACGCTCCGCCACCTCTTCGTCCGGGAGCCTCCGATAGCCATCTTGGTCAACGATGGCGACCACGGGGTAGATGCCTCGCAACGGATCCGGGCCACCGGTCGCCGAGTCCTCGTCGGCTGCCTGGTAGAGCGCCTTCACAGCCAGCTCGACGGCCTCGTCGACGCTCAGGTCGTCGCGGTAACCGAGCTTGACGGTCGTCCTGGCGTCGCGACCGCCCGAGCCGGTGGCGTGGAACTCGAGCTCCTCGTACCGACCGCCGGCGAGGTCGTAGGAGAAGATCCGCCCGACCTTGCGCCGGGTGTCGTAGCCGGCGAAGAGCGGCACGACTCCGAGGCCCTCCATCGCCATCGGCAGGTTGGATCTCACCATCTGGGCGAGCTGGTTCGCCTTGCCCTCGAGGGAGAGCGTCAGCCCCTCCACCTTCTCATAATGCTCGAGCTGGGTCTGGAAGAGCCGCACCATCTCGACGGCCGGCCCGGCGGCGCCGGCGATGCCGACGGCGGAGTAGTGATCGGCCGGGAAGACCTTCTCGATGCCCCGGTGGGCGATCGAGTACCCCTCGGTGGCCCGCCGGTCGCCGACGACGACGACTCCCCCACCGAAGCGCAGGGCGACGATCGTCGTGCCATGGGGTACACCGGCCATGCGCCCGCCGCCGCCGCCCGACGGCCCGAGCGGCCCGCTGGAGTCGTGGGACGGGCGCGCCGGAAGGTGGTCGCCGTCCACGGCGCCCGGCACGGCGGCGTTGCGGCGGAGGAGCTCTACAAAGCTCGGACCGGGGTCACCGCCAAGGGGAAAGAGAGGAAGGCTCATTGCGGCGAAGGCTACCGCCCCGGCCTCACTGACCACCCTTTTGCACGTAATTGCGCACGAATTCTTCGGCGTTGTCCTCGAGCACCTCGTCGATCTCGTCGAGGAGATCGTCGATCTCGGCCTTGAGGCGTTCACCCCGCTCAGTGGGCGCCGCCGCCTCTTCCTCGGCGACCGTTTCCTCGCGACTCTGCGCCGGTCTGCGCTTTTGCTCTCGTTCAGCCATCTCCTTACGCCTTCCTAGGACCCCAGTCGTCTCAACAGCTCAGCCGGACTGTCGCATCCCTCGAACAGAGTATCGACGTGGCGTGCCGTCCCTCTAAGCGGCTCCATCATGGGCACTCGCCGCAGCGGATCCTCGCCGACGTCGAAGACGACCGAGTCCCAGTTGGCCGCCACGACGCTCGAGGCGAATAGCGACAGGCAGCGGCCGCGGAAATACGCCCGCGTCGTCGCGGGCGGTTCCGTCACGGCGATCTCGATGTCGGCAGGGTCCACGAGTCGTTCCATGTCGAGGCGCGTGAACAGCGACTTGGCGGGCCGTATGTCGTGGTACTGCAAGTCCACTGCCGCCAGCCGCTGGTCGCCCCAGGCGAGCCCGTGACGGTCGCGGTAGCCCTCGATGATCCGCCGCTTGGCGACCCAGTCGAGCTCGCGGGCGAGCGAGTCGGGGTCGGTCTCGAGACCGTGCAGGGCGCGCTCCCAGCGATCGAGCACCATGCGGGCGACCTCGGGGTCCTCGCCGAGGCAGCCGAGGCCGCGCTCGTCCGCATACTTGCGGGCGAGGCCGTGCAGCTCCCATTGCAGCTCCACGGCCGTCATGCGCTCGCCGGAGGCGAGCTCGAGGAGGAGGCCGAGATCGGGATCGCGCGACACGGCCCTGATCGAGGCGACCGGGTTGGCGAGGCTGAGGTCGCGACCGGCGTGGAAGTCGTCCTCGATCATGGCGAGCACGAGGGCCGTCGTGCCCACCTTGAGGAACGTCGCCACTTCGGCGAGATTGGCGTCGCCCACGATCACGTGCAGGCGCCGGTACTTCTGGGGATCGGCATGCGGCTCGTCGCGGGTGTTGACGATGGGTCGCTTGAGCGTCGTCTCGAGCCCGACCTCCTCCTCGAAGAAGTCGGCTCGCTGGCTCAGCTGGAAGTGAGCCGGATGCTCGGTGTCACCGGTCTCCTGGCCGACCTTGCCGGCTCCGCAGTAAACCTGCCGCGTCACGAGATGAGGTGTGATGCGCTGCACGATGCGGGAGAAGGGAACGGCGCGGTCCACGAGGTAGTTCTCGTGGCACCCGTAGGAGTTGCCCTTGCCGTCGCTGTTGTTCTTGTGGATGAGGATGTCGTCGCCCGGGGGCAGCAGATGGCGCGCCGCTTCCATCGACCGGCCGAGGATGACCTCGCCGGCGCGGTCGTGGCACACGAGCTCGAGCGGGTTGGAGCACTCCGGCGTCGAGTACTCGGGGTGGGCGTGGTCGACGTAATAGCGGGCCCCGTTCGTGAGAACGGCATTCACGAGGTGTGTCTCCACCTCGGGCGGCATGGAGCCCTCGCGGGCAAAGCCGCGGGCGTCGCGCTGCGGTGACTCGTCCTCGAAGTCCCAGCCGATCTTGCGCTCGAGGCGGGAGACATAGGCGTTGATGAGCAGCGAGGACGCCGTCGTCGGGCTCATCTCGTCGTTCGACACGACGAGAATCCCGTACTCCGTCTCGATGCCGCACACCTTGGCAATGGCCACGATCGGACGCTACCCCACGGCGCCCATGAGGATGCCGCATCCTGCGGCCGCCGAGGAGGAGCGCTCCGAGCGGATCGAGCTTGCCCGCCCGTCGCCAACCCGCACCGGAGTCGCCTCAGCTCCGACTACAGGTACTGCCCGGTGCCCACTCGCTCGATGGCGCGGCCGCCCTGCTGGTCCTCGCCCTGGCCGATGAGGGTGCGAACGTAGACGATGCGCTCGCCCTTCTTGCCGGAGATCTTCGCCCAGTCGTCCGGGTTCGTCGTGTTGGGCAGGTCCTCGTTCTCCTTGTACTCCTGC
>Ga0181523_10001026_pt1 | contig 30716 bp, 29 predicted proteins | sample PEATcosm2014_Bin_43_FD_119752 | JGI IMG/M metagenome (GOLD analysis project Ga0181523, IMG submission 119752) | Peatland microbial communities from MTU Mesocosm Facility, Houghton, MI, USA - PEATcosm2014_Bin05_30_metaG | ecosystem: Environmental > Terrestrial > Soil > Wetlands > Peat | place... | reverse complement strand
TCATCGTTCAGGATGTTCCAGACATCCTTGCAGATGTAAGAAGTCTGCCATAGCGTTGCCATAGAAGATTGCGACGGCTGAAGTCGAACCAGATGCGTTAGATACAAACCCTACTCTCCATATTCATATTCATATTATACCATGAAAGGTGAACAGTAGTTCACCACAAGAGCAAGATACAGTTAAGACACGCTTTCATCTCGGGATTGAAATGCCCGAGGATTCCCGCGCATTGTTCCTAAAGTTTATGCAGGGTCAATGATTCAAGTTGCGGCACGATTGATACAAAGGCATCAACAACAACTGGATCGAAATACTTACTCGCGTTCGCTACGATGTGTTCCCGTGCTGCTACAGGTGAAACTCCTTTGCGGTACGGGCGGTCAGACATCAGGGCATCGTACACATCAGCGACCGCGATGATTCTCGCCCCGAGCGGGATATCTTCTCCGATCAGTTTGTGATAGCCGGTGCCGTCGTACTGTTCATGGTGGTAGATGATGAAGGGCAACATCTGTACGACCTCTCCCCCGACCGGCCTGATAATCTCAGCGCCGCGCTTGGTATGGCTCCGCATGAGTTCACGTTCATCTTCAGTAAGCGTACCTATTTTTTGCAAAACTTCATTGCTCACTCCTAGCTTTCCGAGATCGTGCAACAATGCCGCCGCCCTGATGTTCTCGATTTCATGTTCAGGACGCCTCATGGCGTGCGCAATCATAACCGCTATAGTCGAAACCCTGTTTGAATGACTCTGTGTCTCCTGGTCTACTGAATCAATAATGAGAGAAAGCATCTCCAATATACCCCGGTAAGTCTTCTTGATGTCCTCAAGTGCCCTTTCTTTCTTTTCATAGAGATGCCCTATGGAATATCCGGTGATCACAAGAAACCCGCCCCATGTGCTGATGTCGAGCCATTTAGATAGCGGATCTTTTGAAATAATAAGGAAGTTGTCGGAGTAAAGCAATGATACGAGTACGATAAGAAGGACCGAGAGTGTGGCCGAAAGCGTCGCGTACCTTTTCCCAAAAAAAAATGCCCCAGTAATGACCGGGAGATAAAAAAAGTTCAGAAAAGCACGCTGGTTGGAGATGAAGAAAAAGATAAAACCAGTTATGGCGACCATGAGAAAGACAATGATCAATTCCTTGTCGATCTTGAAGTAGGCAGAGATACGTTCCTTCATTCCTATGCGTTCATCCATCCGGCTATCATTTCCACTTTATATAGACTGGGCATTTCTCCCATCAAGGTTGTGCAAAAACAAAATTAATCATACATCAGGACGATAAAATAAGTCGAGAACGATGGGAGATGCTGTCCCTCAGCATAATTTCACATCCTTATTGGTGACAGCAGTCACTAAACTCTTAAATTTTTATGTTTTATGCCTTTTTTTCTCGAATATTCGATGATTTGCTGTTCAGTATAAGCTATAATTCCTTATAGTGATAACCAACAGGGTGAATATCGGGATGAGGACATTACGTCACAATAATATTTCGTCGTTGAATTTTATTATTGATCTTACTTTAAAGATTACTTAAGGGTCATGCATTAAACGGAAAACTATGATTGTTAAAGCAATAGCGAAAGGGCTCGACTCCCTGTCGGGTCTGATCAGAATGCATTTTGCTCTTTACGATGACAAACAGCAATTGCTGTCATCCTCGGCGACGGAGGACAGTCTGTTGTCCATCCTCAAGGCCAACACAAAATTGCAGGCCCCTTACAATACCTTCCTTGATAGACAACTCAAGCTCGCCCTAATAAGACAGGACCCATTTATTGTTCAAGGGTTTGCCGGTCAATACCATGCATTCATCCCTTTGCATTACGAAGGAACAACCATGACTGCCGTGGCGGAATCATTCTATACATCCTTGGCCGATTTCAAAAGATTTTACTGCAGCCCTCGCGGGCGGGCACTGGGTATCACAGCAAGGACTGAAGATGATTGGCTCAGAGATATTCGCATCTACTCGTCTGAAGAGATCACATCCGTCTTAGGACACGCCCGGTCTATTCTTCAAACCCTTATCACCTCTGAATTTGATAATGGCAGGCTAAACAAATATTCCCAGCAGTCAAGAACGGTTATCAGTATTATGTCGGATATCAATTCAGACTATTCGGTGCGTAATATTTACCAGATAGTAATCGATACAGTTATTTTTCTGTTCGAAATAGACACAGCCGCTTTTTTTGTCAGGAAGGACGGCCAATATCATCCCGAGGTCAGCGAGGGCAGAAACAAAGAAATAATTCAAGACCTGAGCATTTCGGTTGACAACCGGCTGATAAGCAAGGCGACTTCAGATGAGACATCTGTTTCCACAATGAACAGCCACGAACTCCTCCATGCAGGATTTCCGGAGGAAATCAATCTTGTGACCCTCTTCCCTTTCTCCACTGAAGCCGGCCTGCTTGGAATTTTAGCCATTTTCAACTCACAACTCGACAAGGAGACATGTGAATCCATAACCAATCTCTGCAAACTCACCGCCTATCTTTGCGGGATACGTAGGAAAAGGGAAGAACTGGAGCTGACATCCGACCGCCTGAAGGTGCTTTCCATACAGGCATCCTCGCTCTATTCGCTCTATCAGGATCGCGGCCGTCTCTACGAGGGCATTGTGAGCGAGGCGTCGAATCTTGCAGATGCCGAAAAATGCTCCTTGATGATGCCACTAGACAAAGAGATGCTTCAGGTTCGGGCATCCAAGGGAATCAACCGTTGGCTCATGGAAAATGTTAGAGTGCGGAAAGGGGAAGGAATCTCAGGTAAAGTTTATGAGCATGGCATGCCGACCCTGATCAATGGAGCGGAAGCAATAAAAAATTATGGATCTTCGCCAAGATCTCACTACAAGACCTCATCATCTCTGAGCTTGCCTTTAAAAGTGGCCGACGAAATCATCGGTGTTTTAAACCTGAGCGATAAGCGTTCAGGTGTCTCTTTTGCACAAAGTGATATTTCCCTGCTTTCACCCTTCATATTGCAGGCATCCGCCCTCCTTAAACTCTGCGTATGCAACGACACGCTTGAGGAAATGAAGAAACTTTCAATGACCGATGCCCTTACCGGCCTTTTCAACCGGCGATACTTCGATATCCGCCTTGAAGAGGAATTCCTGAGGGCCAAAAGATACAATCTTATTCTTTCGCTCGCGATTCTAGACATTGATGACTTTAAACCCTTCAACGACACCGAGGGGCACATCGCAGGAGACAACATACTGAAAGAAGCCGCATTTATAATGACCAGCGCGGTAAGGTCTCACGATATACTGGCCAGGTTTGGAGGCGAAGAATTTGCGATTATTATGCCTCAGACCCCGAAGGCAGAGGCTTTCCGAGTCGCGGAAAGAATCAGAGAGAATATAAAACGCAATATCAAACAGACATGGAAAAAATATCACAAGAAACATTTGACCATCTGCAGCGGTGTCGCAACATATCCCGACTGCGGTGCGATGAAAGAAGAACTCATCAGATGCGCGGACAAGGCACTCTATCAAGCAAAAAATCGGGGCAAGGATAGCACTGTTTCCTGGGAATAACCGTCCGGCGGAACACATAAATCAGCTCTTTTTTTCAGGAAATCGGCCAGCTTTCTTTTGCCCTTTCAAATCTTCAGACACACCAGACAAATTACCGTATAATTAACACAGACCTATCTCAATCACATACTCTGGAAAGGAGCTGGTCATGATCATAGGGGTGCCCAAGGAAATAAAGACTCGGGAGTATCGCGTCGGGATGACTCCAGCAGGAGTAGAGGAACTGAAGCATGAAGGACATACTGTCCTGCTGGAAACAGGCGCCGGAGAGGGAAGCGGTTTTTCAGATGGACAATACTTGGAAGCCGATGCCGATGTAGTCGACAGGCAGACAGTCTTTTCAAAGGCCGATCTCATTGTTAAGGTAAAGGAGCCTATTGCTTCTGAATACGATCTTTTGCGCACCGGTTGCGCGATCTTTACATACCTGCACCTGGCGCCCAACCGGGAACTCACGCAATTACTTCTTAAGAAAGAAATTACCGCTCTCGGGTACGAAACGCTTCAGAAAGGTAATATACTTCCGCTGCTTCTGCCAATGAGCGAAGTCGCCGGGCGAATGGCGCCACTAATGGGAGCATATTATCTCCAGAAACCGCACGGGGGTACAGGGGTTCTGCCTACGGGCGTGGCTGGAGTCAAGCCTGCAAAGACTGTCATACTCGGCGCCGGCACCGTGGGCTTCAATGCCGCACGGGTGTGTGCGGGCATCGAGATTGAAACTGTAGTTATCAACAAAAGTATAGAAAGGCTTGAACGGCTAAACGAAGTCTTCATAGGGAAAGTCAGGACGCTGCCGTTATCCTCATACAATGTCAGAGAAGAGATACGTGACGCTGACATTGTTATCGGAGCGATACTAATACCGGGTGGAAAGACGCCGATGCTTATCACAAGAGATATGCTCGGAACGATGAAGAAGGGCTCAGTGATTGTGGACGTATCCGTCGATCAGGGGGGCTGCGCAGAGACATCGAGGCCTACTACGCATGATAATCCTGTATACGAGGCAGACGGAATACTGCACTACATGGTCGCCAACATGCCCGGAGCTTATCCCAGGACATCGACCATGGCGCTAACGAATGCGACCCTGCCTTATATAAAAACTATCGCAGCAAAAGGGATAGAAAAGACGATCAACGAAGATCCCGTTATAAAAAGCGCACTAAATACATATGGCGGAGAGATCGTACACAAAGAACTGGCAAGAGCTTTCGAGGCTTAATCTCATCCGGGGCAGGAGAGGCCTGATTTAAGAGCGATAAAATAGTCCTGAGGGTCCAGGGTGACTTTATCCGGAATAAATTATTACTGCAAGAGTACGCTTGCCTTGGGGCGCTCGAGCATCCCGTAAGTACTCGGACATCGCCATTAAATCCGGCCTCTCCTGCCCCTCAGACTTGCGCCCTTCGTTTCAAGCCCTGAGGTTTCTCCATGCCAATCCTGCCCTCAAGATCGTCAATGAACTGGCGCGCTGTTCTTCCAGAATAGTTTCCATGTTCCAGAGACCATTGCATAGCCTGTTGCTCAAGAACGTCATGTGCAACATCGATCTTTCTCAAAGTCGCATAATTGCGCACGATCCTCAGGTATGTCTCCATATCGAAATTAAAAAATCCGAGTCTGAGCCCGAAACGGTCGCTCAAAGAAAGCTTCTCTTCGAGAGTATCAGCAGGATGGAGTTCGCTGCCTTTAAATACCGGCAAATTATCCTCGGCACGCTCGGGCATAAGATGCCTGCGGTTGGAAGTAGCATAAATGATCATGTTGCCCGGCTTGATTTCCAGCCCTCCCTCAAGGACTGCCTTGAGCTGTCGATATGAGCTTTGCTCTTCTTCAAAGGCCAGGTCGTCGCAGAATATGACAAACTTCTCAGCGCGCACCCTTATAAGATCACCAATATCGAAGAGATGCATGAGAGCGTCACGCTCCATTTCGATCATTCGAAGTCCCTTCTTCCCGTATTCGTTCAGAAGCGACTTGATCGCAGACGACTTGCCCGTTCCCCTCGGACCGTATAAAAGGACGTTGTTGCAAGGCAGGCCCCCGAGAAACTGCTCTGTGTTCCCTCTGAGTTTCATGATTATGTCATCAATGCCTTTGAGTTCCTTTATGCGCACGGGATCAGGTTCAGCGATCCCCTTCACGCACTGTCTGCCGCTCACAGAGTAAACCTTAAAGGCGGTATATTGTGAAAGTATCTCGGGTTCCACATCGGGCGCTACCGCATCCGCAACACGCTTTATGCTTTCGTTCATAGCCTTCAGCTGAGTTATCAAGACATCCATATCATCCCCGTTTATCACGAGAAATACCTCCTGCGGATCTATATTGTCAAACTATCAGGACACAGGCCCGCTTTCACTCATCAGCCTTTTCGAGACATAATGGTGAAAATCCGACAAGCCGAATCTCAGGCCGTAGAAAGACGCCGAAATCATCCTTTACCTTTCCCTGCACCTCAGCAGCAAAGTCTACAACATCTCTTGCCGTCGCTCCGCCATAATTGATCAGGATTAGAGTATGCTTCGGCGATATCCCCACGTTGCCCTTCCTGCAGCCCCTTGCAAATCCCGCGCATTGAATGAGGCAGGCTGCAGACAGCTTCACATCACCCGAATCGAGCGGCCAGGCCCAGTTGGTACACCCACCTGTCCTGCCGATAAGCGCCTCGATCTGCCTGAATCTTTCCGCAGTTACGATCGGGTTCCTGAAAAAAGAACCGGCGCTCTTGAAAGCTTCATGACCTTCGCGCACCAGTAGTCCCTTGGAGCCCCTTATGGTAATAATACCATCCCGCACCTGTGCGAGTGTGACGTCCTGCATACCCTTGAATAATTCCTTAAGTTCCCCGTATTGAATCGACGGCCTTCCGTTTTTCCGCAGCCTGAACGTGACATCTGCAATAATATACCTTCCCGCCGATGTGGAATTGAAGATGCTCGTCCGGTATCCAAAGCCGCACTCTTCACTGCTGTGAAATACGGACCCGCCTGTGGTGATTTCGATCGCCCTGACACCGGCTATCGCCTGTGAAACATCCTGGCCGTAAGCACCGATGTTCTGCACGGGGGATGCACCGACCGTACCTGGAATGCCCGCGAGGCATTCCACACCCTGCCAGCCGCTCGAAACGCACCGGTCGACAAACTGCTGCCAATCTTCACCGGCGCCCGCGCAGACTAATATATCATCTCCTTCGGTCCGGCTTTTGAAGCCTTTTATGCCGTTGCGTATTACAAGGCCGGGAAATCCTTCATCACTGATCAGAACATTGCTGCCTCCGCCAAGTACAAATATCGGAACATTCCGCAACTTCGCAAAGTCGAGAGCTGATACTATATCATCCTCGCTCACAGCCTCGGTGAAAAAACGCACAGTGCCCCCCACGCCAAAGGTGGTCAGGTCACGCACGGGGTGATTTTCCTTTATATCGAGGGGTACTGTGTTCATCAAGATCGGTTATTATATCATTCCTTCATTTGTTGTAGTTGCCGTCTTCATCGCTGCGAAGTTTTCCAACAGCAATGCGCCAGATCAAAAGAGCAACTGCGATTATCGCTATCAAAATAAGGAGGGCATACTGCGCTTCTTTCATATCTTTTTTTATCAGATCGAGAGTGTTGCCGCCCCAGTATCCGGCACCGACCATTATCGTCATAGTTACGATAGACGATGCAGCGTCGGCAAGAACGAACCGCGCCCGAGGCATCCTGAGAATTCCGGCAACCAGGAATATCTGGGAGCGAAGGCCCACAAGATGGCGTCCAAGCAGGATGGCGAGGACCCCCCATCTTCGGAATATCTTCTCGAGGCGGACCTCCCTCCGCGCCGATATGATCTTTCGAAAGCGCCGGTGGGCGACGACCTTCCTCCCGTATTTCCTGCCAACATAATAGAGGAAATAATCAGTCATGAGCATGCCCGAAGCCACGACAATCAAAGCAGGAGTCGGTTTCACGACACCACTTGCGATCAGAAAGCCGCAGAGGATGAGGATAGCGTCTTCGGGAAACGGGAACCCGATCACCCCTAGAACAAGGAGCACGAAAAGGCCTACATACGGAAACTGGTGAATGATTGTCGGGTCCATTTGCGCCCTCTCCCTCCCGCCGCAATGTCATTGACAAGGTCTAATTATGAAATTATCAGACTTCGCCGCGCTGAACCTCCCTACGCCTAAAGGCGAGGGGTTCTTCTTATGGTGACAGCAGCCTTTCCGGGGCTCTCGCAGTTCATCTTCCCGCAGGAAGAGACTGTTACAGCATCCCCGATGTTGACCACCGTCCTTTATCCGGTTTCCGACCGGAGCATAAGATTCACAGGCGATCCGCTCTGTCTCTGGGCCGACCGCAACGACTTCAGCCCGAAGCTGGCGGGGAAGGCCCTGCCACTCGCAGATTCGTCCAAAATCTTCGATATCGCCTGTTCCATGAGAGGTTCGGTCTCACACCAAAGTCTTTCAACCCTGGACATATCGAGAATATACTTATCGTCTTTCTTCTCAACGCAACGGGCAAGGAACGCTGACATCAAATCCCTCTGTGCAACAGCGCCGCAGTCGCATTTATGCCAGCGCTCAGATAAGGGTTTCTTTTTAAACTTGCCGCATTTACATAGTTGAGACATCTTAAAGGCATGGGAGGGAATATCCCAAGCTGTTCCGCCGGCACTCTCAGCCTTGCGGACCAGCCCTGTGACAAACATTCCCGGTGCCCTGTTTCCAGCACTCTTTCCAAAGTTCTTCTGAAACGACTTAAACGAGCTGTTCTCAATATACAGCTGATTGCCAACTCTGAGGATGTCGTTGCCCAGCTTGCCATGTAGCGAATGCCTGTGTGCCGCACTACGCCGGTGCAGATCAGCAAGCTCTGCCCTGATTACCTTGTACCTCTCGGAATACTCCCACTTCCTGACGCCTTTCTTGATAGTCCCGTCGTATGTGTAGTTCTGCGGATTGGTACCTCTTCTGGACCTGTCCATCTCCCGTTGCATCAATCGGATCTGCCGTGCGATATTTTCCATTTCAGCGCAAAACTGCTTCAAGGCAGCTTTTGTCTCCCCGACGTATGCGATAGAGGAAGGGCCGATGTCGATGCCGACAACCTCCTCGCACGGCTTCTTCTGTTCTTTCTGCCACGGGATGCCAGCTACAACAAGCTGGGCATAGTACTTTACCTTCCCTTTGATAACACGTTTAACGAATCTGCAGAATTTAATCCGGCGGGTGAGTCCGTATGCAACAACTTCGTCCTTCGGATCAATGATGCACTCAATCTCCAGTCCTCTCCACATCACCCATCCATCTCGGTACCGGATACCGGCAGCGTTGGTCTTGCACTCCAGGGAGTTGAACTGATGTCTGCCTTTGTATCTGGGGCGTCCGCCCAGTCCCACAGCATTGCGGTTACAGGCAGCGAACACTCTGGTGGCTATTTTCTGCGGTGAGTGGGCATCGATGTGGTTTCCGATCTGAGGGGCTGCGTTTTTACACTCGATCGCAAAAGCCTGGATCGCACTGTCCTTGAATCCGTACTTCTGCCGGAGTGCCTTGAACGCCTTTGTACGGGATTCGTCTTTGGGCATAGCTGCGGTCCTCTTGTATGCCTTGGATTCGTGCATTAGATCAAGTCGTCTTAGCGTTTCACCGAGACATGCGTTAAAGACCATCCTGCCTGCATTGAGACTGTCGTTTATAGCCCTCTCATCCTCACCGGAGGTCCGTAGACGCAGTTTAACAACGAAGCTGCGTGTGGTGTCTTTCCGCATCTAGACCTCCTTTTGGGATTCGATATATTGTTTAATGGTCTTAAGTGTCGCTCCGCCGACCGTACTGACAAAATAGCTGTTGGTCCAGAGTGTCGGGATACGACTCCGGAGTTCTTTGTACTTACTTCTGAGTATCCTTGAACTTCTGCCTTTGATCTGCTTGACCAGACGATGGATACCGTACTGCGGATCCACCTCGACCAGCAGATGAACATGATCTGGCATCACTTCAAGTTCGATGACTTCCGCCTTCCGCTCTTTTGCGATCTGCTGGATGATAGCCTTCAGGTCCATTTCGACTGCACCTTCCAGTACCCTCCTCCTGTACTTTGAACACCACACTACGCGGTACTTGCAGGAATAGACTATGTCCGCATTGCTCTTATACCCCATATGTAACAGTATACAGCAATAAGCTGTATACTGCAAGCATCCATAAGTCTTTTTGCATCGCTCTCCCCATGTCTGAAGCCAGGGGCTTGCGCGCTGCTAAACTATGGGTCATTTTATTTAACGGGGTAATTAAACAGAGCAGGCAATTGCCTTGTACCCTTTAACAGCGCTCAATAAGCGTTATGCAGTTTTATTGCCGGGTTAATAGTATAATGGCGAATGATTGCCATGATGTCATTAGTTTTAGTATAGTTGAAAAATCATCAATGCAGCATATCCCGTCGTATGGAGGGCAATCATGATCGACCTATTGAGAAAACGCAGAAGTATCCGTAAATACGCCGGAAAGCCCGTCGACAAAAAGTCGCTCAGACTGCTTATCGAAACATTGCTTAGGGCACCTTCCTCGCGAAACAGCAAACCTTGGGAATTCGTCATTATTGACGAGCCTGGATTGCTGTCACAACTTTCTGAAGCAAAAGAACATGGTTCTCAATTCCTGCGCGGTGCGGCACTCGGCATCGTTGTATGTGCGGACAGCACGAAATCCGATGTATGGGTCGAGGATTGCTCGATTGCGTCGATACTGGTCCAGATGGTTGCACAATCGCTCGGCCTCGGAAGCTGCTGGATTCAGATACGGAACAGGAAACATGATGAAAAGAAGACCTCTGAGCAATATATACAGAAAATCCTCGGTCTGCCTAAGCACCTCAAGGTCGAAACAATAATGAGCATCGGACATCCCGCTGAAACGAAGAAACCGGTGGCCAAGAGCGCACTGGAATATGACAGGGTGCGATACAATCATTACTCTATCCAATATACCTCTGCCAAGAGGAAACAGCTTGTTAAATAATATTCGATATCTTTAGAGATTAGGGGTCATACGCTTTATGACCAAAATGCGTTACACTATACATGCAAAATTCAATCATCTAAAGGAGAGCTTACATGTCGGAAACCACTGCAATTATCGAAACTAAACTCGGGAATATCGAACTCCATTTTTTCCCAGACGTTGCTCCGGAGCACGTAAACAACTTCGTAGAACTTGCTAAAAAGGGATTTTATGACGGCACTACATTTCACAGAGTAATACCCGGCTTCATGATCCAGGGCGGCGATCCTAATTCAAAAGATGCAGATAAGGCTAAACATGGCATGGGTGGTCCGGGACACACCATCAAGGCGGAATTCAACGAAAAGCCACACAAGCGCGGCGCCCTTTCCATGGCACGTTCAGCCCATCCGGACAGTGCCGGATCCCAGTTTTTCATCTGCGTCGCTGACGCTAAGTTCCTAGACAGACAATATTCAGTTTTCGGCGAGGTCGTTTCCGGGATAGAGGCCGTCGATGCCATCGTCAGCCAGCCGAGGGACGGCAATGACAACCCTCTTGATAGAATTGAGATGAAGATTTCTGTCGTCGAGAAATAGAAATACATCTAATTGAACAAGCGGACGCCGGGTTGCCTGAGACAGTATCTTTTACAGGCATACCGGCGTTCTCTTTTCAAGACGGTCGAAACCTATCAGGAAATTTTCAGTCTTTTTATGCCAGCTGGTAAAGATATTTTTTCACTAAATCAAAAAGAATGGTCCTTATCCGGAAACGTTCCCTTTTCGACTTCGTCCTTGTAATCCGCGATGGCCTTGAGGGCCGCGCCTTTGAGATCGCCGTATCTTTTTACAAACTTCGGGGTGAACCTTTCAAATAGTCCCAGGACGTCGTGCAATACGAGAACCTGGCCGTCACAATCCGGTCCCGCTCCTATGCCGATGGTGGGGATGGAAATCTCTGCGGTTATGCGCCGGGCGAGTTCGGCAGGTATGGCCTCAAGTGTAAGGCAGAACGCACCGGCATCTTCCAGGATCTTTGCATCTTCCATCAGCCTATTAGCAGCATCTTCAGTCTTTCCCTGGACCTTGTATCCGCCCATCCGATGGAGCGCTTGCGGCGTAAGACCTATATGGGCCACTACCGGAATCTCTGCGGCAGTCAGCGCCCTCACTCTGTCGGCTACCTCTCTTCCACCCTCAAGCTTGACCGCCTGGGCAGCCGCCTCCTTAAGGAACCTGCCTGCGTTCCGCAAGGCTTCCTCGATGCTGATCTGGTAAGAAAGATACGGCATGTCGGCGATGACCATTGCCCTTTTAGTGGCCCTCGAAACCATCCTGGTATGGTAGATCATTTCGTCCATAGTGACGGCAATGGTATTCCCCATGCCCTGCACTACCATGGCGAGTGAGTCTCCAACGAGGATGGCATCCATACCGGCCTCGTCGGCGATCTGTGCGAACGGAAAATCATAGGCTGTCAGCATTGCGATTTTCTTATTATCTCTTTTCTTTTCGAGCAAAGTCTGGACAGTTACCTTCATGAGCACACCTCGACTATAGATAATAATTGTATAATCCCAATCAACCTCATTTCACTGCATCGCATTATCAAGATTTCAGGACATTCCTTCCCCAGATTATAACCCATCCGCTGACTCGCGTACCGACTTAAGGTTCAGCTGCAGATTCCTGCCGCCGTCCCATTCGTTCATCATCGGAAGGAACGCGGCATCGACCATAGCTCCGGGGCCGACTTTATCGAGCATTCCGCCGAGATCAAATCCAATGCTGTCAATCCCTTTTCCATTCTGCTTGAGATACATCTTCAAGTGGTTATTGCCCACTATCCTGGATTGGACGATCTCAAGCCTTTTTGCCCCGAAGACTGGCTCTTCATTGCCGTACCCAAAAGGCTCCAGACGGGTTATTTCCTGAACAAAATCCGCCGTCACGTCCGAAAGCTTCAGAGGCGCATCGATCCTGAGGACCGGCACCAGGTCATCTTCAGCGACCGTTTCGAGCACGACCCGTGAGATCATGTCCCTGAATGAATCGATGTCCCCGGATGAAAGACTGAGCCCAGCAGCCTGTTTATGTCCTCCGTAAGTCCTGAGGAGTTCATGGCAGCGGGACAGGCCGTGATAGACGTCAAAGGATGGAATGCTTCTGGCCGAACCTCTTGCCACTCCGGCTTCAACCGACAAGATGAAGGAGGGCCGGTAAAAAGCTTCTGTCATCTTTGCTGCCACAATACCAAGAACGCCACGATGCCAGCCTTCTTTGCCGACTACGATGGCTCCTATCCCTTCGGGTCCGCTGCCCGAAACCTGAAGCATGTCCATTGCCTCACTTAGGACCGCTTCCCCAATCTCCTGCCTTCTCACATTTAAGCCGTTCAGCCATTCCGCCAGACGCAGGGCCTCATCGGCGGAGTCAGTCAATAAAAGTTTTACCACATCATTCGCATCTGCAATCCGTCCTGCCGCATTAATCCTCGGGATCAGCATAAAATGAAGAGCAGTGGCCCTCATGCTGCCGGGCTTGATCCCAGCCACCTCTTTCAAGGCCTTTATTCCGGGCCTCACTCCTGACTGGATAAGTTTCAATCCTTCTTTCAATATGATCCTGTTGTCGCCGACGACCGGCACAACATCGGCAGCCGTGCCCAGTGCCGCAAGGTCGATCAATTCGAGGACATTGTCGAGGCTGTTGCCAAGAAGTGCCTGGGCCAGCTTGAACGCAACACCGGCGCCGGAGAGATCTGTCGATGGCGACGGTCCTTGTGCAAGCTTCGGATTGATGACAGTGAAGGCATCCGGCAGAACAAAACGGCCAGTCGGATCAGCGGAAGTAGTATCTCTCACAGGCTCATGATGGTCCGTAACGATAACATCGATACCACTGGAATTAGCAGTAGATACAGCTTCGAAGGATGTGATGCCGCAGTCGACTGTTATTATGAGCGAGGCCTTAGATTCTTTTGCCTTCTTTATCCCTTCGCTGCCGAACCCGTATCCGAAGGCCCTGGCCGGAATATGGTATCGGGGTTCAGATCCGAGTTTCCGCAACGCATCCATTACTATAGCAGTTGCAGTAACTCCGTCTGCATCATAGTCGCCGTGAATGAATATCCGCTCTCCGCTTTGGACCGCGTCGGCTATCCTGCGGACTGCCTTGGCCATACCGGGCAGATCGAATGGATCAGCAAGCATCGTCAGACGGGGATTGAGAAAGGAGTCGAGCTGGCCAGCTGTCTTGATCCCCCGGTTGATCATCGCCTGCGCAAGAGGGATTGAAAACCCGGTCAGTTTTGATACGTGGTCAACATATTCGCGGTTAGTCCGGGTTACAAGCCATTTGCAGTTCGACGTGGCGTAGGACATTCCTCGCTCCTCTCATAATGAGACAGCCCCACGGCTGTCTCTTCTTAGAACGGAAAGACCAGTGCGGTCAGCTTTTTTTCGAGGAATTAGGCTGTTTGTTCTTGCCCAGAAGTATAACGACCGGGCTAGCCACGAAGACCGACGAATAGGTACCCACGGCTACCCCAAGGAGCATCGCCAGCGCAAAATCGTGGATAACTTCTCCGCCGAAAAGAAACAGCGCAAGTGCGCTCAAAAAGACGGTCAATGACGTCACGATCGTTCTCGAAAGGACCTCATTGATGCTCCTGTTGACTACTGCGTCGATTGGCTCTCTGAGATATCTCTTCAGGTTCTCTCGTACCCTGTCGAAGACGACGACAGTATCCGTAAGGGAATATCCTGCAAGGGTAAGGAGCGCGGTGACGACAATCAGGTTTATCTCCTTGTTAAGCAGATAAAAGATGCCAAGCACTGCGAAAACATCATGGAATGTCGCAATCGTGGCGCCGATGCCGAAGCGTATCTGGAACCTCGCCGCGACGTAGATAAGAATCCCGAGGGTAGCCATGCCTACGGCCCACAGAGAGTCCTGCCTCAGGCGAGAACCCACCTTAGGACCGATTTCAGTCGTTGAATCTATGACCGGCTTTTTATCGGCAAACCTTTGGGTAAGCACCTGCGTTATCACTTCGCTGGCGCCGCCAAGTTTTTCTTCCTGCTTTTTTACCCTGACAAGTATTTTGTTTTCAGTAGGAAGGTCCTGGAGATCAAAGTCCTTCAGGCCGCTCTCTTCGAGCGCAAGTCTCACGTCATGAAGCGCAACCGTCTGGCTGAACTTGATCTGGACGGCCGTTCCGCCCGCAAAATCGACACCCAGGTTGGCATTGCCGAGCCCTATCTGGATAAGGGCGAAGATACCGAGGGCCGACATGACACCTGAAAAGATGAAGGCATACCTCTTCTTGCCCATGAAATCTATCTTCGTATTTTTAATGAGTTCTATCATATGCTCAACCCCTTTACCTCGCCTCTTGATTGGATGATGTCGAAGACGGTCTTGGTGCCTATAAGCGCAGTGAAGAGATTTATTAAAACGCCGAGGCTCAGGGCCACTGCGAAGCCCTTGATGGGGCCCGTGCCGAACTGGAAAAGAACGGCGGCTGTTATGAGTGTCGTTACGTGCGAGTCGAAGATGGTCCAGAAGGCCTTCTTATATCCGCCTTCGACCGCCGCGCGTGGAGTCTTGCCAGCCCGGATCTCTTCGCGCATCCTCTCGAACATCAATACGTTCGAGTCCACTGCCATGCCGATCGCGAGAATGATGCCCGCGATGCCGGGAAGGGTAAGCGTCGCGTTAAGGGCTGCCATCGCACCCATCAAAAGGACGAGGTTCAGGACAAGCGCGAGGTCGGCTATCAGGCCAGAAAGCCTGTAGTAGAAAATCATAAAGACTATCACCAGGATGGTGGCTATAAGTCCCGCCATTTTACCGGCATCGATGGAGTCGCGGCCGAGCGAAGGCCCTACTGTAAGATTCTGCAGTGTCTTGAGCGGTGCAGGAAGAGCGCCCGCCCTGAGCACAATTGCGAGGTCCTTGGCCTCGTCAAGAGTAAAGCTGCCCGATATCTGGGCATCTCCGCCGCTGATCCTGTCCTTTATGCGAGGCGCTGAATAGACAGTGCCGTCAAGTATTATGGCGAGCATTTTGCCTACATTCGCACCTGTAACATCTTCAAAGATCTTTGCACCGGTAGCATTAAATCTCATCGAAACATATGGTTCGTTGAAGCGCTGATCGATATTGACCTTTGCTTCGGTTAGGGTATCGCCTGTCAGAAGTACCTCTTTCTTCAGAAGGTACGGTATCTTGTCAACAAGCTGATGGGTCTCTTTATCCATTACATTATGGAAAAGGACCTCATCACCCTGGGGTATTCTGTCCTTGAACTTTTCCATGAATTGAGCTTCCTCGCCGGGTAAAAGTTTCGATGGCAGTTCTGCTGCGGCAGGTGACTCTGTATCGACAAGTTTAAATTCGAGCTGCGCCGTCTTTCCTATGATATCAACAGCCCTCTTGGGATCTCTCACTCCGGGGAGCTGGACCACGATCTCGTTGGCGCCCTGCCGAAGGATAGTGGGTTCTGCCACGCCGAACTGGTCGATACGATTCCTGATAATCTCCAGGACCTGGTCGGTAGCCGTATCCTTAATCTTCTGCACTTCTGCGGTTGAGAATCCGTATTTCAAAGCGCCCGTGCTGTCGGACAGAGAGAGGGAAGGATACATATCCGCTACTATCTTTCTCACCGTTGGATTGTCAGGTGTGACAACCACAAAAGGCCCTTCCCTTTTCACTGTTCCCTGTATGCTCTTTCGCTGAATGGCACCGGCAATCGACGTGGCCGCTCGGTCTGTGGCGATCTCCACAGCTTTGTCGCCTTCCACCTCAAAGACGAGATGAATTCCACCTTGCAGATCAAGACCGAGTACAATGCCTTTGCTGGGCATATTCCCGGTCCACCAATTCGGCATATTCTGAAAAAGCGGGGTGTTCGGCAAGAAAAATATGAATGCGGCGATGACCATGATGCTGATGAGGATGATTCTCCACAATATACCCTTCTTCATCTATCTGCAATCCTCCGACTTGATGTTGTGGGACGCGTTTTTTTGCCAGGACTATTCCTGGTCCGAGCCTGTCCTTATTGTAGCTATCGAATTCCTGTTGACTTTGACCCTTACGTTCTCGGCTATCTTGACAGTGACTGTGCCAGTCTCGACGCTTTCAATCACACCATAGATTCCGCCTGCTGTGACCACTTTATCGCCCTTTTTCAACTCGTCCAGCATCTTCTTTATCTCTTTCGCCTTCTTCTGCTGGGGGCGGATCAAAAGGAAATAAAAGATGACGAATATCAGGACCAGCGGGGCAAGATTCATAATCATGGCCTGTAGTCCGCCTGCCTGGCCTGCTCCCTGTTGAGCGGGAGCCATCGCGTATGCATCGGTTGTCAGATCGAATATCATTTAAAACCTCCTTGTTACAAAACTCAGGGTTTGATTGATCAAATTTTTGAACTATATAGTAACAATCTTACCGTTAAAATCGCAAGGTGGGCACTCAGTCCAGATAATCCCGGAAAAGATTAAGACCCTTTTTATGTTCATCGGACAATTCATAATCGAGCATGTTCCAGTACGAAATAATCTCGTTTTCACTTAGAATTGCCCCCATCGGAGAATGACCTGCAATTTCAACGAGGTTGTGAAGGGACTTTTCTTTAGCCTTCATGAGGTCCGCGACAAATTTTAAGAATAGTTCATGCCTGATATCCTCCCGGTTATAAAGCTCCTTTCTCACGATCCAGAGGGCGAAGACAAACGGAAGGCCGGTCTTTTCATACCATATTTCACCTAGATCATAAATAATAGGGTACCGGGAAAGTTTGGGGGCGCGACTCTTGAACATCGAGCCGAATTTCAATGCCTCATCCCCAATAAGTAGAAACGCTTCAGCATCAGTTGATGCCGGGTGTTGAGAAACCATCGAAGAGTATTTGATGCTGAAGAACCTCTTCAATACGATATCGAGGAGCGCAACCGAGGTGGCCGACTGGGATGTAACACAGATAGTGCGCCCATCCAGACTTTCGATCGGCATACTGCTGAAAAGGAAGATCGACCCGACCGGCCCCCTGGAGCTGACCGATATGCCGTCGACAAAGCCGTACAGAGAAGAATTCCGGAGATACTCCACCGAGGAGGAGGGACTGAGGTCTATAGTCCCTTCCCTGAGCATTTGGTTCAGATGCGACGGTACCCCGTCTATGAATTCGTAGGAAGAACAGTCAAATCCCTTTTCGAGTGTATAAAAGATGGGGAAGAGATTGGCAAACGGAATTCTGCCGATCTTCAGTTTGAGATCGGCCATTAACCTTTTACTACCCCCATCGGCCTAAGGCGAGCGACCTTCCGGGCTATGCCTGCGTTATGGACCACGTCGACAACATTCGAAACATTCTTATATGCTTCCGGCATCTCTTCGGCAAGTATCTCTCTTCCCGCAGATCTGACAAAAATCCCCTTATCTTCCAGTTCCCTCCTGATCGACCGGCCTTTTGCACGCCGGATGGCCTCATGGCGTGACAATACCCTGCCTGCTCCGTGGCATGCGGAACTGAATGTCTCATGCATGCCTTTTTCGGTGCCGATAAGGACAAAAGAAGCCCTGCCCATGTCGCCGGGGATTATCACTGGCTGGCCTAGATGCCGATAGATGTCGGGCAGTTCGAGATGGCCTGGTGGAAACGCCCGTGTGGCTCCCTTGCGATGCACCACTAACTTTCTTTTCTTCCCGTTTATCATATGCTCCTCTATTTTGGCGATATTGTGTGCCACATCGTAAACGAGCCCCATGCCGAGCAGTCCCGGAGAGACCTTGAAGAAAGAGATGAATGCCTCGCGAGCCCAATGCATGAGACACTGCCTGTTAGCCCACGCGTAGTTGGCCGCAGCCCTCATGGCCGCAAGATAATCCTCGGCCTCCTGGCTCCTGAAAGGTGCGCATGCAAGCTCCCTGTCAGGCAGTTCTATTTTGTATTTCCTTATGGCGCTGGCCATCACTTCGAGAAAGTCGGTGCATACCTGATGGCCGAAACCTCGCGAGCCCGTATGAATCATAACCGTCACATGGTCTTTGAAGAGTCCGAGGGCATTGGCCGTCTTTTCATCATATATCTCATCGATGTACTGAACCTCAATAAAATGATTGCCACTACCGAGTGTCCCTTGCTGCGCCCTACCACGCTCGTAAGCCTTTGCGCTGATCAGCCCCGGATCGGCTCCTTCCATGCAGCCATTCGATTCGATCCTCTCAAGGTCCGTCGTCGTGCCGTAACCTTCCTCTACGGCCCAGCGAGCGCCTTTGATGAGAAGCTTCCGCTCGGACTCGGGACCCAGCCTGATCTTGCCCTTTGAGCCGACCCCGGCGGGTATCTCATTGTAAAGGACGTCGATGAGGTCTTTCATCTTCGGCGTAACCTCATCCCTCTTTAGATCGCTCCTGAGCAGCCTGACACCACAGTTGATATCATATCCGACACCGCCCGGTGATATGATACCGTCGTCGAGGTCGAATGCAGCTACTCCGCCGATAGGGAAACCGTAACCGGTGTGGATGTCCGGCATGGCGAGAGACGAGCCCACAATCCCGGGCAGCGTTGCGACATTTGCCACCTGATCGATGCAGCCGGACTCCAGCCCTGTTTCGAGCACAGAGTCCGCGAAGATAATACCGTTCGTCCGCATGCCGGGCTTGTAGCCCTTCGGCACCTCGAGCCTGTTTTCGTCTATCCTTCTAAGTTTTTCGAAAGACATAAGAACTCCAATAATCTGTGGGGACCCCACTTGCTGCGCCCAAGAGCGAAGCAAGCCTTGCCCTCACAACTCATATATCGAAAATGACCTCGACTTCACAGACGTCATCACCCTTTACGATCTTGATATTGTGATACGTCGCTGCCTTCAAAAGCAACCTCTGCTCATGTAGCCCCGGATCGAATTCTTCACCATGGACCCTTGCCCTGATCGATACATCCGAAAATGAAATGACATCTATGCGCCGGCCGATGAAGTTATAAGTATCAAAATGAAATATCAGCTCGTTCAGATACTTCACCAGCAGACCTTCCGGGGAATCTGATTTAATCTTTATATCGAGCGTTTTTTTCTCTTCGATCTTTTCGAGGTCGGTGATAAGGCTGTACATACCGATTCCGGCATTCACCCACGCATCCCCACAATCCTTTCCATAGGCTTTAATCCCGACATCACCGGAGATGTCTATCAATTCATAACACATACTTACATAATATCACGCTTTCAGTTACAGACCTGATTTCCCGGTCTGATTACACTGCGTTATAATAGACAGATATGAGACTGTTCCTGCTCGTCTTTTTCTTCCTTTACGGGTCCTTGCATCTGCATGCCTTCCTGCGGGCAAGGGCCGCATTCGACTTCGGCGCGCGAACAGGCATAGTTCTGGCCCTCTTCCTCATCGTAATGGTCCTGGCGCCGATTATCATCCGGCAGTCGGAGAGTGCCGGGTTCGATCTGGCCGCAAGATACATGGCCTGGGTGGGTTATATCTGGTTGGGCTTCATCTTTCTCTTCTGTTCCTCGTCGCTCCTGATCGACTTTTACCGTCTCGTTGTCTATCTCGTAAGCGCACTGCTTCATAAAGACTTTGCATTTTTTGCTCTCACCGCCAAGATGGTATTTCTCGTCCCGTTCTTTATGGCGATTTGCATATCGGTATACGGCTATAATGAAGCGCTGAATATACGAACAGAGCATGTCGTCATCAATACAACAAAACTACCGGAGGGAGTCGACAGGATCAGGATCGCCCAGATTTCGGATGTTCATCTCGGGCTGATCGTCAGAAAAGAGCGATTGGGGTTGATTCTGGAGAAGGTGAAAGCGGCGGCTCCTGACATGCTAGTATCGACGGGAGATCTTGTGGACGGGCAGATCAATAGCCTGGAAGGCCTTGCCGACATGATTAAAGAGATCAATCCGCGGTACGGCAAGTTCGCCGTTCTCGGCAATCACGAATATTACGCGGGGTTGAAACAGGCTATCGCATTCAAGAAAGCAGCAGGCTTTACATTGCTCAGTGGGGAAGGGATAAGCATTGACGGCATTATAAACCTGATCGGCGTCGACGATCCGGCGGCCAAGTATTTCAACGGATATGACGAGTCGATGGAAAAGCGCCTTCTCGCCTCATTCCCCCGCGAACGCTTCACAATCCTACTGAAACACCGGCCTCTCATCAATAAAGATTCTATGGGACTTTTCGATTTGCAGCTTTCGGGCCACGTTCACAAGGGGCAGATATTTCCTTTCAGTCTGCTTACCAAGATTTACTACCCTAAGGATGCAGGATTGCTTAGAGCTAACGGCGGCATATTATATGTGAGCAGAGGTTCCGGCACATGGGGGCCTCCTATTCGCTTTCTCGCGCCGCCGGAAGTGACGGTGATAGATATAGTGCGCGGCGATGATCGGAAAGGCACATAGCACAAATATGGTAGATTCTCTCGCGGCGACCTTCACTCAAACTGCTATTGAGACTATTTACAAGGGCAGCTTTTCATCGGCATCCAGCATCACGCTTCTGCATAAGGGCGAAGAGACCTTTGCGGCCATCTTCGATGCGGTCAAGTCTGCTCAGAAGATCATCTGCCTGCAGTTCTATATCTTCAGGAATGATGAAACAGGACTCGAACTGGCCGAGATCCTGAAGGAAAAGAGCAGAAACGGCGTAAGTGTCTACATCCTTTATGACCACTTCGGCTCCTTCGACACGCCCTCCCGCTTCTGGCATGAGTTGAGGGAGGCTGGCATAAAGGTTATAGCATCCCACCCATTCAAATGGACCGCGCCCTTTCATTACGTAAAGCGGGACCACCGGAAGCTGCTCATCATCGATCTCGAAAAAGCCTTTACAGGAGGCCTGAACATCGCAAATGAATATCGGGGTTTCCATCGCAAGCTGCGTCCTCAGGCAAGGAGGAAGAGCTGGCGAGATACGGGTATAATGATCGAGGGTCCTATTGTACTGGCCCTCTTTCACTCCTTCCGGAAAAGCTGGCGCGTATGGCACGGGGAGAGGATCATGTTGGGAGCGGACTATCCGCGTCGACATGCAGTGCCGGCAGCTAGGCGTGATATCGTACCGTCAGAACCATGCATACCGGTCCTGCCGATATTCACCGCTGGGGCAAGGGGCAGGAGAAAGATGAGACGGATGCTATATTACAGTATCAACCATTCACAAGAAAGCATTACTCTCACCACTCCATATTTTACGCCGAGCCATCGGATGATCGATATACTTGAGAGCGCCATGGCAAGGGGAGTAAAGGTACGACTTCTCATCCCGGGCAAGAGCGATGTCCCGGCGGCCTATTATGTCGCGAGGGCCTTCTTCAGCCGCCTCCTGAAATCCGGAGTCGAGATATATACCTATATGGGCGAGATTTTGCATGCAAAAACATATGTCTTTGACGATAGATGGAGCATAATCGGCTCCACCAACCTCGATTTCCAGTCGCTGAGGTACAATGACGAAGGCAGCGTCGGGATTCTGGACTGCGGATTTACGAGTCAATTGGCCTTGCTGTTCGAGGACGACATCAAGAATTCCATAAGGATCGATCTCACGTCATGGCTTGAGAGACCGTTTTCGGAAAAGGTGAAGGAGTGGTTTTTCTCGATCTTCAGGAGACGATTGTAATTACAAGTCCCAGACTTCCGGGCTGAATACGTGCTTACCAAGGATAACTTGCGCTAACATGGGATACCAGGAAATTTCACTTAAACTGCCCACAGATTTCTCCGGTGATCAACTAAGGTCGCTGATTGCGAAAGAGCTGAATCTCCGGGAATTCACATATCAGATAGAGAATAAAAGCCTCGACGCCAGAAAAAAGAGCAACATCCACTGGCTCGTTAGGGTAGCCATCATATCGCCGGAGATTTCAGGAGGCGAACCTATCGTCTCTCCTGCACTGAATATTACATATCGACAACGAAAAGAACGCGCAGTTGTTGCAGGAAGCGGTCCGGCAGGTTTTTTTGCTGCCTTTGTTCTCCAGAAGGCTGGGATCAATACGACTATAATCGAAAGGGGTTCAGATGTAAATAAGAGGGCCGAGGGGATCAGGGCATTTGAGACAACTGGTGTATTTTACCCTGTCAGCAACTATGCCTTTGGCGAAGGCGGCGCAGGCACATTTTCCGATGGGAAATTGACCTCACGCACTAAATCCATCTCAAAAGAAAAACAGTTCATCTTATCCAGTTATATTCATGCAGGCGCTCCTGAAGAAATAAACTATATGGCGCATCCGCATCTTGGAAGTGATAATCTCCGCAACATCATACGGAATCTGCGGGAAGAGTTTTTGGGCAGCGGCGGAAGCATCCGGTTCGAGACGTTGGTTGAAGACCTGAAGATCGCAGATGGACGGGTGCATGAGGTGGTAACAACAGCTGGCCAAATTGAAGCGGATTATTTTATTATTGCACCGGGCCATTCAGCATACGAAACATATCGCATGCTCATGAAAAACGGGGTTTTATTTCGCACAAAACCTTTTGCTATCGGTTGCCGCGTAGAGCACCCGCAGGAACTCATCAATATGGCCCAGTGGGGCCGGAAGAGTCTACCTGGGGTGAAGGCTGCAGAATACCGTCTTACCTCTACAGGTGACGGAAATCTCCCTGTCTATACATTCTGTATGTGTCCCGGTGGAACTGTGGTCCCTTCAGCTGCATACGTAAACACAAACATAGTAAATGGCATGAGCCGGTATAGACGAAACGGCAAATTTGCAAATGCGGCCTGCGTTGCCGGGATCAGCCTGGCAAAGCTGTTATGCAGAGAGATAGAACCGTTGGAAGCCCTTGACTGGTTGGGATCTCTGGAAGAGAGCTTTTACCGGTATTCGGAAGGCTACAATGCCCCGTTTTGTGGCATACAGGACTTTATTAGTAGAAAGATACCGACGAGTATAGGTGAATCAAGTTACCCGCTTGGTCTGAAGCCTGCGCCATTATGGGATATGCTGCCCGCCGCAGTAAGCAATGCAATTACGGAAGGGCTGAAAGACTTCAGCAGAAAGATCAGGGGATTTGAGACGGGCAATATTCTGGGGCTTGAGAGCAAGACCTCGTCTCCTATTCAGGTGCATCGAGAAACCACTGGACTCTGTCAGGGTTTTGATAATCTCTATATGGTCGGAGAAGGCAGCGGTTATGCCGGCGGCATAATATCAAGCGGCTCGGACGGCATAAGAGCGGCAATGAATATTATCGAACAGCTTTAAGTTGCATTGCGCCACTTATCTGCGAAGTTAGCCAAGTCTTGAAATATCATTTCCCTCTTTTGCTGCGGGTCAGATCAATTCAATTTTCAGGCTAACGTTCTTCACTATTTAACGTCATCACAAAGCCGAGAACAATGGCAGTAATCATAATGAGTATGCCGAAAGTATCATAAGGTTCTTTTTAGGTCGAAGTGCAATAAAAAAGCAGTGTACATCGAGGTTGCGCAGCCTTCTTTTATTTAAAAAAAGATATTAAAATGAATAAAGGGAACATCGTCCCATTTATCATTCCTTATGCTTCAGGTCTCTTTACAGTTTCTTCCTTTTTTAGTGATGCTTCTATCTCAGCAGGCTCTGATAGGCCTTTTTTAAAATTCTTGATGGCCTCGCCTACGCCCTTGCCTAATTCGGGTAATTTCTTCCCACCGAAAAGGACTGCTGCAATCGCCAGCATTATTAACACATTTTGTGTACTCAGCATTTATTCCTCCGTGATCCAAGGGATTTTATATATCTTGCTTACTATAACAGTTTACACCTAAATAAAACCTATCGGTCGACATCTGATTCTCTTGCAGGACTAAGATCGCGTTGACTGTTGGCATGTTCCCGACAAAAAAATAAGGCCGCGCACTTTTGTACGCGGCCGTTTGGATCGCAAGGGTTCAATAAATTGAACCCAGTCACATTATCTTGCTATTCTCTTCTCCGCCAGCTGTACTCTGATCGTTGCCCTTTCGAGGGCGGCTGTCGCTCTGGCAACGTCTATCTTTTCCTGCTGCCTGAGCCTCTCCTCGGCTCGCTTACTGGCGGCCTTGGCTCTTTCGACATCGATCTCTTCCGAAATTTCTGCACTGTCGGCAAGGATAGTCACTTTCTCCGGGCCGACCTCGGCATAGCCGGAGTTGATGAAAACTTGCTTCGTTTCATTGCCCTTACGATACGTGAGCATACCTATCTTGAGGGTTGTGATAAAATTAACATGGCCTGGAAGAACCCCGAAATCACCCTCACTTCCCGAGGTTGCCATCTCGTCAACGTCTTCGCCCATTATCTGGCCGTAAGGCGTCACTATTTCAAGACGTATTTTATTCTCCATGGTTCAGCCCCCCGGCGTTATGCCTTACTCCAACCGAGTTTCTTCGCCTTCTCCTCAACCTCTTCTATCGTGCCTACCATATAGAAAGCCTGCTCTGGCATGTCATCGTACTGTCCGTCAGCTACAGCCTTGAATCCCTTGATGGTGTCCTTCAGTTCCACATATTTGCCCGGAGTTCCTGTGAAGACCTCGGCCACATGGAACGGCTGGCTGAGGAATCTCTGAAGCTTCCTGGCCCTTGAAACTACTAGCTTATCGTCTTCGGAGAGTTCTTCCATGCCCAGGATCGCGATGATGTCCTGAAGCTCCTTGTATCTCTGGAGGATACCCTGTACCTGACGTGCGCAAGCATAGTGCTCCTCGCCAACGATACGCGGATCGAGCGCGCGGGACGTGGAATCGAGCGGATCGACAGCCGGGTAGATTCCCAGTTCCGAGATCGACCTGGAAAGAACGACGGTACCGTCAAGATGAGTAAATGCCGTAGCAACGGCGGGGTCGGTCAAGTCATCAGCAGGAACGTAGATAGCTTGCATCGAGGTGATCGAGCCCTTCGTCGTGGTCGTGATTCTCTCCTGGAGGTTACCCATGTCGGTACCGAGGTTTGGCTGGTATCCAACAGCGGAAGGCATTCTGCCGAGGAGCGCCGAAACTTCCGATCCTGCAAGTGTATATCTGAATATATTATCGATGAAGATAAGAACGTCCTGCCCCTGATCCCTAAAGTATTCCGCGCAGGTAAGTGCGGTAAGCGCAACCCTGAGTCTTGCTCCTGGGGGCTCGTTCATCTGACCGTAGATCAGAGCGACCTTCGGGAGAACGCCCGAGTGCTTCATTTCGAGATAAAGATCGTTCCCTTCCCTCGTCCTCTCTCCGACGCCCGCGAAAACAGAGACGCCACCATGCTTCATAGCGACGTTGTTGATCATCTCCATGATGACAACGGTTTTGCCCACGCCCGCGCCGCCGAACATTCCCATCTTTCCGCCTTTGATGAAGGGGACAAGCAGGTCGAAAACCTTGACACCCGATTCAAAGACCAAAGATACCGGTTCCTGATCAACGAATTCCGGCGCTAGCCGGTGGATAGGCCACTTAACGTCGCATGGAATGGGGCCCATCTTATCATAGTCTCCGCCAACCACGTTCATGATCCTACCGAGCGTACCGTTTCCTACTGGAACCATTATCGCTGCACCGGTGTCGATAATCTTCATGCCCCTGACAACGCCATCAGTCGTCTGCATGGCGATGGTCCGGCATTTGTTGTCTCCCAAGTGGGATGCAACTTCCAGGGTAATATTGATCGGCGGGATCCCCTTTGCGGGGTCTCCGGGCGCTTCCAGTTTTAATGCGTTCAATATTGCCGGGAGCTCCTTGTCAAACTCCACGTCCACAACAGCACCAATAACCTGTGCGACTCTGCCTTCATTCATTTTTGATGTCCTCCTCTATACCTTATCGCTCTTATTTTCTTGAACCCATTTTTTCAAAGCTTTATTTCTTCAAGGCTTCGACGCCGCCGACGATGTCCATAAGCTCTTTTGTAATTGCAGCCTGTCTGGCCTTGTTGTACTGGAGTGTGAGCCTCTTGATCATATCGTCTGCGCTCTTGGTCGCGTTTTCCATGGCAGCCATACGCGCGGCCTCTTCCGATGCTTGGGAGTCCAACAGTGACCTGAATATCTGTATCTCAATATTCTTCGGAAGCAACCTTTCAAAGATCACACCCTGTGAAGGCTCGAAGAGGACTTCCCCTGCCGATGTCTCTGATGCTGCCGATGCCTCTGCCTGGCCGACTTCCTTGAACGGCAGGAGACGAAGGATGATTACGCTCTGGACGGCCGCGGACTTGAATTCGGTATAAATAACCGTCACTTCGTCGAAGGTTTCGTTGATATAATTATCGATAATGTCGGTTGCGATCTGCTGGGCGTGCTCGTAAGTGATCCTGCCGGATAGTCCTACCCACGACTGCCTGGGAGTGATCTTACGCCTTTTGAAAAGTTCCGTGGCCTTCTTACCGACAGTGCTGACGCTTACCTCTTTGCCCTCCGCCTGGAGCTGTTTAATAATCCTGACGGCGTTCTTCATGATATTCGAGTTAAAGCCTCCGCACAATCCTCTGTCGGACGAGAATACCAGCAACTCGACCTTTTTGGGGATGCGCACATCAAGGAGCGGATGTCCGCTCTCGACATTTTTTGCCATACTACTGAGGACCGCATGCATCTTGCTGGCATAAGGCCTCAATTGAATAATTCTTCCCACGGCTCTTCTGAACTTCGCCGCAGCTACCATCTTCATGGCTTTGGTTATCTGCTTCGTACTCTTTACGGAGGTAATCCGTCTCTTAATTTCCTTTAATCCAGGCATTTATCGTCACCTTCCCCGGCTAGGCTATGAAACCTTTTTTAAACTCCCCGACCGCGGCTACAAGCTTCGCTTTCAGCTCATCGTCGATCGCCTTCTTCTCGGCGATTTCCTTGCGGACATCGGCCTTTTTATCTTTCATGAAGGCAATCAGCTCCGCTTCGAATCTCCTGATGTTCTCGACAGACACGTCATCCATCAGACCGTTTGTTGCAGTAAATATAGCGATGACTTGGTCTTCCATCGGCACCGGCACGTACTGGCCCTGCTTCAGAAGCTCGACCATTCTCTTTCCTCTCTCAATCTGGGCCATCGTTGACTTATCCAGGTCGGCGCCGAACTGAGCGAATGCAGCCAATTCCCTGAACTGGGCAAGGGCGAGTCTCAGTGTACCCGCAACCTGCTTCATAGCTTTTGTCTGAGCGGCGCCGCCGACGCGGCTGACCGACAGTCCAACGTTGACGGCGGGTCTGACGCCGGCGTAGAAGAGGTCAGGCTCAAGGTATATCTGACCGTCCGTAATCGATATAACGTTTGTCGGAATGTACGCCGAGACGTCACCGGCCTGAGTTTCAATAATCGGCAATGCCGTAAGAGAGCCACCACCGAGCACGTCGCTGACTTTTGCAGCCCTTTCTAACAGTCTTGAATGGAGATAGAAGACGTCGCCGGGGAATGCTTCACGCCCCGGGGGTCTCCTGAGGAGCAGCGAGAGCTGCCTATATGAGGTGGCCTGTTTGCTCAAATCATCGTAAATAATGAGTGCGTGCTTGCCGCTGTCCCTGAAATATTCGCCCATCGCGCATCCGGTATAGGGCGCGATATACTGAAGCGGGGCCGGCTCGCTGGCTGTCGAGCAGACAACAATGGTATGTTCCATTGCGCCGTATTCTTCAAGGGTCTTCACAACTCGGGCGACTGAGGCCCTCTTCTGGCCTATTGCAACGTAAATGCAAATGACGTCGCCGCCCTTCTGGTTGATGATGGCGTCGAGGCCGATTGCGGTCTTTCCAGTCTGCCGATCGCCGATGATGAGCTCTCTCTGTCCCCTTCCGATCGGGATCATGGCATCGACTGCCTTGACTCCGGTCTGCATAGGCTGGTTGACGGGAGACCTGTCGATTATACCAGGTGCAACAACGTCGACGATCCTAGTCGTCTTCGTGTTAACGGGGCCTTTACCATCTATGGGCTGACCGATTGCATTGACTACGCGTCCCACCATCTCAGGACCGACCGGGACCGACATGATCTTGCCAGTCCTCTTTACGACGTCGCCTTCCTTGATAAGGGTGTCTTCACCGAAAAGAACGGTACCGACCATGTCCTCTTCAAGGTTAAGCGCCATGCCATAAACACCGTTGGGGAATTCGAGGAGTTCGGAGGCCATGCAGTTATCAAGGCCGTAAACCCTCGCGATACCGTCACCGACGCTTGTGACAACTCCAACCTCGCTGACATCGACGCGCTTCTCGAAATCCGAAATCTGCTTCTTCAGGTACTCGCTGATCTCTTGTACTTTTATTTCCATCTTTTCACCCCTCTATGAACTTATCTCTTAAAAGCCTTAACTGGCCTTTTATACTGCTGTCATACATCGTGCTGCCGATGCGTATCCTGACCCCTCCAAGAAGGGCCGGATCGAGGATGAACTCCATATCGATATCACGACCGGTGACCTGCTTGAGCGACTGCTTGAGCTGGTTCTCAAAATCCCCGCTAAACGGCACTGGCGAGGTCACTATCGCCCTTGCGCGCTTTTTCATGTCGAGGTAGAGTGCATTGATTCCAGAGACGATCTCGGGCAGACCGCCCAGTACCTTTTCATTGGAGAGATATCCCAGATACTTGCCGACCTTATCGGAAATCTTAATCTTTCCTGAAATGAAGGCAAGCGCCTTCTGCTTCTCTTCAGCAGTAAACAAGGGGCTGATGATAAGGGTCCTGAAACTCTTGTCCTTTCCCATCAGGTCCGAGATGGCCATCATCTGCTCGATGGCCTGAGGGATTTCAGCCATTTCGACGTTCGCCAAAAATTTCTTTGCGTATTTCTTTACTCCCTTTACCTTTTTCAATTTTTACCCTCTATCAGTGAGATGGATTCTTTCAAGAGACGCTCCTGCTCTTGCGGCGTCATCCTGGCCTTTATTTTCTCTTCGGCCAGCTTGATCGAGGCATCAACGGCCTCGGCCTGTATTGCCTCTTTCGCCTTCTTAACCTCGAAGTCGATATTGGTCTTTGCGTGCTCGATGATCTTAACCTTCAGCTTCTCACCCTCTTCGATCAGCCGGGCCTTCTCGCGCTCTCCGGACTCGACAGCAGATGAGATGATTGCGGCCACTTCATTGTCCTTGAGTTTGAGCCTCTCTTCGACCTCGGCAAGCGCTTTGGCAGCAAGTGCCTTGGCCTCCTGGCCCTCCTTGATGCTCTTTTCAATGAGCTCACGCCTGAGTCTCAAGTGCTCCTTGATCGGCTTGGCAAGGAAATAGACCAAGGCAAATACCAGTATGGCAAAATTGACTATTTTCCATACCCAGCTCATCATGGAAGCACCTTGCTCACCCTCTTCAGCGGCAAAAGTCAGCGCCGGAACTACTACGAATAGAAATGCGCATGCGGTAATGGTTAATATTGTGATCAGAGTTCTGTTTCTCATTAGATCTGCACCAACTTTCTGACAATCTCATCTGAGAATGCCTCAACATCTGCCTTCAGTGCTGCCCTCGCCTTTCCGGACTCGGCCTGCAGCTCTTTTCTCGCTTTTTCGATCATCTGGACCGCTTCAGCTTCAGCCTTCGAGAGCATTCCCTTCTGCCCGGCAACCCCCTCGTCCCGTAAGACGTTTTGAGAGGCCTTTGCCTTTGTCCTTGCTGCCATGATGTCCGTGTTCATAGCAGTGACGGCGCTGTCCTTCTTCGCGGTCAGGTCCTTCGCATCTTGGAGCGCACCCGTAGTGGCAGCCTCGCGCTCCTTGAATACCTGGGCAAGCGGTTTGAAAAGCAGCCACCTCAACACCAGGAACAGGATTACGAAATTTGCAAACAGGATAAGAAAGTAACTCAAATGAAAGTCAAGCATAATACCACCTTCTTTATCAGTTATGGTTGTCGTTTCTATTTCAAAAACGTTTGAAGTTACCATAGGCCTCTTTTTCAAGTCAAGATTTTCGTCGATTACAATTTTTAATATACAAATAAATGATTCAGGTTGGGGTTGACAACAGATACATAAATTAGCAATTTATATTACGTAATATATGTAATATATACAATTATGAAACTAGGCGAGTGGGCAAAATCGCAGGGCATCAACTATCAGACGGCGTTCCTGTGGTTTAAGAAGGGACAACTCCCGGTGCCTGCATATCAGACCGCCTCTAGGACTATTATTGTTACCCCGGCTCAGT
>Ga0181523_10001018_pt1 | contig 30866 bp, 23 predicted proteins | sample PEATcosm2014_Bin_43_FD_119752 | JGI IMG/M metagenome (GOLD analysis project Ga0181523, IMG submission 119752) | Peatland microbial communities from MTU Mesocosm Facility, Houghton, MI, USA - PEATcosm2014_Bin05_30_metaG | ecosystem: Environmental > Terrestrial > Soil > Wetlands > Peat | place... | reverse complement strand
TTTTCGACCTACGCGACGTGGTGGATCCGTCAAGCCATCACCCGCGCCATCGCCGATCAGGCGCGCACCATCCGCATTCCGGTGCACATGATCGAGACCATCAACAAGCTGATCCGCACCTCGCGGCAGTTGGTGCAGGAGCTCGGTCGCGAGCCGACGTCGGAAGAGATCGCCAAGCGCATGGACATTCCGGTGGCCAAGGTGCGCAAGGTGCTGAAGATCGCGCAGGAGCCCATCTCGCTGGAGACGCCCATCGGCGAAGAGGAAGATTCGCATCTCGGCGACTTCATCGAGGACCGCGCCGTAGTCTCGCCCGCCGAGGCGGTGATCAACGTCAACCTCAAGGAGCAGACAGCCCAGGTGCTGCGCACCCTGACGCCGCGCGAGGAGAAGGTGATCAAGATGCGCTTCGGGCTGGAGGACGGCTCCGAGCACACTCTGGAAGAAGTGGGGCAGTCGTTCGCCGTCACCCGGGAACGCATCCGCCAAATCGAGGCCAAGGCACTGCGCAAACTGCGTCACCCATCGCGGTCGCGAAAGCTGCGCGCCTTCATGGACGGAGTGCACGACTAGGTAGTTGTCAGTGGCCAGTTGTCAGTCAGGGCAAGGTGGAAGAGCGGGCCTTCAGGGCAATCTAGAGATTGGGGCTTTAGCCCCGGCGGGGCGCGAGAGCGTCCCGTTTTTCCTTTTTGAGCGACGAATGCGACGTAAGCTTTGTGTCAGGGCACGACTTCAGTCGTGCCGATAAGGCTTCCCCCTTTCTCTCCCGAGCGGGCTTTAGCCCGCGAGGGATTTCCGCCGGAGTGCGGGTGCCCCGGGTCTCGCGACGTTCGAGACCCGGGTGAGGACGGACCCTTCACTTTGGGAGAGCCGTCAGATCCAGAGGCTCCAGTATCCGTACATTCCATGAATCGGTGCAGCCCCGAATATCTCCCAGGTCTCGAACCCCGCGAGACCTGGGGCACCCGATAACGGGAAAGGATTGGCCGGCCGAAAGGACTCCCCAAATTCAAATGGCTGCCAGTAAGCGGTAAAATGAAGCCCTTGCAACGAAACCCATGTCGATGACAGCATCCGACAACGCCGTCGCGCATTCCCGCGTGCTGGTGCCGCTGTTAGGTGTCGTCGTTTGGCTCCTCATTTATTTCCACGCCCACTTCGCCTATAGAATGGCGAGGGGCGCGAAGAAGCGTGGATACTCTCATTAACGGTCGCGGCCATACTAATTTTTCTTTACAGGTCTATACCATGGACCGCTTGGCACCCGCGGACGCTTATGGCAATTACTTTTTCGGGTTTGTGGTGGTCGAAGCCGGAGGTGGGCTAGTGGTGTTGTTTACAACGCTCCTTCGAGAAAGAGCGACGAGCAGGAGACAGGCGCCGCCTCGGACTCACCGGGGGTGATTCAAACCTCTAACGAGTATGGCAGGTGAGCTTGGTCATCGCAGCGGAGAAACGCGCGCTGACCTGGTTTGCAGCGCGTGCTGGCCGAGCAGCGCCGAGGCGACCGCTGCCCGCGACCGGATCTGCTTGAAGACTGTCTGTCGTACCCACCCACGTCTCGAAAGAGCGAGACGGGGGGCACCCGCAGACGGGTCTGGCAAGCCCGATACTTCGACTTCAATGTCCGCACGACCAAGAAGCGGGTGGAGAAACTGCGCTACCTGCATCGCAATCCGGTGAAGCGCGGCTTGGTGGAAGCGCCGGAGCAGTGGCCCTGGAGTAGCTTCCGCGTCTATGCCTACCAGGAGATGGGAGCGGTTCGGGGTGAACGAGTGGGGCACGCCGGAACTGAATTTCCGAAAGAGGGTGGCCTTTCCCCGGTGATGCATCGTACCCGCCCACGTCTCGAAAGAGCGAGACGTGGGGCACGCCGCACCCCGCGTAACGGATAGGGCACCCGGCAGCTTACAATTCCCTTTTGATCATGACCGCAGACCAGTACCTACACAAAATCCTTCTGCGTGAAGCGGTGGATGCGGGCCCAAACTCACCGCTACTTGCCGTCCAAACTACCTTAATGCCCACGCTGCGGCAATGGGCACGGGACAATCTGCTGGGTGTCTATCCTAGCGGTTCTTTCATGAAAGGCACCGCCGTTCTCAGCGGAACGGATATCGACCTGTTTATATCGCTGTCGGAGCATACGAATGAAACGTTGAAAGAGGTATACAACAAACTATTCGACTGCCTGACATCCGCTGGCTATTCGCCCAGGCGCCAGAACGTTTCGCTGAATATAACAGTGTCGAAGTACTCCGTGGATCTGGTACCGGGGAAACGCCAGAACGCGCTTTCGAGCGATCACAGCCTCTACCGACGCAAAGCCGACACCTGGACCAAAACCAACGTTCTTACACATGCCCGAACGGTGATTGGCGCGGCACGGGGAAACGAGATACGCATTTTGAAGCTCTGGAGAAATCAGAAAGGGCTCGATTTCCCGTCGTTCTATCTTGAACTCTCCGTCATCCGCGCTCTATCGGCGAGACCATTGCCGGGCCTGTTATCGAACAACGCGCTGCCAATGCTATCGCAGCGCGTCAGGGCGGTCTTCGATTATCTCCGCGACTCATTTCCTGCCGCCAGAATCGCCGATCCGGCAAACACCAACAACATTATTTCGGAAGATCTCACGGCACAGGAAAAGGCAAAAGTCAGCGCAGCCGCCAAACCTGCGAGGGAAGCCGCATCTTGGGAGGACATCGTGCGATGAGCAAAAGCGACTGGTCGCTGTCGAGACTCATGCAGGCCCTGCATGAACGCATAGCGCAAGATTTGAAAACCGCCCGCGAGGCACTCGGGCATCCTGTTGCCAAAGGCGACGGGAGCGAAGCTGTTTGGACTACGCCTTTCAGAAAATACCTGCCTCAACGCTATGCCGTGGATAAAGCAACCATCGTGGACAGCAACGGCCAGTTTAGCGATCAGATTGACGTGGTGGTCTTCGACCGCCAGTACACGCCACTGATTTTCGAGCACCAGAATGAGATCGTTGTGCCGGCCGAAGCCGTCTACGCCCTGTTCGAAGCGAAGCAGGAGATTAAGGCGGAGTTCGTGAGATATGCACAGCAGAAGGTCGCGACAGTACGCCGCCTCCATCGCACGAGCGCGTCCGTGCAGACGATCGATGGCCGGCGCACGGCAAAGCCGCAGCCTATTCTGGCGGGATTTCTAGCTTTTGAAAGCGCATGGAAAACAGCGACCATCGAAAAATATCTTTCGCCCGCCCTCGCCGCCGACCAGGACGAAGGTCGGCTCGATTTCGGCTGCATCGCTGCTTATGGAACCTTCGGTTGCCAGGGGGCAAACTGCGTTTCCTCGGCCCCACATGACAAAGCGACTACATGCTTTCTCCTCGAACTCATCACCCGACTGCAAAGAATAGGCACCGCCCCGGCCATTGACATGGCTGCCTATGCTCGTTGCCGAGAGAACTGACCGACGTACCCAGCGGCCGGATGCATTCTCCGGTGGGGGCGATTTCTCTGGGTAATCGTTGGGGTGTCGTTGTAAATCCAGGCGGAGGCCTCACTGCAGGCTCGGGTTCCCGGCGGTGTCCTGCGAGAGTTTTGCCTCCAGATAGGCAACGTGCCCATCTTCCATCTGGGCCAAGTCGCTATAAATCTGCCGCAGCGGTCCGGTGGGAGTTTGTTCCGCCAGCTTCGTATAGAAGCCTTGTGCGCTGAGCTCCGCGTAAAGCGCCACCTGTAGCGCGCGCTCGCGCACCGTAATAGCATCGTTGCCGGCTGCGAAAACGTCACCGTGTTCCAGTCTGGGCACTTCAATCAGCTCAACCAGGTCGTCCTCGGTCAAAGAGCTGCTCGACCTTCCATACTGCTCCACATATTTTTGTTGCAACAGGGCTTGGTGAGCCCTTTCTTCAATCGCCATCTCCCAGAATATGGCGCCGATCTCCAGCGATACCTCGTCACCAAACTCGGTGAACATTTCCGCAAAGCGGTGGTAGATCTCGGCATTTCGTTTCTCGATTGAGATGGCGACATCCATGGCCTGTTGAGGGGTCAGCGAGGCAAAATTTCGTTTCATGAAGAACTCTCCACAGAGTGTAGGGTACCGGGGAATTCTATATGCAAACAGGGGCGGACGGGCTTGGGCCGAACGCGGAAGTTGCTGGCTGGTTTCAAAAAGGGAAGATGCCAGAACAGGAACAGGGCGCTGATCTGATACAAACCGATCAGGCTGGTTGCTCGACCTGCTTGGCGTTGGCTTGCTTCGCGCGCTCCGCTTCTATTCTGGCAATAGTGCGCTTCAGCCAATGTTTGACGTTTTCGCGAAGCTCCTCTTCCGTCTGACCAGGTGTGGCCACGGTTATGCCATGGCGATTCAGCGGAATGTGATGGCACGGCACGTCGTCAGTGCGGTACTCCTCAGGCACAAAATCGTAGAGCAGGCATTCGTGGCAGGCGTGCGGACGCGTTGGGTCACCATGGTTGGGGCAGGTCAAAGAATCCTGGAAGACAGAAGCCGGTCCCCAGGGCGTGCTATACCAATTTCCATAGCCCCCTTGTTCAAGGAAATTCAGCTCGTAACGCAATACTTCCAGCACATCGCGCTTGTCTTCGGACATACTCGACTCCCCCGGCAGGTACGCCTTTCGGCGCCCATCCCTGCTGCCATTGTGTCCGAGGTTGCACCTTCCGGCTGTGACGTACCTCACGTCCATACGTGATCTGTGTCCGCCGCAAGCATCGTGTAAGAAATTCCCGCCCTCCCAGGCAGAAATTACCTACTGACTTGGCGTGCTCTTAGCCGCTGCCGCCGGATGACGCGGATCGGTGATCTTGATGCGAATGATCTTCGGCGGATCGTACGGGCGAGCAGTTCGCGGGTCGGCTGCAAGGCGCGCGATCTTCTTCACGATGTCGATGTCCTGGCACTGCCCGAAGATGGTGTATTTGCCGTCCAGATACTGGGTGGGAACTTCGGTGATAAAGAATTGTGAGCCGTTCGTGTCAGGTCCGGCGTTCGCATAGGCCAGACGCCCCGCCTGATCGAACGTTAGACCCGGGCTGACCTCATTCTTGAATTTATATCCTGGATCGCCGGTGCCGGTGCCGATTGGATCTCCACCCTGAATCATGAAGTTGGGAATCACGCGATGGAAGATGGTGCCGTTGTAGAGCGGCACACCCTTCATCGTCTGTCCGGTCTTCGGATCCTTCCACTCCTTGGTGCCGGTAGCCAAGCCAATAAAGTTAGCGACGCCAATTGGCGCCTTATCGGGGAAAAGCGTGCAGTTAATGTTGCCGGCAGAGGTCTCGATGACGGCGGTCGGCGCGCCTCCCTTTTGGGCGCTCTTTTCAGTGCTGCCGGTCTGCGCGAGTGCGAAACTGGCCAGACATAGAACCGCGATCAATAGCTTATTCATGAATCCTCCTAGGAATAGTGGCCAATGGCTAGTGACTAGACATGCAGGCCGAGTGCGAATTGGATATCTGGCCACTGGCCACTAGTCACTGTCTTTTAGCATCTGCTGCGAAACCTTCTCCACATCCCCAAACACACGCAGCAGATTGCCACCAAGAATCTTATCAAGATCCTCGGCTTTGTATCCGCGCTGGTAGAGCGCTTCCGTGATTTTCGGCAAGTCGGCCGCGGAGTCGAGCCCTTGCGGCGAGCAATCGATGCCGTCGAAATCCGAGCCCAGTCCAACGTGGTCCACGCCGGCGACCTTCACCATGTGGTCGATGTGGTCGATCAAGTCGCTCAACGGCGGACGAGGCAATTTGGACGCAATCCGCGCCTTGGCGTCGGCCAATTCCTTTACGACTTCCGGGGTCTGCGGCTGGATAAACAACGCCTGCACCTTCTCGTAATCGGGATCGTGCTGGGCAGCGAGCTGCTTGGCCGTGTCGAGATATTTCTGCGAGACGAAGGCGCAGTAGTAATTGACCTGAGCAACGCCGTTCTTCTTGGCGAGCGCGCGCAGCATGTCGTCGGTCATATTGCGGGGCGCGCTCGTCAACGCACGTGATGAGGAGTGCGACGCAATAACCGGCGCCCGGCTCAACTCCAGTGCCTGGTAGAAAGTTGAGTCGGCAACGTGCGAAATGTCAACCATCATGCCCATCCGGTTCATCTCGGTCACCACCTCGCGTCCAAAAGGCGTCAGCCCGCCGTGGTGCTGGATCTTCGGATCGCTGATGTCGCCGCTGGAGTCACCGATGTCGTTGGTGTTCGACCAGGTCAGCGTCATGTAGCGTACGCCCAGGCGGTAATAGTCGCGCAGGATGCGAATGTCGCCCTCGATCGCGTGGCCGCCTTCCACGCCCAGCAGCGCGGCCAGCTTGTGTTCGCGATGCGCCGTCAGGATGTCCTGTGTGCTGAACGCCATCATCATCTTGTCAGGATGACGGCGCGCCTGCTCGTAAACCGAATCGATCATATTGAGCGCGCGCTTGGCTTCGTGGCCTTTGTTGCCCTTCGGCTCAACCCAGATGGAGAAGAACTCCGCGCCCAGATTGCCGGCCTTGATCTTGTTGAAGTCGAGATAACCGGTGCCCGCGTCCTGCGCCAGATCGAAATTCTCGTCGACGAAGCGGCCTGGCGTGTCAGCGTGTGTGTCAATGATGATGGCGGAGTCGTGGATCGCGAGGGCTTTTGCGTTGGCTTGCGGTGTCGAGGACGATTGTGTAGCTTGCGCCGGAGCAATCGCGACAGAGAGAAGCAGGAAAAAGATGAGTCGGTATGCACTTGGCATCAGCTGATGGGAAGCTCCCGGAAGAATTAGGTGCGCTTGGATTGTAACCGAAGTGATGAAGGAGGGGTTCGAGAGATTAAGTACAATGCAAGTACGGAATCATGAAAACGAAATTGGTCCGAATTGGTAACTCGCGCGGCGTTCGCATCCCGAAGCGCATCCTTGAGCAGTGTAGGCTGGGCGATGGCATCGAGATGTGGATCGAAGGAACCCCGCCTCGTGATCTCTTCGAATTGTGCGCCACGGGATGGTTGGGAGAAGGCGTTTCGCTCTGCTGGTGTTGCAGAGAATGACAGGCCTCTGCTGACATCGGCACCTCGCAACAAATTTGACTCTGAGGAATGGAGATGGTGAAATCTGCACGGGGCACGCGATAGCATTTCCCCGTTGAATATCAAGGCGCGGAGCGCCGGCTATGCTGTTACACTGCTAGGCGCGAAGCGGCGACATTGATCCTTACGTTCGGAAGAAATCCTTAATCGCTTGCCACATCACCTGGCCGCCGACATCGGCGATGGACTTGGTCAACGGGATGTCCTTGGGGCACACTTCGACGCAGTTCTGCGCATAGCTGCATTCCTGGATGCCGCCATCGCCCATCAGCGCCTGTAGGCGCTCGATCTTTAGGCCTTTGCCTGTGGGATGGGAGTTGAAGAGCCGCACCTGCGAGATGGTGGCCGCGCCCACAAACCCGGTCTTATCGTTAAACTGCGGGCAGGCTTCCATGCAGCAGCAGCACGAGATGCAGCGCGACAGCGGATAGGCCTCTTCTTGTTCCAGCGCCGACTGGCGTAGGCCGGAACCGAGATCGTAGGTGCCATCCATCGGCACCCAGGCCTTGACTTTCTTCAGGTTCTCGAAGAGCACGCTGCGATCGACCGCCAGGTCGCGGATGATCGGGAATTTGGAGAACGGTTCCAGCGTGATGGGCTGCTTCAGTTGGTGGATCAGCGCCGAGCATGCCATCTTCGCAGTGCCGTTGATGATCATGGCGCACGAGCCGCACACCTCTTCCAGACAATTGGAATCGTAGGTAACCGGCGTGGTGGCTTTGCCTTGGCGCGTCACCGGCTTGGCGGCAATGTCCATCAGCGCCGAAGTCACGTTCATGCCCGGCCGGAACTGTAGTTCGAATTCTTCCCAGTACGGCTTCGAATCGGGAGTGTCTTGCCGTTTGATTTTTATGAGTACGGTCTTAGAGTTTGCCATGTTTTAAGAAGCCTTCAGCTCTCAGCTGTCAGCAAAATCGCAATTCGCTTTCGCCCTTCACTCTTTGCCAGAATCGCAAATAAGGACTTGTCATCCTGAGCGGAGGCGCTTCTTTTGCGCGCCGGAGCCGAAGGACCCCTATTCTGCCAGCAAAGCGCAAAGTCGCACTGACGCTCCATCGTTATCGACAACTGACAACTGACAACCGGCAACTGACAACTGCTCTTTTACGTCGCCGCGTCGTACCTTCTTGGCCGCGGCTTGATCAGCGACGTGTCCACCGGCTCGAACTCGAAGCGCGGCTCGTCGGCATCGGCGGCGAAGTAGGCCTTTGTCGTCTTCAACCAATTGGCGTCGTCGCGCTCGGGAAAGTCAGGCTTATAGTGCGCCCCGCGCGACTCGTCGCGCATTCCCGCGCCTTGTGTAATCACGCGGGCCAGTTGCAGCATGTTGTAGAGCTGCCGCGCAAAGACGAACGACGTGTTCGCCCACATTGACTTGTCGCTCAGGTTGACGTGGCGATAGCGCTCCAGCAACTCAACCAGCTTCGCGTCTGTCTCCTGAATGTTTTTGTTATAGCGGATGACCGTGACATTCTTGGTCATGGTCTCACCCAGCTCGCGCCACAGCAGGAACGGGTTCTCGGTGCCGTCGTTCTTCATCAGGCGAGCATTAATTTCTTCCTGCCGCTTGCGCTCGGAGTCGAAGACGTGCTGGCCGGGATGTTTTCCGCCCTTGATCACGCCGTGCGCGTACTTGACCGAGTGTGGTCCGGCAATGAACCCACCATAGATGCACGACAACAGCGAATTTGCGCCCAGCCGGTTGGCGCCGTGAATCGAATAGTCGCACTCGCCAGCGGCATACAGCCCCTCGATGTTGGTGCGCTGATCGAAATCAACCCACAGGCCGCCCATGGTGTAGTGCATACCAGGGAAGATCTTCATCGGGACGTCGCGCGGATCGTCGCCGACGAACTTCTCGTAGATCTCCAGGATGCCTTCCAGCTTGCGGTCGAGAATCTTGCGGTCGATGTGCGTCAGGTCGAGATAGACCATCGGCTGGCCGTCGATGCCGAGGTTATGCTCGTAGACCACTTTGTGAATGGCGCGGGTGGCGATGTCGCGCGGCACCAGATTGCCGTACTTGGGATACCACTCTTCCAGGAAGTACCAGCGCTCGCCCTCAGGAATGCTCTTGGGATCGCGCTTGTCGCCCGGCTGCTTGGGTACCCACACTCGACCGCCTTCACCGCGCGCCGACTCCGACATCAGCCGCAGCTTGTCTTCGCCGGGAATGCATGTCGGGTGTACCTGGATGAATTCGCCGTTGGCGTAAAACGCGCCCTGCTGGTAAAGCGCCGATTGCGCCGAGCCGGTACACACGACCGAGTTGGTGGACTTGCCGAAGATCGCCCCGTTACCGCCGGTCGCCATGATCACGGCTTCAGCGGGGAAGGTGTGCACCCCCATGCCGCGCAGGTCCAGCGCGCAAATGCCGTGGCAGACGCGATTCTCATCGATTACCGCGGAGAGGAACTCCCACGCTTCGTATTTCGTGACCTTGCCTTCGGCTTCGTAGCGCCGCACCTGCTCGTCTAGAGCATAGAGCAGTTGCTGACCTGTGGTCGCGCCGGCGAAGGCGGTGCGGTTGTAGAGCGTGCCGCCGAAACGGCGGAAATCCAGCAGCCCTTCCGGCGTGCGATTGAAAGGGACGCCCATGCGATCGAGAAGGTCGATGACGCCCGGCGCCGAATCGCACATTGCCTTCACCGGCGGCTGGTTCGCCAAGAAATCACCGCCATAGACGGTGTCGTCGAAGTGGATCCAGGTGGAGTCGCCCTCACCCTTCAGGTTTTTCGCCGCGTTAATGCCGCCCTGGGCGCACACCGAGTGAGACCGCTTGACCGGAACGATGGAGAAGAGGTCGACGTGACCTCCCATCTCGGCAATCTTGATGGTCGCGGCAAGTCCTGCCAGTCCGCCACCAACAACGATAATATTAGGATGTGCCATAAGAAGTTCTAGGGTAGAGCAGGCCTTCAGGCCCACGTCCAAGCCTCATATTCTATTGTCATCCCTAGGCGGCTTCAGCCGCCGAAGGACTGCGTTCCCGCAGATACTAATCGTGCTCCACCCAGGGAACCTGGTCAGCCGGCGTCCGCACAAAACCAGTTACGCTCCACAGGCCGACGCCGACTAGAGCAATCGCCAGGCCCAGGCACACAAAGCCGAACTTGCGGCGCGCCTTGTCGCCGACCGTCAGCCCCCACTTGGCGGCGAACAGCCAAACACCGTAGGAGAAGTGCCACGAGGCGGCTACGATTCCGATTACGTAAATGGCCACAACCCACGGGTTCTGAAAGTCGAACCACACCTTCGAAAACGAATTGTTATAGCCGCCGCCCATCAGATGCACGCCCATAAAGCGCATGTCGATGACGTGATACAGGATGTAGGCGAACGCGATGATTCCGGTCCAGCGCTGCGAAGTATAGAGCCAGTTGCCGCTCCACGGATATTCGCTGACGTTCGAGTCGCCGCGATACCAGATCCAAATTCCGTAGAGCGCGTGATACAGCAGCGGAATAAAGATGAAGACCCACTCCAGCACGTGCACGAAAGGCAGGCTGGTGAGGAACTTTACCTGGTCGTTATAGGCCTGAACGCCGTTGGCCGATTCGGAATTGGAGATGAAATGTTCGATCAGAAACGCGCCGATGGGCACGATGCCGGACAGCGAGTGCAGCCGGCGCAATACGAAAGAATAGCCCTGACCTGCACGCAGCGGAGCTACTCCCTTTCCAATCCGTGCGACACTGGTTTCAACAGAACTGGCCGAGGAAGCCACGAAGCGAACTCCTTATGAACGCGGAGCGTATGAGCAAACTCTTTATTATCGAGTTCGCCAAGAGCGCAAGTCAAGAAAGCTGCCGTTGTTCAACTCGCGCTTGACGAACCGCCTGAGGTGGGCTGACTCCGGCGGATAAGCGAGAATCAGAATAGCTTTTGGACGGGCCAACAGCCTGTGACGTGCGTCACAGCGTCGCATGATTTAACAGGCTGCTGAAAAAGTCGTTTGTGGCGAGTTTTGAAGGGGCGCACCTTTAGAGCCCGCCCTGAGCTTGCCGAACGGTGCGCCGTCACAGGTCCTTTAAATTTGTCATCACGAGGAGGCCCTTAGGCCGACGAGGGATCTGCTTTTGAGTTTTTCAGCGGCCTGTTAAGACGGGGCCCGCGTAAGGAGCTGATCCGTCAGAAACGCGCACCTTTTTCACAACATTTATAGTGTCTTCATCCCCATGCTGATCCGCGAGAATGTTCCGCTTGCTCCCTTGACGACCCTCGGTGTGGGCGGACCGGCGCGTTACTTCGGGGAAGCCCGGACAGAAGCCGAGGTGGTGGAAGCGGTCGAGCTTGCCCGCTCGCGTGGGCTTCCGTTGTTCGTGCTCGGAGGTGGAAGCAATCTCGTGATCTCGGACGCGGGATTCGCCGGCCTGGTGCTCAAGATCGGCATCAACGACGTCTCGCACTCCACCTTGTCACATGGTCACGTGATGTTTATCGCCGGCGCGGGGTACGACTGGGACACCCTGGTGAAGGAGTCTGTGCAGGCCAATTGCGCCGGACTGGAGTGCCTCAGCGGCATACCCGGCACTGTTGGAGGCACGCCGGTACAGAATGTCGGCGCCTATGCCCAGGAAGTTTCTCAGACGATCCAGGAAGTGCGTGCTCTTGACCTCCAATCGCTGGAGATCATCACGCTCTCGAATGCGCAGTGCGGCTTCGCCTATCGCAGCAGCATCTTCAATACAACCGAGCGCGGGCGCTATGTGATCCTGCGCGTCTCCTTTGCTCTGCAGCAGGGTGGCGGGCCAAATATTCGTTATGCCGACCTCGAGCAGTTCTTCGCGGGGCGATCGAAGGAGCCGACGCTGAGCGAAGTGCGTGAAGCAGTTCGCGAAATCCGTCAGCGCAAGGCAATGCTGATTGTTCCCGGCGATAAGGACTCCCACAGTGTGGGATCATTCTTCAAGAACCCGATTGTACCGCAGGCAATCTTCAAGGAGCTGTCGGCGAGGCTCGCATCTCGTGGTCTGCAACTGCCGAGTTATCCCTCCGCAGACGGTCGCAAATTACCGGCAGCGTGGCTGGTCGAACACGCGGGCTTCGCCAAGGGCTATCGCAAGGGCAGGGTAGGCATCTCACAATGGCACGCGTTGGCAATCATCAACCGCGGCGGGGCAAGTGCGGCTGAGATCATCGCATTGAAAGACGAGATTCAAGCGCGCGTAATGGACAGCTTCGGCATTAAGCTCTATCCCGAGCCGGTGTTTGTGGGCTTTTGAAGGCAGCGCTGCCGCCACCGAAGGGGCTCAATTCTCATGATGCGGACCACCCAGCGCTGTACGGTTTCGCGCCTCACTTCTGCAGCGGCCTTCGCTTATGCGATTCCGTCGCCTGTTCGTAGGCGTGGGCCAGGCGCAGTGTCGTCGAATCCGCGCCCGGGCGGCCGGAAATCTGCATACCGACCGGCAGCCCATCGCGTGTGAAGCCGCAGGGAACCGACGTGGTCGGCCAGAACATTACGCTAAACGGCGACGTATTACGCAGAAGATTCTTCACCTCGAAGGGTCGCACATCTGCCATCGCCAGCGCCTCCACCTCGGCGATCCTCGGCGCCGGGACCGGGACCGTCGGCGAGATGACCACGTCCACCTGCTCGAAGATTTGCTCAGCGGCCCGGCGAAACTCCGCCAGTCGCCGCCGCTCGCGAATGTATTGGCTGGCTGTGATTCCGACGCATCTCTGGATACGGTACAAAGTCCGCGGGTCGTAGAGCTGCGGACTGTTGGCCACCATCGCTTCGTGATACTCATAGATCTCCGCGTCAAAGATGGTCCGAAAGCCATCGACCGCAATCTCCACCGCACGAACCTGCGAGGTCAGCTTCCCGACGACTTGCATTGCGGTTGCAAGGCACGATGTTACCTCCGGATCGAGATTTTCGAAAAATGCCTTGCGGGGGATCCCGACCTTCAACCTGGCAACGTTTTCGTCCAGCAATGCTGCTAAGCCGGACTTCTGAACGAGAGCATCGATTAACGTAGCTGCGTCGCGCACCGTGGCTGCCAACGGCCCGGCGGTATCGAACGAGGTTGACAGCGGTACCACTCCCTTGAGGCTGATCAAACCGGCGCTGGGGCGATGTCCCACAATGCCGCACAGAGCGCTGGGACAGCGGAACGAGCCCGCGGTGTCCGTACCCAAAGCGGCGACACACAGTCCCGCAGCCACGGCTGCAGCCGAGCCCGAAGAAGACCCGCCCGAGATCCGCTCCAGATTCCAGGGATTTCTTGTCGGTCCAAAGGCGCTTATCACTCCGCTGACGCCGAAGGCGAACTCATGCAGATTAAGCTTGCCGACGATGACGGCGCCGGCTTGCTTCAGTCGCCGAACGACCTCGGCGTCTTCTGTCGATACTCGGTCGCGGTATTGGTTACTGGCCGCCGTGGTCAGCACGCCCGCAGTGTCGAATAGGTCCTTCAGTCCAACGGGAATACCGTGGAGCGGTCCGCGATACTTTCCCGCGCTTATTTCAGACTCAGCGTTGCGAGCCTGCTTCAGCGCGAGATCGGCCGTGACGGTGATGAAAGCATTTAAGCCGGGGTTGAGTCGCTCGATGCGTGCCAGGCACTCGCGCGTGAGTTCAACGGGCGACAATCGGCGGGAACGAAGTTGTTCGGCTGCTTCGGTGAGAGTCAGCACGGAGAAGCATCTTACCACTTACGCTCTCTTCTGCTTCTTCTGGCACTTCTCGCAGATGCCATAAATCTGGAAAGTGTGGCGCGTAGGGAGATACTTGTTCTTGCGGCCCACGGCCTGTTCAATGCGTTCGATGTCGGCAGAGAAGAACTCCACCGAACTGCCGCACTCGGTGCACACCATGTGATGGTGATTGCGCCGCTGATACTGGTGCTCGTAACGCGCGACACCGTCGTTGAAAGCTACCTCGCTCGCCAGACCGCACTCCGCCAGCAGCTTCAGCGTGCGGTAGACCGTCGTGAACCCGATGCCCTCGTCCTTTTTCTTGACCAACCGGTACAGTTCGTCGGTGGAAAGATGGTCGCGAGTCTCGAGAAACGCCCGCAGGATGGCATCCCGCTGCCCGGTGCGCTTCAAACCCACTTTTTTTAGATGATCGTGAAACACGGCTTCAGCCTCGCGCACCATCTGGCGCGAGATTGTCGGCTGATCGTCGATTCGTTTCTGGAGCATAGGCAAGTGCTCCGATGGAGCCTCTCGTTCGCTGTTGCAAGCCAGTTGTTACCAGCATAACACTGGCCGACGGGCGGAGATCTTGGATTAATAATGGCTCTCAGGGCGGAGCACGCCTTTCACAGGCTGCGGAAAAAGTCCGCTTTGAACGCTTTGTAACAGGGCACGACTCCAGTCAGGATTATCTACTTGACTCAAATTCCCCTCCGTGCTACATTGTGCTAGATGAATCATTTGGCACGCTTTCGGGTTGATTTTACTGGCGATTTCGGTGCGTTCAACCGCTCAATATGCTTCTTTGCGGCCCTCAAGACTTTGGGGTGGAAAACATGCGCCGCCAGTTCGTCACTAGTCATCTCGATTGGGTGCTTCTTACTTCTTGGCATGGTGACGCTATGACCTCCACTCCCGTTGATCTGATGACGCTGGTTGAGCAGTTCGGAACTGATGACAAGTGCCGCGAAGCCTTGACTCATCTACGCTGGCCGAAGGGCGTAAAGTGCCTTCGCTGCGGTCACGATAAGGTGACGCCAGTAAACGAACGCAAGGTGTTCGACTGCAATTCATGCCATTACCAATTCTCTGTGACTGTGGGAACGATGTTCCATGACTCCCACTTGCCGCTGACTAAGTGGTTCTTCGTTACCTACCTGATGACCGAATCCAAGAAGGGCATTTCGGCTAGCCAGATTTACCGGATGCTTGGCAAGAAGAGTTACAAGACCGCATGGTATCTCTGTCATCGCATTCGCGCTGCAATGGCTGCTGCCGCAGATCGCCCCAAGCTGGGTGGCACGATAGAAGTTGATGAGACTTTTGTAGGCGGTCGCAATCGAGGCCACCAGTTTAAGCCGGGCAATCCCGCTTGCGAGAAGCAGGTCGTCATCGGCATCCGGCAGCGTGGCGGAGAACTGCGGTTCTTTCATGCTTCCGACGTTAAGTCCGGCACCTTGGCGAAATACATCCGTGAGAACGTGAGCGAGAAGGTGGATGTGATAATGACAGATGAATTTGCCGGATACCCGAAGGCTTTGCATGACGCTGGCGTCCTGTGTGAGCACAAGACCATTAAGCACAAGGATGGTGTCTACGCCATTGGTGACGTGTACACGAACACCGTTGAATCGGCGTTCTCTCTGCTCAAGCGCGGGATTATAGGTACGTGGCATCAGATCAGCGCCAAACATCTACAGGCCTACTGTGACGAAATGTGCTTCCGGTTCGATAACCGCAAAAACCGCTTTCTCTTCCGTGACACACTTCTGAAGATGTTGGAAGCGGAGCATCTCGAATACAAGAGATTAACAAGAGCCGCCTAGAATCAATCGCTCTTGAATAACATATCCTCGTTCCCATGCTCGCACGTTAAAGTTCTATCGAGATAAAATGGCGTCATGGTCATGTTCGGGTTAACAATCTGTGGAGCATCGTCAACATAATTGGTGACCTTAGCGCTTACCGTCGCTGGCTTTGATGTGGTGCGGGTCAGTGTCACATCTCTTCGTTCATGCGGCGATAAGCGATATATCTCTACATAGAATACGGCCCTGCCTTGCGTATCCCGACAGCGCATTCCCCCTATTTCAGACCTCGTCGAGTCGCTAGACTTGGGGACTCCAATAGAAAAGTCCTTCCCTGGAATATCGGCAGACTCTACTCTGAGAGCAAACGTAACGGCATAAACGTCTGCATCTTTTTCGTTGGTTATCGTGAAGATGTGTCTGTCGTTAGCCAGTGGAGCATTGAACGTAATCTTTGATGGGGATATAGAAACCATGTGTGCTAGCCAATCCCAATCCCTCCAAGCGAATAGTCCGACAAGAACAACGGATAGAAAAATTCTACCCGCAACAGGCCATCGCCTCCCCCACCACAGCCACATGCCAAGGATGATCTGCACAATGGCGCAGACAAAAAATATTGATGCAATGTATTCGTGGTTCAGCACAGAGCATCCCACCCCGACCCATCCAAGCAACGTCCCCCAGTATGTGAGGATGGTGCCCCAATGCGTCTCTTGCTCTGGGATATTCTTCTTGCCGACCATGATCTGCTTTTCCGCCTCCCTAGCCGCTGCTCTACGCTGTCGCCTGTTTGGCCTTCCTTGTTCCTCCACTGCACACACCCCCGCGTCGTCGGGCACCACCCGATAAGGGAAGTGTGACCCTTGACACGGTTTGAGTCAAGGGGATAATCTTGACTCCAGTCGTGCCGATAAGCTGTTTATTTTTCTTCCCGAGCTGGCTTTAGCCGGCGGCACCGGGCCCTGCTTCGACTTTTTCCGCAGCCTCTTTCAGGCGGGCATCGACGAGTGAGATGATCAGGGGCGCTTTAGCGCCTGAGGGAATGTTTGTTACCTCAGCGGCTAAAGCCGATTGATTGTAAGACTCTAAATGCACCGCTGAAGCGATGCTCCACCCAAACCAAATTGCGAGCAGGCTGGAGGAGGCTGCAACGGTGGCACATCCTTCGTGGGAATCTACCTTGCATTCAGCCGCTGTATCGTCTGCAGCACAACGTTGCCTGTGATTGCCAGCGATTGCGGGCTGAGCTTATCGATGGTGTCTTCGGGCGTGTGATGGAAGACATTGTTGTAGCCGTAGTCAAAGTCGATCAGGTCCACCACGGGCACGCCGATCTTGGCAAACGGAATGTGGTCGTCCTCGATGGCAATGGTCTGCTGGAAAAAGTGTGACTGGTAGCCAAGATCGGTGGCCGCCTGAGATACCACGTCGGTGAGCCAGGGCGTAGAGTTCGTATCGCGCTGGATATCGAGATCGGCGTCGCCAATCATGTCAACCAGTATGAAGGCTTTCACCTTCTTCGCCGTGCCATCCTGCTGCCACTTGTGCGCGAGCTGCCGCGTGCCGTAGAGGCTGTCCGTGTCAGTCCACTTCACGAATGCTTCTTCACCGTCGGTCCACACCAGCCAAACGCTGTAGCCATCAAGCTGTTTGCCGCGAAAGTGGTCAGCCAAAGCGAGCAGCAGCGCGGTCGTAGAGCCGCCGTCGTTCGCGCCGACGTAGGACTTCGGCAATGGATAGTTCGTGTCGTAATGTCCCGCGACGACAATGATGCCGTCCTTCTTGCCGGAAAATTTCGCGGTGATGTTGTTGATGGGAAACTGGCCCGCGGGCGTCTGTGCCGTGAACTTGTCCTGCTCCACATCCACTCCCTTCAGCTTGGAGAGGATGTACTGCTCCAGTTTGGCGTGACCCGAACTTCCCGGCGGACGCGAGCCGAACGCAACCACTTCCTTCACATACTGCATGACCTGATTGCCGTTAACGCTCGGCTGGGGGCCCATGCTCGCGGGGCTTGCCGGCGTGCCGACGGGCTGAGTAGCCGCCGGGACGCTGGACGCGGCTGATGGCTTGACCGTAGCCATGGCTTCGGAGGGCTTTTGCTGCTGTTGACTGCAACCAGCACTGAAAGTGATGAGAAGCAGTACGAAAATCGGGGCAGAGGATAGGCGGAGCCTCAACTTCATCTTAGATAACATTGTAAATTGCGTGCGAGGTCATCGGCAGTCGCCGCAGCCGAACTGGAGCACCGTCCGCCGAAGCGTCGAAAATCTGGTATTCTGCCCGCCGTGTCCAAACCACTGTCTTCGAATCGCCGTCCCGCGATCAGCATTGTCGGCCTGGGAAATCTGGGCAGCGCACTGGCCCTGACTCTGCCTCCAGCAGGCTACGACGTGCGATTCCTTGCGGTACGTGGAAAGAGAAGTGGCGAGCCTCAAACGATAGCGCTGGCACGCCGAATTAAGGCGCGCGTGGTCGAGATAGGGAAGCGACCGCTCGATACCGAGATCGTTTGGATCACAGTCCCCGACGATGCAATTGCAGGCGTGGCCCGCTTACTCGCGCAGTCTCAGGATTGGAAAGGCAAGATTGTATTTCACTCCAGCGGAGCTCTCACCAGCGACGAACTTGTTTCCCTGCGAGACAAAGGCGCGCGCGTTGCGTCCGTGCATCCCATGATGACCTTCGTTCGCGGCGCCGTGCCGGAGATGGCAGGCGTGGCCTTCGCGGTTGAGGGAGATGCCGCGGCGGTACGGGCTGCCAGATCCATCGTCGAAGACCTGGGCGGAGACGCCTTCGTCATCAAGAAACAGAACAAGGTGTTGTACCACGTCTTCGGAAGTTTCGCTTCGCCGCTGGCGATTGCGTTGATGACCTCGTTGGAGCAGGTGGCGCTGGAGGCAGGTATCCGCAAAAAGGACATCAAGCGGTTGATGGCGCCGCTGCTGTGGCAGACGCTGCGCAACTACTTGAAGCACGATGCAGCCTCCGCTTTCAGTGGGCCGCTCGTCCGCGGAGACGTGGCGACCGTACGCAAGCATCTAGCCGAACTCAAGAAGTTGCCGGAGGCGAAGGCCGTGTACGTCGCGCTGGCCGGCGCAGCCTTGCAATTACTGCCGGTGAAGAACCGCAGGAGTTTGTCGAAGGTGCTAGGTAGTTCTTGAGACAGCTTGGACGCGTGAACGCCGCGCACGATGATTCCGCCAGATCATGAGGGTGCCATGTCAGCTCACCTAACCTGCAGCAGCGCCAATCCGTTCACTGGCAGTTCCAGTGTCAGGCTGCCATCGGTCAGGCTTTCATTGTCCGGCCGATCTGGGCGCGATTCCTGTCGCAGATCCTCAAGCTGGCCTAAGGTCGGATATCGCGGGCTGCCCATCTTTTCCCACAAGCCAAGGGTGTTTCCGTGGTCCTCATCTACCCGGCGAATAGCAACGCGGGCATCGGGTTTCACTCCTGAATTGCAGCTTCACGGACTTCGGCGCGCCGGCGGAGCCGGGATTCACGAGATTCCAAACGGCGATCGCCAGCGATCCATCGCTTGCCTTCGTCACCAGCACGTTGGGATCGCTGTTCTCAATACGCTCCTCGCCCAGTCGATGCAGCAACTGCATGGCATAAAAAGAAGGTTTGGGAAGGTTACCGGCAGCGATCAGTCCGAAGCCGCCGTAGAAGGGCATCTTCACCACGCCCTGCTCCTCGAAAACATCGGAGAAAGTCCAGAGTGACATCATCTCCGTAAGCCCATCGCACTGCGAGATGGTGGTGGCCAGCCAAGGCCCCATGTAAATGGAATCAGTGACGCCGACTTCGTTGTCGTAAGCCGCGTTGTACTCGCTCCAGATCAGCGGCAGGTCCGGCCGTGCTGACGCCTTGATCTGGTCGTGGACTTTCTTAACTGCGCGGCCAACCATCTGATCGCGGGGAATGCTTTCGTTGGTATGAAAGACGTCGCTGGCCTTGTCGTCGCCGTAGACATGGGTGGAGACAAAGTCGAGCGGGACATTGGACTGGTCGGCATGTTTGATCGTGTCGCCAACCCACGCTGCCTGCGCAGTAGCAGGGCCGCCAACCCGCAACCTGGGATTTGCCGCTTTGATGTCGCGCGCGGTGCGGTCGTACAACTCAAAATAGGATTCCTGCCGCGGCGTGCCTGTCCAGAAATCGAGGTTCGGCTCGTTCCACACCTCGAAGTACCAGCTTGAGACTTCCTCGATCCCATTGCGCTCGACTAGGTGCCTGGCGAGTTGGGTAATCATGTCGTCCCACTTGGCGTAGTCCTTGGGCGGCGAGACATTAGGGTGATACCAGAAGGCCTGCAGGTCCTGTCGCGCCGCTAGCTGGTTCGGCATGAAGCTCAGTTCGACGAAAGGCTTGGCGTCAGCGGCCAGCAAGCCGTCGTAGATCTGGTCGACGTAGGAGAAGTTGTAGATCGGGCGGCCCTGTTTGTCCTCGTCGTATACGCCGACATCGTCATTGAGGATGCCGTGAAAGCGGACGTACTTGAATCCGGTGATCTGATGCACGGCCCGCAAGTCACGACGATAGGAGTCGCGCAAGCTCAGGATGGCACGCCCCGAGCCGAACAACTGCTCCCAGAAGTGCGGAAAGGGGTGAGACGGCGCAGAGGCATCGATGGCAATAGTCTCCATGGAGGACTGCCCCAGCAGAGGAAGCACACAAAGCGCGACGACCAGTAGAAAGAAAATTGGAATGCGCATTGTTCTTAGAGGGCGTCCGACGATCAGCCCGTAAATGATTATGCGCACTGTGCAGTTTCCCGCAAAGGGTCAATACCTCAAACGACAGCTACGAACGATGTCCTCAGAACTCTGCAAAGAGCGCCAGCGCAGATGATCGTACTTGATGAGGCTGTTGGCGACCTCCGGTCCTTCGCTGCCAGCAGGGTAGTTGGGAAACTGCGGCGGCGGAAGCTCGGCCCAGGCATCTTCGATAGGGGTGATGATGCGCCACTCCGCTTCCACTTCGTCGCGGCGAGTGAACAGCGTTGGGTCGCCGCGCATGGCGTCCAGCAGCAGTGTCTCGTAGGCGGCCGGCGTTTCCGTCCCAAAGGCCTCGCGATAGGAGAAGTCCATGTCGACGCGAGTGGCGCGCATCTCCTGGCCCGGCTGTTTAGCGCCGAAGCTGAGCGCGATGCCCTCATTCGGCTGAATGCGCAGGGTGATGACGTTGTGGTGTACATCTTCAGGATTGCGCGAAAACAATGCCTGCGGGGTGCGCTTGAAATGCACCGCGATCTCTGTCAACGGCTTCGCCAGCCGCTTGCCGGCGCGAATGTAGAAGGGAACTCCTGCCCAGCGCCAATTATCGATGTGCAATTCGACCGCGGCGTAGGTCTCGGTCAGCGAGTTGGGATTGACACCCGGTTCCTGGCGATATCCCGGAACTGGTTTACCATCGATCTGGCCCGGGCCGTACTGCCCGCGAGCCGTGCGTTTCGCGACCTCTTCCCTGGACATGGGAGCGATAGCGCTTAACACTTCCACCTTGTGGCCCCGCACCGCGTCGGCATCGAAGCTGACCGGCGGCTCCATCGCGGTCAGCATCAGCAACTGGAGCATGTGGTTGGCAACCATGTCGCGCAGCGCTCCGGTCTCTTCGTAGAAAGCGCCGCGGCCTTCCACGCCGAGCGTCTCCGCGGCGGTGATCTCGATGTACTCAATGTAATTGCGGTTCCATACCGGCTCAAACATGGAGTTGCCGAAGCGGAACATCATGATGTTCTGCACCGTCTCTTTGCCGAGATAGTGGTCGATGCGGTAGACCGAGCGCTCGTCGAAGACGTGCGAGACGATTTCGTTCAGCTCCTGAGCGCTCTTGAGGTCGCGGCCGAAGGGCTTCTCCAGGATGATGCGCGTCCAGCCTTCGCTGTTCTGGGTCAGTCCGGCCTCGCCCAGGCCGTCGACAATCGGCGGGGCGAGCGAGGCTGGCGTCGAAACATAGAACATCACGTTCTTGCTGGCGCCGTTTTTCTGCATCTCCTCGATCTGCGCCTTCAAGAGAGGATAGAAGTCGCGCCGGTTGGCGTCTCCGACGAGGTAATGCAGCCGCTGAGCAAAATCCTCCCAACCCTGGTCGGTGAAGTTGCGAGCGTCTTTGGAATCGGCGGCGCTTTCGCGCAAGCGCGAGCGATACTCCTCGTCGTCAAACTTGGAGCGACCGATGCCGAGAACTTCGAAATTGCGGCTGGTGCAGCCTACGCACGCCAGATCATACAGAGCAGGAATCAGTTTGCGCCGGGTAAGATCGCCCGAGCCTCCGAAGATTACGACCAGACAGGAATCGCCTTGCGGCAAATGAGGAGTTTCGATTTTGTGGGGCGTGGGCTGTACGAGAGTGGTCATGCGATTGGCTCCAACGCGAGTGCGCTCATTTGCAGATGCCATCTCGCGGTGAAAGGATTCGCCGGCGGTGCAAGATGCCGAATCACTTGTTAACCGCGGCTGCGGCGTCCGCAGGCTGGGCGACGGCTTCCTTCACCACGACGAGAAGGCGTCGCAACCCCTTCTCGATGTCACGTCCCAGGTCAACGCGAATGGCGCGGCGATGATGTTTCGTCAGGGACTCGAAATCGCCAATCGCCTGTGCCTGCTTCAAGACACTAAAGCTGAACTTTTCGCCGGGCACCTCGATGTCGTTGATATCCTCCGACGTCAATTGCAGGAAGACGCAGCTATCTGGGCCGCCTTTGTGCAGTTGTCCGGTTGAATGCGAAAATCGCGGGCCGTAGCCCATGGTGGTAGCGACCTTTTTCTGATCGCGGACGGCAAGGCGAATTTCCTGCAAAAGAGATTCGTAGTTTTTAAGTTCCTCGACGAACTGCGTGATGGCGAGATAGTCGCCGGGGTTCAGCCGAGCGAGATGGGTCATCAGCATCGCCTGCAGGGATGAGCCGCCGCGGCGCAAGACCTCGCAGTTTTCCGCATCGCCAAAAACACGCAGCGAGGTTTCCGCCACGATAAGCTTTTGCTGGGGCAGAACGCCATTCTGCGCATACTCCGCCAGGACCCGCACGATGTAGTCTTTGGACTCCTGAACGTCGGGCTGATCGAAGGGATCGACGCCGAGCAGTGAGCCGGCCATCGCGGCAGCGAACTGCCACAGGAAAAACTCCTCGCCAAGATCGAGTGGGTTACGAAGTGTGTGGCGCAGTACGGGATGCCCGGCAGCTTCGAGAGCGGCGAGCTTCGACTCCATGTCTGCGTTGTCTGACGACGGTGTATGGATGTAGACAAAAATGCGATCCTCGCCGTAAACCTCGGGCGCACCCAGCGGCTCGCCAACGACTGGGACGATGTCCTTGCCTTCCTTGCCGGTGCTCTCGGCGATGAGGTGCTCTATCCAGAGGCCGAGCGCGGCCAGTGGCGGAGGCGTGATGAGTGTCAGCTTGTTGCGTCCGGCGCCGGCGAGCGCGCCCAGAAATGCTCCCAGCCGCGCGCCGGGATTCTCGTTTAACGGCACGGAATCGGCGCAGGCATGGGCCGCTTGCCTGGCGGTATCAAGCAACGCGCTCACGTCACCGCCCATCAGGGCAAAAGGCACCATGCCGAAGTACGAAAGCGCCGAATAGCGGCCGCCAATGTTCGGCATGTCGAGAAAGATGCGGCGAAAGTGGCCATGCAGAGCATCCTTGGCAAGCTGGCTTCCCGGATCCGTGATGGCGATGAAGTTTTCTCCCGCAGCATCACCCTTGACGCGCTTCACGCGATCGCGGAAATAGCGGTGAAACATTTGCGGCTCGGTGGTCGTGCTCGATTTCGATGAAACGATAAAGAGCGTGTTGCCGATGTTGATCTTCTGCTCAAGGTGGCGAATCGCTGTCGGCACGGTTGAGTCGAGTACGTAGAGCTGCGGATAACCCTCCTGCTTGTCGAAGGTGCGGGCCAGCACCTCCGGACACAAACTGGGGCCACCCATACCCAGGACCACGGCGAACTCGAATCCGGCATTCTTGACTTCTTGGGTGAAGGCATCAAGTTCCGCGAGTTGGGGCTGCATGGCTTCGGCAACAGAGAGCCAGCCAAGGGAATTGGCGATACTTGCCTCGCGCTCAGGCTCGCTCTTCCAGAGTGTGAAATCTTTCTTCCACAAGCGCGACGCGGATTGGTCCCGCTCAAGACGCTCCAGTGCGCTGCGAAAGACAGCCTCGTAGTCGCCGAGCGACGCTGTATGTCGCGCAAGAATGTTGTTCGTGACATCGTTCGGCTGGGTCTCTGACAAAGGAATGCTGCCCATGACTGCCTCCTCGCGCTTCTGCGCCAGCGCGTGCTTTTCACGACAGATAACACAGCGCCGACACACGGTGCCGGCGCCAAGGAACCCTTCAATTGTAAGCCTGAATTGTTACTGTTTCGTTTTCTTTATCACTTCGCGCGCCTTGGCAACAACGTTGTCAACGGTGAAGCCAAAGTGCTCCATGATGATCTTGTATGGGGCCGACGCTCCGAAGTCGTCATGGGCGACACTATACCCGTTGTCACCAACATACTTGCTCCAGCCAAGACTGGCGCCGGCTTCCACTGACACCCGCGCCTTTACCGCAGCAGGAAATACTTGTGCCTTGTATTCGGCGGGCTGCTTTTCGAAGATCTCCCAACACGGCATGGAGACGACGCGCGCCTTCACTCGTCCGGCTGTGAGCTGCTCGTATGCCCCAACACAAAGCTGCACCTCGGAGCCAGTGCCCATCAGGATGATGTCCGGTGTGCCACCAGAGTCGGCCAGAACGTAAGCACCCTTGGCCACGCCTGCGGCCGACGCGTACTTGGTCCGATCGAAGGTTGGCACTCCCTGGCGAGTGAGCACCAGCGCCACCGGCTGATTCTTCATTGGCATGATAACGCGCCAGGCCTCGGCAACTTCGTTTGCGTCGGCGGGGCGGATGGTCATCATTCGAGGCATGGCCCGCAACGACATGAGCTGCTCAATCGACTGGTGGGTTGGGCCGTCCTCACCGAGACCGATGGAGTCGTGAGTGTAGATGTAGATGACCGGCAGTTCCATCATCGCGGCAAGTCGAATCGCTGGCCGCATGTAGTCGGAGAAGATGAAGAACGTCGCTCCGAAGGGCCGCACGCAGGAGAGCGCCATGCCGCTCAGGATTGAGCCCATGGCATGCTCGCGGATGCCGAAGTGGAAGTTGCGGCCTGAGTGGTCGTCCTTCTCGAAGTCGCCGCCATCCTTGATGAGCGTTTTAGTTGAGGGATAGAGATCGGCAGCGCCACCGATAAGCCAGGGGACTCTTGCGGCGACGGCGTTCTCTACTTTGGCACTGGAATCGCGCGTGGCTATACCCTTGGCGTCGGCGGGGAACGTCGGAATATCTTTGTCCCAACCAGCGGGTAGCTCCTGGTTCGACATCTGCTGCCACATCTTGGCCTGATCAGGATTCTGGGACGCCCATGCTTGATATTTGCCGTCCCACTCCCGCTCCCACTTCGCGCCACGCTCCACCGCCTTGCCCATGTAGTTCCGCACTTCGTCGGGAACGAGGAACTGCGCATCGGGCGGCCAGCCGTAGACGATCTTCGTCAGACGAACTTCTTCGACTCCCAGCGCCTCGCCGTGCGCTTCCTTGGTGTCTTGACGGTCGGGAGAGCCCCACCCAATATGCGTATCGCAGATGATGAGCGATGGCCGATCCGGCTCTCTCTGTGCGGCCTTGATGGCGACGTCGAGCAGGCCGAGATCGTTGACATCGCTGACGTGCAGGATATTCCAGTGCCAGCCGAGGAAGCGGGTAGCGACATCGTCGGTGAATGCCAACGAGGTGTGGCCTTCGATGGTGATGTGGTTGTTGTCGTAGAACCAGATCAGGTTCGACAGCCCGAGATGTCCGGCGACCGAAGCTGCCTCGTTGCTGACGCCTTCCATCAGGTCGCCATCGCCGCAGAACGCATAAATGCGGTAGTCGAAGGGCGTGTAGTCGTCCTTGTGGAATTTCGAGGCCAGCCAGCGCTGGGCCATCGCCATTCCCACCGAGTTGGCGACGCCCTGTCCGAGCGGGCCGGTTGTAACTTCCAACCCGGGCACGTGATGGTATTCGGGATGCCCCGGCGTCTTCGATCCCCACTGCCGGAATTGCTTGATGTCATCAAGCGAGAGGTCATAGCCGGTGAGGTGCAGCATGGCGTACGGCAGCATGCAGGCATGCCCGTTGGAAAGGATGAAGCGATCGCGGCCCGGCCAGTGCGGATCGTGCGGATTGTGTCGGAGGAAACGGTCCCATAACACGAAGGCCAGCGGTGCCAGCGCCATGGGAGTGCCGGGATGACCGCTATTGGCTTTCTGCACTGCGTCCATCGCCAGCGTACGAATCGTGTTAATGCAGAGGGATTCGAGATGCTTCTGAGCTGTAACCTGCTCCTTACCTTGAACAGAAATGTCTGCTGGACTACTCACCCGTTGCCGCCTTTCTCCAATGTCGTGAATAAGGAAAACCGATGTGTGCCGTTCCTACGAGACTCAAGATTTTATATCGTGCTTACACTCAGCGCTTCCGCGCTGGGCTAACAATGTTCCGCCCTTCGGGCTGTACTTGCGGCGAGTCTTAAGTATCGTCTCACCGCAACTCTGAATATCTTCTCGCCACAACTCGTGGATCGAAATTCCCAATCTTAGTTTCACGCAACCCAGATTCCAAGGTCCAGAGCTATCCTGAGCTTGATTTCGCAAGAGACTTTTCCGTCTCAGGTTGCGTCGGTTGTTCGACCTCGACCGCGTAGTCAGTGCCTTGCCACTGGTGGTCCATGGGCCAGTTGAAAGTGAATCGCAGCGGCGATTTCTGCCCGGGATCGACGTGGATGTCGGCATACTCGACACCTAAAGCAGTGGGAGTGGACTGGGTATCGCGTGGCGTTTTCCACTCATCGTCGCTCCAGTGCAGCACAAAGGGCGACGATGCCTGGACCCGGAGTAAAGCTCCCGCCGGCACTTTCTGAACCTGGCGATTCATCTTCCATACTTCGATTACCGGGCGCGGATTATCGTTGCAATAACGCGCCGCAACCAGATCGATTCGATCAAAGATCCTCTTGTCCAGCATCGAGCGCAGCAGCGTCACATACTCGGCGTGCGCCCACAACAGAGGAATAGCCGCTCCCGTCGCCTTGCCGAAAAACATGTGCTCGTGCGAGATATCCGGCAGGTCCCAGATCTGCTCAGGAAACAACCCCACGCCGGTTGCAAACGCCTCGGCCGCACGGATATAGATGTCGATATTGCGACCGGCGGCCAGTTCGTAGGTTGCACGTTCCAGCATGAGCAGGGGCCAGGCGTGGCCGACTCCCCACGTCTTGAAGGAGGTGCCGTCGTCGCGCTGACCATAGCCGTCATGGTTGTACCGTTTCCAACAAGGTCCCATGGGAGTATTGACCTTCAAGACGGCGTCGATCACCTTCAAGGAGTCCTCGATGAGCGGGTCACCCGGCTTGCGAATACCAAAGCGGACCAGTTCCAGGAAGCCGTGGTCCACGATCTGGTTTGCGGGATACTTATACTGGTCGCCAGGCTTCTGATTCGCCAGAATCAGTTCGCCCTTGTCTGGGTCCTCGTCGCCCACCGCGCCGTCGCGGCTGACGGCGGGGTTGATGCGGATGTAATGCCGCTTGATTGCCGGCAGCAGCGTGCCCTGGTTCGTGACTGTCCACTTCTCGATGTGCGATTCCAGGAAGTCGGCGTAGGTACGAACGAAGTCCGCGGTATGCTTGTCACCACGGGACTCCAGCATCTCGGCGGCACAGATCAGGGCGGCGATATTGACGGCGAGCGTGGAGGGCGAGTAGCCTCCCGCTTCTTCCCAACGGTCTTCGGGCGTGGCCGGACCTTCGCGGATCAGATAGGCACAGGCCCGGCAAACCGTAATGTAAGGATCGAACTCGGCGAGCGCGGTGGCCTTCCACAGGCGCCATGCCAGGACGATGGGAAACGAAACCTCGTCCAGTTGCACGCCCGTCCAATAGGGACTGCCATCGATCCAGAAGTTCTGGTAGAAACCGCCGTCTTCGCGCTGGGCTATTGCCAGATAGATCATGGCGCGCAAGGGAGTGGTGACATCGCCCGCAGCTAAAAGGGCGTCGGCGGAGTGCACCATATCACGGGTCCAGACCAGGTGATAGCCGCCCAGTTCGTCATCGCTTTTGTCTTCGCCCCAGGGAATGCTCAGGCTGGCGATCATGGCTCCGGGATAAAGCTTGTCCTCGTGCGCCAGCAGCAGATTGATGCTGCGAGCGAATAAACAGGAGGCTGCGTCAGAGATCTTGTCATGGTTCATGTCGATGACAGCCAGCCGCTTGCGGGTGCGGTGCCACTGCTCGATGAAGCTGTTTACGTTGGCTTGGAACGGAACACATAAGGATTGGAAGAGGGTGGCGCCCGCTGCGTGGGGAGTGCGGCCGAAGGCCAGGCCGAGAGTGAACTCGTTACCGTGCACCAAGTTGATCTCTCCCGTCAGCGCGATGTTTCCGTCCAATGCGGAATCGTATTCCCAATCCATCTTTAAGTTGTGCGCCAGGTCGGTCCAGCCATCACTGATACCAACGTAGCCGCAGGAAAGTTTGCTGAACCCTACCTTCGTTCCAATCGCCATGTGCACATTGTCGCGATATGCAATCAGAAAATGCCGGCCCTTCGCTTCCAATACTTCTCCGTTGTTATGCCATCCGCCAATGTTCAAATGGGGGGCGCAAAGCACATAGAGGTGCAGGCGTCCCTGCCACTCCGGCGCAGGGTTGAACTTGGTATGAATGAGGAGACAGTTGAGGTGGGGGTCAGAGATGATCTGCTTCTCAATGGAGTAGCGTCCATCAGGATCAGTGTTGGTGATCTTGAAGCCCAGGGCGCCAGGATCGAGAAGCTCAACGGTGCTGACGGTGTTGCGGCGTTCGTCGTGGAAAAATGTTTCCCCGTCGCTAACCATGTACTGCAAATCCCGGATCTGAGGGCAATCAATGGTCGGGTAGAAGATCTCCGTGTTGACACCCTTGGCCAAGGTGTACCAGATGCGGCTGGAAACAGCGTATGCGGTGCCCACAGCGTCCTTGGCGCCGGCTGTCCAACGGGGTTCGATGCCGGGGCCACCCGGGGCTGGATTCTTGCCAGTCAAGATGAATGTTCCCTCGCGCAAGGCTGCGGATGCCTAAAGCCTGGTCAGGGCAAAGCAGGAGATCCGCGTTAAGCGCACTCTCTATTCTTACCCCGCGTCAGCATTAGCCGGCTAGCGGAGTCACGGAAACTTCACAACCCATCGGCAAGTCCAGGGACCCGGAAAGATGTCTTCCCCAGACCGCATCGGCAGCCCATACAGGGGCGTTGGCAGTGTACCGCGAGCGTCAAGAGCAGGTGAAATTTGGCTGGCATGCAGGAAAACTGATGTCACGCTGGACTGCCGGGAAAAATCTGGAACTTTTGGTTCTGCTATCATGAAACATAAGCAGGATGTGGCAAGAAAGTGCTTCCAACTTGCCCGTGTGGGTATTGGCCAGGAGTAATACTCTCCCACCGCGAACCGCCATAGGCTCGTGGGGCCTTTTTCTCTGTGCGCCAAGTCGTCATGACGAGTGAAGTCGATGCATCTGGTTGCCAGCACCCGGCGCTGATTCCCGGGTCTGCGGTCGACGACGCCAGTGGCGCAATACTTCAGGTTCTCTGAACGAAGTGCGCCGATATGACGCAACGGCATTTGAGCTGTTGCGGCGGACCAGTTTAGAAAGGAAATGGAGGCTAACAAAGTGCAGATCGCGATCGCTTCCGATGAAGCAGGGCATGAAGCTAAACAGCGGCTCACTGCGAAACTGATTGCCGCGGGACACGAGGTGACGGATGCTGCGCCGCCAGTGCAGGGTCAGGGCCGCACCGATTACGCCGAGCAGGTTGCGCTGTCAGTGCTGCGGCACGACACCGAGCGCGGCATCATCATCAGCAGCCGGGCAGTTGGCGCGTCGGTTGCCGCCAATCGCGTGCCCGGAGTCCGGGCTGCGCTTTGCGGCGACGCCCACTCCGCTCACGTGGGCGCCAAAATCGAGGGCATGAACGTCTTGGTGCTGGCGCTGCATTCGTTGCAGGACGATCACGCACGGGAAGTGGTCGATGCCTACCTGAATGCCACACTCGCCCCCATTGAGGTGGTTGGTGGTTTGCCTCCTCGTCGCTTGCAGCGTGTATTTGCCCATATCCGGGAGAACGTAGCCCGCGGCTTGTCGGTGAACGACCTGGCGCAAGTGGTGGGCATGAGTCAGTTTTACTTCTCCAAGCTGTTCAAGATGAGCACCGGTATAACTCCCCATCAATATGTAATGCGGCAAAGAGTGGAGCGTGCTCAGGAACACCTGCGCGAGAGCCGAATGGCACTGGCCGAAATTGCCACCCAGGTCGGATTCGAAACGCAAAGCCACTTCACCAGCGTGTTTCGCCGTCTGGTAGGCGCGACCCCCAAACGATATCGGGAAATGCATCAGGCGAGCCCGCTGGTGTCCGTCCCATCGCCGGCGCAACAAAAGCCCGAAGAGCAGAAAGCGACGGCGGCGTAAGGCAATCACAGTCGCATACTAATAACGCCGGCGCGACCAAGGTCGCGCCGGTTTGCTTTTGGCCGCTTGAGGCGAGGAACTATTGCTGTTGCGGCCGGGCGACCGGTCTCCTCATCTTGGTTGTGGGGTTCGGCTTCAGCGCACCCGTCTGCGCCGGCATGAGCTCATTGATCAGCCCATCGGCGTGATAGATGTTGCGCAGCGCTTCGGTAATCGAGCGGGTATCGACTTCCACCGCGCGCGCTACCTTGTCGCTGTACGCAAAGTTCCAGACCAGCGATTCAATGTTGCCGTCGAAGATAATGCCGACAACTTCGCCCGCCTTATTGATGACGGGACTTCCCGAGTTGCCGCCGATAATGTCGGGCGTGGAAACCGTATCGTAGACCGTTTGTAGGTTGATGGCTGACTTGTGCGTGATCCAGCTATCCGGAAGCTGATACGGCGGCTTGCTGCCGTGCTCGGCGGCATGCTCGTAGGCTCCGGCCATGGTGGTGAACCACGATACATCCTTGCCGTCGAGCTTGTAGCCTTCTACCGAGCCGTAGCTCAGTCTCAGGGTGAAGGTCGCGTCCGGCGGCACACTTAGGCCTTTCTGCGCGAACAGCGCCTTACCGATGTTCCCGCCACTTTGCCGTAGTACCGCCTGTACCTGGTTCTCACCGCGATTATGGATGGCGGAGGCGTCCGGCTCAACTTCCCGCATCATCACGATCAGCGGATCGGTGCTGGCATTCACCGCTGCCACGCCACCTTCATAGAGCTGCTTGCGCACGGCAACATCCTGCAGCTTGGTGCCGTCGAT
>Ga0181523_10001015_pt1 | contig 30932 bp, 28 predicted proteins | sample PEATcosm2014_Bin_43_FD_119752 | JGI IMG/M metagenome (GOLD analysis project Ga0181523, IMG submission 119752) | Peatland microbial communities from MTU Mesocosm Facility, Houghton, MI, USA - PEATcosm2014_Bin05_30_metaG | ecosystem: Environmental > Terrestrial > Soil > Wetlands > Peat | place... | reverse complement strand
CGACCACCTCGGTGCCCAGGGTGGCCATCACCTCCACCGCCCTCCGGCAGACGTCCAACACCTCTGCGTCCACTTCCGCGTAGCCGAGCGTCGGCGACCAGGCCACCTGACGGGGCGGCCTCGGGCCATCGAGTGCGGCCGTCCACGAAGCCTCCGGGCGGGGCAGCGACCGCAGGTCGCTGGGATCCGGCCCGACCACGACATCCAGGGCGGCCACCACGTCGGACAGCCTGCGGGCCATCGGGCCCCTGGTCGACAGATGCTGCCAGTCGGGCGGCTCGGCCCCCCCGCTCGGAACCCGGCCGAGCGAGGCCTTCACCCCCGAAAGGCCGCAGCACGATGACGGGATCCGGATCGAGCCTCCGCCGTCCGAACCGGTGGCCAGGGGGACCATGCCGGCGGCGATGGCCGCCGCGCTTCCGCCTGAGGAGCCCCCCGGCGTGTGGTCGAGGTTCCACGGATTGAGCGTCGGGCCGAACACCGGGTTGTCGGTGTCCGGCTTCCATCCGAGCTCGGGGGTGTTGGTCTTCCCCACCACCACGCACCCGGCGGACACCAGGCGGGCCACCAATGGCGAGTCGGCCGTTGCGCTCGGGCCGCCGGCGAAGGCCAGGGAGCCGTGCGTAGTGATGTAGCCGGCTGCGTCCTCGAGGTCCTTGACCCCGATGGGGATGCCGGCCAACGGACCGGGGTCCTGTCCGGCGGCCACCGTGGCATCGACCGCCGCTGCGCCCGCCCGCGCCCGCTCGTCGTCGACCGCCACGAAGGCATTGATCCGCGGATTGTCCTCGGCGATGCGCGAGAGGGCGTGTTCGACCAGTTCGCCGGCGGACAGCCGGCCGCTGCGCACCTGCTCGGCCAGGCCCACGACCGACTCGCGGCGAAAGTCCATGTTCTCGACCGTACCGGGCCGGCTGTCCGGTCACAAGCGCCTCCCGCCGGCGTCCGCCTTCCCCGTTTCGACAACCCGAGCCGGCGGGAAGCAGTCTGTGCCCATGAGCCCACCTGTCTCCACGAGTGGAGCGACCATCGCCGGAACCGTGCTCGACCATGTCGCCCACGCTGTCGTCCGGTGGCCGGACGTGTGGACCCGCTACGCGGTCGATCTCGGGGCGGAGTGGAACTCGGGCGGCCCCGGACCCGGCTTCGCCCCGGCCCAGCTGCGGTTCGGTAACGGCGCACGGGTCGAGGTCCTGATGCCCCACCGCGTAGAGGTCAACGACTTCCTCGACCGGTTCATCACCAGCAACGGCCCGGGGCCCCATCACCTCACCTTCAAGGTCCCCGACCTGCAGGCAGCGCTCGAACGCGTGGTGGAGGCCGGATTCGAGCCCATCGGCGTCGACGTCAGCGATCCGGAATGGAAGGAGGCGTTCATCCATCCGAAGCGGGCCACCGGGGTTGTGGTCCAATTGGCCGAGCAGCGGATTCCCTGGGTCAGTCCCCCACCAGACGACTACCCTACCGAGCGCCGTCGTCGGCCCGATGGCTCCGGACCGGCTCCCCCGGCATCCCTCCGATGGGTGGCCCATGTCGTCGCCGACCTCGAGGCAGCTGCCGGGCTCTTCGCCGGCCTGCTCGGCGGCGTCGTCGTCGACGAGGGGATGCTCCCCGGCCAGCGCTGGGTGGACCTGCAGTGGGCAGGCCCCCTCGGGCTGCGGCTGATCGCACCCGCCGATAGCGCCACCAGCCCCCTCCACGCCTGGTTGGGGGGACGAAGCGGTCGTATCCACCATCTCGAGCTCACCGTCGAGGACCCCGCAGGGGTGCTCGGCGTCCGGCCTGCCGGTTCGCCCCTCGCCCTCATGGGCAGACACGGCACTCCCGTCGACCTCTGGGAGCTCCCACCCGAGGACAATTCGGGCCTCGGCCTGGTGATCGCGCCGGCTTGACCCGCCAGCGCGGCCCGGCGAGCCACCACAGCGGGCCCGGCTTCGGAGCCCACCGTCAGGACCGGTAGCCTTGCCGCGATGGCCACTCGACCTGAAGATCGGAACCGGGGCGGCAAGCCCGGCAAGGCGGGCGTCCCTACCAAGTGGGCCATCGACCGACTCGACGAACGCGAGAAGCGCTTCTCCTTCGCCGCCGCCGGAGCGGCCGCGCTGTTCGGAACGATCCTCTACTTCACCGAGACCAACAACGCCCATTTCCACCCGGTCAAAGGCCAGTTCGCGCCGCTCACCACCCTGGTGGTGAGCCTGGTGGCGGCAGCGATGCTGTTGGGCACCACGCTGATCGGCCGGCGGGCGCTGGTCGGCTTCGTCGCGCTGTTCACCTTCCTGGCCTTTGGCAACTCCGCCCTCGTCCTCGGGTTCCCGTTCCTCGCCCTCGCGGTCTGGCTCCTCTTCCGCTCCTACAAGGTCCAAAAGGAGGCGGCCGCCAACGTCCGGGCCGCCAAGGCCAGTGGATCCGCAGGTAGCGCCTCGACCACTGGGTCACCGGCGGCGAGGTCGACCGGCAAGGTCGAGACGAAGGGTCGCGCCAAAAAGGGACCGGTCACGCCGGAAGCCAACAAGCGCTACACGCCCAAGCGTCCCGCTCCCCCTGCGCCGCCGCCACCCAAGCCGTCGTGGCGGGAGCGCAGAGCGGCCAAGGCCGGCGACTGACCGCTTGTCAGACCGCGTCGGTGACCAGAGCGGAGCGCAGCAACTCGAGGATCTCGTTACGACGCCGCACCAGCGAGCGGGCGGTCGGCTCCTCCCCGAATGCACGCAGCACCTCCACCTCGGTCAGCATGCCGATCACCGTGGAGTAGATGGCGAGCAGCAGCAGTCGCGGCTCGTGCCGGCGCATGTGCCCCGCGTCCATCTCCGCCTCGAGGAACTCCGTGGCGCGCGTGACCAGCGGTTCGACCGCTGTGACGAAGCGGGTGGCCGCCGGAGTTCCCAACCGGCCCATCTCGCGCACCAGCCCGACGAGCTCGGGTCGCCTGGCCGCCAGTCGGAACACGGAGCGGACCACCGCCTCCACCCGTGCCCAGCCGCTGCCGGCAGTGGCCAGCGATGCCTCCAACGCAGCCGACAGTTCGATGGCACTGTGATCGATGACCGCTTCGAGGAGGACCTCCTTGGACGGAAACCAGTAGAGGATGGTCTGCTTGCGGACTTCGAGGCCGTGGGCCAGTGCGTCGAGCGACGATGCCTCGTAGCCGCGGGTGGCGAACGAGGCGAGCGCTGCGTCGAGAATCCGTTCGGACGTGCTGGCGCCGTCGGCCACCGGCCGGCCGGCCGCACGCACCGGACGTGGCCGACTCCGGTCACGCCCTCCCGACGCTGGCTCTGCCATCCTCGACTCACTCACTTACCATATGGTAGACAGATCCGGTGACCCGCGTCCGTGACGCCCTGGCCGGCAAGCGCTTCTTCATCACCGGTGCCACCGGCTTCTTGGGGACCGCCCTGGTCGAGCGCCTCCTGCGGTCCATCCCCGACAGTGAGGTCGTGCTCCTCATCCGACCCGGTCGCCGTGCCACCCCCATGCAACGGGCCACCAGGGAGATCGTGAAGAACGACTGCTTCGACCGGCTCCGCCAGGAGTACGGGGAGCGGTTCGATGCCGACGTGGTCTCGCGGGTGTCGGCGGTCGCCGGCGACGTGGGGACCGACGGCCTCGGCCTCGACGGCGAAGGGCTCAAGAAGCTCTCGGATTGCGACATCGTGATCCACTCGGCGGCATCGGTCAGCTTCGACTCGCCACTCGACGCTGCCGTCGAGGTCAACCTCCTCGGGCCCTCGCGGGTGGCGGCGGCCACGGTGGCAGCCAGGCAGCTCGCCCAACAGGAGGGCCGCCGGGGCCCGGTCCACTTCATCCCGGTCTCCACCGCCTATGTGGCCGGCACCCATCAGGGTGAGGCCAAAGAGGAGCTGCTGGACGCCAATCCCTTCAGCGTGGAGGTGGACTGGCGCACCGAGGTCGAGGCCGCCCGCCGCCAGCGCGGCGACTCCGAGGCCGAGTCCCGCCGCCCCGAGCGTCTTGCCCGGTTCAACAAGGAGGCCCGAGGGGAGCTGGGCGGCGCCGGCCTGCATCTCCTGGCCGAGCGGGCGGAACGACTCCGGGAGGACTGGGTCAAGAAGCAGATGGTCGAGGTGGGAAAGGCCCGCGCCCAGTCGCTCGGGTGGCCCGACGCCTATCCCTATACGAAGGCACTGGGAGAGCGGGCACTCGTCTCGCAGTTCGGCGACGCACTCCCCATGACCATCGTCCGGCCGTCGATCATCGAGTCGGCGCTCGCCGAGCCCCGCCCGGGCTGGATCCGCGGCTTCCGCATGGCGGAGCCGATCATCATCTCCTACGCCCGGGGCCTGCTGCGCGAGTTCCCCGGCGTGCCCGAAGGGATCACCGACGTCATCCCGGTCGACCTGGTGGTGGCCACCATCATCGCCGTCGCCGGCGAGAGCCTCATCAACCCACCCGAGCGCTACCAGGGCCCGACGGTGTACCACGTCGCCTCCGGGGTCCGGAACCCGTTCCGCTACGGGCGCCTGGTCGAGCTGGTCACGGAGTGGTTCACCGAGCACCCCCTCTACGACATGGACGGCCAGCCCATCGTGGTGCCGGCGTGGTCGTTCCCCGGCAGGGGCCGGGTGCAGCGCCAGCTGACCCGGGCCAGCCGGGCCATGGACCTGGCCGAGAGAGTGGTCGGCTCCCTGCCCATCCGCGGACGCCAGGCCGAGTGGATGGCCGCCCTCGAGGAACAGCACCTCCTGGCCGACCGCGCCCTCGGCTATGTCGAGCTCTACGGCGCCTACACCGAGACCGAGGCCCTCTACCGCGTGGACCGCCTGCTGGCTCTGTGGGACCGGATGGACGACGACGACCGCCAGTCCTTCTGCCTCGATCCCGCCGCCGTGGACTGGGAGACCTATGTCCGCGACATCCACCTACCGTCGATCGTCGAGCACGCCCGGGTGCGCACCACGCCCGGAAAGTCGATCAGGCCCAACCGAGCCGACCGGGCCCGCAAGGTCATTCTTTCCACGGACCGGCACCTGGCGGCGTTCGATCTCGAGAACACGCTCATCGCCTCCAACGTGGTCGACTCGTATGCCTGGCTGGCGTCTCGCCACCTCCCTGCCGGCGAACGGGTCGCGTTCGTGGCCGATCTGATGCGGGAGGCACCCTCCCTGCTCGCCCTCGACCGCCGCGACCGCGGGGACTTCCTGCGCTCTTTCTACCGGCGCTACGAGGGAGCGCCGGTCGATCGGCTGCGCGACGACGGATGGGAGCTCTTCCACCATCTGCTGCTGGCCAAGTCGTTCCCTGCCGGCATCGCCAGGGTCCGGGAGCATCGGGCACTCGGGCACCGCACCATCCTCATCACCGGGGCCCTCGATCTGGTGGTGGAACCCCTCCGCCCGCTCTTCGACGACATCGTCTGTGCCCGCCTGGGCGAGGCCGACGGCAAGTTCACAGGGCGACTCGATGACCTGCCGCCCATCGGGGAGGCCCGGGCCCTCGTGCTCGCCGACTATGCGGAGGCCGAGGGGCTCAAGCTCGAAGAGTCGATGGCCTACGCCGACTCGGCCAGCGACCTGCCCATGCTCGAGGCGGTGGGCTTCCCGGTGGCGGTGAACCCCGAGGCCAAGCTGGCGGCCATCGCCCGGCGGCGAGGATGGCACGTGGAGCACTGGCACAAGGCCGAGGGTGGGGCACAGCCGCTCCTCCCCCTCGGGCCCATCGACCGGCGGGGCTCGCTCCAGCGGGGACGCACCAGCGCGGCGGCCCTGGCCGGTGCGGTCCGGCGAACCACCGCCGGGGGCGACCGGTGAAAGCGCTGGTCTTCGAACGGAACCTCCCCCGCTATGCCGCCTCGCGGGTGGCGTCGATCTTCGGTTCGGGGCGGGGCGCAGGCATCGGACCGCTGCAGCTGCTCGACCGCGAGCCACCCGATCTGCCGGGCGAGGGCTGGTTCCACCTACGACCCCTGCTGTCGGGCATCTGCGGCTCCGACCTGGCCACCCTGGACGGGCGGAGCTCGCGCTATTTCGAGGACATGGTGAGCTTCCCGTTCGTACCCGGCCACGAGGTGGCGGGCATCCTCGACGGCGGCGGCATCGACCACGCGGGGCGTGCACTCGCACCGGGCACCCGTGCCGTGATCGAACCGGTCCTGGGCTGTGCTCCGCGTCACATCCACCCAATCTGCCCCCAGTGCGCGCAGGGCCACACCGGCCTGTGTGGCAACATCGCCTTCGGCGACCTGGCCCCGGGGCTGCAGACCGGCTTCTGCACCGACACGGGTGGTGGATGGTCCACCGCCGGCCTGGTGGCCCACTCCTCGCAGGTGCACGCGATCCCCGACGCCTTCTCCGACGAGGACGCGGTCATCGTCGAGCCCACCGCTTGTGCGGTGCATGCGGCACTCTCGGCCGGCGTCGAGGGCGGCGACGTCGTAGCCGTCATCGGGGCGGGCACGCTCGGACTGGCCACCGTGGCCGCGCTGCACCGGGTCGTGCGGCCGAGCAGCGACTGCACCGTCGTGGTCGGCGCCAAGCACGCCCACCAACAGGCCCTGGCCGAAGACCTCGGTGCCGACGCAGTGGTCGCGCCCGAGCAGTTGGCCCGGGCCGTGCGCCGGCGCGTGGGCTCGCTGGTGCTGGCCGGTCGGCTGACCAACGGCGCCGACGTCGTGTTCGACTGTGTGGGCACCGCCGAATCGTTGACCCAGGCGCTGACCATGGTCCGGCCCCGCGGCCGGGTGGTGCTGGTCGGGATGCCGGGCAAGATGTCGGTCGACCTGGCCCCGCTCTGGCACCGCGAGCTGACCCTGGTCGGTGCCTACGCCTACGGCACCGAGGTCCCCCCGGCGGCGGGGGCACCGGCCACCGCACCGACGCGTCGCAGCTTCGAGTTGGCCCTCGACGTCGTGTCCGCCGCCGGGCTCGGCTCGCTGGTGTCGGCCACCTACCCCCTCGAACGCTACGAGGAGGCCATCGCCCACGCCGGGGCCGCCGGACGCCGGGGCGCGGTGAAGGTGGCCTTCGATCTCCGCAACCGGAAAGGAAACACCCGATGAGCCCCAGGCCCGGATTCGTGCTCGACGTCGACCGCTCGACCCCGCCCACCCTCTTCTGGCACGGCGAGCGCTTCAGCCTCGAGCGGCTGCCCGAGGGGAGCCGGGTGATCTACGCGCCCGAGTCGATCGACCCGCTGGCGGACCCATCCTCCGCCATCCGCTCGGCGCTCCGCCATCCGGTCGGTGACAGCGACCCACTGCCGGCTCTGCTCCGCCCGGGCATGAAGCTCACCGTCGCCTTCGACGACATCTCCCTGCCGCTCCCCCCCATGGAGCGGCCCGACATCCGACAGTTGGTCATCGAGCAGGTCCTCGACATGGCCGCCGATGCCGGCGTCGACGACGTCGCCCTCATCGTGGCCCTCGCCCTCCACCGGAGGATGACCGAGCCGGAGCTGCGCCACGCCATCGGGGACCGCATCTACGACGCCTTCGCTCCGAACGGGCTGCTGACCCAGCACGACGCCGAGGACCCCGACGCCCTGGTCCACCTGGGCCTGACCGATCAGGGAGAGGACGTCGAGATCAACAGACGTGCCGCCGAGAGCGACCTGTTGATCTACGTCAACATCAACCTGGTGGCCATGGACGGTGGCCACAAGAGCGTCGCCACCGGGCTGGCCAGCTACAAGAGCCTGCGCCACCACCACAATCCACAGACCATGCAGAAGAGCCGGTCGTTCATGGACCAGCACCGGTCCGAGCTGCACTCGGCCAACTGGCGCATGGGCCGCCTCATCGCCGCTGCCGGGGTCAAGGTCTTCCAGATCGAGACCAACCTCAACAACGACACCTTCCCCCCGGCCTTCACCTTCCTCCAGAAGCGAGAGTGGGAGTGGGGGGCGAAGGACCGCCTGGGATACCTGGCGGCGTCCAAGGCCCTCGACCGGACCCCGCCACGATACGCGCGCCAGATCTTCCGCTCGGTCAAGGCCCCCCACCGGATGACCTCGGTCCAGGCCGGGGAGGTGGAGGCCGTCCACGCCATCACCACCGAGCACGTGTGGGAACAGCAAGGGGTGGTCGTCGAGGGCCAGACCGACATCTTGACCATGGGCCTGCCCTACATCAGCCCCTACAACGTCAACTCCATCCTCAACCCCATCCTGGTGGCCTGCCTCGGTCTCGGGTACTTCTTCAACCTCTACCGGGGCAGGCCCCTGGTCCGCGAGGGCGGCGTCCTGATCATGACCCATCCCACCCCGTGGGAGTTCAACCCGGTGCACCACCCGAGCTACATCGACTTCTTCGAACAGGTGCTGAGCGTGACGACCGACCCGATCGAGGTGGCAGACCGCTTCGAGGAGGGGTTCGCCACCGACCCGTGGTACATCCACCTCTACCGCACAGGGCACGCCTACCACGGCGTACATCCCTTCTACATGTGGTACTGGTGCGCCCACGCGCTCCAACATCTCGGCGCGGTGATCATCGTCGGTGGAGAGCAGGCCGCGGTCCACCGGCTCGGGTTCCGGGCCGCATCCACCCTCGCAGACGCCCTCGAGATGGCGAGGGACGTGGTCGGCACCTCGCCCTCGCTGACCCATCTCCACGCCCCCCCGATCCTCATGGCCGACGTGCAATGAGCGTCCGGGCCGGTTCTTCCGACTCCCTGCGCTCCCCGCGAGCGGTGCGCACCGACGCCGCCCTGGGAACGAGCGAGACCGAGGGGGGCTCCGGCGGACTGCGCGGCACCCTGCGCAGGCTGGCTCCTCCCGCGTTGGCCGCCCGTGCGGGCAGGAGCAGGTTTCCGCTGGCGGCCCCGAGTTGGCCCGAGTCGATCCCCCGGCCGGCCCCGACCTCCGACCTCGGCGTGCACTACGACACGGCCTGGGCCCGCAAGTACCCGGTGCGCCTGGCCCGCGCCATGGTGTTGGACAACGTGACCCGGCCAGTGGCCCGTGTTCTCGCCTCGCCTCTGGTCCGGGGCGAGGAGGCCTTCACCGGTCTCGAGGCCCCGGTCATCTTCGCCGCCAACCACGCCAGCCACGTCGACACCCCTCTCCTCCTCAGCTGCCTGCCCCTTCGCTTCCGGCATCGCACCGTGGTGGCCGCCGCCGCCGACTACTTCTTCGACCGGCGGTGGAAGGCCGATGCCTGGTCGTTCGTGCTGGGTGCGATTCCCATCGAGCGGACCAAGGTCAACCGCCGTTCGGCGGACCTGGCCGCCGAGCTGCTGGCCGACGGGTGGAACCTGATGATCTTCCCCGAGGGAGGCCGCTCCCCGGACGGGTGGGCGCAGACCTTCAGGGGCGGTGCCGCCTATCTGGCCTCACGCACCGGCCGGCCAGTGGTCCCGGTCCACCTCGACGGCACCCGTCACATCTTGCCCAAGGGCCGGAACACCGTGCGCAGAACACGGACCACGGTCACCTACGGCACCCCGCTCCGGCCCGAGGAGGGCGAGGACGCACGGCGCTTCGCAGTGCGCATAGAGGCTGCGATCGCCACCCTGGCCGACGAGGCCTCCTCCGACTGGTGGACGGCCCGCAAGAGGGCCGCCTCGGGATCCACCCCCTCGCTGCGAGGCCCCGATGCGGCAGCCTGGCGCCGGTCGTGGATGCTGCCGACCGCCCCGGGCCACCGTGACACCGATGACGGTGTGGAGTGGCCGAAGCGGTCTCGCTGACGTTTCCGGCCCCGCCCGCGTTTCGTGCCGGGTGCCGAGCGGGTAGACCATCGGACGATCGCATCACCTTGGACACCTTCCCGGGCACCGACCAGCGGATCGACGCCTCCCCAGACATGGCCGCCGGGCAGCAGCCTCCCCGGGCCGCGTTGGTCTCCCCCGACCGGGCCACCGCGGGCTTCGTCTACGAGCTGGCCCGGCACGGGCTCACCGTCAACGGCCAGAGCGGCGGCATCCTCACCGTCCTCATCTTCGGGGTCGGGACCGACTACGCCCTGCTCATCGTGGCCCGTTACCGGGAGGTGCTGGTCCGGCACGAGGACCGCCACGGGGCGATGGCCGCCGCGCTCAGGAGAGTGGGACCGACCATCCTCGCGTCCGGCGGGACGGTGACCCTCAGCCTCCTCTGCCTGCTGACCGCGTCGCTCAACTCCGACAAGGGGCTCGGCCCGGTGTGCGCCATCGGGGTGGTGGTGGTGGTCTTCGCCATGCTCACCGCACCGCCCCCGCTGCTATTGATCGTGGGCCGCGGCGTGTTCTGGCCCTTCGTCCCCCACTACGACGCCTCTGTCGAAGCGAACCACGCTGTCACCCAGAAACGGCTGTGGGTGTGGCTCGGGGGGCTGATCACCGGCCGGGCCCGGCCCATCTGGATCATCACCGCCCTCCTGCTCGGAGTGATGGCCCTGGTCACCCTGGCCGAGATCGGGTTCATCGTGGCTTTCGGGGTCCTGCTCGACACATTTGTGGTGCGGTCGGTGCTGGTGCCTGCCCTCGTCATGGATTTCGGACCGGCGTGGTGGTGGCTGAGTGCCCTCTGGAAGCAGGAGCACTCAGCCGTGGTGACGGAAGAGCCGGTGCGCGAGGTGGCCGCGGCCTGAGCGGTCTACGGCGGCCAGGCGCTCGTTGCGCAGCGCCAGCTCCTCGGAGTCGTCCAGCGGGTCGAGCGGTTCCGGCTCCCCGCGGCCGGCCAGGGCCCAGCTCAACAGGAGGTCGGCGAGCGCGGTGTTGCGGGCCAGCACCGGTCCGTGCAGGTAGGTCCCGAGCACCCGGCCCGACCAGGCGCCCTCCGAACCGTCACCGCTTCCGTTTCCCACCCCGCTGACCACGTGGGCCAGCGTCCGCGCCCCGGGGCCCACCGAGGTCACACCGCCGTGGTTCTCGAAGCCGGTCAGACGGGGCAGCGATCCGCCACCGCCCGGACGGGGCCCGTCCGGAGCCGCGGTGGCCACCAGCTCGCCCACGGCCCGTGGGCCGGTGCCCTTGCGGGTCGTGACGTCGAGAAGGCCGAGACCCTCCTGGGGGCGGTCCGAGCTGTCGGGGAAGAACTGTCCGAGCAGTTGGAAGCCGGCGCAGACGCCGAAGACCACCGCACCGCGATCCGCGGCCTGGAGCAGTGTCCCGTCCTCGCTGAGCGCGGTGGCGGCGCGGACCTGCGGACCGTCCTCACCGCCCCCGATGCAGTAGAGATCGGCGGTGGGGACGGGACGCCCCGAGCCCGCCTGGATCAGTTGGGCGTCGATGCCGCGCCAGGATGCCCGGCGCGCCAGGACCAGGCCGTTCCCTCCATCCCCATAGGTGCCGAGCAGGTCGGGGAAGACGACGGCGACGGTGAGCGCCGAGCCACCGGCGGGCGCACTCACAACTGTCTCCTCAGGTCGGCGAACGCGGTGTAGTTGCCGAGGAACTCGACGGTTCCCGCGCCCCGGTCCGGGCCGGCGGTGCCCAGATCGGTCAGGTCCAACGCCAGGTCGAGCGCGGCCAGGGGACCGTCGACCACCGCATGAGAGACCTCGGCATACCGCAGCCGCACCGCCAGATCGAGGCGCCGGTCGCCGGTGGCTACCACCGACCGTCCGGTCAGGCGCTCGAAGGGAACGTCCCACAGCCAACTGGTGTCGAGGCCGTCGGCGACCCGGGCATTGACCGACAGCACCACCGGGGCGCCACAGGTCCCGGTCTCGTCCAACAGGTCGAAGATGGCGGTCCACCCGGCCGGGTTCTTGGCCAGCAGCAGCCGGACCGGCCGGCCCCTCCGCACGGTGGAGGAGAAGCGGCCGGCGACCTCGTCGACGGAGGCGAGGCGGGCCAGGAGGCCGGATAGCGGCGGCGTGGACCGCGGTGCCCCTCCCGGTGTCCCGCTCTCCGGCATCTCGGTGGCGGCCACAGCGGCCATGGCCGCGTTGGCCCGATTGAACTGTCCGGGGAGCCCCAGGGAGAGCACCTGCCGGGTACCGTCGGCCATCACCAGGTCGGCGCCCTCCAGCCAGGCGTCCCGCACGGGTCGGGCGAAGTCGCACCGATCACAGGCCCAGGCCCCTTCGGCGCCGAACTCGATCCGCCCACCGCAGGCCGGGCAGCCGACGGCATCGTCGTGCCACACCTGGCCGGCGCCCACCCAGCGGACGTCCGGCGCCGCCATGGCCGCCCACACCACCATGGGATCGTCGGCGTTTGCCACCACGACCGTGCCCCGTCCCCCGGGGTCGGAGGCTCCCGGAAGGCCGGCCAGTGCCGTCCTCCACCGATCGACCAGCATCCTCACCTCGGCGATACGATCGAGCTGGTCCCGCGACAGGTTGAGCAGGACCACCACACGCGGACGGGTCTCCTCGATCAGCCGGCCGAGATAGCTCTCGTCCACCTCGAGCACCGCAGCAGTCGCCCGGGGCGATTCGACCATGGCAGCCACATGGCCGGCAGGCATGTTGGCCCCGGTGTCGTTGGAGGCGATGGCGGGCCCTGCCGTACCGGAGAGGGCAGCCACCAGCATTCGGGTGGTGGTGGTCTTCCCGTTGGTGCCGGTGACCAGGGCCACGTCCCTGTAGCAGGCCAACGTTGCCAGCAGCGCGGGGTCGACGACCAACCCGGCACGACCCCCGACCACCGTGCCGCTCCCGCGTCCGAGCACCCTCGACAGCCGATTGGCGACCTTGACCACCCTGACGGCAACCGAGGCGCGGCCAGACAGGGTGCCGACCGGCGCGACGGCGTCGACGGTCACGCCGAAGGTCGGGTGCGGTTGAGTTCCTCTTTCGTCGGGAGGTGCTCGACGCGGGACTCCGCCGGCAGCAGGTCGGTGATCGCCGACATCAGCGCGGTGGTGTCCGCCACTGCATCCTCGAGCCCGAGCTCCACAGCCCTCCCCACCCTGACAGTCACCCTGGGCGGGTGCTGGAGGTTCGCAATGTTGGGCACCTTGGACGACCGCGGCCAGACCTGCTCCGTCCCCCAGACCCCGATGGGGATGACCGGGGCCCCGGTCTCGGCGGCCAGGCGGGCTGCCCCGGTGTGGCCCTTCAGGACCGGGTCGAAGAACGCCTCACCCCGCGGGATGGTCCCCTGGGGCAGGACGATGACCACTTCGCCCGCGCGCAGTGCCGCCGCTGCCCGGTGCATCGGCTCCGACGTATGGCTCCCCCGATCCACCGGAATGCCCCCGAGGACGCGGGCCAACTGCCCGACTACGGGCGCGTCGAACACCTCCTGCTTGCCCATGAAGCGCACCGGCCGGCGCAGTTCGGATGCGACCAGTCCGATGGCCGCCACGTCGAAGTAGCTCCGGTGGTTCGACACCAGCAGCACCGGGCCGGTCTTCGGGATGTGCCCGACACCGGTCACCTTGAAACGCGCATAGGGGAACGCCTCGGGCCGCAAGAACGGGCGCATCAGGTGGTAGGGCTCCAGGCCGCCCACGGTCGGCACGCCCGGGGAGCGGTCCCAGTACTCGAGGGGCCACCTCCGGGCCATGGCCACCGCCGCCAAGCGCGGGTCGGCGTTCAACGGGTGGGGATGGCCGACCTCGTGCAGCAGGGGGAGGTCGAAGAAGCTGTCCGAGTAGAGGTGCGAAGCGCCGAGGTCGATGCCGTGGTCGGCCGCCCACTGGCGGGCCGCGGTCCGCTTGCCCACGCCCCAGACGAACCCACCTTCGAGCCTGCCCGTGTAGTGACCGTCGACCTCGGCATAGCGGGTGGCGATCACACCGTCGAAGCCGAGTGCATCGGCCAGGGGCGACACCAGGTCCACCGGCGACGTTGTGGCCAGCACCAGGGGCAGCCCCTCTGCCCGATGGACGGCCAGGGTCTCGAGGGCCAACGGTTGGACCAGCTCGACCAGGGGCTCGACCGACCGTTTCCCCGCCCGGCGCACGGCTTCGGCCGAGCGGTTCCGCATCAGAGGTGCAGCGGCCCGGGCCAACCCCATGAACGGCACAGACTCGCCGAAGAGGTCGTAGAACCGGTACATGTACCGGTCACCGGGAAGATGGCGCCCGGCAGGCAGGACGCCCTCGGCCACCATCGCCTCGTGGAACAAGGGCCCACTGGCCGACCGGATCAGGGTCCGGTCCAGATCGACGAAGACGGCACCTTGCGAATCGGACATGGGCTCACGCTACCGCCCACCCGCACGGAGTGGGAGGCGAAAATTGGCCGAACCCGGAAGCCCGCTGCCGCAACCGTGGCCACGAGGTGCCCACGGACGCGGCGAAGGGACCACCAGGGGGGGTAGGCGGTCCCTTCGCACTGACACAAACAGGAAAGGAGGGGGATTCCTTATGCTCCTGCGGTCGTACATCAAGCGTATAACACTCGCGAGCAATCAGTCAAACAGCTTCTTTCGATAGCTGCTATCTTCTTTCGTGATGGAACTACGGCACCTCCAGGCACTGACAGCCATCAGCGACCACCGCACCTTCTCCGCCGCGGCCGAGCACCTGGGCACCGTCCAGTCCAATGTCTCTGCCCATATCGCCCGCCTCGAGCGCGAGCTGGGCGCCCCGATGGTCGACCGGTCGGACGGCCACCTCACCGAGGAGGGCCTGGTGGTGGTGGCCCGGGCCCGCCGGATCCTCTCCGAGCTCGACGCGCTCGTCTCCGATGTGGCCGCCTGCCGGGACGAGGTGACCGGCACCGTCCGGGTGGGGATCATCGGGACCACCGCTCGGTGGCTGGTCCCCCGGGTGATGGACGCCGCCCACCAACGACACCCCAAGCTGCGGCTGGTGATCGTGGAGGGCACCACCACCAGCATGGAACCCCAACTGGCCTCGGGCCAGCTCGACCTGGCCGTGCTCAACCTGCCGGTCGGCCGCGACCTGGTGGCCAACCTGCTATTCGAAGAGGACCTGATGCTGGTGGTGCCCGAGGGCCACGCCATGGCCACTCCCGACCGCCCCCTCACCCTGGAGGACCTGGCCGACCTGGAGCTCCTGCTGCCCCTGCCGGGCACCGCCTTCCGTGACGAGCTCGATGCCGTCACCCGTCCCCTGGGGATCAGCCTGCTTCCCGCCGCCGAGATCGACGGCCTCCGCCTCATCGCCTCGCTGACCTTCGACGGGTACGGACCGGCCATCCTGCCGGCTACAGCCATTCCCACCGTCCTGCGCTCCCGGTTCTCCCCGGTGGCGGTCGAGGGACTCCCCCGCCGACAGGTCGGTGTGGCCCAGCGCAGCAGGGGGCTCCCCTCGGCCCCCACCCGAGCCCTGCTCGAACTGATGCAAGCCGTGGTGGCCTCACCCGTCGCCCGGCCTCACGGCGTCCACGTCAGGGCCTGATCCGGGCAGACGCCCAGGGTCCGGCCATCAGGCTGGTGCTGTCCCTGCCCGGCAGCGTTGGGCGGAACGTAGTCGACGGCTCCACTTCCCCAGCTAGAGGTCGGGGACCCGCGGCTCGCGCCACATGCGCCAGATGGGCGGGCTGGCGACCTTGGAGCGGAACTCGTCGATCACCTCGAACCCGAAGCGCGCATACAGCGACAGGTTCCGCTCCTTTGAGGACTCCAGATAGGCCGGAAACCCCTCCTCGTCGACGGTGGCGAGCATGGAGGCCAGCAGCGCGGACCCGATGCCCTTCCCCTGCTGCGACGGCTCGGTTCCCAGGGTGGCCAGGTACCAGTGCGGCTCCTTGGGGTGGAGGCCGTCCACCTCGAAGAGCAGTTGCAGTGCGCGGTGGACCCGCGAGCTCACCAGGAAGGGCGCCGTGGGCAACAGGTGCGCCAGCTCCGCCACAGGGCGCCGGACCCGCCCGGGCGGGCCCCACAGGGCCACCCCGCCCAAGCCCCCGGTGGCGTACACGTGGCCGGCGGGCAGGTACTGCCGTCGGAGCTGTGCGGTGAAGAAGGAGTGCAGGCCCAAGCGGCGGCGGCGGTCGCCGGCGAACATGAAGTTGGCCACCGGGTCGTCGGCGAACGAGCGGACCAGCATGGCGGCGAGCGCCGGGACGTCACCGGCGACGACCGGGCGCACCAGCGGCACCACGGGACGACCGGCTGGGTTCTCCATTGGGAGATGGTAGCGCCGGCCGGATCAGTTGACGGCGAGATCGGGGGGGAACCCGGACACCAGGGCCAGGGCTCCCCCTTGGCGCCGGAGCACCCGCCGCCACAGCCCCTCGGGATCAGCCGAGATCGGGTCGCGCGCCTCGGCGGTTACGACGTACCACGACCGCTCGTCGATCTCCGCCTCGAGCTGGCCGGAGTCCCACCCGGCGTAGCCCGAGAACAGGCGCGCCCCCAGGATCGAATCGGTCATCGCCGAGGGATCGGCGGAAAGGTCCACCATGCCCACCGGTCGTTCGGCATCGACCAGCAGTCTCCAGCCGGCGGGGCGGTTCCCCGTTGCCTCGGCGGCATCGTCCCGCGAGCCGAGGCGCACCAGGCCGATCAGGGCGTTGCGGGCGACCGGGCCACCGGTGAACAGCTCGGAGGGAGGAGTGGCCAGAGGCTGCCACTGAGGAAGCAGTTGGTCCACGGCCACGCCGCCGGGTCGGTCGAGGACCACTCCGAGTGCACCGTGGTCACCGTGGTCGAGCACCAGGATCACCCGGCGCGAGAAGTTGGGGTCGGACAGGCCCGGGGTGGCCACCAGCAGGTACCCGGTCAGCGACTCGGGAGGGGCGGCGCCGCCGTAGGGGTCGAAGGCGCGGAAGGGCTCGATCGGCACCTCACGATGATGGCCCATCCGCCGGGTCGAGTGGCGCCGGATGCCCCGGTCGGTGAGGCTGGGGCCATGTCACCCGTCTCCGTCGATCCGGTCCATCCGCACCTGGGGGTGGAGACCACCGACCTCGAGAACCGCACCCGCCTGCTGGCCGTGCACACCGGAGGCTCCACCGAGGTGACGGCCGCCTTCGCGGAGAAGCGGCCGCCCGTCTCCTCCGGGTAGCCGGGCCCCGTGGCCAAGGCCCGCCGGGGAAGGAAGCGTCCCCTGCCATCGTCCACCCCGGCCCCGGGAGGAACGCCGCGCGAGCACTGGCGGTCCGATGGAACGCCGAAGACACGGTTCGCCACCCAGGACGAGGCCAACCGCTCGGCACTGCGGTTACGGCTCGAGGAGGGGGCCGATCTCGATCCCTATCCGTGCCGGTTCTGTGGCGGGTGGCACCTCGGGAACCGCCGGGACTGACCCGGCCGCGCCCGTATTCCTACTGTACCGTCCAGACGGTACAGTAGGAGCATGGAGCAGGGCACCACGACCAAGGGACGCGTCCGCAGCGCCGCCCCCGTCACCCCCACGCCCGGTGGCGTCACCAAGTCGGGGGGCGACACCAAGCGCCGCATCCTCGATGCCGCCGAAGAGGTCGTCCTGCGGGACGGGGTGGCCCACCTCACCCTAGATGCCTCCGCCACCGAGGCCGGCCTCAGCAAGGGCGGGGTCCTCTATCACTACCCCACTCGTGATTCCCTGGTGGCCGGCATGGTCGCCAAGATCATCGAGGAGTTCGAGGAGGACATCGAGCGCGAGCTGTGTTCCTCCGACGGACCCGGTGCCTTCACCCGCGCCTACATCCGGTCCACCATGGCCCCGGGCACGGCGACGCCGGATCGCCAGGACCGGCTGGGCGCGGCCCTGATCGCCGCGGTCGCCGCGGAGCCGGCCCTGCTCCTCCCCCTGCAGGAGGCCGCGGGCCGGTGGCAGGCCCGCCTCGAGGGCGACGGACTAGACCCGACGGTGGCCACCGTGCTGCGCCTGGCCTGCGACGGCCTGTGGCTCTGTGACCTGTTCGGCCTGGCGCCACCTTCGGCTGCGCTGCGTTCACGGGTGGGCGCCGAGCTCGAGGCAATGGCCACGAGGTCGTCATGATCCGACGCGGCTCTGTCCCGACCCTTGCCAGTGCCGACGGGTCCGCCCGGCTCATCCGCACCCTCACCCTCACCGTCTTCCTCCAGTGGATGGGTGCCACTGCCATCGTTCCCATGCTCCCGGTCTACATCCGGCGGCTCGGCGGTTCGGACGCCCTCGCCGGCGTGGTCATGGCCGCGTTCTTCGCAGCCGGGGTTCTCTCCCAGTACCCGATCGGGCGGATCACCGACCGGGTGGGGCGACGGCCCGTGCTCGTCTCCGGTCTGGCCATCTACGGGGCAGCCAGCCTGATGTTCCTCGCACCGATCGTGCCGTCGGCAGCCATCGCCCTGCGCGCCCTGCAGGGCGTCGGCGCGGGTGCCGCCGCCGTGGCTTCGCTGGCCATGATCTCCGGCTCGGTGGCCGCGGAACGCCGGGGACGGGCATTCGCCTCGATCTTCGGCGGCGAGATCGCCGGCATGGCCGTCGGCCCCCTGGTGGGAAGCCTCCTCGGCGTCCACTTCATGTGGGCCATCTTCCTCGGCTCGGGCATCATCTCGTTCGCCGCCTGCATCCCCGCCCTGCGGATCGCCGAGTCCGGCCACATCGCCGAGGAAAGGGTCGAGGCCGCCGCCCGGCGGGCGGACAGGACGGCGGCACCGCTCTCCCGGATCGCCCTCAACCGGTCGATGGTCGGCGCACTGGTGGCGGGCTCGGCGCTGGGCCTGGCCAACGGTGTCTACGACATCTGTTGGACCCTGCTGCTGGTGTCCCGCGGGGCGTCGGGGTGGGAGATCGGCCTGTCGTGGACACTCTTCGCCGTGCCGTTCGTGATCGCCGCCAAACCCAGCGGCTGGTTGGCCGATCACATGGACCGCCGGGTGCTGGTCGTGGCCGGAATCGGCTTGTCGGCCACCCTGTGTGCCGCGTACCCCTTCGTCCACAGCGTGCCGGCACTGATCGTGCTGGCCGCGTTCGAGGCACTCGGATTCGCGGCAGCGCTACCGGCCGGCCAGTCGATGCTGACCCAAGGGTCGGAGCCGGCACAGGTCGGCAGGGTGCAGGGACTCTTCGCCACCTGCCAGACCGCCTCCACCGCCGTTGCCGCCGCCGCCGCCGGTGCCGCGTTCGCCCTGGCCACCTGGCTGCCTTTCGTGACGGCCGCATCGATCGTCGTGCTCAGCCTGGCCGCGATCGGCGCCATCTGGCGGTCGGTGCCCGGGAAGGTGCAACCGGCCGAGCAGGCGCACGCCGCTGCACACGCGGCAACCAGCAGGCCGTCGCTCGTTCAGTCGCCCATACCCGAGCCGGTCGGCGTCAGTTGGGACGTGCAGTAGGCACAGCGGGTGGCCGCTTCGGGCACCTTGGACAGGCACTCGGGGCATTCTCGGACCGGATCCTCCTCGGGCGTGCGGCCCAGGCGCTTCATCAGGTGGTTGACCGGCTTGATCACCAGGAAGAAGATCACCGCGGCGACGATGACGAAGCTGAGCAGCGCGTCGAGAAAGGTGCCGTAGAGCAGCTTCGAGCCGTTGATCGTGATGTACAGGTCGTTGAACTGGGTCTGGCCGCCGAAGACCGCCTTGATCAGCGGCGTGATGAGGCTGCTCACGAAGGAGTTGACCACTCCGGTGAAGGCAGCGCCTATGACCACCGCAACGGCCAGGTCGAGGAGGTTTCCCCGCAACAGGAACTCCCTGAACTCCTTGATCACAATGCCTTCCTTTCGTCGATGGTTCCGATGTTCAGGGATGCTCCAGCGCTCGCGACCCTAGGTGAGCCCGAAGTAGACCGAGGCAATCCACCGGCCGGTGGAAGGCACCGCGCACACCGCCTGGGCGGCGCGGAGCAGCCAGTCGATGACGGCGCGGTCGTCGGCGACGGCCGGGACCTGGGCCACCAGGCCGCGCCTCGGGTGGTCCTGGGTGATCCGCCAGCCTTCGGGAAGGGGCAGACCGAGATCGCGCAGTTTCCAGGCCACCCGGGGGCCGGCGGCATGCTGGAGTCCGACGGTCGTAGGTTTCACCGTCCCGTCGGCCACCGGCTTCCCGGGCATCCAGGTGACGGTCGGGACCTTGTGGGTGGATCCGCCCAGGAAGGCGAAGGGACCCGGCGGCGGCGGTTCCTGGTCCTCCTCGATCACCGGCTCCACGTTGATCCACCCGCTGCCGGCGGTCTTGATCGACTCCATACGGGCGAGCAGCTCGGGATCGTCGTGAGCCACGAACTCCAGCTCGACCGGCCTCGCCCGGGTCATGTCTGGAGGTCGAGGACGGCGGACGCCAGTGCCTCGAGCTCGGCCCGCCACGACCCGGGGGACTCGAGCGGACGCACCACGAACTTGGAGAACCCCACCTCGAGGAATCGCTCGATCAGAGAGCGCAGCCTGTCGAGGCCCACCGGCACCAACTGCTCCGGATCGACGCCCTTGCGGGCCGCGGCCAGGGCCCGGATCATCTTCGGCTCGAGGGGGCGCCGGGCATAGGCCAGGGAGACCCCGAAGTGCTCGGGGCTGATCACGCGTCCGGCCTGTTCGGCGGCTTCGTCGATGACCAGCCTTGCGGCGGCGACCTCCTCGGGGGTGCATGACGATGGCAGCCAGCCGTCGGCGAAGCGACCACACCTCCGCAGCGCCGCCGGCACCATGCCGCCCGTCCAGAACTCGAGAGGTCGCTGTATCGGCCGGGGCGCCACAGCCACCTCCTCGAAGTCGGCGAATGCACCGTGGTGGGTGACCCGCTCCCCCGCCCAGAGCCTCCGTAGCACCGGGAGTGTCTCGTCCATCATGCGCCCCTTGTCCGGACCGGCGACCCCCACCGCTCCCGACTCGGGTTGCCGTGGGATACCGGGCACGAAGGTGATCAGCAGGCGACCGCCGGACAGGAGATCCAGCGTGGAAAGCTGCTTGGCCGCCCGGACCAGGTTCCGGCCGGGCAGGAGCACGGTGGTGCCCAGCTTCAGGTGGGAGTTGTGTGCGGCGGCGAACGCCAGGGCGGCCAGGGGGTCGAGCGTGGGTGCGGTCAGCACCTCGGGCAGCCAGATCGAATCGAACCCCAGCCCGTCGATGTCGTCGACGAGGCGCGAGAAGCCCGCCCCGTCACCCAGTGCCGTGGCCCCCATGCCCACACCGACGCGAACCTTCACCGGGCCCTCCCCAGCCGGGCGGCACCGCGCCGTCCGGCACTCGCGTTTGTCACGGCGCCGCCAGCGGTGTTCCGTCGAACCGGTCGATGGTGGCGAAGGCCTCGACCGGCTCCCTCCGCAGTCTGGTCGGTTGGTGCACCGGTTGGCCCAGGGCCAGCACGCCGGCCACCGTCACGGCGTCGGGCACGCCGAGCAGCTCCTTCACCGCCGCCTCGTCCCTCACCACCATGGTGGTCATGACCCCGGCCAGGCCCTCGGTCCGGGCGGCCAACAGGATGCTCCACGCGAACGGGTAGACCGATGCCCCGCCGACCAGGGTGTAATGGTCCGCATCGCGGTCGACGGTGGCCAGCTTGGCGAAGTCGGCCAAGAGGACGAGCATGACGGGGACCTCGTCGAAGTGCTCTGCGAAGCCACCCGGGCCAACGGCTGCAGCCTGGGCGATGGCCGGGGCACCTGCGACCGACCGGTGCTCCAGCTCGCGGTCGGTGACCACCGCCCAGGGGGTGAGGCCGGCCGTCACCTGGGCCAGGTATTCGTACCAACCGGGAAGGTAGATGTCCCGCATGGCCCTGCGGAGGGATGGGTCCTTCACCAAAATGACCCGCCAGGCCTGGCGGTTGCCCCCGTTGGGTGCGAAACGTGCGTTGTCCAATACCCGGTAGACGGTCTCGTCGGGGACGGCCGCATCCCGGTACTGACGCACCGCCCCGGTCGTACGAAGCGCGTCGATCAGTTCCATCCCCTCGACGGTAGTGGCGCTGCACCGCGCCTGCGCACCCCGGGGAACGCGTCGACCCACCGGTGCACGGTCTGGTCACCGGCGACCCCGCCGTGGTCGGCCCAGGGAGCTGCTCCCCCGCCGGTCGGCACGCCGTGCCTCATCGACCCGGAGGGGAAGTGCTACCAGGCGGACGAGTACTGCCCTGCCGCACGGCGCGGCCAGACCGTCGAGGGCACCGACGGCCTGATCACCTGTGTCGACGTCGACGGTTGGCGTTGGGAGCCGGCGGGCTGAGCGGAACTGACCGGCCCTGGGGGGCGCCGAGCCGGGTGTGCTGCCTACAGCGCCTCGAGGATGGCGTCGGCCGCGCTGACCGTCAGTCCTCCGCCCGGCTCGACATTGAGCGTGGTCACCACGCCGTCCTCGATGACCATGGCGTAGCGCTGCGACCGGGTCCCCAGACCGAACCCGCTCCCGTCGAGCTCGAGCCCGATCGCCTTGGCGAACTCGCCGTTCCCGTCGGCCAGCAGCTCCACCAGATCACCGACGTTCTGGGCCTCGCCCCAGGCCTCCATCACGAACGGGTCGTTGACCGAGATGCAGACGACCTTGTCGACTCCCTTTGCCTGCAGCTCGTCGTGGCGGATGACGTAGCTGGGCAGGTGGTAGTCCGAACAGGTCGGGGTGAAGGCGCCGGGGACAGCGAACAGCACCACCTTGCCGGAACCGAGCACGTCACCGGTCTGCACATGGATCGGCCCGTCCGGGCCGTAGGTCATCACCTGGATGTCCGGGATCCTGCCACCGACGGCAATCGTCATGGGTGTCCTCCTCGTCGCGCCAATGCGATCCCCGCGGGATCGCCCGGCAGGGGCGGTCTGATCAGCAGCATAGGGAACACTCGTCGCCAGCCGTCGCGTCAATCGACATCACGCGGGGATGCCAAGAGCCTGTCTTCCAGTGTCGTCGCCGCCTGAACGAGCCGATCGAACCGCAGGTGGATGACAGCCAGGTCGTGTGGTTCGGGCACTTCCTCTTCGGCACCGCGCAGGATCATCTCGGCCTGACGGAGGAGAACGGCCCGTTGTCGGTCGCTGGTCGTGTTCTCCGTGATGTGGGCGAGTGCGTCGATCATCCGGATGATCACGGCGGGCATGCCGCGGGCCGCCTGACGGACCTTGTCGAAGGCCCGATCCACCATCCGGCTGTAGCTCGGATCGAACTCGATGAGTCGGACATGTCCGCTCCGATCGCGATAGACCCCTTCTTCGAGCACTCTGGCCGAGATCTCCGACAATCCGGCAGAGAGCCAGTCGATGCACGTCAACGCGGTGAACGTGTCGTTTACGGCTGGGGACAGGGCCCGAATGGCGATCTCGACGAGTTGGTCGATGGCGAACACCGGGTCCTGGGTGAGGGTGCGATGCGGACCGGTCACGTGGGCCTGTTCCAGGGCGGCAGCCACCCGCTTCGCCGCCCCGGCCGGCCACACCGTGGCCAGCGGGCGATGGGCCACCACGAAGTGGCCGGGCCGATGGGCCAGGCGGATCACCGCATCAGAGGTCTCGGCGATCTCGACGAGTTGCCCGTAGCCGACGAATTGGAGGTAGCCACTCTGCCGGGCGGTGACTTCCGCTCCCGGCTTGTCGAGCATGTACACCAGCTCCGCAGTGTACCCGGACGGCGAATGCCGGCCTTGGTCCAGAGCAGAGTGGCGCTCGGGGAATTCCGCGTCGATTGCCCTGTCGAGGTCGCGGGCGATTCCGGCGATGACCTCCGGCAGCTGGATGGACTTGGCGATGTGGTGAATGAAGTAGATGAGCACGACCAGGTCCACCAGCAACATGGCTTCGGCCACGGTGATCGACAGGTGAGGGACGAAGTCCCCTGACGGGAGGCCGGTGATCGAACCGAGGGCCAGGACCGAGTAGACGAACGTGCCCACGAAGATCCCGAGCGTCATCTGGTTGCCCAGATCCCGGATGAAGTTGCGCATCATCCGAGGCCCGAACTGCTGCGACGCCAGCGTCAGGGCCAAGATGGTGATGGAGAACACCACGCCGATGGTGGTGATGATGGCCGCGGCGATGGCGATCAGCACCTGCCGGCCGGCGTCGGCACTCCCGGTCCTCACCCACCAGGGCAGCGTCAGGTGGTGGTGGTACTCCGCCAGGTCCACTTCATAGGTGATGGCGAACAGCAGGAAAGCGACCACGATGGCCAGGGTCGGCACCACCCAGAACGTCGTTCGAAGCGCCTCACGCCGCCAGCTGGGAAGGCGAAGCGTCCTCTGCCTGGCATGGTCCGGCAGCCGCTGTCCCACGCTTGCCTGTTCTGGTTCGGTCACCGCGCTCCTCTGCGAGGGCGGCCACCGAGACCGACCCAATGCCGACCAGACTTCCCGGCGCTCCACGCCCAGGCTACCTCCACGCAGGAGGGGTCGTCACCGATGGTCCTGGCGCGCCGGCACCTCGGGCAGCACCTCGTGCCCGAACCGCTCGATGGCGTCCAACTGGGCGTCCATCGTCTCACCGGGGAGGGCCACGCTCACCCAGTCGACCCCGATCGCCCCGAGCTCCTGCATCGAGGCGACCACCCGCTCTTCGTCGACCTCGGACCTGCCGCCCATCGACAACCCCTCGGGGACGAAGCACACGGTCAGGGGCGCGCTTCGCCCGATCGCTGCCGCGTGCTCGCGTGCATGTTCCAGGGACGTGGCCAGATCCTCCGCACTCTCCAGCGGAGCGGTGCGGGTGCGTGCCGCCAGGCGGGCCGGGTTGGGGAAGGGACACCAGCCGTCGGCCAGCTCCACGGCCCTGCGGATGGCACGTCGGCTGTTGCCGCCGATCCACAGTGGTGGGTGGGGTCGCTGGACGGGTCTCGGGAGCATGGTGTTCCCCGTCGCCCGGTAGCCCGACCCCTCGAAGGTGGTGCTCGAACCCGTCCATGCGGCGCGCATTGCGGCAATGGACTCGTCCATCCGTTCGTTCCGCTCGGCGAACGACGCCCCCAGCGCCTCGAACTCGGGTTCGAGGTAGCCGGCACCCAGGCCGAGGATCACCCGCCCGCCGCTCAGCACATCGAGGGAGGCGATCCCCTTGGCGGCCACGAACGGGTTGCGGTAGGCGACGATGAAGAGATTGGTGTGGAGCCGGATGGTCGTCGTCGCCGCCGCCGCGAAGGACAGTGCCACCAGCGGGTCGAGGGCGTGGTGGCCGCCGTGGGCCAGCCAGGCGTCACCCGGGAAAGGGTGATCGGTGGTGTAGACGGCCCCGAACCCGGCCGCCTCGGCGGCGGCGGCCAGCTCGCCGATGGCACCCGGACCGAGGAACTCCCCGTCGAGATCGACCCGGTGGGTCGGCAGCCCGTAGGACACGCGCACCCGACAGCCCCCGTCAGGCCGAGCGGTCGCCGGAGCCGGCCGGCTCGGCCAGCTCGGCCATCCACGCCGGCATCCGGGCCGCCCTCCCGGTGCTGTCCACCGCGCCGTGGACCGTGACCGCCGTGGACCGGGTCTCCTCCGTCACCTGCAGCAGGTAGCCGATCTGGAAAGTGGTCCGGGTCAGCTTGCCCACGGCCAGGCGGACGTCCACCTCGTCGTCGAAGTGGAGGGGCAGGCGGTAGCGAACGTAGAGCTCGAGCACTGCGAAGTCGATGCCCTGTCGCCGGACCTCGTCGTAGGGATGGCCGGCCGCCCGCAGGAGCTCGACGCGGGCCTCCTCGAGATAGGCGGCGTAGGCGCCGTGATGGATGATCCCCATGGCATCCGTCTCCGCGAAGCGGGGCCGGATCCGGTGCACGAACCGGTAGGCCGACGGGTCGAGCGACGGGTCGAGCGAGAGGCGCATCGGCCCGACGCTACCGTGCGGTCACCGGAAGGTCGGGCTGGTTCCACTCGATCCACCCGGTGCCGGCCCGCCCGTCACGGCAGGTGAACCGGGCGAGCGCACGAGGGAATCGGGTGGTCCGGCCGTCCGGGGCCACCAGCAGTAGCGGCCCGAAGGCCAACGGCTGGATCACGAGCTCGAGTCCGCCCGGCTCGATCCGGATCGAGCCGGTGCTCGGCAGTCCCTCATCGCCCAGGACCTCGGTCACCTCCACCTCCACCACCGGGTGCACCTCCCCATCGGGGTGCTGCAGGTAGCCGAAGGCCACCGGGTGCCCGGGGATCCGGATGTCGGCGGCGTGCACCCTGGTCCCGTCGTCGAGCCGGGCCGCCATCCAGCACCAGCCGAAATCCCACCAGTCGCGGACGCCCCAGGAATGGTCACGCTGGCCGTGCCCCTCGACGGCGAGCATCTCGTCGCCCACGGTCACCGTGCCCCCGACCAGACAGGGCACCTCGTACCGGGTGGTGATGTCGTAGTGGTACGGCACGCCGTCGGTGCTCCAGCTGAGGTCGAACCCGACACTGGTGGGGTCACCCGCCTCACCCCGGTAGACCGCCGTCGGTTCGGCGTACCCGACGGCGGGCGCCGTCCCCCGCAGCGTCATCACGTCCAGGGGCTCCTCGACGGAGCAGGTGACGTCGTAGCCCTGCTCCCCGAGCACCAACCCGGTGCCCTCCCCGACCGGAAGGTCGTAGGCCACCGACGCGGTCACCGGACGTCCCGGGCCGACGACCATCGTCGTCCACCAGGTCACTCCCAGGTTGGGATACAGGCCGATCCGGGCGTACCCGGCCACCGCGCCGTCCTCGGACACGAAGTCGAGGTAGTACGACTCGCTCCAGAGCAACTCGGTCCCGGGGAGGTGTCGTTGCTCATCGTCGGGGTCCACCGGGTGGCTGCTCAGATGGGACACGTATCCTCCTGTTGTCGGGTCACCTGCGGTTCGGCCCGGGAAGGACCGCCTCGGCGTCGAGGTCGAGGGCCTGTTGGGCGTAACGACCCAGGTTGCAGACGAACATCTCGTCGCCCCGCTCCGTCCGCTTCACCAGCATGGACGCCCCGATGGTCATGAGCAGCCCACCGAAGCACATGAGGCGGCAGTCCTGTTCGAGTTGGCCCAGGCCGTAGTCGGTCACCCCTCGGGCCACCAGGGCACCATGGTACGCACGCAGCAGGTCGTCACCGTGGCACCGACGGTCCTCGACGGTGAGGCTCGCTCCCATGAAGTAGGACACGTCCGAGGCGGCGGAGCCCCACGCCGCCGTCTGCCAATCGACCACGTAGGGACGCACCTGTCCGGGGCAGAACAGGAGATTGTCGAGGCGGAAGTCGCCGTGGGTCACGGTGGTGGCAGCCGAGCGGCCCGCCAGCCAGGCACCCAGCACGCCGACGAAGTGGTCGCACACCTCGAGGTGGGCCGGATCGATACGCGACCCGTACCGCTCGACGAACCCCGGCCACAACGGGGTGACCACCCCGGCGAGGAACCGGTCGGCCTCGGGGCCCCCGCGTTGCAGCCACCCCAGTCCGGCGAGGTGGGGGTCGGACCAGGCCGGCCCGTGGAGGGCGGCCATCTCGACCAGTGCCGCCTCGGCCACCTCCGCGTCACATCCGTCGAGCTGGTCGCCCTGGACCCCGTCGATCACGTCCTCGAGCAGGATCACGAACCATCCGGTGTCGGCCTCGTACTCGCAGAGATAGCACGTGGGCATGCGGGCGCCGACCCGGCCGGCCACCGCGGCGTAGAAACCGACCTCGATCTCGTAGGCCCTGGTCATCAGACCGGTCGACCGGCTCTGCTCGTCGGCGGAGGCGAACTTGGCGACGACCGAGTGCTCATTGCCGTCCGAGGGCTCGAGCCGGTAGGAGACCCGCACGGTGTCGGCCATCTGCCCGGTGCCCACGGGGCCGGTCGACACGGAGTGCGCCACCCGGCCTTCGGCGAGCACCCCCGCCTGGGCGAGGACGGACGTCAGCCATTCGGCGGAAACGTCCTCGGGTCGATGCACCGAGCCCGGCGGGCCCGCGGCAATCACGAGGGAGCGACCGGCTCGCCGAGCGACCCCGAGCAGGCCACCTGACCGAAGAGGGGACGCCCCGGGACGTGGCCCGACCTCGGAGACGCCTCGAGGAACCCGTCGAGCTGCACGCTGGTGACGATACCCATCCGTTCGGACAGGTGCACGAGACCCTCCGGTGGCCCGCTCCCCGCCCTATTGCCGCGTGATCGCCGGGGCTAGTGTCGGCAGGGGCGGAGCCAGTGCAGGATGCCTGCCGTCGGAGCACATCCTGCCCGGGCCTGCACCAGTCCGAAGCCGCAAGGGAACACTCGATCCCCCAAACATGAACAAGGCGGTAGCCGTGCGACGTGGGTTGAGGAGCGCAGTTGCGATCCTGTTGGTGGCCGCCGGATCGGTCGGCACGGCCCTGGCCGTCTCGCAGGGGACCGCCGGGGCCCAGGGCAGTGGGGCCATCTCCATCCAGCCGACCGATCCGCCGGTCTACGACTTCGATGCCCCGGACCCTGACGTGGTGTGGGACGGATCGAACTACTACGCCTTCACCACCGGCACCGACCGCGGCAACAACCTCCAGGCGCTGGTCGACACCGGCAACGGATGGAACACCTATACCGGGACCGCGTCGGGCTCCACCGCCCTTCCCTTCCCCCCGGCCTGGGAGACGCCGAACACCCAGACCTCACCCGGTGTCTTCCACTGGAACGGGAAGTGGATCATGTACTACGACGCCGCCTCAAACGGGCAGCCGGGCGACACGGGATCCGACTGCCTGTCGGTGGCCACGGCGGCGACCCTCACGCCGAACCACCCGGTCTTCACCGACAATTCCACTCAGCCCCTGCTCTGCCAGCCGAACCTGGGGGGTGCGATCGATCCGAGCCCGTTCGTCGATCCGGCGACGGGGACTCCCTACCTGGTCTGGAAGTCGAACGACGGCGGCTCCACCGGACCGGCTCGCCTGTGGTCCCAGCAACTCAGTGCTGACGGGATGTCCCTGGTCGGGTCGCCGACCCAGCTCCTGATTCAGAATGGCTTCCAGTTCCCTTGGGAGACCACGGTCGAGAACCCCGACATGGCCGAGGTGGGGGGCACCTACTTCCTCCTCTTCTCGGCGGGTGCCTACGACTCCTCTGGCTACTCCGAAGCGTTCGCCACCTGTGCCGGCCCGGCCGGGCCGTGCACCCAGAGCCAGACCGAGCCGTTCCTCACCTCCTACGGATCGGCGGCCGGCCCGGGTGGTGGGTCGTTCTTCAAGGATGCATCCGGCAACTGGATGCTGGCGTACGCCGCCTGGCTGCCCGGATGCACCGCCTACGTCGACCCCTCCTGCGTGGGCGCACGACGCCTGTTCGTGGCGCCCATCGAGTTCACTCCTGCGTCGCTCCCCACCCCGGTCACCGGCATGGCCTCGACCCCGACAGGCGACGGCTACTGGCTGGTCAACACGCAGGGCGGGGTATCGGCCCACGGCGCCGCGCAGTACTACGGGTCGATGGCCGGCCACGCGCTCAACGCACCGGTCGAGCACATCGTGGCCACCCCGGACGGCAAGGGATACTGGCTGGTGGCCGCCGACGGTGGGACCTTCGCCTTCGGTGACGCCGGGTTCTACGGTTCGATGGGCGGTCGGCCCCTCAACGCCCCTGTGGTGTCGATCACGCCCACCAAGGACGGCAAGGGGTACTGGCTGGTGGGCGCCGATGGTGGCATCTTCGCCTTCGGCGACGCCCAGTTCCACGGATCGATGGGCGGTCAACACCTGAACAGGCCGGTGGTCGGCGTCACCTCCGACTACGCCACCGGTGGCTACTGGGAGGTGGCCTCGGACGGTGGCATCTTCGCCTTCGGCGCCCCGTTCTTCGGTTCCACCGGCAACCTGACCCTCAACCAGCCGGTCAACGGCATGGCTCCCACGGCCGACGGCGGGGGCTACTGGTTCGTGGCCTCCGACGGCGGCATCTTCGCCTTCGGTGACGCCCAGTTCCACGGATCGATGGGGGGCGCACACCTCAATGCATCCGTCACTGGCATGGCGGCCGACGCGGGCTCGGGCGGCTACTGGTTGGTCGGAGCGGATGGCGGCATCTTCTCCTTCGGGGCACCGTTCTACGGCGCCGACTAGGAACAGGACAATAGGGAAGGGCCTGCCGTCGCCGGCGGTCGAACTCCCGCCCGCATCGTGGCCCGAAACGGCTTCGGTCCTCCCGCTCGAGCGGGGGACCCGCAGGTAGTATGCCCGCCGTGAGCAGCGCAGGCCCGCAGGCACCTCGCTTTGCCCACGCTCGCGAGAAGCCCGCTCGTTGGCCTTATGTGGCCGCCGCCCTCGTAGCCGGTGTGGTGGTCTTCGCGGGGTCGCGCCTGTGCCTTGCTTGGATCCGAGACCTCCATGTCCCGGTGAGCGGGGACGAGCCGCACTACCTGGTGGCCGCACTGGCCATTGGGAAGTTCCACACTCTGCACATCGACGAGGCCTACCGCTACGCCATCGGCCACGACATGTTCAAGCGCTGGAACGTCCACTTCGGACCGCAGGCGATTGCCACTGGTTCCGTCCAAGCCGTGTACAGCCACCACGCATACTTCTCGTACCACGAGCTCGGACTGCCGATCCTGCTCGCCGTACCGACGGCCATCGGCGGACTAGTCGGAGCGGAGCTTGGCCTTGCTGCGATCATCGCCGCGCTGACCGCCGCGCTGGCCTACCTGGTGGGCAGGGTGAGCGAGGTGCGTTCGCCCTGGCGGCTGGCGGTGGTCGGGCTCTTCCTGTCCCCGGGCTACCTGCTTGCCAGCACGCAGGTCTACCCGGATCTGGTGAGCGGCCTGCTCATGGCCATATTCCTGCTTCTTGTCGCCTCACTCGAAGTCAACGGCCGCGTGTCACGGGTCGAGCTCGTCATCATGGGCCTGGTCGTCGGCTACCTCCCCTGGCTCCACGACAAGAACTTCCTGATCGCCGCCATTCTTTCCGCCACGATCACGCTCGCCTTTCGAAGAAGACGACTTCCTGTCCGTTCCCTCCTCTACGTCGGTGTCCCCGCCGTCGTGCTGTGGGCCGCTCTTCTCGCATACAACTACTACGTCTTCGCCAACATCGAGGGCCCAGGGGACAGCGCAACCTTCGACCTGGCGACCTGGACGCGGATCCTGGCACTGCTGATCGACCGGCGGCAGGGCATCGTGATCCAGATGCCCGCCGTGCTGGTCGGGATAGCCGGCATCTGGGTCGTTCGTCGGCGGGTGCCGATCACCGTGGTGGGTACCACGTTCTCAACGGTCGCACTCATCGTTCTGAACGGCACGCTCACCAACAGCTTCGGCGGGTTCAGTTTCGTCGGTCGCCTCCAGTGGGAGATCGCTCCTGCGCTGGTCGCGTTCGCCGGACTGTATCTGCTGACGCTGGCCACCGTTCGCCCACGCGTCCTGATCGTCGTCACCGGGCTTCTCGGTGTG
>Ga0181523_10001014_pt1 | contig 30945 bp, 42 predicted proteins | sample PEATcosm2014_Bin_43_FD_119752 | JGI IMG/M metagenome (GOLD analysis project Ga0181523, IMG submission 119752) | Peatland microbial communities from MTU Mesocosm Facility, Houghton, MI, USA - PEATcosm2014_Bin05_30_metaG | ecosystem: Environmental > Terrestrial > Soil > Wetlands > Peat | place... | reverse complement strand
TATTCGAGCGCGACCAGCCCGTCGCGTTGGGCTGTCATCGCCACGAACAAGACGTTCTATATGTGGAACGAAGGCGACGGCACGAACAACGGAAGCCAGGGATACCAGCAAGTCTTCTGGTTCGGCGATATGGATTCGTTCGTGTCGGCTGACGCACACTTCACGCAGATCATGGGCAACACGTCGGCCGCGCAGCGCACCGTGATCTACACGGCGATGGGATCGAACACTGTCGGGGTATTTGCCGAAGCGGCATACGATGGAAGCCATTTGCAGATTCAACAAGGTATCTTGTCGGACTATATCAAGAACGGGTCGCAAGCGAACATGGGCGGCGTGACCAGTTGGGCCACTTCGATCGTATATCCGAACCCGGAAGACGGGGCCGCATACTTGTCGATGATCTACACGCAAGAAAGCGTAACCGGCGGCAATAGTGTTCGCGGCGTATGTCCCGGCATTTGGAATCCCGATTTCTATTCGGGCACATTGGTAACGCCGACATTCAAGTCATTCGACAGCATTCCCGGCATGTCGGCCGATGCTCTACACGGAAAGACGTTTCACTATTTCATCTTAGCCAACGCTGGCACAATCGAAGGCGGGATCGTCTTCGAGACCTCGAACACTTGGGCCTAACATGACCGTCACTTTCTACACTTCGGCCGATACCAGCGCGCCGACACTGAACGACGCCCAAGGAGCGCTTGCGGCGGTCTTGCTCGCCATTCTGGTCAACGGCTACGGCACGCAACCGGCGGCCGGATGGACAAATCCCCAATCGGGCACCACGGGGCAACGTGTATTCCAACAAGGTGCGGGTAATTCCAATTTCCTGAATGTGGATGACAGCGCGGGGACCGGCACCGGAACCTATGCGCGTGTCAGCGGATATACATCGATGACCGCATTCGGCGTTGGCGCGGGGCAGTTCCCGAACAATATTCAACAATCGGGCGGACTTTATTGGCCGCGCTTTCAATATTCATCGGCGACAAGCCCATCGCGTTGGGCGTGCATTGCCACAAATAAGACTTTCTATTTCTGGAACGAAGGCGACGGCACGGCCAACGGTTCGCACAATGTCCAGCAACTTTTCTTTTTCGGGGACATGAATGCATACGGGGCGCATGATACTTCTTGCACCGTCATCGGCGGCGCGACCAGTGGCGCAGATAGTAGTTCATGGACATATACGGGCGTCAGTGCCGTTACTGGTACGCTAATTATCTATGCGGCCGCGAACGCATTCGGGCAATCCGGAGCGGTAGTGCAAGGCTTTCATTCTGACTATTGGTTGAACGGCGCGTCAAACATCATGGGAAACGGCGGCGTCGCATATCCGAATCCCGAAGACACCGGCCTCTACGTCAAGCCGATATGGTTGACCGAGCCAATTGGCGCGAATAATACCCTTCGCGCATTGATGCCCGGCATTTGGAACTGTTGCCACGCGCCGAGTAACTTTGCAAACACTTCGATCACGACAAGTCAATTTAGCGGGAACAGCGGCGATCAGGTTGGAAGTAGTCGCACATTCACGGTATTGAAACTCGGCAATACTGGCGCGACCGGAAGCGTCGTATTCGAAACATCGAACACTTGGAGCTAAGAACATGACAGTTGTCGCCTACTTCTCAACTGACGCGCACGCGCCTTCGGTTGGCATCGCCGCGCAAGCGTTCTGGACTACCATTCTAACGGCGTGCCTTGTCAATGGTTACACCGGGAAGGCGGCGGCCGGATGGTCGTCGGCCTACACCGGATCAACGGGCCAAGTCGCGTATCAACAAGGCGCAGGGTCGAACGGCTTTTATCTAAATGTCGATGACAGCGCAGCGAGCGCGAACGGGTCCAATGCTCGCGTGACAATGTTCGAAACGATGTCGGCATTCGGAACCGGCACAAATCAGACGCCATCGTCTGCGCAAGTCTCGGGCGGTCTTTACTGGCCGCGCGGTAATAATGGCACCGACACGACGGCGGGTCGATGGTGCGTTATCGCCGACGCAAAACGCTTCTATATGTGGCATGAAGGGTCAAGCACGTCGGGACAATTGGGATATGGCGTCGCGGTCGGATTCGGCGATATCGACTCCTATAGCGCGACCGACAATTACAACACGGTCATCAGCGGCTATGTGGCAACCGGCCCGAGCGGCAACGGCGGACTGGCGATTGGAAGCAATACGCTAATCACGAATGCCGCCGGTCTTTACATCATGCGCCGGTATGACCAATTGAGCACCGGCCAGCAAGTCGGCAAACACTGGGATTTCGTTAAGGCCGACAACAATATCATGGGAAACGCTTCCGTATCCCAGTGTTTGCCGTTCCCGAATCCTACCGACGGGGGGCTGTATCTGTCACCAGTATGGTGCCATGAAAATATCATCGGCGCCGACGCCTATGGCGTTTTGCGTGGTACGTTCCCCGGCATTTGGGCATGTTGCAACTATTTGGCCCCTTCGTCATCGAGTCCGAACAACGTGCAGGCGTTCGACACCTTTACCAGCAGCGTCGGCTTGACGAACGGCAAGACGTTCTATTTCTTCAATGTGCAACCGAACGGGAACAATGGATGGATATGTTTCGAGACGTCGAACACTTGGAGCTAAGTCGTGGCGACTACCGTTTTTGTTCGCGATAATCTATGGAAGCCTGCGCAAGCGAGCACGTCAGGGACAAACGCGGCCGGAACCGCCGGAGCGGCGACATATATCACGGCCGTAGGATGGGGAAGCGTGTCAGCGACGGCCAATCCAGTCGTCGGCGCGGGCTATGGGGTCGCATATTATCCGCAGTATTCATGGGGATGCGCGGGCAATCAGAGTTATCTAGGCGCGGGCGAATACATCGCGATCGGCGGCACGATCAACTATGTGCCACGTGTCGCGCAGATCGGCGCAATCGCCATTTATTCGCTGTCAGGGACCGCCTTCGCGGGCGCGACGCCGATCACACATCAGGCCGTCATTGATGTCTACTGGAAACCGACAGGCGCCCTTGTCGCCCAATGCATGACCGACGGCGCTGGCAACTGGACAACCCCTTCGCGCTTACTGAACTACGCTGGGGCGTACTTCGCGATTTGCCGCGATGATGGCCGCACCACTTACAACGGGGAAGTCCTCGACAACCTGACGGCGGGCTAATCATGAGCTATACGCCCCCGGCCCATAATGCCGTCGATTTCGTGCTGTCGCCGGGCTACACCGCGCCGACGCATACGCTTGTCAATTTCGATCTTGGCGAGAACATTCCCGCGTCGCTGGTCGAAGGCTTCGACATCGTTGTCGCATCGGCGCATAAGTTCTTAGCGGTCAGCGGCGCGATTAGCGAAAATTCCGACATTGTCGTCGCTGTTGCGGTTGCGTTCCCGCCGACGATTGCGCACGTTCTGGAATCGTTTGACATTGTCGTCGCTGTTGCGGTTGCGTTCCCGCCGACGATTGCGCACGTTCTGGAATCGTTTGACACGGTCGTCGCATATGCCGGGGTCGTGTTCCCGGACAATTCCAAGTACGGCCGCGCGGGCGCTGCGCCAAACGGTTCGCCGATTCCTAAGCCTACTTCCATGCTGATGCGCTCGCGTGATGACGGGCGATTGTCAGAGGCGTGGTGGAAATATATCAACAGTTTCAGCCAACAGCCGCCGGGCGAAATTCGCGTCACACTGGCAAAATCGCCATATGCATACAAGGCTACTCGCAACGGAACGCTACTGGTCAGCGGCGCGACAGTGTCAGCCATGACTATCAATTCCCGCAATTCCGGGGCGGTTCGTCTGCTGGGACTGACGCAAGGAATGATCCCGGTCAGCATCGGGGACGTGGTCACGATCACCTACGCCGGGGCCGTGCCGCTGGTCGTCTTCTTTCCGCGTTGACCGTTCGTCTGCCAAAACCGACCGTTCGTCGGCGGGCGCTTGTGTCGGGTCAGAACGTGCCGATAATACATACATCACCAACGCAAACGGAAACGAAAATGATTTCGTTACTAATTCTAGCCTGCTACATGGCCTTCTGCATCGCGATTCTGAAGCGCCATCGAGCGGAAAAGCGCGCCGGAAAGAACGGATACGGATTGCTGCTTCTGATGTTGTTCGTATGCCCGGTCATTCTGTCGCTGATCGCGATCGCATTCGCCCCATCGGCCGCGACAAAATCACGTAAGGACTTAGGATATTCGTCATGAACACCGACCTCGACATCTTCGCGCAGCACCCGGCCGCCTACTACGAGAGCGGCTCCAAGATGTTCATCGGCACGCACCCGAGCACCGGGCGCGTCGCCTCGTACTTCGCTGCTGGTCTAGTTGCCCAGGTCGTCATCACCGACCTCCTGCCGCACCCGTGGCGCAACGCATGGCAAGCGATGGGCATCGCCCTGGAGGCCGACTGCGTAGGACACAACGCAAGCCTGGGCGTCAAGTTCTCGTTCTGATCCAGTCAACCACAAGGAGATACACCATGGTCAAGACCAAGGGAGCAATGCCAGCCGCTGTGCGCCGCACACCAGACGGCGGGTACCTGCAGTTGTTCGTCGACTTCGAGGCGCTGCTCGACGACCTGGGCGCCAAGGCCCGCAAGTCCAAGCGCCATCGCGCGGTCGTGCGCTTCGGCGCCATCGCCTGCAAGTTCATCCAACCCAAGAGGTTCGCATGAGTCGCGTAAGAGTCTGCACCGACCCAGCGTGGACGCCGACGTCCGAGAACATCAACGGCCTGCCCGAGCCAATCAGAGACTACATACATGCACTGGAGACTCGGTGCGATCCATCTGGACTGGTGCTGGAAAACGCGATGGCCCGCGACCTATGTCGCCAACTTGAGGCGACGTTCCTGGCTCTTAAAGCGCGAATTAAAGAACTGGAGACGACATGAGAACCCGCTTCTACGTCCACCACGTCGCATTCGCCCCATCGGCCGCGACAAAATCACGTAAGGACTTAGGATATTCGTCATGAACACCGATCTCGACATCTTCGCGGCGGCCCTGGCAACGGGGCTTGTGCTGAACGACATCGCCGACGCTGAATTTGAAGCGGCACAAATCGAGCGCCGCGAGCGCCGCCGCGCCCAACCCTTCGACCCGGATCGCGGCACGTCGCCGACCGAGTCTGATGACCTAGTATGACCGCGATCGTTCTGTGCGTCACGGTTGCGATTGAAGTCTGTCTGTACGCACGTCACTTGATAAGGAAGCGGAAATGAAACTGCAAGTCACCTTGAACAACAGCGTCGGCCCGGTCGATTCTCGGATCGTATCGGATTCGTCCGAAGCGGTAGCCGCCGCGATTGATCTGATCGCGAGCGCCCATGTCCTGTATCATGGGGACATGCTGACCGTCCACGAAATCGATGAATAATCATGGCCGTGATCCCAAGCAAGTCCGAAGAACGGGCGATCGAGCGCGAACTTGCGCAACTGCGCGGCATGTCGAACGTTACGTTCCTCGAAGACATCCCGACGGTCACGCGGCAGACGATGGGGAAAATCCATCGCTATGTCGAACCGTCGGATGAATCCTGGCCCCCGAAGAAAGGACGCAAATGAACTACCTTGACCCCCGCGCGATCGTAGTCCGGGAAACCGACATGATCGAATTTCGCGCCGTCGCGCAGATATGGCAACTGCGGCGCGAGCGCGATCAGCGGGAAGCCCTTGGCCGTCTCGCGTTGCGCCCGCGTCCTGCCCAGCCCGCCCTGCGTATCCTATGAATCGCCATCGCAATGGTCCCCTTCGGGGGATCGCTTACGGGCTGGCCCTTTCCGTGCCTTTGTGGCTGGTCATCGGCATCCTTTACCGGCTCGCAAGAATCGTGCTAGAATAGCCCTACCCGGCGGCCAAGGAAGCCGCCGGGGTCAAACCCGCCTTTGCCGCTCGGCGCTAGATCGGCCCGATTCCCTACAGGGAACGCCGATGGCCGCCGATGTCGTAATCCCAATGTCCGATAAGGTCAACACGCTAAAAAGCGTCATGTTGACGATGCCCCAATGGGCGCCTAGCGATGACGACTGCCGTCATTTCTTCGGCGGAGGAATCTATGCGCGATGGCTCGCGCGCCCGGCCGGGACCGTCATCGTCGGCAAGGTTCACAAGAAAGCACACCTTTACTTCGTCGTGTCCGGGACGATCGTCGTCACGACAGACGAAGGCGTCCGGGAAATCACCGGCCCCGAAATCATTTCCTGCAAGCCCGGGACGCAACGCGCCGTCGTGGCTAAGACTGACGCCATCTGCGTCGTGTTCGTCCGCGTCGAAACCGAGTCGCGGGACTTGGCCGATGTCGAAGACGAAATCGTCGAACCGATGCCCGAATCCCCCTATCTGCCGGGCAACCGGCTTCCGGAGTTGACATGTCAATAATTGGAACAGCCGTCGCGGGCGCAGCCGCGTCGCAACTCGTCGGCGGGCTTGTCGGGGGCGCAGTAGGTGTAACCGGATCGGCGGCGGCGGGCGCGGCATCGGCACAATCCAACGCGCAAGCGCTGCAGAATACGCAACAGATCGCCCAACTTACGAACAACAATTTGCAGCCGTATCAAACGTTGGGCGGCCAAGCGGCGACCACGCTCGGCAGTATGTTGAACACGAACGCAACCGGCCCCAATGGTCCCGGTCTTCTTTCGACGTTTAACAATGCCGACTTGAATGCGAATCTTGCGCCGAACTACAATTTTGCACTCGCGCAGGGCTTGGGCGCGCAAACGAATCTCGGCGCGTCGGGTCAAGTCGCGCCGGGCGGAAATACTGAAACTGCGTTGACCGCATACGGCACGAACTACGCGCAGAACGCATATCAGCAAGCCTTCAACAATTTCCAGACTTCGCAGAATAATATTTACAACCGGCTATCGAACACGGCCAATGCAGGCGCGAACGCTTCGACCGTTGGTGCAACAGGGGCAACGCAGTTCGGCGGATTGGAAGGCCAATACATCACCGGCCAAGGCAACGCGATCGCGCAAGGCATAACCGGCGCGACGAATGCCGTGACGGGCGGCATCAATCAAGTCGCGGGTGCGAACACGATTTCGTCGCTTGCGCAGGGTATCGGCGGCACGAATACGGGCAACTATGTTCCGGGCACTGGTGGCGGCCTGTTTGGCGGTTCCGGCACCACCTACGCCAATGCCGCAGGGCAGGGCATTATCCCGATGTAAGGATGACACCATGACACAATACGCCGTACCTTTCAGCGGTTCGGAAATCAATCCGCCGAACATGAACGCAGGCATTCAAACGATTGGCAGCATGGTCAATACCATCAGCGGCCTACAGGGCATCGCCCAAGCGGCGCAGTTGAATCCGATCGCCGTTCAAGAAGCGAATTTGAAGCTGACACAAGAACAGGCACAGACGCAAAGTATTCAGCAAATCAACGAAGAACGCAAGACTTGGAACACTGACCTATCGCGTCAGATGCAGATCAACGCTGACGGGACGGCGAACATGGGGTTCAATACAAACGATCTTTACAAGAAAGGCGATCCCATTCTCGGCGCAGACGGGAAGCCTGTCACGACCGGTGACGGTCAGTCCATTCTTGCGGGCGATGCTCAGGTCGGTATGCCAAAGGGCGGCGCGACGACATTCGCCGCGAAGGTCATGCAGAAAATGCCGCAGACGGGTCAAGACTACTTGCAAAAGTTGCAGGCTACGAATACCGCAACGGCTGGCGCAAATAAATCGTTGCTCGATTTGAACACTGATGAACAGCAAGTCTTTGCCAATGCCGTTATCGCCGCGAATCAAAATAACACGACCCCGGCCGCTGTTCATCAGATCCTTGAAGACGCCGTCAGTTCTCAACCCCCGGCGACACAAGAAGCAATGCGCAAGGCGCAAGTACAAGTTGAACATATGGTCGGCCAAGCGTACAAAGATACAAACACGCCCGAGCAAAACGACGCAGGCGTGTCGGCAGTATTGACCGCCCAAGCGACGCGCATGAATTCTTTGAAGACTGTTCGGGAACAACAGAACGTGCAAACAGGAAATCTTGTCACGCAAAGCCCATCGGCGCAAATCCAAACGTCGGGCAGCGCTTTGACGCCGTCGGGCGCGACCGCCGTGGCCGCCGCTGTTCCGCTGACAGGTCGCGCGGAAACATACACCGACCCAGCCGGGGGAATGTGGTCGGTCAATGTTGACAAGAACACTGGACAGCGTTCATATAGCCCCATGAATGCGACCGCGCAGGCTTCAAAGGGACCGGCGTCGGCCCCTGCCGCACCGGCCACAAAGGCGTCGGCCCCTGCCGCTGCTGCCCCTGCCGCACCAGCCACAAAGGCGGCGGCGCAGGCGCAAGTCAATCAGGCCACGGCTGCGCAAGAAGACTGGAAACAAACAGCCGCCGACAGCGCTACGGCCGCGCAGAACATCGGCGTCTTGCAGGAAATCAAGCGACTTGCCCCGAACGCCATTACCGGCGTCGGAAGCGATCGTCAAGCGATGCTGGCCGGTCTTGCGGGCAAGTTGGGAATGACGGTCGAAGAAATGCAGAAAACGAGTACGGACCTTCTTGCCAAAAATGCGAACATGCTGGCGCTGGCGGGCGGCAACACCGACAGCGCTCGCGCCTTGGCCGAAGTGGCGAACCCCAATCTACATATGACGCCCGAAGCGATTCAACACGCGACGAACCAGATCATCGCGCAACAGCAAGTCAAGTTGATGAAGCAGAAATTCTTGCAACCCGTCCAGACTGACCCCGGCGCGTATTCGGCCCGGCTGACGCAATGGAATTCGCTGGCCGATCCGCGACTCGTTCAATGGAAGGGGATGTCCCCGGCCGAACGCTCGGCGGTATTGGCCCCGATGTCCGCGCAACAGCAGGCCAAATTCCGCAAGCAGGGGATCGACTTCGAAAAGCTGCGGGCCGATAATGGACTGGATGTGTAATGGCATTCGCTGACGAATTCGACGCCGCCAAACCAGCCGGACCAGCCGCCGCGCCGGACAATGGGTCATTTTCTTCCCAATTCGACGCCGCACATGCGTCCATCGGCGGGCAGACTCCGGCCGCCCCTGCCGCGCCCAGGGGCGGCGGCCTAGGATTGACGACAGGACTCGGCGAAGGGGCGCTGCATATCGCCAGCGGCGGGGCACTGGCGCTGGCCGCCGGGGCGAAAGGATGGTGGAACATGGCGAACGGGATGTCGCCGGAAGACAATCAGGCCGATCAAGAGTCCATTTTGGCCCATACCTACCAGCCGACGACCACGATCGGTAAGGCGATCGCCGGGGCGACGGACGTTGTCGGGCAGGCAATCGACACGGCCGGGGGATGGGTGGCGGCCAAAACCGGCGATATCTTGGGTTCCAAGGGCCTAGGGGTCGTCGATGACAACAGCAACACGATGGCGGCCATCAAAACGGCCGTACACGCGACGACGATGGCGGCGGCACCGAAGATCGTCGGGGAAATACCCGGCGTCGTGGCGGGCGCCACAAAGGCCGCAGGGGGCGTTTTGGGCGATACCCTGATTCGCCGGGGCGGTAGTCCGACGGCTCCCCTGAACGAAGTCCCCGGCGCGGCCCCTGGAATCGGCCCGGCCCCCGGCGCCCCGGCCGCGCCGGGAGCGGCCGGGGCGCAATTCGCGGCCGGAGGTTCGGACGCAGCCGGGGTCATGTCCCGGGTCAGCAGCGCGACACCGGAAATGCAGGCCAGCATTCAGGCGCAGATCGCCGATGCGCAAGCCAAATTTGGCGACGCATGGTCGGATCATATCGACTTCGACGCCCTTGGCCGCCAAGTCGAAGCGGATTCGCTTATGATTCCCGGCCGTCTCAGCGCGCCACAAGCCGCGCAGAATGTTGCCCGGATGTCGGACGATTTCAACAGCAAAAGCAAGAATCCGCAAGCGGCGGCGTTCTTCGATTGGCAGAACAAGAATCAGGCTGCGAACCTATCCGCAATTCGCGACAGCGTCGGCCCCGATGTCAATACGATCAATCCGGCCGAACACGGCGAAACGCTCATCAAGGCGTATCAGGATTTGGACGCGCCCGTCAAGGCTGACATTGACGCCAAATACAAAGCGCTTCGTGATGCCAACGGCGGTCAATTCCCGGTCGATGCTGCGCAGCTATATCAAAATATTCAAGAGTCCCTAGGTCATGAATTGTTGACCGATGACGCGCCAGCCGGACAAATGAACGCATTGAAAAGTTTCGCCGAAAACGGGAATATGACATTCGAAAACTATCTGGCCCTTCGACGCAATCTTGGCAACGTAGCGCGGGGCGCAACTGACGGAAACACTCGATTCGCCGCGTCAACGATGATTCAGGAACTTGAAAATCTTCCGCTTCAAGACGGCGCGGCGGCGTTGCGTCCAATGGCCGATGCTGCACGCTCGGCGGCCAAAGCGCGATTCGATGCGCTTGACAACGATCCGGCGTATAAAGCCGCCGTCAACGGAAGCGTGGAGCCGGATGATTTCGTCAACAAGTTCATCGTTCGCGGCAAGAAGAACAATGTCGCGCAGATGGGGCAGAATTTGGCGAGTAACGATGTTGCCCGTCAAACGATGGGCGTGGCGGTCATGGATCATTTGCGCGACGCGGCGCGATTGAATTCGAACTATGAAGGCAACTTCGCCGCCGACAGCTTCAATCGCCAAGTCAATCGGTTCGCGCCGAGTATGGATACAATCTTCCGCAACGGCGAAGGGGCGCATCTGCGCGCGCTCGGCAACTATGCGCGGAATTCGACATATCAGCCGCGCGGGTCGTCATTCAACAATTCAGCATCGGCGATAACGTTGATGGGTGAAGCGGCGCGGCAAGCTGGCAGTTTGGCAGGCGGGGCATTCGAAAGCGTAGGAAATGGGATTGTCCCCGGTATGGGATCAGTCATCAAGAACGTGCTCGGCACACGCGCAGCCAACAAGGCGGCGGCGGCCCAAGCGGCTGAACAGGCCGCATCATTTCAGCGCAACACGATGGCGGGCGCGGGCGTCTTCAAGGAATAATCATGGCCGCTTACAACCTCAGCCCAATCGGCAACGGGACAGAGTTTTTCAACGCGAACGGGACAATCCCGAACAGCGGCGGATTCCTTGCGTCTTACGCCGCCGGGACGACGACGCCGCTCGCGCTATACACGACCAGCGCGGGCGGGCCTACATGGGCGACCATGATCCCGCTTGGCACTGATGGGCGCGTCAATGGCGAAATCTGGATTCCGGCCGGGACCGCCGTCAAGTTCCAAGCGTTCGCGTCCGATGGATTGACGCAAATCCCGAATTCCGAATGGGATAATATCGTCGGGATCAATGACATCGGCGCGGGATCGTCGTCGAATTGGTTGGCGTCCGGCGTGACCCCGATCTATTCGAGCGCGACGCAGTTCACCACGGCAGGCAACACGACCGCGACATTTCCGGTCGGTACGCGCATTCAGGCAACCGTGACCGCCGGGACCGTATACGGGACCGTGTCGTCGTCGTCGTTCTCGGTCGCGACAACGGTCAACTTGACAATGGACCCGTCCGAATCATTGGACTCGGGTTTGTCGGCGGTCAACGTGTCGAATGTCACGCCCTTGGCCGTACCGGGCATTCTTGGCTACACGTTCCAAGCTGCCAATCTATCGACCGGCGGCACGCTGACCGTTACGGGCACAGCCGCCGTTACCGGGACCAGCACGTTTACGGGCAAGATCACCGGAAACGGCGGATTTCACGGCACGCTGGACGCGACCAGCGCACTTGCCAACGGTGTTACGGGAACAACGCAAGCGGCCCTAGACAACTCGACAAAGGTCGCGACGACCGCATATGTGGATAGCGCGGTAACAGCGGCAGCGCAACCGTGGTCGATCTTCATTTCGGCACAGATCAGCGGGACCAGCGTCAATCATCAACTGCATGAAGGCAATACGATTAGCGGCGTGACGAACGGATCAACAGGTATCTATGTTGTAAGTTTTACGTCGAACTTCGCAGCCGCCACATACGGAATTCAAGTAACGGCGCAATCAGCAGGCGATCCGTGCTATGCATACGTTGCGGCGCAAGCGGTCGGAAGCTGCACAATCCATATTGTAGACACTACCAGTGACGCGCTCGTAAACAATCCGTTCACCATCACCGTTACTTATTGAGGCCCGCCATGACATACACCGTCGCGATGTCGCCGATCGGAAACGGCGACGAATTCATGAACGCCAACGGAACGATCCCGAACACGGGCGGCTTCCTTGCGATCTATGCGGCCGGGACTTCGAACCTTTCTACCGTATATACCGACTACACGGGCGGCACGCCGCAGACAAATCCGATCCCGTTGAATCCCGATGGCCGTTGCCCGTATGAGGTTTGGTGGACGCAGGGCGCCTTGTATAAAGTCGTCTTGCTCGATTCGAACAGCGCGAGCATCCGAACCTATGACAACATCCCCGGCATCAATGACCCGGTCCTGATTGGCGTCAATGCGACGAACTTGATCGGCGGCGCGGCCGGTTCGATCCCGTATCAGTCGGCGGCCAATACCACGGCCATGCTGCCGATTGGTTCGGCGAATCAGATTCTCAGCATCGCCAGCGGGCTTCCGGCTTGGCAGTATCCGCTGATTCCCGTCACGCAATTACTGTCGGCCGTGACGACCGGCGCGCCCGCGCTGACCGACATCGGCGGGTGTATTCGGATCACCGATACTAGTTTCACGACGTTGACCATCCCGGCGAACGCAAGCGTCGCATTTCCGATCGGCACCGCAATTACGATCGTGAACGATCAGGGAACAGCGTCGATTTCTATCGCGATCACGTCGGACACGCTTGTTCTTGCGACGACTGGATCGACAGGGACGCGCACAGTCGGGACTTACGGCATGGTCACGATCTACAAAGTCGCGGCGACGCGATGGATCATCAACGGCGTCGGATTGACCTAATCATGGGCGCAGCACAAAGCCCGATTCTGACGTACGGCGGCGGGGTCGTCAAAGCCGCGCTGTTGATGCATCTGACAGGCGCAAACAACGGGACCACGTTCACCGACGTATATGGTTCGACGCCCTGGAATCAGAGCACGGCCTATGCGTCGGCGCCGTACACCGTGACAAGTACGGCCGTCGGTTCGCCGTTCGCGGGGGTGAATTCGTCCCTGTATACGGCGACGGCCAACACCGGGATTCTATTGCCCGGCGCGGATTTGGTACCGGCGTGGAATGGATTTGGAACGGGCGACTTCACCGTCGAGTATTGGTTTTATGACACAAACACGACATCGGCAAACGGATCATATCCTGTTTGCGGCATGAATTCGACAGGGTTTCCGTTTCAAATGGGGATCGAAATCAACGGGTCCTCGCCGGATCGTATCCTGATCTGTCAAAACACCAGCATCGTCGGCGTGACGAACATTAGCGCGAACACTTGGCATTCGGCGGCATATTGCCGCAAGTCGGGCGTTGGGTATTTGTTCCTCGACGGGAATCTTGAAGCGACAAAGGCCGATACCACGAATTACGGACCATACAACCCGAGCGGATCGAGCAATCCGGGCTTCTATATCAACGGTTGTCAAGGTATCGACCCGCTGGTAGGATTCTACATGTCAGAGTTTAGGCTGACGATGGGATTTGCCAGATATACCAGTTCTTACACCCCGGCGACCGCGCCGTTTCAATACTAGGAAGTTGCATCATGGGCACCGAAGACCTAACCGACATGAAGATCAACGTCGCCGTTTTACAAGAACGATATGACACAATCTGCGAACGCCTAACCGAAGGCAAAGCGAAGATGGACGCCATCGACGCCAAGTTTGACGAAGTCTTGCAGACAATGCGCAACGACGCGACGCACCGTCGGATCATGGGCCGAGTCTGGACCGCCGGTCGACATATCGGGACGATCATCATCGCCGTCGTGGTCGCTAAGATTTTCCACGAACCTTTAAGCCTACCATGATCGACAACATCATCGACCAGCTTCGGCGCGACGAAGGCGTCAGATATCGCCCTTATCAGGATTCCAAGGGCCTATGGACAGTCGGCGTCGGTCATCTTATCAAGCCCGGCGAGAATTTCAGCCATGCCGTAGCCTTGTCGGACGGTCAAGTCAACTTCATTTTGCGCAATGATTTGGACGTGGTCATTCGCGAGTTGCAGACGCTTTCATGGTATACCGGACTTGACCCGATCCGGGCGGCGGCGTGTCAGAATATGGGCTTCAATCTTGGCGAGACGCGCTTACTTGGATTCAAGCACATGGAGGCCGCATTGCTCGCGCAGGACTGGCAGGCGGCGCACGATCAGGCGCTCGCGTCAGATTGGGCCAAACCGCCGCCCGTCGGCGTCGGCGACCGCGCCAAACGAGTCGCGCAGCAACTTTTGACAGGGGAATGGACATGAGCTTCAATCTCGGAAATGCACTGAAATCTATCGCGCCAACCATCGCCACAATGCTCGGGGGACCGCTCGCAGGCGGGGCTGTAACGGCCCTAGAAGGCGTCTTCGGCTTGGCCCCCGGCTCGGGTACGGCCGCGATCGCAAACGTGCTCCAAACGGGCGCCTTGACCCCGGAAATGATCGAAAAGCTGAAGGAAGTCGAACTGACGCAGGCGACCTTGATGTCGCAGCAGAAAATCGACCTTGTTCGGCTGAACCTTGACCACGACGCCGCCTTGGCCGCCGACGATGTCGCCGATCGGTCCAGCGCTCGGGCGATGGCCGTCGCCACTCGCGATTGGACGCCGTCGGTCCTGGCATGGGGCATAATTGGCGCGAATCTGGTCTTGATTTGGGCTTTGGCCGCCGGGAAGATCGAGTCGAAAGATCCGGCGTTGTTCGGGCTGGTCGGAACCGCGCTCGGGTATCTGGTCAGCGAATCCAAGGCCGTTCTAGCTTACTATTTCGGATCAAGCGTCGGAAGCAAGGACAAAGACGCTACGCTTGCTGAGATAGCGAAACAGTAAGTTCTTGCCAATGGTACGCGGACGCGGCGAGCATTTCTTGCCGCGTCGCGCCTTCGACTACCAGCAGATTGAACGGTCCTGCATGGTTGTCGCCGTTGCGCATTTCCCATAGCAGCGCGGCTTCCGCCTTGGCCTGCAAATCCCAATTGCAAGCGTTGGCCGCATAGTAGGCCATGACGGACAGTGTCTTGCTGCGGTCGCCGCCGAGCGCAAGGACCGTCTCAAAACACGCATGGCCTTCCTCGTATAGATGCAGCTTCGCCAGCAGGCCCCCGAGCGCGACGTGCGGAGCAATCGCGTATGGTTGCAACTCTATCGATTCGAGATAGGCGTCGATCGCGTCCCATGACCGGCCTTCGGCGGCGGCCGCCTGCGCGCGTTCAAACGTAGCTTGCGGCATGGAAGTCGCCTATAATATAGCCGGGATTGATCCTCATGATATTGCCAGCCTTTACTATGGCCGGGGCAACAGCAAGCGACAAGCACGTTTTGAGGAACCCGCGCCGGGTCATCATCAAGGACATGTCAATGCCTTCGGTCGAAATTGCGGCGGGACCACCACGACGGCGGTTCCCAAAAACCCTGATATGCGCCGAGCAAGTCGGGAAGATCGTCGCCGCCCAATCCGGCGAAATATCGCGTCTGGACATGCGTGATTCCGTCGTCGCACCTTCGGGCCGACGCGACGGTCACGCCCATCAGATCGCGGCCGACGAAGTACTGCGTTTCGGCCAGCATGACGTAGTTATCCCATCCGGCATCAAGGGCGGCCAGAACGTCGGCCGCCATCTTGACTTCAAACGGATCGGCCATCAGCGGAACCCAAATGGATCGGTGGCGGGCAATCCGGCGTCGCGATCGCTCGCGCTATCCTTTGACGCATAGTACCGCCTTCAAGGTCGCGATGACATCGACTAGATCGCGCTGCGCTTTCATGACGGCGTCTATACTTTTGTAAGCCCCTGGAATTTCGTCCAATACACCAGCATCTTTTCTGCATTCGACTCCCGCAGTTTGGGCCTCGAGATCGTCAAGCGTGAATTGGCGTTTGGCTTGGGTTCGGGACATGACACGTCCCGCACCGTGCGAACAAGAACAATACGACGATTCGTTCCCTCGGCCCTGGACGATATAAGATCGCGTACCCATCGAACCGGGAATGATACCCAATTGTCCGGCCCGCGCCTCAACCGCGCCCTTGCGCGTAATCCAAATGTTCCGCCCATAATGCGACTCCATTTGCGTGAAATTGTGATGACAGTTTACATGCGTCTCGGTTAGTTGGAACTTTGGCAAATGGCGCTCCATCGCGCCGATGACCAGTTCCATCATGACATCGCGGTTCAGCGCGGCGTAATCTTGCGCCCAATGCATAGCTTCGATGTACGCTTCAAACTCGGGCGTGCCTTCGGGCAACCATCCTAGATCGCGCTGCGGAATCTCGACGCCGCGCGTGACCATCAGTTCCCGCGCTTGCGTGATCGCCAAGTTCCCGATCTTGTTCCCGACGTTGCGCGATCCCGAATGCAGCATGATCCAAACCCGATCGTCCGTGTCGAGACAGATTTCGATGAAGTGGTTCCCGCCCCCGAGCGTGCCGACTTGTTCCCAAACTTTCGCGTGGCTTAGGTCACAAAGATTCATCAAGATTTTCAGCGCGTCAAAGCGAACACGCAAATCCTGCAAGCGCCGAACCAAACGCTTGTCGTATTTCGACGCGCGGTTGATCGTGTCTTCCGGGTCTTTGTGCTGATTGAAGCCGACCGGAACGTCGCGCTCGATCTGAGCTCGGATGGTCGCCAACGATTCAGGCAAGTCCGTGGCCCGCAGCGTGGTCCGGACGGCGGCCATGCCGCAGCCGATATCGACGCCGACCGCGCTCGGGATGACCGCGCCTTCGGTTGGAATCACCGACCCGACGCATGCGCCGACGCCCATATGAACGTCGGGCATCACCGCGATATGGCCCGCAAGGATGGGCAGTTGCGCAACGTCCGCAAGTTGCTTCAATGCGGCTTCCTCGATCGGCATGTCGCCGGTCCACGTCCGAATCATGTCGTTCATTGTCGATTCGCCCGCCGGGCTGCGTGTACTCGTTACGCCTTCGGAGTTTCGGCTTGCTTGGCCGCTTGCTGCGGCGGCATGGCAATAGGTTTCGGCGCTGGCGTGACCAGCAGCGTCAAATGATTCGTCACCGTTGCCACGAAACCATGGATCGCTTTGACAGCGGCGGCGATATGGTTCATCGTGCCGAGAACGGCGTCATGAACGACGGCGCTGACGTGCTGGACGAATCCCGCCGGAACGGCGACGCACTGAATAGCGAATGCCTTGATGGCGTTGACTATACCGCTGGCGAAAGTTGCAAGTTTGTTGAACATGACATTTCCTTTTTCAGTTAAAAATGGAGCCTATCACAATGTTGATCTAACCGTCAAATAGTAATCTTTGACCGATCTGCGCCAGTTCCACGACGTTTGTGGTAACCAGCAGAAAGGCCGCTGGTCGTGAATCATTCGGCAGACGGCGTCGGCCATTCCGTCGGGGCGAAATCGTTGCGCGTCAGGCAAGGAATTATATATCCCCTTTCGATCGACCCTGATGACGGCTTTTTGGTATCGTTCGCGCACACTGGCGGCGTAGCGTTCTCGGAAGTCGTCGAAGCAGGGGTCGTCCCAAGTTGCGTCGGGATTGGCGTCGGCCAAGGCGTATAGTTCGTCAACCATGAATCATCCGTTTGTGCGGATCGCATGTCGGCGCGTATCAAGTCCGCAAAAGCCCGGAGCGCGGGCAACGGGGCATCTAGGCCACAATCCAAGGCCATCAAGATCAACTGTCGATTGCGCAGCGCTTCCGGCATTGTCTGCGCCGCCCATAGCTGTCGGTATTGGTCCGGGCTGGCCGTCCGGGTTTCCGATGTCTTCCCCCGCATCGTTTTCATTTGCATATACGCCCCTTTTAAGGTTGACGTTGCTAATTGTTGCTTGCGAAACGCCGTGCGCGATGGCGAGATACGTTTGTTTGACGCCGAGCGCAAGATCGCGGCGGATTTGCGCGACTACGCGGGCGGATAGTTTGCGGCGGCGTTTCATACCACCACCCCCAAATCCCGAATCATGCCGACCGCGTCGGCCGCATATCGCGAATAGTCGATGTCGTCCGGCACCGCGAACCCTTCCGGCAGTTCCATCAGCGGCCGACAGCCGTCCGACGCGGCGACCTTGTTCCCGTTCGTCCGGTACAGGATCGGCGCCCCGCTAGTCGCGTAATACCATCGCACCGCGCGCCCAAGGAGCTGGCCGCACCATTCGCCGCCGCCCTTGACCTTGCGGATATGGACGAACTTGCGCACATCCTGGCAAGCCTTGATGGTCGTCATGACGGGCGTCCCGGCTTTCATGTATGCGACGACCGCGTCGATGCAGACTTCGCCGCTCGGGTTGGGCCAGCTTGTTGCGACCGGCACCGGGCGGGCGTAGGCTCCCTTCAACTTGATTGTCCCGTCGGTCTTCATGGCGACATAGTTGTTCACGTCGCGCGACGCTATCCATGCGTAATCGGCCGCTTCCGTTTCGAACCCGGTTAGCTTGCACCACCATGCGACGACTTGATCGCGCAACCATGTCATATCCTTGCGACACTTGATGACGATCCCGTCCGTGTTCGCCGAGACGACGCCGATCCCCGAGATTTCCAACATTTCGATCAGCATCAGCAGCGCGAGTTGACCCGTCACCGTGACTTGTATCCCGCCGGTCGGATCGTAGAAGATCGACCATTTCGACAACAGTTTGCCGAACACGCCGTTCAAAAAGGTCTTCAAACTGTCCGCGTCCTTCTTGTTGCCCGCAGCCTTGGCCGCCAAGCGCCGCGTGTAAACGCTCTGATAGATCGACACGAACTGCGCCCCGATCGCGGGCGGGACAATGCCGGTCTTCAAGATTAGCGTCGGATAGTAGGACGCGACATCGACATCTTGCAGAACAAAGGTGTCATCGGCCAGATGCACTTGATTCTGTTCCGAGCTATGCAGGCCGCCGATACCCATACGGTACACCGACCGGCCGATACGAATCTGATGGCCGCCCAACTCGACGGGCATGTCAACGCCCCCGGCGAAGGTCGTTTTGAACACCGATCGAGAAAGTAGATCAAGGATGTTCAAATTCTGAAATGCCAGCCATGCGGGCGGTCGATAATAGAACGCGGTCCCCGGCGAGACAACCTGACGATTCTTGACGCCGGTCAACTTTTTCATGATCGATTCGGCGATCTGCGGGTCGGACTTGCTGCGAAGATCCATGTCGTACTCGGCGGACATCTGGACGCGCAAGGCGATCTGCGACGGGAAGGTGTTGAAAAGGTCGCGTGTGGTCGCCAAGTCGTTCCCGCAATACTCGCGCAGGGCGCCCCGCATGTCGGGCGTGATCGACTCGCTTGGGTCGATCGGCAAATCCTGCAACTTGCGCGAATGCATCTTGCCGCCGTATTCCTTCAAGCTGGTCCGGCCCGGCGCGATTTCGATCATGTCGATATGGTCGAAATCGGGCGTTTCAAGATTCCATCGGGAATAGAATTCCCAAGGCTGCAAATTCATGCCGATGATTTCGTCGCAGGCTTGTTTCAATTGCGCATTGTTCGCCCCGGCCAGCGCGGCGGCGATCAAGGGCATGTCGAAATGGTTCCCGTTGAACGTAACGATAAGATCGGAAGACATTGCCGCATGTAATTCTGCGATGTCCATCGGCTGACCGGGGAACATTTCGATATCTTGGATCGGATTGTCCAGTTTCACAAGAAAGTAATCCTTGTAAACTTCAATGTCCATCATTCGGGCTTGCATTTTTTCATCTCCAAATATTTGCCGTACGCCTCACTTTTCGGCTGAGTCAATCCTAAACCTTTACACCAATGATCGTTACGTAGCAATACCTTGCACATGCGTCGCCAGCTTGGTGCCCAATGCGCGTCTTCGAGGATCTTCGGAACTTCATCAGGAATCGTCGAATAGCCGCGCGTGCGCCATCCTTTTATGAACGATCGAAAGCGGCCCATATAATGACTGCGAGTCTTCGCCGGTAACGATTGCAACAGCAGATTGCAGAAACTCTGCCACGTATGACCTTCGGGTTTCGTTATCTTGTTGTATCCGGTGATATTGCCGCGCTCCTGAATGTATACCGCTCCGGAGTTGGCGCCGTTGACTCGCGCTATCAGCTTGAACCATGTCTGCGGTTCGAGAATGTGATAAAGCCATAGGCCCTTGCGCTGATCGTCTCCGTAAGGCTGGCATAATCGCTGCTGACTAATCGAGACTCCGGCCTTATGCATCTGATCGTAAATTCTGTTGTGGGGCAAATGGGGATAGTGCGCGTAGAATCGCCAAATGTCCTCCGTGCGCCAATCGTAGATTGGGTAAACATAGTAAACCTGGTCTTCGATTCGCGTCGTGTACCGTTTTCCATCGCACATCTCCTTATCCCAAATAGCGATGGTTCGAAACCGATTCAGACTTTCGTCCGCGCGAATTCCGATACATCCTGCCGTTAGCGCGCCTCTCCCATACCATGCGCCGAACAGAATGATGAATTCCTCAAACTCCATACCGGGAACGAACCACGGAAGATCCTTGGCTGTCTTGGCGCACTTAGGCATGTCGCGCACCCATAACTCGCGCTTCGATTCGTCCCAACACATCCAGCGAGGCTCAAAATTAGTTACAGCATTGCGCAGTAACAAAGGCACACAGCACCACCATAGATCAATGTGCTCGGCGTACATCTCGACCATTTCATGCAGATGATCTATCGTCGCGGCGTATTGGGCTTCCAGGTCGATAATTAGCACGCCTACCTTGCGGCCGCGCCGGATAGCTTCTTCCATGACAAGGTGCAGGAGTACGCCGCTGTCCTTTCCTCCGCTGAACGACACATAGACTCGTTCGAAGTTGTCGAAGGTAAACCTAATGCGCTCACGAGCGGCAGTGAGTACGTCTGCGTCTTGATACTTTTTGAGTGTCGGCATGTCAGTAAAGGTTCGCTTCAGTTTTGGATTGGGCGTCGGCCATGGTCAACGACGCTCGTCCGTTGACTACTAGCCACGCATTCAATGCTCGCAGCGCGGCCTCATTCGCGGCATTTTGCTCGTCCGGCGTCAGAAGATTGAATCCTCCCCGATAGATCGACGGGATTCCTTTGGCGATACATAGCGACGCTTGACCGAGCCACGCGATGCGGTTCATACGCTCGTTCGTCAAGTAGTGCTCGCAACTTTTCGTCCATTCCGTGACAACGCGCACGAGTGCCGCTTCGAACGCCGGTATATCGCGTAGTAGTTCGCAATATGCGGCCTCGCATTGATCTTTAGTCTTGTCGTGCGCAGTTTCATAGAACCCCGCGCGGTAACATTCCCATTGATCCCAAGTGTGCAAGATTCGGCCGGGCTCTAGCACAACAGGTTCGCCATCAGTGTCTTGAAGAGGTACAAAATCGTCCGACGCATCTTCGATATCCCAAGATTTCGAGAATTCCTGATCCGCGAACAATTCGGACAGCCCGCTAATCTGGCATAGACGTAGAACCTCATCGGGTTCCATGCCGAGATTCGACGCGATTTTATTGTCCGACCAGTTGCGCCGTTTCAGTTCGATCACAATGTCCGACATGGCGTCTACGCGATGTTTTCCTCGCGCCCGATTGTGGCGGATCGTGGCGGCCATACGGTCAGCCTTGTCATAGCGCGATTCGTTGATGCGGACGGTCGGCAAGTATCCCTTAATCCGCGCGGCAATAGTAGGATCTTCTTTTCCGATGCGGTGACGGTGAAAACCGTCGATTACCTCGCGCTTGCCGTCGGCATCGGGCATCGTTACTATCGGCTGCGTATATCCGTCCGCGTCGATCGACACCCGAAGTAATTCCATCTCGGGCGGCGCGACCGAGTTGGGGTTGTAATCGTTTTGGTATACCGATTCGGCCGGAACCCACTCGACGAAATCCACTGGCTCATCGCGGAAAGGAGACTTCGCGTGAACGGCCGCCCGAATCGCGTTGATAGTTTCGACACTAGGATTGTCCAGCGCGGTTATCAATTCGATGATCTTTTGCATTTTCTTCCTCAAAAAGACCGCCCCCGAAGGGGCGGCCGTGTTGCGTCAGGCTAGGTAGCCGTTTTGCTTCATGGTGTCCAGCGTCCAACCTCCCGCTAGGAAGGCTTCAAGCGTGACGCCTGTCGCCAAGCCCTTGGCGGACAACTGCGGACCAGCCGGGGGTGGCGGGGCAGCAGCAGGCACCGGGGCAGCAGGAAGGCCCAAAATCGCCGCGTTGGGCGCGGCACCGACGGCAGGCGGTACGAATGCACCGGCCAGCGGGGGCGGGGCTTGGAAGCCCGTTGCGGGCGCGGGAGCGCCCATTGCGCCGATCGGGGTCAAGCTGGCCCCGGGCGGCAAGACGACGCCCTTTCCAAAACCGACGGTCTTGACATCAACGCCGTGGACGATCCGTTCGCCGTTGGCAACCTTCGCGACCGCGACCGGGTTCAGATAGACGCCCGGCTTGCTCGACGAAGCGTTCCCCTTGCAGTTGACGACGACTTGGACATAGTCGCCCAAGTTGATGTCGGCCGCCGGAACCGGAAGCGTCCCGTCGATGTTGCAAGTCTGAATCGGCGATTGATCCTCGAAGGTCATGACGGCCATGTTCAAAATCCAGTTTCCCGGATAGCCTTCGCGGCTCGCGTTCGTCTTGCCCTTCAAGTTCGGAATGACGCTGTCGCCGTCTTCGATCTTCCAACTGAACGACGGGTTTTGCGCCAGCGGGCCGAATGCGGATTGGCCGACTTGCAAGACCTTCGCGCCGTATTCGGTTTGGTACCATGCGGACGTGCCGTTCTTCGGTACTGCGACGGCGATATAGAACTTAAACATCGGTTTGCCCTGCCCTGCGCCGGTCTTGCCGACTAGGGGCTTGCCGTCCGCGTCTTTCGTTTGCGATTTCGTTAGCGATCCGCCGACCAGACGGCCGACGGGGTTTGCGGGGGTTAAAAATTGAACTGTGTCGTTTGCCATGTCAACTCCTACATGAAGGGACTTCGATACTACTTCAAGATTACGCTTGTGTAAATACCCGGCGCAAAAATCCGCCGTCGTCCTGAACTAGCTTGACCTTGCCCGGCGGCGTCTCGCTGAATTGCGCGATCAGTTCGGCCGGAATGCCCGCCGTGATTGCCTGCTTGGGCGTGATCGGCGACGACTCGGTCAATTTGATCTTGAACGTGTCCCCGAGCGCTTCGACCGCTGCGACGGGAACCTTCCAACGTTGGCGCCCTTGGCCTTGCTCGATCCGATATCCGGGGATCTGCTTGCCTGACTTGGCCGTGGATAGTGCGACCTCCTCAAGCCCCGACAATCGCGCTTTCAGTAGGTCTACGGATCTTTGCATGGTCCGAAGCTCTAGTCCCATCGCCGCAGGCTCCAACTCCATCGGAGTCGATACGCTTGCCCAATCGGCAATTCGCATCGTAGCTTGCTGAAGTGTCGTACAGAATGCGCGAGCGCTGCAATATCCGCATTCGTCTCCGGTGCGACATTCGGGATTGTCTCCTTGTGCTGCGACAATTGCTGCCCGGATTCGATTGCGCATCGCGCGAATTTCTGGAGCCATTACTGACCACGTCCGAACCGGACCCGCTACACTATAACTACGCGGTTGAATGATACGGAAAACGAGTCGCATGAACTGCTCTTGTCGGCCATCGATTCTGAGTTGATCTAAAATCATACACGCATAAGTGACAAGTTGCGGATTCTCGAAGACTTCGACATGCCCGTGTCCAAACTTGTAATCGTTGATTTCGATCACAGCCCCGACATGACTCCATGAATCGGGAGTACCTCTCATAGTTGGATGCAAATCGAGACACGGCGATAATCGTTCTTCGATATGATGCGGACCGTCGCCAATAGCTTCGATATACATCTCCGCACCTTCGATCATTTCCCAAGTGACAGGAATCCCGTTTGGCGTCGGATCATTGACTCGATGAACTCTCCCTTGTGCCAGTTCGGCCGCCACCCAATGCGCCGCCGTACCTTCGGCGGCAGCATCAGATGATCCGGCGTTAGGAAACTGGCGCGTCAGTTTCCACGAACCGGGGCATTGGATTACCCGCGCTATGGATGATGGATGCATCAGACCCCCAACTTCGTACAAACGGCGGCAAGGATGTCCGGCCGCGCTTGCAACAGGCCCCATGTCTCGACGCCGAATGATGCGAGAACTGCATCGACATCGGCCGTCTTGATCTTCCCGGCGGCGATACACGTCACCATTCGCAGGGTTGCTGCGTTGAAGTCGGGTAGGGGCGTTCCGGGCGCGGGCGCTGCACCGGGGGCCGGAAGCGCTTGTATCTTGCGCATTTCCTTTTCGACTTCCTCTGCGACTTCAGGCAAGACGCCGCGCTTTTTCTTCCAAACCCCTTCGGCCGTCATCGTCTTCGTCGATGCGTGGATTCGCGCATCCCAAGGTAAACCGGCCTTGTCGGTCGTCGGTATGATGGGCGTGATCGCGGGCGGCGGCGGCGGAACGACGTTAGCGGGCGGGATGGGGACGGCGGGCGGCGGTACGGAAGGCGAAGTCGTCGGACCATTCTGCGCGAACACGGCTGCCAAGTTTATCGAAGTATCCGTCGGAACCTCGGGGACAGTCGGCGGAACTGGCGCAGCCACAATAGAGGGGACAGGGGCCGCGCTCGGGGCGTTTGGGAACGGCAATTCCAACTGGATCGGATCAGTCTGCGGCGTGACGCTGGCCTTGAAATGGTATAGATATTCAACTGCGTCCTTGTCGGTCAATGTAATCGTGATTGCCATGTCGTTTTCTCCTAGGGGGTTGACAGCGAACAAAGCGGAGGTTAGCATCTTGTTGTCGGAGTTGTCAACAGGGGTCGAAAGTGTCGACGGCGCGATGATCCGATGTCGGACGCTATTGCGGGCGAATCTCCAATTGTTGAGACCCGCATTAAACACTTCGAAAGGTAATCGCCAATGGCCGGGGATGGTATGAAGTTGCGACCTTATCAAGCCCAATTGTTGACCGATATTCGGTTGGCTTGGAACGCCGGGGCGCAAAATGTCCTGGCCGTCGCGCCGACCGGCTCGGGCAAGACGGTCCTATTCACCGAAGTCCTGCGCCAGCATGAAGGATGCAGCGTCGCCATCGCGCATCGTCAGGAACTTGTTGGACAGATCAGCATCGCCCTGGCTCGCAATAATGTCCGGCATCGGATCGCCGCGCCGTCGAGCGTGATCCGCAACATCGTCAGCGTTCACATGCGCTTATTCGGCCGCAGCTTTTACAACCCATCGGCGCATTGCGCGGTCGCGGGTGTTGACACGTTGATTCGGATGGACGCGGAAGATGCATGGTTCAAACAAGTGACGCTCGGCGTGCAGGATGAAGCGCACCATATGCTGAAGGCGAACAAATGGGGCCGGGGCGCCTTGATGTTCCCGAATGCTAAATGGTTGGGCGTGACCGCCACGCCGATGCGCGCCGACGGCCAAGGGCTTGGCGTCGATGCGCAAGGAATCTTTCATGCGATGGTTCAGGCGCCGACAATGCGCGATCTTATCCGTATGGGGTATCTGACTGATTACCGGATCTTCGCGCGCGACGTAGCCGACCTTCACCTTGACGACATTCCGATCAGCGCGGGCGGCGATTTCAGCCTTGACCCGCTAAGGAACGCCGTACATGAATCACACATCGTTGGAAACGTTGTCGAGCATTACTTGCAACTGGCACCGGGAAAACTCGGCGTCACGTTCGCCGTCGATGTCCAGTCGGCCCATGATATCGCCGACGCTTTCAAAGCGGCAGGCGTCCCCGCTGCCGTGGTCAGCGCGGATACGCGGGATTCGGATCGTGTCGCAATTCTTGAACAATTCCGACGCCGCGACTTGCTGCAATTGGTGAACGTTGACATTTTTGGCGAAGGATTCGACCTACCGGCGATCGAAGTCGTATCGATGGGGCGCCCGACGCATTCCTTCCCATTGTTCGCCCAACAATTCGGCCGGACACTGCGGGTCATGGTTGGCGACATATACGCCCGCAATTGGGACGCATACAGCGACGCGGAGCGGCTGATTAGCATCGCCAATTCGACAAAGCCGCAAGCGATCATCATTGACCACGTTTCCAACGTGTACCGGCTTGGACTACCTGATGCGCCGCAATATTACACGCTGGCCGGGCAGAATCGACGCGAGCGCGTCATCGTTCCGGTCAAGACTTGCTCGGAATGTGGTGCGTCATACATCCGCGCGGAAGTTGCCTGCCCATACTGCGCCTTCGCGCCCGAACCGATCGAACGCAGTTCGCCGCGCGCGGTCGATGGGGACTTGCAGGAATTGGACCCGATGATCTTGGACGCCCTGCGCCGCGAGATTGACCCGGCCCCGCGCTTCCCCTATGGCGCAGATGCCAAGGTCCGGGGCGCTATCATGAAGCGCCACGCCGAGCGCTACGAAGCGCAAGTCGAACTGCGCAAGGCGATGGCGCTATGGTGCGGCCAGCGGACGCAGGATCAAGACGGCCCGGCGCTGCGCAAGGCGATCAAGGAATTCTATCTGACCTTCAATATCGATGTACTGTCAGCGCAAGCCCTGCCGCGCAAGGATGCCGACCAGTTGACGCGTGAAATCTATAGGAGGATGACATGACCTTTGACGAATGGAAATCTATCTATCCTGACGCCGCCGCCGATCTGGCCGCCGCCTTGATCTTCGAGCCTGACGCGGGCATGCTCCCTACCGAGTTGGGGCCGCATGAAACGCAGATTCAAGCCGCCGTTCGATTGGAAGCGTCGGCCAAAGGTGGCCGTCTTTGGCGAAACAATGTCGGCGTCCTGCGCGACAGCAAGGGGCGGCCGGTTCGATATGGACTTTGCAACGATTCGCCGCGCATGAATGCGTCGCTGAAATCGGCTGACCTTATCGGCCCGATGCCGGTCATCGTCACGCCGGACATGATAGGTCAAACGATTGGACGGTTTACGTCGCGCGAAGTCAAGGCGGCGGACTGGCATTACACCGGCACCGACCGGGAAATCGCGCAGTTGAAATGGGCTGCGCTTGTCAATTCACTCGGCGGCGACGCCAAGATCGTCAACTCTACAGGGAGTTTGTAAAATGAAGATCGAAATCAAATTCAGATTTACCCCCGACATTTTGTTTTCTATAGAGGCCGATAGTATTAAGATCGCGCTTGAATCTGCTGTAAGCGTGCAAACGAACCTGCGCGGCGCGGGCCTGCGCAACGCGGACCTGCGCGGCGCGAACCTGCGCGGCGCGAACCTGCGCGGCGCGGACCTGGACGGCGCGGGCCTGCGCAACGCGGACCTGCGCGGCGCGAACCTGCGCGGCGCGAACCTGCGCGGCGCGAACCTGGACGACGCGGACCTGGACGGCGCGGACCTGCGCGGCGCGGGCCTGCGCAACGCGGACCTGCGCGGCGCGAACCTGCGCGGCGCGAACCTGCGCGGCGCGAACCTGGACGACGCGGACCTGGACGACGCGGACCTGGACGGCGCGGACCTGCGCGGCGCGGGCCTGCGCGGCGAAAAATTGAAAAAAACACCATTGGTAGTTCTTAATTTACAATGGGACGTGTTGATTACTGACTCGTACATGACTATAGGTTGTCAGCGTCACACACATTCATCGTGGAACAATTTCGATGAATCGTCAATTCGAAAAATGCATCCGGACGCGTTCGATTTTTGGAAAACATGGCGATCCGCGTTGCTGTCCCTATGTGAAGGACATTCCAAATGAGACAAGACCCGAAAGACCGCCGCAAGGAAATTCTAGCCACCGCGCTGCGCATGTCAGTCAATTACGGCTACCAGCGCGTGACCCGCGCCGACATCGCGGGTGCCGCGAAGTGTTCCGAAGCGCTGGTCAGCCACTATTTCACGACTATGACGCAAATGCGCCGGGCGATCATGCGGGAAGCGATCCTGCGTCAAAGTTTGCCGATACTGGCGCAAGGGCTGGCAATGGGCGATCCGCAAGCGCAAAAAGCCCCGGCCGCACTTCGTCAACTTGCCGCTGAGACGCTGCGATGAAGCGACCCCCTTACGAACGCGGCGTCCTGTTGTTCAAGAAAGGCGAGACGGACCGCGCCGCCGAAGTCTTCCGCCATTATCCGAACCACCCGCAAGCGCTGACCTTTCTCGGGGCAATCGCCAATCAGCGGAAAGACTTCCATTCCGCCGGGCATTTCCTGAACCGCGCCTTGAAGATCGACCCGAGCAACCATACCGCACACTTTTTCTTGGGCACGGCATTGAACGGGATGGATCGGACAGCCGAAGCGCGGGTCGCGTTCGAATGGACGCTGGCGATAAAGCCCGATCACGCCTTCGCGCTGATCCAACTCGGGCGGCACGCCGAAGCGTTGCCGATCCTCGAAGCGATGGACGCCCGCGATCCGGCGGTACGCACGGCCACGGCGATAGCATGGCAAGGCATCAACCGATCCGACAAGGCTTTGGAATTGCTCGCGAACCCCGGCGACGATCCGGCGGCCAATTGGGCGCGGGCGATATCCCTGTTACAGTTGGGCCGGTTCGATGAAGGATGGACCGCCTTCGAATGGCGCTACCAGCATTTGAACATCGGCACAAAGGCCGCCGACGACGCCGATCGGCTTTGGCGCGGGCAGTTCGACATCGCGGGCAAGCGCGTCCTACTCTATCGCGAACAAGGATTCGGCGACGCGATCCAATTCGCCCGGTTCGCGCCGATCCTGGCCGACCGGGGCGCGACGGTCCTTATCGAACGAACCCCCGGACTCGACATTCTCGGAACTCTGCGCGGCGTGACGATGGTCGAAACGCCCCAGCCGTCGGACATCGATTGTCATTGTCCCTTCCCCGGCCTGCCAAACGCGCTTAGGATCGGCGCGGCTGTCGGGATGGACCGACCATACCTGTCGGCCGATCCGGAGCGTGTAGCGAACTGGGCGCGTCGTCTAGGGGCACGAATGCGGCCCCGGGTTGGGCTGGCATGGTCAGGGAACCCCCGGCATCAGAACGATACGAACCGGTCGATGACGCGGGAAATGTTCAATATACTTGACACTTTTGCGGACGTGTACCCGGTCCAACCTACGGATGACTGGCCGCTTGACGGGTTCGATGACACGGCGGCCCTGATGATGAATCTTGACATGATCGTGTCCGTGGACTCGGCGCCCGCCCATCTGGCCGGGGCGCTCGGGTTGCCGCTCATCATCATGTTGCCTTGGGCGCCGGATTGGCGCTGGCAACTGGACCGGGATGATACGCCGTGGTATCCGACCGCCGTTTTGCTTCGTCAAGAACGGCCGGGAGATTGGAATGGCGTAGTGGCGCGAATTTTAGCAACTGTTCAACGGCTGTAATTGCCCCGGCCGTGTCGGGTCATTATCGGCTTGTCGCCGGTATTGCCCGACGGACCGCAGCCGCCTTCGGGGGACATATGCGTCTGCGGGCTGTCCTTCGTTTCCGAATGGATCATGGTGGACGCCGAGCGCTCGAGCGCTCGCTTGTTGCCGCCCGCCGGGGGCGTTGCGCCGGAACCCGATGGCATTTTGGATGGGTACGACTTTTCGGCCACGACCTTCGTCGCTTCGCCCTTGTCTTTCTTCAACGCCATGATGGTCCCCTTGAATTGGAAGCGCGGGCGGCGGTTTAGCCTTTGATCGTTGGCCGTCAGGCCATGCGGAACCCGCGCAGGGGCCTATTCTACCACCTTTAGCTTGAACACGCTGCGAGCGGAGCGGAGGGACATGCGGCGGCCGACGACGCCGCTCGCATCGTCCGGGTCCGGGAAGAATTGGACGCACGGCCAGCTACACTTCCCGGCGGCCATCATCCGGGCCTTAAATTCGGGCGTGCAATCGATGCAGGCGAAGTCGAGGACGCCGGGCCGCTCAGTATGCGCGGCGCGTAGCCATTCCCGCCAATCTTCGACCGGAAAGCAATCCGGTCGCGCCCTTGGATCACGCATGCCATTCCCCGTCAATGATAAGGATGATTTGTCGCTTGCCGTCGGCGTTGACCGCGACGTGAGCATTCAACCATGATGAAGCGCCATGATTGTATTCGAGACGCAGGCGCGTCGATGTCCCGGCCTGATAGCAACCCTCGTTGATGCCGGGACTATGGCCGTGGCCGATTACGGACTTGATGCCGATCCGGCGCAGATTCTTGATGCTGCCCCGCGCCCCGTTCGGACCCCGGTCGCCGTGACCGCTCAACTCGATCCCGCCCAATACAAACGAATCATCGGTATCCAAAGCCCGTACATTATCCCATCCATCCTGCCGATTGATGCGCAGCGCGAACGGATTCGGATATTCGGTGCCCCCTGGACCCATACGAGTCCGCTTGACCATTTCGAGCGCAGTTTCCAGATAGAATTCTGCGTTCGTCGGATCGGTGCGCCAGTCGTTCGTAGCAATCCAGCGGCGCAGGAAGTCATCATGGTTCGACGATACGATGACGGATTGCGTGTCGTCTCGGGTCATGTTCTTGACAAAGCACATAGCCTCGACGACTTCCGCTTCGACATCATCGGCGTCCGCGTTGCGCTTGGCGATCTTGTGAAACGGGTTCGCGCCGTGGTGCGGATTACAGGAATGCCCGTCGAGCACGTCATGCCAGATCAGATGCGTCGGGCGGATCGTTTCGATGATCCCGCCAAGCCCGAAGGTCGCCTGTACGACATCCGGGTCAACGAATCGAACATGCGTGTCGCCCATGACCAGCGCGAGCGCGCGCGGGGCCTTGATAGACTCGCCGGTCGGCCGATATTCCCGGTCCAAGTCAATGCAGGAATCACCATTGAAATGAAGCTGCCGAATGTGGAATTTCGACCCGTCCAGTTCCACCATGATCGCGGAAAGGGAATGGTGAAAGGCGGCGATATGGCCGACCCGACTATCCGTGTAGTTCGGGATCGTA
>Ga0181523_10001013_pt1 | contig 31023 bp, 17 predicted proteins | sample PEATcosm2014_Bin_43_FD_119752 | JGI IMG/M metagenome (GOLD analysis project Ga0181523, IMG submission 119752) | Peatland microbial communities from MTU Mesocosm Facility, Houghton, MI, USA - PEATcosm2014_Bin05_30_metaG | ecosystem: Environmental > Terrestrial > Soil > Wetlands > Peat | place... | reverse complement strand
TTGAGCAACGAATGCACGCGCGCGAACAATTCCTCGGAATAGATTGGCTTGGTCAGAAAATCGTCGGCGCCCGCTTCAATCCCCTTCAGCCGGTCTTCCTGGGCGCTCAGTCCGGTGATCATGACGATCGGAATCAGCCTTGTCTTGGAATTCTCTTTAAGTTCGCGGCACAGCTCGTAGCCGCTTTTGCCGGGCATGATCACGTCGAGCAGAATCAGGTCCGGAGCCTCGCGCCGGATTTCCGCTTCGGCGGCAGCCGCGTTCTGCACCACCACCGTGGGATAGCCGCGGCTCGTCAGCATCTCCTTCATTAGCGCCCCGTTCACCACATGGTCGTCAACCACCAGAATCGACTGCTTGCGGCGCCCTGCCAGGAGATCACCCATACCCGCATAAGAGTTCGCCTGCAGGGAAAGGGTTGTCCGGCGCGGCCGTGGCGGGAAACTCATGATCTCAGTCTCCCACACTCACGGAAACCGCGCCACCACCCCGAGCGCGAGAAAAACCGAACATTTTCCCTGTTCAAACGTCATTGCTACCACTTCCGCGCCCGTGTCAGTCTTCCATCATGCCGCGGAAACTCTCATTAACATTGACATCGATATTGATATTCGTCATGCTCTGCTTCGCGTCGAGCGATTGCGCAGCGGTCCCGAAACCGCGTGTCATCGCTTTCGGAAAATGGATCTCCGCCAAATGGCCCAACGCAGCCGGACAGAAGCTGCTTGATCTGAAAGTGCGTCCGTTGTTTGTGGATACGCGACTCAGGGAATATACAACCGGAACTCCGCATGAGCTGACCGACCGCTTGTTCGTGGTGCGCCGCGCTTTTCGCGTGAACGATGCGCTGCCCACGGACACGGCCAACACCAATTCCAGCACTACGCGCTGGCAGTGGCAGCGGGGCGGCTGGCTGCTCGTGGACCGCTTCACTGGACGCGTTTCTCAGCTCAACCTGCCCGAGTTCGATCCCTTCTATTCGACGGCGAGCTGGTATCGCGACTACATCGCGTATTGCGGCGTCTCCGAAGACGGCAAGAAACTCTACACCATCGTCGCGCAGGTGGGACGCCGTAAACCGATCCTGAAAAAAGATGCAGGCGAACCCGCGGGAGGCGACGATCCCGATTCGGAATGTCCGCCTCCCATCTGGGAACGCAGCCCGCTGCGAGTTACGTTTCAGCATGGCAACGAGCAGAAGCTGGTGTTCTCTATTCGAGGGCGCGTCGTCGATGTGGTCAATGACGCCGAGGAACCAGAAGAGTAGTGCGGAACCCTTACAAGGCGTCCCTTGAAGATGACGCCGCAGCCGTAATCACATGTCGCGAAGCCTGCAGCTGTTTACCGTCACGCCGTATAAGTTGCCCTTGGAATCGCCGGTGAGTCCGGAAACGGGGGAACCGGTGAAGGTTCCCGCGCATCCATTGCAAGCTTGTGCCAAGTACTACTCTGGATCGGCGCGGGTACCCGTTCACTTACGGCAGGGAATACGCGCAGATGCTCTCGCAGATGGCGTCTCCGGGGCTGGCAAAATACAAAATGCCGTTCACTACCACTGGCGGCGTATAAAGCGTACCATGCGGCGAAGGACTACCCCAGAGCAGGGCTCCTGTGGCTGCATTGTAAGCCGTCGTGTTGGAGGCGAAATCCGCGTCATCGCCACCGCTGATGTACACCACTCCGTTGGCGATCGATGGCGAACTACGGAACTGATCACACAGGCTTTCGTTAGGGCTGTCGACCCATATTAAACTGCCATTTTTTGCCTTGAGCGCGTAGAGATTACCGTCGACACCCTGGAAATAGACGACGCCCTTCGCGATCGCCGGGGGCGAAGGAGCTTCGGCTCCCCCACACCAACTCTCGGTCCCATAGGTATAGGACCACAGCGTCGCGCCCGTCGTTGCCTTCAGCGCATAGAGCGTCGCGTCGGTGCCAGTCCATTCCGAAGAAGCGTAGACGACACCGTCCGAGACGGAAACTTCGGCGTTGACCGTGCTGATCGGTGCCGTCCACGTCAGAGTGCCGTTCGAAGTGGTGAGCGCGACGATCTCTGCTGGTATCACTGGTGGATTACCGTAGTCCAGGTAAACGTCACTGCCCCCGACGGCCGCCGCCCCGATATTGAGACTATTGTTGTACGCCCCGTAACCCCACAACAGCTTACCCGTGGCTGCTTTCACCGCGTAGATGCCGTGGGTCTGGCCCCCGCCGCCGGTCGAGTATCCGAAGTATACGACTCCATTCGCGAAGACGAGCGGTGATTCAACATCTGCTTCCGGCAGGCAATTGCACGGGTTGGAATACTGCCACACCATTTTTCCGGTTTTTGCCCTGTAGGCGCAAATGGCTCCGTAGGCGCTTCCACCGGTATCTGGGAAATAACAATGGGCGAAGACCAGACCTCCACCGGTTGCTATCGCTCCATCTCCATTTTCTCCCCCGTTGCCACCATTATTCACGCTCCACAACTGAGCGCCCGTGGACGCGTTAAGGGCCACCAGATTATTCGATTGCCCCGTGGCGTAAACCACGCCGCCGTCGACCGCGAAGTTGGTCACTCCTCCGGCGACGCTGTCTGCCCAGAGCAACTGCAGCGACGAGACGTTACCCACCCCCAAGGTCTTTTCGTCCGGGTTGTAGCCGGTATGGGCGCCGTTGTAGTAGGTCTGCACCCAGTTTTCCTGCGCCGCGGCCATTGGCGCATGCCCGATCGACGCGATGGCCAAGGCACACAGAATCGTGAGCGACCGTAGCGCAAGCGTGTTCAGATTCTTGATTTTCATATCTAATTCTCCCGCCAGGCAGACTTCAGAATCTTGCCTGGCGTCGGGATTATGGGAGCCCACTAGCTTTTCGGGAAGTAATCTGGGGTAAATTTGGGGTAAACTTAGTCGTTTCGCCAGTGGGCTGAAGGTTGTTGTCCTCCCTCGAAAGTCGATTACTTTCAGGAGTATGTGGATGGAGTCGCCGTCCGCTGCAAAATCGCCTGCCGTAGTTCCGGAAGCGGCCGTGAGGAGCGAACTCGATCGGCTGCTGGCCAGTCCGTCTCTTCAAGATTCCGATCTCCTGAAGCGTTTCCTACGGTACATCGTCGAGAACACGCTGGCCGGGGAAGGAGATACCCTCAAGGAATACCGCCTGGGGGTGGAGGTATTCGGCCGCGATACCTCATTCGATCCGAAGCTGGATCCAGTGGTGCGGATGGCGGCGCGGCGCCTCAGAGCCAAGCTGCAGGAACACTACGAAAATGGCGGCCGGGGCGCCTCGGTTCGCATCGAGGTTCCCAAAGGGGCCTACGCTACCTGTTTTGTCGCCGCCACTCCGTCAGGAGTGGAGCCGCGGTCGGGTGTGGCCGAACCGGTCGATCGGCCAAGCTCCGACCTTTCGTCACCCATCTCGCGTGCTTGGAAGTGGACCCTCGCCGTGACCGCTGCCTTGGTAAGTGCCGCGCTGGTGGCAGGAGCCTTTCATTATCGCTTCCGTCAAACCAGTCGCCTGACCGACAAAGACACTGTCGTTCTCGCCGAGTTTGCCAACAGCACCGGCGATCCGGTGTTTGACGACACCCTAAAGACCGCGCTCGTGATTTCCTTGCAGCAGTCACCCTTCCTCAATGTGCTCTCCGACAGCGAAGTCACAAAGACGTTGCAGCAGATGACACGTCCCGCGGGCACGAAACTCACCGCCGACGTAACCCGCGAGCTTTGCCAACGGGCGGGCAGCAAGGCCTATATTGCCGGAGCCGTCGCCAGCCTGGGCAGCGACTACGTGCTGGGGTTGAAGGCAGTAAATTGCCAAAGCGGAGATACGCTGGCGCAGGAGCAGGTGACGGCTGCTTCCAAGGAGAAAGTGCTGGAGGCGCTGGGCAGAGCCGTGTCCAAGCTGCGCGGCGAACTAGGTGAGTCGCTAGCCACCGTGCAGAGGTTTGACGTTCCGTTGGAAGATGCCACCACGCCGTCGCTCGATGCTCTGAAAGCGTACAGCCTTGGCAGAAAGGCCGATAACGAAAAAGGTCACGCAGGCCTGCCTTACGATCAGCGCGCCATCGAACTGGATCCGAGCTTTGCCGTTGCCTACGAGGCGGTGGGCAATGACTACAGCAATCTCGGCGAACAGGGGCGGGCCGGTGAGTACTTCACAAAAGCATTCCAGTTGCGGGAGCACGCTAGCGAGTGGGAAAAGCTTAAGATCGCCGCCGATTACTATTTGGATGTAACCGGCGAATTGGAAAAGGCGGCTCGCACCTATCAGGAGCAGATTGCGAGCTACCCGCTCCGAGCCGGTGCGTACAACAATCTGGGCCTGGTGTACGCCTTACAGGGACAGTATGACAAGGCCGCCGAGGTCACTCAGCAGAATCTGCGCCTGTCACCGGCTCGTGCAGGTTCATATGGCAATCTCGCCAACGATGCCATCGCCTTGCAGCATTTTGACGAAGCGCGGCAGATCATCCACGAGGCGCAGGCGCGAAAATTGGATCATTCGGTGTTCCACACGATTCTCTATGCTCTTGCCTTCGTCGGCTCGGACTCCGCCGCGATGACGGAACAGCAACAGTGGCTTGCCGGCAAGGCCGATTACGAAAACTGGGAACTCGCGCTCGCCTCTGACACCGAGGCATACGGTGGCCGTCTCGGCAAAGCACGGGAACTGACCGCGCGAGCAGTCGACTCCGCAGTCCATGCGGATAGCAAAGAAAACGGGGCGATCTATCTGGCGAACGCCGCTCTGCAACAAGCCGCTTACGGCAATGCTGCGGAAGCCCGCCAGTCAGCGGCAAAGGCCTTGAAACTGGCTCCCACGAGCGCTGGCGTCGACAGCGAAATCGCTATTGCGTTAGCGATGGCGGGCGATACGGTGAGAGCTGAATCCCTGGCGAAAGACTTGGGGAATCGCTTTCCGCTGTACACCCAGATTCAGTCGCTTTGGCTGCCTGCCGTGCGGGCACAATTGGCGCTGGATAGAAAAGACCCCGCTACCGCCCTCAATACCCTGCAGGCTGCTTCCCCGGTCGAGTTGGGACAAATCGCCTTTGTCCATAATATTTCCTGCCTTTATCCCGTGTATGTGCGGGGTGAGGCGTACTTGGCGGCAGGACAAGGCAAGGCAGCAGCCGCCGAATTTCAGAAAATCATCAACCACAGCGGCATCGTCTGGAACTGCTGGACGGGAGCGTTGGCGCATCTGGGAGTGGCTCGTGCCAATGCCTTGGAATTGAGAAACTCACAAGGAGCGGATGCCGATGCCGCCCGCGTCCGGGCACTCGCCGCCTACAAAGATTTCCTCACGCTCTGGAAAGACGCCGATCCTGACATCCGCATCCTGAAGGAAGCCAAGGCAGAATACGTGAAATTGCAGTGAAGCGGCAAGCCGTGTTTCCTCACCGCTTACGATCTACCGATGCTTGCAGCAATCAGTCGCGGTCGTATACGCCCTGCTCGGGGATAGGGAGCCCGATGTATCTTTTGGTTGGACAAAATGATCGAGCAGCGCCAGCCCGCGTCCCTGAAAGTAAACGTCGCCGAAGCCTTCAATCCCTACCGCTCCGAACCCTGCTTCCAAGAAATCCTGCGTAGGACGGGCCTTCCCCGCTGATTGGGTTTTGCTGAAAACTGAGAGCCGGCAATTCCGACCTCAATCCCCCGTAGTTTCGACCGCGGGGAGCTCTTCGGCCGCGGTCCGAGTCGAAACTTTCGCGCTCGTCACCAGCACCACCGACGCCACGATGATCGCGCTGCCCGTCAAGATGTAGCGGTCGATGCGCTCGTGCAGAACGAGCCATCCGAGAAACACCGCGACCACTGGATTGACGTAGGCGTAGGTGGAAACCTTCGAAGTCGGAACGTGCTGCAGCAGCCAGATGTAGGCGGTGTAGCCGATCCAGGAACCGCACACTACCAGGTACAGAATGGCGGCCACTCCGCGGAAGGTCCAGGTCACGCTGGACGATCCCTCGACGAACGGTCTCTCGACGAGAAGCGCAAAAATCAGATTCGCAACCCCGGCGAAAATTACTTGCCAGGCGATGGCGCTGAAGGGATCGGCAGCCGCGGTCTGCCACTTTTTCGAGAGCACCGAACCGAACGCCCAACTGAACGATCCGAGTTGCAATGCCAGCGACCACCAGAGTTCGCGATGGCCTAGGGAACTGGAGTGTTGAAGATCGGGCCAGATGAGCACGACCACGCCGGCGATCCCGATCATTAGTCCAATTTTGCCTCGCCGCGAGATGTGATGGTCGCCCAGTAATAGGCTATCAAGTACTAGAAACCAGAGCGGTGTGACCGCAACCAGCAGCGCCGCCAGGCCGGTGGGAACGATCTGCTCCGCGTAAGAAAGCGTGAGATTGCCGCCCATCAACAGCAGAATGCCGACAGCCGCCAGGTGACTGAGCTGACGCGCCGAAAAACGAATACGGCGTCCAGTCAGCGCACAGTACGCGAGCATAATCGTGCCCGCGACTAGAAAGCGCGCGGCACACACGACCGCCGGAGGAATATGCTCGACCGCGATGCCAATGCCAAGATAAGTCGAGCCCCAGAAGACATAGACCAGCGCGAAGGAAACAATGATCTTCCATCGGCGGGCAGACGCAGCAGTGCTCATCGGATTGGGAGTAGGAGCGGGAAAAATTCAGAATATCAGAGCCGGCGTAAGAAAATCGGGCCATTGGGTGATCGGGCCATCGAAGGTCAAAAGCATTGGAATTTAGATGAGCGGATGACCCGATGCCCTCAGTCGGCGTGCTGGCGATCCACCGACCAGATCTGGGCCGCGTCCTTTTCGAGCGGATAGAGATGCACCATCCAGTTGAAGATGATGGGATGGAACTCGCCGCCATTGGTGTCGCACTCGGCCTTCGTGATGATGGAGCCCCGCAGGCCGAATTTCGGATTCGGAGCCAACGTGTCTTGCTTGCCCTCTGGCGCCTTGCAGAAATTCACATGCTCATGCCACTGCGCTATGCTCAGCGGAATACGCCGGTTCAAATCGTCTTCGGTGAAACGCTTGGGAGCCGTGTACATAAGGCCCAGTAAACGGTAGCTTTCGCCGTGCTTCTCGTAGAGCAATGACGTCGGATGCTCGGGATTGAACTTGAACGCCGCTTCGAATGCGTAGCTGTAATTGGTGAAGTGATACTGCTTCTGTGGCACTTCCGGATGGAAGATTTTGAAGCCCTCGTTCAGCGCGACCTGGTAGTCCTTGTACTTTTCCATTACGGTGCGCGCCACCACCACGACCTGCTGAGCTTTTTCCGCATCGCCCGGCTGCGGAGTACGGAGCGCGGTCATCTTCATATGTGGGCCCATGTCCATGTGATGACCTTCCATGGAATGCATGGCATGCATGCTTGCGTCCGTGTCTTCTCCGGAATCTTGGCCTGACGTTTGCGACATGTCGTGGCCCGGCATGTTCATGCCCTTCATGTCCTGCGGCGAAATTTGCTGCGCGCAGCAGAGCGCACCTGTGAGGCAAAGCAAAGTGAACAGAGTTTTCATAGCGGCCCCCCACTTGATTTGTAGATTGTACTAACCCTGACCCAGCGTCGTAGTTGCGGGCAACGGCGAATCGCCATGAAAGATTACGCTGGTAATTTCGGAACGGTCAGAGGCTAGGCCTCCGACCACATCCCCATCTCCGCTAAGATTTTCCCGGCCGCTTCGGCGCCGGAGCGAACGCAGTCGGGGACGCCGATGCCGTTATAACCGTTGCCGGCGAGCGCCAGACCGGGGAGTTTCTGACGGAGGGATTCGATACGCTGCAAGCGTTCGAGGTGGCCGACCGAATACTGCGCCATGGCAGACTTCCATTTGTAGACGCGCTCAAACAGGGGTTCGGCATCGAGGGCAATACCGACGATCTGCCGCAGTTCGTGGCGGACGATCTCGAGAATTTCTTCTTCGGTAGCTTGCAGAATCTGCTCGTCGCGCGCGCCGCCGAGAAAACAGCGAACCAGGGCGCGATTTTCCGGAGCACGGTGCGGAAACTTGTTGTGGACGAAGGTGGCCGCGAGCATGCGGCGACCCGCGCTGCGCGGCACCAGAAATCCGAAGCCCGGTGGAAGCGAGCGCCGCACTTTTTCGTCGTAGCCGAGCGTGACCGTCACCGAAGAGCTGTACTGAATCTCGCTCAGATCTTGAGCCAGGTTCTCATCCGCCGATTCCAGCACTGTCGCAGCGGCATGGGTTGGGGTGGCGATGATCACCGCGTCGAAGTGGTCGGTCTTATATCCGGCACAGACGGTCCAGCCGTTATTCTGCCGGATGACCGACAGCACGGGCGAAGACGTCTTGAGTGCTTTCGCATCCAGACGCGCGATCAGGGCGTCGACCATCTGCTGCATGCCGTCTTTGAGCGAAGTAAAAAGCGGCCGCGCTGGGACGTTCGTCGCCGCGCTCATTTTCCTGCGGGCGTCTTTACGAGCTGTGAGCATGGCGCGGCCCAGACTGCCATGTTTCGATTCCATGTCGGCGAAGCGAGGCAACACGGCGCGCACACTCAGCTGAGAAGCTTCGCCACCATAGACTCCGGAGAGCAGCGGATCGGCAAGCAGGTCAACCATCTCGGAACCATAGTGGCGTGCGACCATCTGGGCAACGGTTTCGTCCTTGGAGGCTTTGCGCGGGGGATGGAACCATTCGGCGGCCATGCGTATTTTTGTGCGCAAGGAGAAAAGCGGTGAGAAAACCGTAGGCATGATCTTGGTGGGCACCATGAACATGAGCCCATCGGGCATCTCTACGAGCTTGCCCTTGGCGACGATGTAGGTCTTGCGCTCGGAGTCGTTCGAGCCGATGAGTTGGCCGCCCAACCCTATCTTGGCGCAGAGATCGGCAGCCCACGGCTTCTCAGTGAGAAACGAATCGGGTCCGGCCTCAACCAGGCAGCCGTCGACATGATCGGTGACGAGCACACCACCCAGACGTGGAGCGGACTCGAACAAGGCGTATTCAACAGGAGTGCCGGAGCGGCGTTTTTCGTCGATCGTGTACGCGGCCGAAAGGCCGGAGATTCCGCCGCCGATGATGGCAATGCGTTTCATGGTGTGCTGCGAGCTTCGAGCTGCGAGCGAGCCAATTCGCCCTTAGCTCTTGGCTCTCAGCTAAATGCTAGTGCTTTCACTCGGCTGCTTACTACTTCCGCCAGAGCTGCCGTTAGCGCCTTTGATCCGTTCAACGACTCAGCGCGCCACAGACGCATGCCCTCTTTTTCTGCGAACTGTTTGAAAGCTATATCGATATCGTAGAGCACTTCCACGTGATCGCACAGAAATCCGATGGGATGCAGGAAGACACCGCGATGGCCTTTGGCTTTTAAATCCCTGATCGTGTCCTCTACGGTGGGGCCGATCCATGCGCCACCGGACATGCCTTGGCTCTGGAAGGCGAAGGTCCAGTCCTCGGCTGCGAGGTCCGCCTCTTTCGCTACCAACTGCGCCGTTTCTTTGGACTGCTTCTCGTAAGGATCGCCTTCCGCGATCGTACGCTGCGGAACGCTGTGCGCGGTGAAGATCACGGGCAGTTTTGCTCCGTTTTCGACGCATGCCTTCTCCCAGCCTGAGCGCAGTTTTTCGGCGAACGCTTTGGCGAGCAGCGGCTGATCATGCCACTCGTCTACGAAGTCCATCTTAAAAGCAAGATTGCCGTCGCCGACCACTGCGCTGCGATAGAGTCCAACACTGGTGCGCGAATTCTGTGGGGCGAGACAGATCGCAATGACTCGCTCGTAGCGCTGACTCGCAATGGCTTTCACGGCATCGCCGATGAAGGGCTTCCAGTTGCGCATCCCGACGAAGACCGGCATGCGCAACGACTGTGAAAGTTGATCGGCTTGCAACAGAGTCCAGCAGGCGAGGGGTGAGAAACCGATCAGCGAATAGCGATGGCGGATCTCTTCGACCACAGTTGGTGGCAGCGGCCGTCCGCCGGTGACATAACTTAGGAACTCGGGAATCTGGTCGGGATTCTCGGGGCTCCCGTGGGCAAGCAGAAGGACGGCAGTTTTCGTGGGCCCTGCCGACGCAAACGAACTTACCTGATTCACGCAATAGCACTGGCCGGATTGGCCCAACGGGCAGGGCGTCATTTCTTCGACTCTCTCTTGCGCTCCGTTTTGAAATCTGCCGAGTGCTCGCGGATGAAATCACAGAGCGCTTTTACATTCTCCACCGGAGTTTCGGGAAGAATGCCGTGGCCGAGATTGAAGACGTGGCCGGGGCGTCCGGCGGCTTGGCGCAAAATGTCTTCGGCCCGTTTCTTGAGTTCTTTCCAATCGGCGAAGAGCAGCACCGGATCGAGATTGCCCTGCACGGCCCCTTTGAAGCCAAGGCTCTGCCATCCGGTATCGAGCGGAATGCGCCAGTCGAGGCCAACTACTTCGGCGCCGGTTTCTTGCATCGAGGGCAGAAGAGTGGAGCTGTCGGTGCCAAAATAGATGATGGGTGCGCCAGTCTTTTGCAGGCGTTTTACCAGGTCCGTCGCGTGCGGCAGAACATAACGGCGATAATCTTCGACACTCAGGCATCCTACCCAGCTATCGAAAATCTGGATGGTATCGGCGCCGGCCCGCACTTGCTCGGCGGAATACTCGGCTGTCACCGCGACTAACTTCTTCATCAGTTCGTTCCACGCGGCGGGTGCGGAGTACATCATCTTCTTGGTGAAGAGATAGTTGCGTGAGCCTCCACCTTCGATCATGTAGCTGGCCAGCGTAAAGGGCGCGCCGCAGAAACCGATGACGGGGAGTTTGTCGCCGAAGTGCTTGCACACGAGCTTGACGGCTTCGGAAACGTAACCGAGGTCCGCGGCGCGATCGGTGCGCAGATGGGCAACGTCTTCGGCGGTACGCACCGGCTTTTCGATTTTCGGACCCTCGCCAACCGAGAAATGAAAGGGCAGCCCCATCACTTCTAGCGGGAGAAGAAGATCGGCGAAGATGATGGCCGCATCGACCTTGAGGATCTCCGCCGCTTCAATGGTGACCTGGGCCGCAACCTCCGGCTTCTTGCAGATCTCGATCAGGGAATACTGCCTGCGGACGGCGCGATACTCGGGCATGTAGCGCCCCGCCTGGCGCATGAACCAGACCGGGGTGCGTTCGGTGGTTTGAGCCTTGGCGGCGCGTACAAAGAGAGAGTTTGGGGCCGACATGAATCTTCTAATTTAGCATTTTCGAGCCGAGTGTGGCCGGAGCGAACCGTCAAATCGGGCGGCTTATGCTCGGGACAACGTAGGCCGTGCTAGGATGCCTCGAAGGAGACGCCCCATGCCGTTTATCGACACCCGCACCCTCGATGTCATTGAGCGCTTGCCAGGTTGGTATGGAAGGTATTTCCACTCGGCGAGCATGACTTTCGCGCACTATGACTTCACGCGCGGCTCGACCATCCACGAGCACTTCCATCCTCAGGAGGAAGTCTATGAGGTAATCGAGGGCGAACTCGAGGTGACCATCGACGGAGTGGCCCAGATCGCTCAAGCGGGCGTAGTGGCGATCGTCCCGGCTAACGTCCGCCATTCCGTAAAGGCGATCAGCGACGGTCGGGCAATCATCGTCGACTATCCGCTGAGACCCGGTTTCGGTTAGGCGTGTCATCCATATGCTTATTGTGGTGGCACCGGTTGGAAAGCTTATAATCTGCCGTATCTTTAAGCTGTCCTATCCATGGCCCTGACCTCTGGCACGAAGCTCGGACCCTACGAGATTGTCGCGCCGCTCGGCGCGGGCGGGATGGGCGAGGTTTATCAGGCGCGGGATACGCGACTAGACCGTACTGTCGCCATCAAGATCCTTCCGTCGCATCTCTCCGACGATGTGACACGGCGTCAGCGCTTCGAGCGCGAAGCCAAAGCCGTTTCCAGCTTGAATCATCCCCACATCTGCACGCTGTACGACATCGGCCGGCAAGACGGCGTTGACTTCATTGTCATGGAATACGTGGAGGGCGTGACGCTGGCGGAACGACTGGAAAAGGGACCGCTGCCAACGGCAGAGGTGCTGGAGTACGGAATCCAACTCGCCAGCGCGCTCGACAAAGCGCACCGCACTGGCGTCTCGCATCGAGACCTCAAGCCGGGCAACATCATGATGACGAAATCCGGCGCGAAGCTGCTCGATTTCGGCCTGGCGAAAGCTGCCCCACCGCTGGCTAGGGGAGCGGCTGGAGCTACGCTGACGAACGCGGCGGCGCAAGCTAATCCGGTCACGCGCGAGGGCGCGGTGGTCGGGACTGTCCCCTACATGTCACCCGAGCAGGTGGAAGGGAAAGAAGTAGACGCGCGCAGCGACATCTTCTCGTTGGGCGCCGTGTTGTATGAAATGGTGACCGGGAGCCGGGCGTTTCAGGGCCAGAGCGATTTTAGCGTTGCCTCGGCCATATTGGTGAAAGACCCGGAGCCAATCAGCGCAGTGCAACCTCTGACGCCGCCAGCGCTGGAACGCACCATCCGACTTTGCCTGGCTAAGGATCCGGACGCACGCTGGCAGTCGGCGGGCGATCTCTGCAAGGAACTGCGGTGGATTGCGGAGGGCGGCTCGCAGACGGGTGTGCCGATTTTGGCTGCGGTGCGGCGGGCCATCCACCCCCGTAGCGCTTGGCTCGCTTGGACTCTTACCGCAATGTTTGCCGCGGTTGCGGCGGCCGCAGTGCTGTTCGCACTACGCTCCGGGCATGGGTCCGAGCCGCTTGCCTTCCGCCAGCTGAACTTCCGGCGCGAGGCCGTTTTCCAGGCCGCCTTCGCCGACAAAGAAACCGTGGTGTACAGCGCCGCGACCTGGGGGAACACGCCCCAGATCTTCATGGTGCGGCCCGATTATCCTGAGCCAAAACCGCTCGGCCCGCCTGGCATGCAGCTGCTCGCAGTGTCATCCAAGGGTGAGCTCGCCGTTCTCATTGGCGCACGGTACGTTTGGTATCGGCTGTTCACCGGCACGCTGGCGCGCATGCCCCTCGACGGCGGCGCGCCGCGGGAGATCCAGGAGGGAGTGCGACAGGCTGACTGGTCGCCGGACGGCTCGCAGCTCGCCATCATCCGCGAGGTCGGGGGCAAGGATCGGCTCGAGTTCCCAATCGGTAAAGTGCTGCGCGAGGTCAGCGGCTACATGAGCGATGTGCGCGTCTCCCCGCGGGGAGATCGGATCGCGTACTTCGAGCATCCCCGGAAGTGGGATGACCGCGGCTCCGTGAACATCGTCGACCTCGCCGGAAACAACCTCGTACTTTCGGATGGCTACTGGAGCGAACGCGGGCTCGCCTGGTCGCCGAACGGCGAGGAGATTCTGTTTTCCGCGAGCCAGAGCGGCGGCAGCTATACCGTGTACGCCGTGACGCTGTCCGGCAGGAGGCGCATCGCCTACCAGGCGCCCGGCGGGCTCACGATCCAGGACGTGGCTCGCGACGGGCGGTGGCTCGCGACCCGCTTGGACTACCGCTATGCAGCGATGGTCCATACTCCCCGCGACGCCGCAGATCGAAGCGAAGATCGCAACGAAGATCGAGACCTCTCGTGGCTCAACACATCGCATGCGCGCGCGCTCTCTCAGGACGGGCACACGCTTCTTTTCGCCGAGACCGCGCTCGGAACCAACTACGCCGTGTGCCTGCGGAAGACCGATGGCTCACCCGTGGTGCGCCTCGGGGAGGGATGGCCGGCAGACCTGTCGGCCGACGGCAAGTTGGCGCTCGCGGTGATCCAATCCCGTCCGCCCCAGCTTGTGATCTATCCCACCGGGGCCGGCGAGACCCAGCAACTCAAACGGGGCGAGATCGAGAACTATGTGACCGCCCAGTGGTTCCGGGACGGCAAGAGCGTGCTCATCAATGGCAACGAGCCCGGAAAAGGTACGCGCTTCTACGTTCAGCAGATCGGTGGTGGCGCAGCGCGGCCAGTGACTCCGGAAGGCACCCGCGACGGGTGGCTCTCCTCGGACGGGAAACTCGTTTTGGCGCGGGGACCCGAAGGGAAATACTCCGTCTACCCGATCGCGGGTGGAGAGCCGCGGCCCGTGCCGGGACTCACAGAGGCGGACATCCTTGCCCAGTGGAGCGCGGACGGAAGGTCGGTGCTGGTCTATCGGCGCGCCGAGATTCCCTGCCGCCTGGAGCGCGTCGACCTCGCGACCGGACACCGGACGCTCTTCAAAGAGTTCGCGCCGGCCGACCGCACGGGACTGCTGTCCATGCGAGAGATCTTCGTCACCGACGACCTGCGGTCGTACGCTTACACGGCGTATTACCAGGTGTCGAGCCTGTTCATATCGGAGGGCAGGCAATGACAGGGGCACGCGGCATCCGACGCCATGAAGCGCCAGTCTGATCGCGATCAGGAAGCGATTGTTTGTTCTTTAGAGTTGGAAAGTTCGGGAGTGATCAGGGGCATCGCCTTCGTTTGCAAGTAAGCGGTTACGCTTGCGGCTGCCTTTCGGCCTTCGGCTATCGCCCACACAACCAGCGACTGGCCGCGCCGCATATCTCCCGCCGCGAAAACTCCAGGCACCGATGACATGTAGTTCTGGTCCGTCGCTATGTTGCCGCGCGGATCGAGTTTCACTCCCAACTGGTCAATCATTCCATTGCGAACTGGTCCCAAAAAGCCCATTGCGATAAGCACAAGATCCGCTTCCATCGTAAATTCGGTGCCTGGAATCAGCTCAAATTGAGGCGGCGGGCCGACCCGCACGGCATGCAGTTGCTGAACGTGACCGGAATGGGAGCCGGTGAATTTTGTGGTGGCTATGCTCCAGTCGCGCACGCCACCTTCTTCGTGCGCGCCTTCAGTGCGCAGTTGCATCGGCCAGAGCGGCCAGGGTGTGAGGGGCGAGCGGTCGTCTGACGGCTTCGGCATAATTTCGAACTGGTGCACGGAGAGAGGCTTTTGCCGATGGCAGGTGCCGAGGCAATCGGCTCCGGTGTCGCCGCCTCCGATAATGACGACGTGCTTGCCGGTCGCCAGAATTTCTGTCTTTGACGGGATGGTGTCGCCTAGATTGCGGCGGTTCTGCTGCGGCAGGTACTCCATTGCGAAATGGATTCCTTTCAGTTCGCGGCCGGGGACATTCAGATCGCGCGGGTGCTCGGCTCCGCCGGCGAGCACAATCGCATCGAATTCACGGCGCAGTTCCTCTACCGCGACAGTCTTGCCAACTTCGGCGCCGGTAACGAATTTAACGCCTTCCGCGGACATCTGTTCCAGGCGGCGATCGACGATGTGCTTCTCCAGTTTGAATTCCGGGATGCCATAACGCAGCAGGCCACCGATGCGGTCCGCTTTTTCGTAGACCGTGACGGAGTGTCCGGCACGACACAACTGCTGAGCCGCGGCTAATCCGGCGGGGCCTGAACCTACGACGGCCACTTTGTTCCCAGTGTGGATCTTGGGCGGCTCGGGATGGATCCAGCCTTCGTGAAATCCTCGTTCCACGATATTTTTCTCGATTTGCTTGATGGTGACCGGAGGCTGATTGATACCGAGCACACACGACGCTTCACATGGCGCTGGACAAATCCGGCCGGTGAATTCGGGGAAGTTGTTGGTCGCGTGCAATTGCCGCACCGCTTCTTTCCAATGCGCGTGATACACCAGGTCGTTCCAGTCGGGAATCAGGTTGTTGACGGGACATCCCGTCTGGCAGAAGGGCACGCCACAGTCCATGCAGCGTGCACCCTGGGTGCGAAGCTTCTCTTCCGGAAAATCGAGATAGATCTCGAACCAATCGTTGACGCGCTGAGTAACCGGACGTCTGGGGGCGAGCTCGCGCGCGTATTCCAGAAATCCTGTGTCTTTACCCATGTTGCACCTGCTCGGGCGGGACTGGGACGGCCAGCGGCGGGCTCGGGACGTACGGCTGCCGGCGACGGCTTACTCCTAGCACGCGCTTGTGTTCGTGGGGGAAGACTTTGATGAAACGGGATAATGCCTCAGACCAGTTGTCGAGAATCCAAGCGGCACGCGGGCTGCCGGTAAGTCCGAGATGGCGGGTGACGAGTTTCTTGACGAGCTTTGCTTCAGCCAGCTGCGCATCCTGCGTTTCTAGAACTGGCTCGAGGTCGACCGATTCCAGATTGCAACGCTTTTCGGTAAAGTCTCCACGCTCGTCAAAAACATAGGCAATGCCGCCACTCATGCCGGCGGCAAAATTTCTGCCGCAGGCTCCCAGCACCAGGACCAAGCCCTTGGTCATGTATTCGCAGCCGTGGTCACCGACACCTTCGACCACTGCGGTCGCTCCGGAGTTGCGAACGGCGAAGCGCTCGCCAGCAACTCCATTGAAAAACGCTTCGCCGCTGGTGGCGCCATAGAGGGCAACGTTGCCAATCAGAATATTTTTTTCGGGTGCGAACCTGGACCGTCGCGGCGGAAAGGCGACCAAACGTCCCCCCGACAGACCCTTGCCAACGTAATCGTTAGCGTCGCCTTCGAGTGTGAGCGTGACTCCTTTGGCGAGAAAGGCGCCCATGCTTTGCCCTGCCGATCCATCGAGGTGAATACGGATCGTATCGTCGGGCAAGCCGCCGGATCCGTAGCGGCGTGCAATGGCTCCGCTCAGCATGGTTCCGACAGAGCGGTGAACGTTGCGCACCGGCACTCTGATCACAACCGGCGTCAGGGTTTCGAGCGCAGCCTGCGATTTTGCAAGAAGTTGATGATCGAGGGCCTGCTCCAAGCCGTGGTCCTGCGCCTGCACACAGTGGCGGGCCACGCGCGCGGGCATGGACGGATCATGGAGAATGGCCGACAAATCGAGGCCGCGCGCTTTCCAGTGATCTACGGCTGGCTGCACATCAAGCCTGTCGACGCGTCCGATCATCTCATCCATGCGCCGGAAGCCAAGGTCGGACATGTACTGCCGCACCTGCTCCGCCAGAAAGAAAAAGAAGTTGATGACATGCTCGGGCTGCCCTTGAAATCGCTTGCGCAGCACGGGATCCTGGGTGGCGATGCCGACCGAACAGGTATTGAGATGGCATTTGCGCATCATGACACAGCCCATCGCAATCAGCGGTGTGGTGGCGAAACCGAATTCTTCGGCGCCGAGGAGCGACGCGATTACTACGTCGCGACCAGTCTGCAGCTTGCCGTCCGTCTGCACGCGGATTCGGCTGCGCAGATCGTTTAATAACAAAACCTGCTGCGTCTCCGCTAAGCCAAGCTCCCAGGGAATACCGGCGTGCTTGATTGAACTCAGCGGTGAAGCGCCCGTGCCTCCGCTGTCGCCACTGATGAGGACAACATCCGCGTGGGCCTTGGCGACGCCGGCCGCCACCGTGCCCACTCCAACTTCCGCGACTAACTTCACCGCGATGCGGGCTTGTGGGTTCACATTTTTCAGGTCGTAGATCAGTTGCGCTAGATCTTCGATGGAATAAATGTCGTGGTGCGGCGGGGGCGAGATTAGACCCACGCCGGGGATGGAATGCCTTAGACGCGCAATTACTTCATCAACTTTATGCCCGGGAAGTTGTCCGCCTTCGCCGGGTTTTGCGCCTTGCGCCATCTTGATCTGTAACTCATCGGCATTGACGAGATAGTTGGCAGTAACTCCAAAACGCGCCGAGGCGACTTGCTTTACGGCACTTCGCCGCAAGTCTCCGTTTGCATCTGGCTTGAAGCGCTCTTCATCTTCGCCACCTTCGCCGGTGTTCGATTTGCCCCCGATGCGGTTCATGGCGATGGCCAGAGTTTCATGCGCTTCTTTGCTGATCGAGCCGAACGACATCGCGCCCGTGGTGAAGCGCTTCACGATTTCTTTGGCTGGCTCTACTTCCTCGATCGGAACCGGCCGGGCGCTTTTCTTGAACTTCATCAAACTGCGCAGCGTAGCCATGTTGCTGCTTTGGTTGTCGATGAGGTCTGTATATTCCTGAAAGGTCTGGCAGCTATCCTGCCGCACTGCCTGCTGGAGTTTGCTGATAGTTAGTGGGTTCAGCAGGTGATACTCGCCGTTAACGCGCTGGTGATAAGTGCCTCCAACCACCAGTTCGGTCTCGGACTCGGTCAGCGGCCGGAATGCATGCTCGTGCTTCAACTGCGCTTCGCGGGCGAGCACTGCTAGGCCAATGCCTTCCAAACGCGATGCGGTACCTGCGAAATAAGCATCCACCAGTCCTTTGTTCAGTCCGATGGCTTCAAAAACCTGCGCTCCCTGGTAGCTCTGCAAGGTCGAGATACCCATCTTGGCGAAGGTCTTCAGCAAGCCCTTATTCACCGACTTGATGAAGTGTTTTACGGCCAGCTCGGGAGTTACTCCGTCCGCTAACTCGCCCCGCCGCGCCAGGCTTTCAACGCTCTCCAACACCAGGTAAGGATTGATGGCGCTCGCCCCATAGCCGCTGAGCAGCGCGAAGTGCATCACCTCGCGCGGCTCGCCCGATTCCGTAATCAAAGCGACCTGAGTCCGCGTCTCCTCCTGGACCAGCAGGTTATGGACGGCGGCCAGCGCCAGCAAGCTGGGGATGGGCGCGTAATCCTTGTTCACACCGCGATCGGAAAGAATCAGCAGCGTGTATCCGGCTTTTCCGGCGAGCGACGCGCGCTGGCACAACTCTTCGAGCGCCCGCTTCAGTCCCGCTTCCCCTTCGCTGGCTCGGAAGAGCGCGGGCAGCGTGATCGCCAGTAGATCTCCGGTCGAGACGCGGCGCAGTTTCTCCAGTTCGAGGTTGGTCAGAAGAGGGTGAGCCAGCTTCAGCATGTGGCAGTTCTCGGGATTTTCCGAGAGAATGTTGCGCTCAGCCCCAATGTAGCTGATGAGCGACATCACGATCTCTTCGCGAATCGGGTCAATGGGAGGATTGGTGACCTGCGCGAAGAGCTGCTTGAAATAGTTGAACAGCGATTGGGGACGGTCCGAGAGACACGCGAGCGGCGTATCCGTCCCCATCGAGCCAACCGGTTCCTCGCCTTTCGAAGCCATGGGGCCGAGGATCATGCGCAGATCCTCATCGCTGTAGCCAAACGCACGCTGGCGGCGGAGCAGGGTTTCCGGATCCGGGTGGTGCATGCGCGAGGGCTTCGGCAATTGATCGATGGTGATCTGATTGTCCTTGAGCCACTGCGCATACGGCTGCCGCGAAGCCAGCCGGTGTTTGATTTCTTTGTCCGGCACGATGCGGCCTTCGACCGTGTCCACCAGGAACATTTTTCCCGGCTGGAGGCGGCCTTTCATTTTTACCTGTTCCGGTTCGATGTCGAGCACACCGGCTTCGGAGGCCATGATGACGAGATCGTCGTTAGTGACCACGTAGCGTCCAGGCCGCAAGCCGTTTCTGTCAAGGATCGCGCCGATGACTTTGCCGTCGGTGAACGCGATGGCTGCCGGCCCATCCCACGGTTCCATCAGGCACGCATGATATTCGTAAAATGCGCGCTTTTCCGGGTTCATGTGAGAATTCCCCGCCCACGCTTCCGGAATCAGCATGGCCATGGCGTGCGGAAGGCTGCGTCCCGCCTGCACCAGGAGTTCGACGGCGTTATCGAAGTTCGCGGAATCGCTGCCATCGGGCGCAATGATAGGAAACAGTTTCCTCAGGTCTTCTCCGAACAGCGGAGACTCCAGGAGCGACTGGCGCGCGTGCATCCAGTTGACGTTGCCCTTGAGCGTGTTGATCTCGCCATTGTGCGCGATGTAGCGATAGGGATGCGCTCGCTGCCAACTGGGAAAGGTGTTAGTGGAGAAACGCTGGTGCACCAGACACAACGCGCTGGTCACGTCGGGATCGGAAAGCTCCTTGTAGAAATTGGTGATCTGCGGGGCGAGCAGCAGGCCTTTGTAAACAATGGTGCGGCAAGAGAGCGAAGGGATGTGAAACACATTCGCATCCTCAATGCCAGACGCCGCCATCTCACTCTCGGCGCGTTTGCGCACTATATAAAGCTTCCGTTCAAACGCGTCTTCATCGGTGAACGCGCCACATCCGACAAAGATCTGCTGGATGTAAGGCTGCGAACCTCGCGCCACACGGCCAATCGCGGAAGCAAAACAAGGCGTGTCCCGCCAGCCTAATACCGTCAATCCCTCCTCGCGAATAATGCGCTCTAGAATTCCTTCGCATTGCAGGCGCTCATGTTTTTCCACCGGCAAAAATGTCATGCCCACGCCATACGCGCCGGGCAGGGGTAGTTCGAAACCCAACTTGCCGCACTCCCGTACAAAGAACCGGTGCGGGATCTGAAGGAGAATGCCGGCGCCATCGCCGGTTTCGGAATCACATCCGCAGGCTCCGCGATGCGCCAGGTTGAGCAGCACCTGGATTCCCTTGCTTATGATTTCGTGGCTCTTGTGGCCGCGGACGTTGGCCACGAATCCAATCCCACAGGCATCGTGCTCCTGCGCAGGATGGTATAAGCCCTGAGCGGGTGGAGGGCCATTCGCTTTTTGTCGACGCGTCGTCATGGACGTCATTCGCAGCTTATTCCGCCGCTTCCCGATCAGTTGTTCTTGAGTTGGGACTTTGCCCGCCAAGGCCACGGGGTGTCGCACACCTCGGCTCAGGAACACAGCTCTGCAACTTATTAGTTACCGCCATTGGGGCCGGAAAGTACAATTCGGAATTTCGATACGAAGGATGCAAATTTCCGAATCGCGAGGTTTCAGGGCGATCTCGGCCTAATCTCCCACGAGACCGGCGGCGTCCGTTATAATCCCGGCATCGACGGCAATGGATTTCGATCAGCTCACTACGTTTCTGGAAGTGGCCAAACAGGGCAGCTTTTCGCGCGCTGGAGAAAAAGTTTTCCGCTCGCAATCGGCGGTTAGCGCCCAAATCCGCCAGTTGGAGCAGGAGTATGGCGATCGGCTGCTTGACCGCTCGGGCAAGACGGTAAAGCTGACCCCGGCCGGACAGGTGCTCTATGACTATGCGGAACGGCTGAAACTGCTGCGTGAGGAGTCGCTGACGGCAGTCGCGGACCACAGCGGCACGCCCCGCGGCACGCTTCGCGTCGGCGCCAACGAGGCTACCTGCCTGTACGTTCTGCCGGAGGTGTTTGCGGAATACTACCGGCTTTACCCGGCGGTACAGATCAACATTTACCGGAACTTCAGCTACAAGATCTCGGAGAAGCTGGAGAACGGGTCCATCGAAGTGGGGTTTCTGACTTTGCCCATCCAGTCTGCGAGCTTGGAAATCCAGCCTATTTTCCGCGACAAGCTGATGCTGATGGTGAGCCCCAGAAATTCTCTGGCCAGGCACAAAACGGCGGCCGTCCGCGATATCGTCAAACATCCCCTGCTGCTCCCGAAAACAGGCCACACCCGGAGGCTTATGGACAAGCTGTTCCGGCCACACCGCGACGAATTGCAAGTGAGAATGGAACTGCCCAGTATCGGCATGATCAAGAGCTTCGTGGCCGCAGATCTCGGAGTGTCTATCATCAGCGCATCGTTCGCTCGCGATGAAGCGGCGTCCGGCAGGGTCAAACTAATCGATCTGGAGGATGTGGAACTTTTTCGCGAACTGGGACTGGCCTACCGCCGCGACCGAACCCTTTCCTGCGCGACAACTGCATTTATCGATATTTTGCGCCAGGTGGCCACGCCGGCGAAAAAAGCGTAAGTCGCGGCATCATGACGCGGAAGCCGCCGGATTCGAGCCGGCTTCGCAGAAGAAGCGCCAGATTTCCGCGCTGGCATTGGGACCCTTGGGGTTTCCGTATCGGCTGGGTTTCAGAGATCCCGACCAGGCGTGGCCCAGTCCCTGGATTAGCCACTTTTCCATCAGCAGACGGGTGTCCGCCTCCAGGTAGATATGCCTTCGGTAGGCGTAACCGTCTGGGGCACTGTCCGGAACATTGTCTGGAACTCTGTCCGTAACTTTGTCCGGCACTCTGCCCTCTATGACTTTCTCCGTTAGGACAAATCCGTTCTCGGCGTGCTCCACTGCGAGACACGCATTCGTTTTGCCCCACTGGGCAATGGCCTGATCGGCATTGATCGGACTCACGGCGGTATCCTCAGTACCGTGAAACACAATCGCAGGCATGCGCCGCCTGTTCTTGTGCGCGAGGCCGCTGCGCATCGCTTCAAAGGCCAGTTGCCCTTGCCGGACGGGATCCGGCCCGCCTCGTTTCATCGCAGCGAGCGCTTCGGAAGCGCTCGTGGCGGCTTTGAATTCCGCTCCAGCAAATACAGCAACGGCTGCGAAAATATCCGGATAGGTCGCTGCCAGAATGGAGGCCATCGCACCCCCGGCGGAAACCCCCGCCACGTAAATCCGATCTGGATCGACATTATGAGTGGAGCGAACCTGGTCGACGACGGCTGCGAGAATCGAAGGTTCACCGGCATCACGCGCCTGGTGTTTGGGATGAAACCAGTTCCAGCACTTCAGCAGATTGGCCAGGCGCGACTGTTCGGGATACACAACCAGGAACTGGTTTTTGTTGGCGACCTCATTCATCCCGGAGATCTCTGCCGTGTCCTCGGCGCCGTGTGTGCAACCGTGCAGCAGCATGACGAGCGGCCAAGCGCGGCCTGTTTCCAGCGTTGCTGGCACCCAGAGCTTGAAACTGCGCGAGCCCCCAGCAGCACGAGCGGTCCCGGCGATCCATTCTCCGGCGATCCATCCTCGTTCTGCCATGACGGTTCGCTCTCGAACTATTGCACTCCGTGCAGGTTGTAATTTGGATACTCGGGCTTATGCGGTTCCGGCGCAGGGTGCTTTGCCAGTTCGTCCAGCGCCAGACTCACAGCTTTTTCAAGCTGCGGATCGTGGCCCTCGCTGACCGGCTTTGGTTCCATGTCCACTTCGTAATCCGGCTGCACACCGTGATTCTCCACATCCCATTGGCCTTGCGGATTGAAGAATCCAAAACTGGGTGACGTGACGTGGCCGCCATCCATCAGGACCGGAATGCCGCCGATTCCGACCAGTCCACCCCAGGTGCGCTTGCCTACCAGTGGGCCGAGTTGCGCTTCCCGGAAGTACCACGGCATCGCGTCGCCGCCTGAGCCAGAAAATTCATTGGTGATCATTACCTTTGGTCCCAGGATCGATGCCTGCGGAGTGCGGTAGATCTCTCCGTAACGTGGAGCCCACCAGCTCATCAGCGTGCGCTGCATGGCATGGATGATGTAGTCCGCCGCCTGCCCACCGCTGTTGAAGCGCTCATCCATTACGGCCCCTTGCTTGTCGAGCTGCGCGAAGTAGTAGCGGTTGAAATTCGTCAGACCGCCCAGTGCGGTGTCCGGCAGATAGACGTACGCCAACTTTCCGCCACTCAGTGCCTGAACCTTGCGGCGGTTTGCTTCGATCCACGCCAGATTGCGCAGACTGAGATCGTCAGCAATCGGCGTTACGGTAACCTCGTGCGCGTCTTTGCCGTTGCCGGTCGCGTCGGGGGCGATCTTCAGCACCACCTGCGTTCCCGCCGTGCTTTCCAGCAAACGCTGGATGTCATCGGAGCCACTCAGATCCTTTCCATCGATGGCAAGGATGAAATCTCCTTCTTTGACTTTCACTCCCGGCTCAGCCAGCGGCGCATGCGCCCTCGGATTCCAATGCTCACCGGTGTAGATCCGTTCTATTCGATACCGTCCATTGACGATCTTGTAGTCGGCGCCGAGCAGGCCACCCCGCACCTGATGCGGGCGGGGAATCGTTCCTCCATTGCCGCGCAGATGGCCGATCGAGAAGTCGCCGAGCATCTCCTGAAAGAGATAATTCAGATCGCTGCGCGAGCCCACCTCGTCCAAAAAGGGCCTGTACTTCGTTTCTTCCGCAACCGTGTCCACGCCGTGATAGTGCGGATCGTAGAAGAAGCTGCGTTCGATCTGCCATACCTCGTGAAACATCTGTTTCCACTCGGCACGCGGATCCACGCGGACTTCCATCTTCGACAGGTCGAGTTTGCCTTCGCCGGGTTTGACCGGCGTATCGGCGGGAACGATAACAAACGCTGGCACTGGACCGTTGGCAGCCGCCGGCGGGCCTTCCGGCTCGTCATGCTGCGCCATCTCCAGCAGCATCTTCTCACCGTCGAATGAAAGATCGAATCCCGCGATGTGATCGGCCAGCTTCTCCGATTTCTTCGTCTTCAGGACGAAACGAGTCAGCGTCTGGCCGCGCTCTCCCTGGAATCTGTCCCCACCTTCCAGCAGATAAAGGATGCCTTCCTTGCCCGCCGCCAGACCCGCATAACCGCCGGGCGGCAGCGGAAGCGCGACGGCGCGATCCTCCAGATGTTCGAGATCGATCTTCACCGGCTTCGGCTTCTCGGGCTTTTCCGTTTTTTCCGGCTTGCCGGCGTCATTTGATTTCCTGGTGTCTTTCTTTGCGTCGTCGGATTTGTCCGTATCGGCGTGCTCGTCGCCGGAGTCCTTCGTGTCCTTTGCGTCCTTATCTTTATCTTTATCTTTATCTTTGTCCTTATCCTTATCATCCCTTGCTTCGGGCGTCTTCTCGTCTTCACTTTGCGGTGCAACGGGAGAAGCCGTATCCGCCGCCAGCGCGAGCCCGTATACGCTGCGGGTGACGTTAAAGGCGTCGCTGCTCATGTCCAGCCCGCTAGTGGACGTGCCGTAATTCGTACTTTCCGTGAAGTAGAGATACTTACCGCCGCGGTCAAAGGCGGGGAAGCGAACATCGCTCATGCCATCGGTGATCCGCGTGCTTTTGCCCGACGCGACGGAATGCAGGAAGAGCACATGGAACCGGTTCGAGACGGTTTGAGTGTAGGCGAGCCACTTTGAGTCCGGCGACCAGGCTGCGTCATAGTCTCCGTCGTCGTTCACGGCCTTGTCGATGACCGTGGCCTTGCCCGTCACCGTGTCCAGCAGCCAGATCTCCATCTTGTTGTCGTGGAAAGCGATCAGTTTTGAGTCTGGCGACCATGTCGGCTGGAAATAATACGTCGGCTCGTTCGCCAGCGGAAACTTCTTCACTTCGCCCGCGCCCGTCTGCTTGCTGATGTGCAGCGCATACTGCCCCGACTCATCGGAGAAATACGCAATGCTCTGTCCATCCGGCGACCACGCCGGCTCGCGCTCCATCACACCCGGAGTGCTGGTGATATCGCGTGTCACGCTTTCTTTGGCGGGGACGGTCAGGATGTCGCCATGCGCCTCAAATACCGCGCGCAGCCCGGTGGGCGAGATGCCAAAGTTCTGGATATCGCGATCTGCCGGTGAAATACGCGCGCGCACTTCCGGCAGATCTGCGCTTACGTCCACGTTGATCGGGCGCGTCTGGCCGCTCGCCGTGTCGTACAGGAAGAGCTCGCCGAACCGATCATAGACAATGCCACCCGGCCCCGCACTCGCCGAACGAATGTCCGCGCCGTCATTCTTCACCATTTCGGTTACAGATTTCGTCACCGGATCGAAGCGAAACAGCGATATCGGCCCGTTGCGGTCGGAAAGAAAATAGACCTGCTTGTCGACCCAGACAGGATTGAAGTCATTCGACCTTTCCCGTGGAACTTTCACCACGTCCAGCGTCGCCATGTCGGCAATCCAGACCGAGCTGGCTAATCCGCCGCGGTAGTTTTTCCAGGCAGTATAGTTGGAATAATTGAACGGCGATGCGCCCCCCACCGGGGAGTAGGCAAAGTATTTTCCGTCCGCGGAAAACTTGCCGGAGAAGGCCATCGGCAGCGGCAGCGCGGTGGGCAGGCCGCCGTTCAGCGAAACCTTGAACAGCTTCGTATAGCGCGGGCTGCTGCTTTCGCGAACCGACCGGAAGATCACGGACTTCCCATCCGGTGTCCAAGCCACGGCAGAATCCGCTGCCGGATGATAAGTGAGGCGCTTGGGAACACCGCCCATCGCGGGGACGACAAAGACGTCTGTATTGCCGTCGTATTCGCCCGTGAAGGCAATCAGGTTGCCATCGGGCGAGAAGACCGGGTCAGTCTCAATGCCGGTACCGGTCGTCAGGCGAGAGGCGTGGCCGCCATTACGGTCCACGGTCCACAAATCGCCAGCGTAAGAAAAGACAATCAAATTGCCGTTGAACGACGGCCGCTGCAGCAAAGGGTGCGAAGGCTGAGCGGTGGCGACAAGTGGACAAAGCGCGACGAAAATCACGGCAAAAAGTGCGCGAATCACTCTCATCTCTTTTGCTCCGTATTGTGGCACCGGCAGACGACCATTGGCGTATGTCAGTCCTGTGTAGGCCGAGATAGCAAGTGTTGATTTGGTAGTACTACCGGGAATCGAACCCGGGTTTCAAGACTGAGCTTCCGATGTCGTGAAGTGAACGTGAATTATCCCATGATCATGAAAGATGTCCAACCGGAATCTTGTCGAAGGTCGTGTCCTCACACTCATTGAAAGCGCACTTCTGCCGTCTTCATGTATGAGGTTGCCACAGAGTGTAAGGGCGATGTTAGAACAGTGGCAAATTGGTTCGGGAAGGCCGGTTTGCCGCCCCGCCGAGTATGCCGCCCTCTTGACTAGTTTTTCGGTGTGAATTTTATATTGCTCTGCAACGTCCCCGAAGGCTCGGTCACGGTTACGTAGCCCTTGGTCGTGCCGGTAGGAATCGTCGCCGTCATATAGGTATCGGAGACCACAGTGAAAGCGGCCGCCTTCCCGTCTCCGTTCCCCCAGTCGTCATGCCGTAGATATTAGACTGGTTCCAGGCCTAGCCCTCTTGCCAACCTTGCGGCCGGGAGCAACCAGACCCCGCATTCGCAAGCTACTCGAACTGGAGGCGTTCGGACCTCGTTGATCAGAATTAAAGATGCGATAGTGAGCGTCGGCGACTTCGCCTAGGAACAACATGGAACGCAGAAACTTTCTAGCTCTGCTGGCAACGCCGGCTTTCGCCGAGTTGGCACGGCGTATGGGTTTGCAAACTGCGCCGGACAATCCCAAAGCCGACGTAACGATTCACATTTCGCCGGTCGAGATGGGAGTCGCACCGCGGAAAACGATCAAGACGACCGGCTACAACGGCTCGGTTCCCGGCCCGATATTGCGGCTGCGCGAGGGTCAACCTGTCACCGTAGACGTAGTCAACGAGACCAAAACTCCGGAACTGGTTCATTGGCACGGCTTGTTCGTTCCTTCCGAGGTGGATGGTTCCGAGGAAGAGGGGACGCCGCTGGTGCCTCCGGGTGGAGTGCGGAGGTATTCGTTCGTTCCGCGGCCCTCGGGGACGCGCTGGTATCACAGCCACGTTCATGCCGGCCGGGATATGAAACGGGCCACTTACACGGGACAATTCGGATTCCTCTACATCGAACCGAAGGAAGAGGTGGGTCAGTACGACGCAGAGGTCTTTCTGGCGCTGCACGGCTGGGACCCCTACCTGAGCAGCCAGGGCGAGGAGGGCAGTCTGGAAGTCGCGTATCCGGTCTACTCTATTAACAGCCACGCGTTAGGTTCGGGCGATCCGGTGCGCGTGAAAGAAGGTCAGAGGGTGCTCTTTCGCATCTTGAACGCCAGCGCCACCGATCAGCACCGCATCGCCTTGCCCGGTCACAAGTTCAAAATCGTCAGCCTGGACGGAAACGCTGTGCCTGTGCCGCGCGAGGTGGAGGTGATCGAGATGGGTCCGGCAGAGCGCGTAGACGCTGTCGTCATGATGAATAAGCCTGGCGTGTGGATTCTCGGGGAGGCGGATGATCAAGTGCGGAATGCCGGGCTGGGGACCGTGGTGGAATATGCAAACCGCAGCGAGGCGCCGAAGTGGACCGCAGCAGCGAATACTCCCTGGGACTACACGATGTTTGGGCGCCAAGGGGACAGTCCCGAGCCGGCGGGAGGCGTTGTTCCACTCGTCTTCCACAAGAAATTCGCCGGCAACCGCTGGGTGGATCACTGGACCATCAACGGCAAATCGTTCCCGAAGACTGATCCTATTCGAGTGCGTCCCAATTATCGGTACCGCCTTCGCTTCGATAACCAAAGTGATGAAGCGCACCCGGTCCACCTGCACCGTCACACCTTCGAGCTGACCAGGTTCGCGGGCAAAGCCACGGCGGGCGTCATGAAAGACGTAATCGTCGTACCAGCCAGGAAGCAAGTCGAGGTGGATTTCACGGCGGACAATCCTGGACCGACACTTTTTCACTGTCACCAGCAATTGCACATGGACTACGGCTTCATGACCATGATCCAATACGGGGGCTGAGAAGCCATGTTGCGTGCGTGCTGCGTGTTCTATTTCCGTGCCGACCATCTGGACAAAATTGCGCGAGGCGGCTGGTGGTCGCTCCGAAAGTAGGGGCTATTCAGGGAAATCGCGCCTCATGATTCCGCACCCTTCTGTCCGCCCACGGCCCTGGTCGTCTCAAAACCCCGCGAACGCAACGTCGGGGACCGTTCGACAAATAAGAGTAACAGGGCGGCCACTCGATGAGGATACTCAATACGGCCTCTAGTCTTCTGCTCGTAGTCGTCTGCTCGCACCAGCAACCAAAAGCACAAAAGTTTACAAAATGTCACATTAGATATAATCTAAATCTTCATGAACGCCGAGGCGATTAAACGGTCCTTGGAAGGCAGTGGGTTGCGGTGCACTCCGCAGCGCTACGCCGTGATGGCATTCTTGATGAAACACAACAGGCATCCCACGGCTGCGGAAATCTTCGAAGCCGTGAATCGCGTGGATCCGCGCTCTTCAAGAGCCACGACCTACAACAATCTGCGGGACTTGGTGCAGGCGGGTTTGGTGCGTGAAGTGGCCGTCGAGGGCCGGGCCGCGCGATTCGATGCGAAAGGCATGCGGCATCACCACTTCATCTGCGACCGCTGCGGCAATGTTGAGGACATTGATTGGTACGACGTGCCCAGGCCTGCCTCGGGCTCCCTCGGTAAGCGGATCCTTCGCGAATGCGAACTCATTTTCCGAGGACTCTGCACGAAGTGCGCTCCGCGGCACGCTTCCCGTTAAGTGTCGCAGGCGCGTGGATACCCGATGAATGGCACGAGTCGGCAAAGCTCGGCCGGCGATTGCGCGAATAGGAAGGCTAGAATGGTTTTGTATTTCATCGCAGTCTTTTTGGGCTAGTACGAAGGAGGATGAACTCATGGAAAAAGAACTCGCCAAGCAGCAGCAAAACATGTCAACCGAATCCAAGTGCCCGGTAATGGCTGGCGGACATACGGCCGCGACGAATGCGGACTGGTGGCCGAATCAGCTGAACCTGAAAATCCTGCACCAGCACTCGCCCCTGTCCGATCCTATGGACAAGGGGTTCAACTACGCGAAAGAATTCAAGAGCCTCGACCTGAATGCCGTGATCAAGGACCTCCATGCCTTGATGACGGACTCGCAGGATTGGTGGCCGGCCGACTTTGGCCACTATGGGCCACTTTTCATTCGTATGGCGTGGCACAGTGCGGGTACGTACCGCATTGGCGACGGCCGCGGCGGGGCCGGAGCCGGTCAGCAGCGCTTCGCGCCGCTTAATAGCTGGCCGGACAACGTGAACCTCGACAAGGCGCGCCGGCTGCTGTGGCCGATCAAACAGAAGTATGGGCGGAAAATCTCCTGGGCCGACCTCATGATTCTCGCCGGCAACGTCGCCCTCGAGTCGATGGGCTTTAAGACGTTCGGTTTCGGCGGTGGGCGCGAGGACGTCTGGGAACCCGAAGAAGACATTTTCTGGGGCCCGGAAGGCAAGTGGCTGGCGGACGAGCGCTACAGCGGCGACCGTGATCTTCAGAATCCGCTCGCGGCCGTGCAAATGGGTCTGATCTATGTGAATCCGGAAGGGCCGAATGGAAAGCCGGATCCTATCGCGGCGGCGCGGGATATCCGAGAGACCTTTGCCCGCATGGCGATGAATGACGAGGAGACGGTTGCGCTCATTGCCGGCGGTCACACCTTCGGCAAAACCCACGGCGCTGCCGATCCGAGCAAGTATGTCGGCCCAGTGCCGGAGGCCGCCGGCATCGAGGAGCAGGGCCTCGGCTGGGAGAACAAATTTGGCACGGGCAAAGGGGATGACGCGATCGGCAGCGGCCTGGAAGTCATTTGGACCACGACGCCTACGAAGTGGAGCAACAACTTCTTCGCGAACCTGTTCGGCTACGAATGGGAACTGACCAAGAGCCCGGCCGGTGCGCATCAGTGGAGACCGAAGAATGGCGCAGGCGCCGGTACGGTGCCGGATGCACACGATCCGTCAAAGCGTAACGCGCCATCGATGCTGACCACTGACCTCTCCTTGCGGTTCGACCCTGTTTACGAAAAGATTTCACGGCGCTTCTACGAGCATCCGGATCAGCTCGCAGACGCGTTTGCCCGGGCGTGGTTCAAACTGACGCACCGCGACATGGGGCCGATCGCGCGGTACCTTGGCCCGCTCGTTCCGAAGGAGCCCCAACTGTGGCAAGACCCTGTTCCTGCCGTGGATCATAAATTGATCGCGGAGAAGGACATTGCTGCTCTGAAGGCGAAGATCCTCAAATCCGGACTGTCGATCTCCCAACTGGTCACGACTGCCTGGGCATCGGCGGCGTCGTTCCGCGGCTCCGACAAGCGCGGTGGGGCGAACGGGGCGCGCATTCGCCTCGCGCCACAAAAAGAGTGGGAAGTGAACCAGCCGGCCGAACTGGCGAAGGTTCTCAAGAAGCTGGAGGCGATCCAAAAGGAGTTCAACAGCTCCCACCCTAACGGAAACAAGTCCAACGGGAACAAAGGCGGGAATAAAGGAAAGAAGGTCTCGCTCGCAGACCTGATCGTTCTGGGCGGCTGCGCTGCCGTCGAGGAAGCTGCGAAAAAGGCCGGGCACAAAGTGAAGATTCCGTTCTCGCCGGGGCGCACGGATGCTTCGCAGAAGCAGACCGACGTGCACTCATTCGCCGTAATGGAACCGATCGCGGACGGGTTCCGCAACTATCTCCGAAGCGGACAGATCCTGTCGGCTGAGGAGTTGCTGGTGGATCGGGCGCAGTTGCTGACACTGACTGCCCCCGAGATGACGGTTCTCGTCGGTGGCCTGCGCGCCCTGAATGTTAACGTCGGGCATTCCAAACACGGCGTCTTCACCAACCGGCCCGAGACGCTGACGAATGATTTCTTCGTCAACCTGCTCGACATGAATACGAAGTGGGAGCCCTCCTCTACTTCCG